>Ga0153931_100229_pt1 | contig 18490 bp, 13 predicted proteins | sample TSNJ015MetaG_FD_104730 | JGI IMG/M metagenome (GOLD analysis project Ga0153931, IMG submission 104730) | Attine ant fungus gardens microbial communities from New Jersey, USA - TSNJ015 MetaG | ecosystem: Host-associated > Fungi > Mycelium > Unclassified | place: USA: New Jersey, Wharton State...
ACACTCCTGTTGGTTTGAAACGTTCAGTCGCAAAGATCATAACAGACGCTCTGTAACAAGCCATGCACAGAGTTTGACAGTGTGTTTCATTCAGGTATTATGGCGCCCGCAACGCAACGAGGTGTGGCCGAGTGGTTTAAGGCAACGGTCTTGAAAACCGTCGACTGTAACAGGTCCATGAGTTCGAATCCCATCGCCTCCGCCATATTTGATACGACAAAGCCCTGATTATTCAGGGCTTTGTCGTTTCTGGCGTTTATGAAAACTTCTGCCTTTCGGTATGTGTTCCATATCTTTTGTGGACGCGTTCCATAACTCGAGCGATTTTTCCCCTCTCCGGCGCCGTGCCAATCGTTAAAACACTCTTCATGTAACACGGTGCTGCGCTCATTCCTTGGCCGCCAAGGAAGCCAAAATGCCCAACTCCGACCTGCTCCCTTCCCTGCTCTTCAAGATCAACGAAAACCAACTCGCCCTCGAAGCCGCCATCATGGAGCTGTCCAACTGGGTCGAGCAGCGCGGATCGGCAGATGTCGCCGAGAACGTGCGCGGCGCACTCTGGACGATCGACTAGAACGAGGAGTTCATCAAGATGACCTTGGCCGTTTTGATGGCGCCCGAGTGAGCGCTATCGGCCCAGAGTGTGTAAAAACGTACCTTGAGGTGCATCACATCCAGCTAGCAATCTGAGCCAACCGCCGGAACGCTCTGACGAACATAATAATTGTCGAATTCACTGCTTTCGACAAATTGAAAGCCATGGCGGATATAAAAGCGATTCGAAGCGCTTTCTTTGAGAGCTCCAACTTTAATAGGGAGCGCAGCCTCATCCGCCACTTTGAAAATCTGAGTGAGAACAACAGAGCCTATACCTGATCCTTGCGCGCTCGGTCTCACATACAAATGATCGAGCAAGAGTTCATTGTGGTGATGCTTGACCACTACAAAACCAACCTTCTCTCCAGATACCTCGATGTAGTGTGTGTTGCGAGCTTCAAAACCGCTAAGAAATCGCTCGCGCGCACGCACCGGATCAAATCGCCCAACACGCTCCAGACTTTCGCGCATGGCCTCAATTCGAATGGCTACAAGATTGTCCAAGTCGCTTTGTTGAGCTAGGACCAAAACGACTGGGGAATTTTGATTGGGTGTGATGGGCATATTTTGCGCTCTATTTACCATCCTGGAAGGCCAGTATAGAGAGCCTGATCTGTGGGGCCCAGTTTGGCTTCACCGTTGAGTTAAGACTGAGTGGCACCTATTTTTCTAAATGTCGCAACAGGCTGCTTTTGGCCGATCTCTACAGTAACTCCCTCCCCCTTCAAAGTCAGCCGCTATAGCGGCAAGGACGAAGTCATGTCTGAACAAAAGCCAATAATCATGTACGACGCTCCGGAAGCGGCCAGCCTCAAAACGGTAACCGGCTGGGTTTCCGCTGACGGTCGCTTTTCGGCGCCGACGAAAACCTTGCCCGCTACTGCGGAGCCACCCACCGCCGCTGCGAAGCGAACCCGGATCACGATATCTACGAAGTGAACGGCTACTGCAAAGCGTGCCACCACGCTCGGCGCCAAACAAAATTCGCGGCGATGCCAGTAAAAGAATGGGCCGGCGAACCTCTGGTCATCTTCGATAGTGATCGGTACATCTTCGATTAAGACGATCTGCGCGACTACCTAGTCGACAGCGATATCGATCTGGCCGACCTGCAGCTCTGCATCTGCGAACCAAACTACCCCAGTCAAATCGAACCGGCGAACCACTTCTGCGACGACTTGCCAAAGGACAGCGAGATCCGCGACGACCAGTTGCTCGCGGCGTTCAATCTGCTGAACGAGATAATCCGCCAGTCCGAGCCCTTGTCGTGGTCGGAAGGCAAGTACGCCGCGCAGCTCCCGCAATCGCTCATTGATGAAATTGCGGCTGCTCGGGTGACGCCATGATCGCCACCCTCTGGTTCGCCTACGTCTTTATCTACAAGGGGCCGAGACCATGGCTGTAAAGTCCAGCCAACGCGAAGCCTCCGTCACTTTCTTGAAAATAGCCATCTCAGAGCGACCGAAAGAGCCGCTGCCATGAAGGAGCCAGCAATGTTCAAAGATGAGTGAATCACACTGAGAAAATCACCGAAGGTCGCCGTCTCCGGATCAGCTTTCATGAGAAACAATATAATGAAGCCAAGATAACAGCCTAGAGCACACCCTAAAAATGCCTTCATTTCAGAGCGGGCAAAAGCTATGAAGCGTTGAGTTAACAAAGCACCGCTGTGGGCAGCGCTTCTTAGCGACTCGTTGAAATTCATAGACTGGTTCCTTCCATTGACTGTTGGCTGAACAATAGTAAATCAACGTAAACCAAACCCCAATCTCCCTACATGCCTGAGGCTGTCTTCAAAAGGCAGCTTTCGGCAGAAGCAGTCATTGAATAGATGGATTTAAATCAAGGTGGAATACTTTATGCGGCCGAAGGCCGGCATCAAGAGTTAGATCCGGATGAAGAAAGTCTGATTTAGGATCACGATGGAACTCAAGACGCGTGGCTGTTTGGGCTTAGAGATGATTGCCAGGATTTGACTCGTCGCTACGTTTTGGCGGCATCCATCGCGGCGTATCCGTCCGGTGATCACCGGGCGATGCAACAGATTGGTCAAATCGTTCAACGAGTGCTGCGATCAACGTCTGATGGCCGTTGGAAGGCGTGCAAGCCCTAGCAATATCGCCAGCAAGGCACAGATCAACAGCGTCAGCCCAAAAGCCTGGCACCAGGCTGCCAAGGTCAAGCCGGCGCCGATCACCAAGTAATACAACAAACCGAACAGCGCCCCTGCCGTGCCGAGGCAATCGCGATAAGCAGCCAATGCCGCCCCCAGCACATTCGGAATCGCCATACCGAAAGCCATCACCACCAACAACATCGGCAGAATGAACAGCCAGCTTTCCTGCAGCATCATTACCAGAACGCTGCCTGACAACGCCACGCCTCCGGCGACCAGGACCAATTGCTCACTGTTCACTCCCCGCTTGAGCAATCCTTTGTTCAACCACGCTCCCAACCCTGACCCCAGCGCCAATAGCACACCACTATAGCCAAACTGTTCACCGGACAAACCCAGTCGCTCGAAGATGAACGGTCCCAGGCTGTAGTAACTTGACATCGCAATGTTGAATACCGCCACCAACCCGACCGAACGCCATATGGCCCAATCCTTGAGCATTAAGCTTAAGGTGCCGAACAAAGGCGCAGTCGGGAGTGAAGCCGGGCGAGTTTCAGGCAATGCCCAGAGGCACCAGGCCCACAACACCAGCGCCAGCAACAGCAGGCAAGTGAGCATGCCGCGATAGCCGAAAAAGTGAACCAGGCTAGCCCCGGTAAACAATCCGATTGCAGGACTGGCTGCCAGAGCAATGCCCATTAGCGAAAACACTTGAGCCAGTTCAACGCCACTGAATCGATCACGCAGAACAGTTTGCGTCACCACCGACCCCACTGCTGCACCGAAAGCGGCCAGTGACTGGGCAATCAACAACCCGCCAAAGGAGCTGACGCTCAAGGCCAGACAGGAGGCCCCACCGTATAGGGCCAGCCCGGACAGCATGATCGGGCGCCGTCCGAATCGGTCGCACAGCCGCCCCCACACCACCACACCCAAAGCGAAGGCCAGAAAATACACGGAGAGAATTTGCCCTGCCGCTTGGGGACTTACTGCAAACGCCTGCACGATATCCGAGAGCGCGGGACTATAGAGCGCTTGGGCAAGCTGAGGAAACATCAACAGCACCACCGCCAGCACCAGCAGATTTTTCAGATTCATTGAAAGGGACTTCCCAGGGAAACAGGGAAGGATTTTAAAGAGACGTCAACGGCGTATTATCTAAACTACGACAACTTATCAATCAAATCGGACAATTTATGGCTTGGCTACCTGCCAATGCGCCTTTCGATCCTGACAAGTTCAAAGCCCCGGTAATCGGTATCGGAGCGCTTCTTGGCAATCATGATTCGGGGGTTCACCAACACCAACGTGGCCAGCTACTGTTCACTCAACAGGGCTGCACTCGTATCACCCTGGTCAATCAGTTGTGCCTGTTGCCACCGACCCGAGCGGCCTGGATTCCCAGTGGTGTAGCGCACCGTGCTGTGATGCAACAGACCGTCGACTACCGGTCGGTGTACGTTAGCCAGGCGTTGGCTGCGCAGTTGCCCGAGAAAGTTCGAGTAATCGAAGTCAGTGCCCTGCTGAGGGCCGTATTGGAGGCGATGTGTTTGGCCCCTTTCGACACCGAGTGGGAACACGGCAAATATGCTCATTTGCTTGGGCTGTGCCTGGTCGAAATCAACGAAGCCACCGAGCAACCGACACTGCTGCCACTCCCCCGAGACAAACGACTGACGCCGTTGCTGAAGAACCTTGAGCAACTACCACCCGAGTTACAGGTACTACAGCGGCAGGTAGGTGCCAGTAGCAAGACCATCAGTCGAATCTTCCTGAGAGAAACCGGCATGGGTTATCAGCAATGGCGTCAGCAATGGCGACTGATGCGCGCCATCGAATTGCTCGCCACTGGCCACAGCATCGCCTTCTGCGCCTATGAGTTGGATTTCGCCAGCGAAAGTGCGTTGATCGCCTTCTTCAAGGGCATGACCGGCACCACGCCACGGGGTTATTTCAAGGAAAGGCCTTTAACTTGAGGGGGCATTTTCGAAATATCTCTCGTCGGGCAATTTACCGGGATCAATCAGTTGCAACCCTGGAGGCCTTTGCTCCCGTAAAATCGGCAGCCAAGCGCTCAAAATCGGCTCTTCAGGGATTGCCCTGAAAATGTATGTGGCATAGGTGAGCACTGCCCCCTAAGTATTGAATAGCTAGACAAACATCACTCACCGTACTATCGGTGTTTTCCAGCCAAAGTGCTTCATCGTAGTATTTGGCTCGAGACTTCTTCTCATAAGGTGACGTCCATGAAAGCTAATGAACTTCTTCCAGACCACGCCGACTCACGCGAAATTAACGGGGTGGTTGTGCGCAAGGGAACGGTTGGTGCATTTTTGATCAACGCGAAAGTCTGGCTTGATTCCTCCTCGGATTCGACGCAGCACCAACAGGCGGAACGCGACATGGTCGAGTCGCTGCCTGCCCTGCGGGCGCTTGGTTTTCTTGACGTATTTGCAGCCCGCGATCCGGCGTTGCAAAAGCTGATCGATTCCGTTTGACCGCACAGTTCAAGATTCCGGTTTGTTTGCCCTCTAGTAAGCGGTTCAGCACGTTGACATCGCGAACGTAATAAACCCCGTGGTCAGCGTGGTGAAAATCAATCCGAAAAAGAACAAGCCGTCGGCGATTCTTTCCAATAGGTGGTTGCGCTTGGTTCCTCGAGTGCGTAACGCCCAATAGGCGATCAGGCAAGTCATCAGGTAAATGATCGCATTGATCGCCAGCATGCTCTGCCCCATCACATCTTCCTGGCGAGTATTGATGACCACCCGCAGGATTCCGACCACCGTCAGGCACACCCCGACCATCGCGCCGGACGAGTTGAAGATGTGGATGCAAATATCGTCATCAAGTTTGGTGCGCCGTTCACTCATTGAGTCAACTCATCTATTGCGAAAAAAAAAATTGCCCGCATTGATACTGTTCTTGATCATTTTTTCAGCCCCTTATCGATTCGACTGGTCGGGACTCCACCGTCAAAATGCGGTGGAGTCCGACTCGCTCATCAGAAAAAGTGAGTGAACCGAATGGCGCCTTCACCCATGCGGTAACCATCCCCGGACTGCCCGGTGTAGTCGAGCCGTACTTCGGAATGCGCGCTGACCTTGAGATCGACACCCGCGTTGTACTGATTCAGTTGGTGAGGCGTGGCCATTTCGCTGTTGAACGACTGCACACTTTCGCCGGAGCCGATCAGGCGCATATCCGTGTTCCAGTTATCGCCGCTGTAGAACGCCTTGCCCAGGGCCACCGAAGGTTTCACTTCAGCACCGTTGCTAAAGCGCAGGTGTTCACCGATTTCAACCATCGGTGATGCCGAGAAGATCGTACCGTTGCCAGCGTTCACTCTCAGGCCGAGCACTCCGGCATCGGACTCCTGGAAGCCATCGGTATGGATATTGATCGCATGCACATCGACGTAGGGTTTCACATACCAGCTGCCTCCATCGACCAGATAAGAAGTGCGCGAATGCAGGCCAATGTTGTAGGCATCGAACGAGCCCTTGGCGTCGAGGTTCTGATTACCGACTTGCAAGTGCCGTGTTGACTGGTACTTGCCTTGCGCCGCATCGAGAGCACCACTGAAAGTCCACTGGCCGATCTCGCGTTTGACCACTGCGCCGAGGCTTACCCCATTGTCGGTGACACTGCCGACGCCGCTGGAGGCCGACTCACTGCCGTCGTTATAGGCCATCGATCCGCCGACCCACCAGCCGTCCGCAAGCTCGTGCTGACCGCCCACTTGCACCACATGCTCGTTGACGCGATAAGAGTCGTCGCTGCCGTTGACATGGGTATTCTGATCATCGGCCCGGGTCCAGACACAGTCGTGTTCATGCTTGTCCGAGTTGAAGTCACGCTCATCCGGGCACGTGTTCATCCGATCAACGAACGACTCACTGGCGTTCAACCGCGCAACGCCAACCATTTGTAGCGATTCGGCACTCAGGCCGGATAGCGCCGCACTGTATTGTTGCGGGTTTTTCACCTGGTCCAGTGCGCTGTAGAGCGGTGCCAGCGCCGTCACGCCACTGTCGAAGTTGGCCTGCAAATGGTTCGCCAGTTGCTGCGCGTTGCGGCTCAGGCCAGCTGAGTGGGCGGCGCTTGAGAACTGCGCATCGGGTGTTACCGAAAGCGTGTTGTCGGCCAGTTGCGACTTATAGCTATACAGATAGTTGGAGTCATCCTGGACAGCCAGATTATCTACAGTCAGTCCTTTGGTCGCGGAGATGACTTGTTGGGTTGATGAAGCCATGGTCACGGGTGCGACTTTCAGCGTGCCGCTCAGATTCGCTGTCCCTTCGACGACCAGTGTCGACGCCTGTCCGCCAGCGAAATCAATGTGGCTGAGCAATGTTCCGGTGCTGGCAAGATTGCCTTTGATCATCGTGTCGGGAGTAAAAATGTTGCCGGCCTGCAGACCGCTGCCAACCACCAATGTGCCCGGGTTCACAATCGAACCGATGTAACTGACGCCCCCCAGTACGGGAGCCCAAGTACCATCGTTCGCCAGCGCCCCGCTTCCCAGATTCAGCGAGCCATTGAGTGTGCCACCTGCGCTATTGTTTACGTTGACCTCATTACGCTGTGCAACCACCGCATAGGAATCACTGCCAATCTGCCCGCTGTTGGTCACCGTGTTGCTGGTCGCATTGCTGTTGATGACAATGGCATTGGAGTGACTACTGTTAACCGTACCGCTCACATTTACATTTACCGGGTTAGCCGATGGCGCAGAGCTGTCGGCGTTGACGAAAATAGCCGGAGAGTTGATCCCAGTAGTCGTCACCGCCCCCTCGACCTTCACTGTGACAGGCCCGGAAGTGCCCAGCCCTCCGGCGGTGCCCATATAGAGCACGCCATCGCTGGCGACCAGGCCGCCGCCGCCGCCAACACTTTGAGCAAAAATGCCGGTGGCGTTGCTGCCGGTTGTCGCAATGCTGCTGCCAGCCTTCACATCGACTTGTACCGCACCGCCATCGCCCGTGCTACCCAGATTGAACAGACTGCGACTTTGCGGTGTGAAGGCGCCGACCGCACTACCCGTAGTCGAGAGATCGCCAGCCAGCAATCCACTACCCCCGACGCTCTGGGCAATGACGCCAAAGGCTCCGGCACCACTGGTGAAAACGTCGCCCAGCACATCGACGCTGCTGGATTGCCCGTTGCCGGACAGTCCATTGGAGACGGTGAAATAGTCTTTTCCGCCGGTGGCTGCGGCACGTACCCAGCCGCCACCTCCACCGATGCTTTGCGCGACGATGCCATGCGCATCAAGGCCACTGGTCTGGACATTCTGCGCCATGACCAGCACCGGGCCTCCGTCGCCGCAAGTCGCTACGGTGCCACCGCAAGCCTCTACCGCCGATTTTCCGGCCATCTGGAAGCCGCTCATCTGCAAACCACCGGTGCTGACGGCGCCCCCGGTTTGCGGGTTGGTTCCAGTGTCATTCAGGGTCACCAAACCGCCGCCACCGCCAATGCTCATGGCGGAGATCCCAGCGGCGTAACTGCCGGTAGTGGAGACGAATGTCGCCGGACCTCCCGCCAGGGAGGGCATACTGTAAACAGCCACGGCCTGGCCATTACCAGTTGCACCGGCATTACCGCCCAACTCGACGTTGAGTGTCTGCACCTGATTGGTCGCCCCCGGAATGCTGGTGGTGGTAAAACCGCCCGTGCCGCCGCCACCGCCGATGCTTGCCGCGAAAATACCCAGCGAAGCACTACCCTCGGTCTGTATGTTGCCTTGGTTGATGACACTGACTTCGCCACCGTTGCCGGCGCTGCCACCCTGTCCACCCACAGCGATGGTGGCGTTAAGTTTGCTCAGATCAGTGCTGGAGTTATTCGAAGCGGCCACCATCCCGCCGCTGCCGCCACCGCCACCGATACTCATGGCGTCGATGCCGTCGGACATCGGGCCCAACGTGTGGATCGCACCTGTCGCGGCGTTGGTGACGTTGACTTCTTTGCCGTCGCCACCCGCGCCACCCTTGCCGGCGAAACCGCCGCCGATATTGAGCGTGACGCTCAAATCGCCACCGCCGTCGCCACTGGCCGGCGGCTTGGCGCCGTTGGTACTGTTGTCCTTGTAGTAACCCTTGATCAGGTCGACTACGTTCTGCACACCTTTGTCGAACAACCCACTGGCACTGGGCACAAAGCCCATCGTGTTGTTGCTGTAAGTGGTGACGACGCTTGGCAGTGAGTTCTGCAAATACTTGAAGAGTTGAGTCTGAGGATCATCGCCACCGCCCGTGGAGGCATTACCGCCCGAACCGCCACCGCCGCCGACACTTTGTGCATAGATAGCCGCCGCGTCACCGCCGCCAGTGACGATGGTCCCGGCGTTATTCACAGTGACCGTGCCGCCGTTATTGCCGCTGCCGCCATTGCCGCCGACCGCGACCCTGGCGTTGAGCGTGCCGGAACTGCCGTTGGCCACTCCGCCGCTGCCGTTGCCGCCACCACCGCCAATGCTTTGCGCAAAGATGCCGCGGGATCCGTCGGCCATGGTGATGATCGCGCCCGTCTGGGCGTTACTGACATTGACGTTGCCGCCAGTATCGCCTGTGCCTCCGCCGCCACCGATGCCCAGTTCCAGTTCGCCGGCCTTCTTGCTTTCATTGTCGGCGTACTGCGAGGTGTCGCTGCTGCCTACGCCACCGTTACCGCCACCACCGCCGATGCTTTGCGCAATGATCGCATCACTGTCGCGGGCCATGGTCCAGATCAGGCCGTTATTGTTGGCCGTCGCCGTACCGCCGCTGCCACCACCGGCACCATCGCCGCCGATGGCCAGATTGATGTTGAGCGTCGATCCCTTGGTGCTCAGTTGGGTTGAATGGGAGTCGCCACCGTTGCCGCCACCTCCGCCAATACTTTGCACCTGCAGGCCATGGGAACCGGCACCGTTGGTGACGATCGAGAAGTCATTGGTACCGGTGACATTTCCGCCATCACCACCCGCGCCGCCCTTGCCACCCACGGAAAGGTTGAAGTCCAGCGAGGGAGCTTCCGAGCTGTTGATCAACTGATAGGCCGCCGCCTTGCTGGCGCCGCCATTGCCGCCACCGCCCCCCACGCTCAACACTTGCAAGCCAAAGGCATCGCTGCCCTGAGTCAGGATTTGGCCATCATTGAGCGCCAATACGTCACCAGCATTGCCGCCCTTGCTGCCATCGCCGCCCACGGCCAGAGTCACATCCACCTGCGCCCCGGCCTCGAGTGAGCTGGCGGAGCCACCATTACCACCGCCACCGCCCACGGCCATGGCCTGCATACCAATGGAGTGCGCGCCCGAGGTCTGAATCACGCCGTTGTTGGCGGCAGACACTTGCAGCGTCCCACGCTGCCCCGCGGACCCGCCGCTGCCACCCTTGCCACCAATAGTCATGGCGAATGCACCACCCACTGTCGACGAAGCGTTCCCTCCGGAACCGCCGCCGCCGCCGACACTGATTGCCGAAATGCCATCCGAGCGATCACCGCTGGTGACAATCACCGCACCGGGCAACAACTTGCCATTGGCATCATCAAAATCGCCGTTTTGTACGGTAACGGTTCCACCGGTACCGCCAATCTCACCGTTGCCACCGACGGCGAATCCGGCAATTACGCTGCCAGTACTGACATCGCCACCGGCGCCGCCACCCCCGCCGATGCTCTGCGCGACGATGCCGCTGGCGTCATTGCCGGTGGTGGTGATCGTGGTTTGCGAGGCATCGCCGGAAGTACTCGAGAATGTTTGAACGGAGACGTTCGAGCCGTTACCGCCTTGCGCACCATTACCACCCTTGGCTTTGAACGGCGAGCCAGCGCTCGCTCCGTCACCACCGGACCCACCGATACTCTGTGCCAGAATGGCCGGCGCCGTGTAACCCGTGGTGCTGACATTGATATCGCCCAGGGTCACTTGTACCGCCCCGCCAGATCCCGCCGCCCCGCCAGGCCCGGCGATGGCGGTGGCACCTTCTGCGGTGCCGCCCATTCCGCCGTCGCCACCAAAGGATTGCGCCGCAACTGCTGCACTGAGGAAAGACGTTTCGAAACTGTTGCCCAGGGGAAGATTTACGATCTCACCCTGCCCGGAGATCGGTGAGCCAAGGGCGGAAATCCTCCAGCCGGGATTGTGTGCCTCTCCAGTGATATTGGCGGTAACGCTACCGCCATTCCCCCCCGTACCGCCAACACCACCATGGGCTGTACCACCACTGGCGTCGGCTGACGACCCTGCGCTGCCCTGTCCACCTTGGCTTAGCAAGACAATGCCCGAGCCGCCGGAGACGAACGAGGCGGTACGGGAAACCAGTGAAACCGCGCCACCATTGCCGCCGTTACCGCCGGCACGGCCATTCGCATCGCCGACCGTTTTTATCGTTTGGCCAGAGCCGGAGTAGTCGGGATTGGAGTCGGCACCGTCTCCACCGGTCGAGGTCACCAGTAACGCGGTGGCACCGGGCTTGTTGGCACTCGCACCTTGAAGACTGACGATGCTGCCAGCTAGATTGACATCTACATCGCCACCATTACCCCCGGATCCAGCCGTACCGGCGATACCTTCAGCGGCATTAAAACCGCCCCCATAGCCGCCTTGCCCGCCGGTGCTTTGCACCGCTACTGCCGCAGGACCGGTGGTCGAACTGGTGACTTGCGAGCCTTGGCTCATGGTCAATGACAACGTCCCGGGTGTACCGCCCAAACCGCCTGCACCCGCAGCAGGCCCGCTGTTGCCGCCCTCGGTGCCATTGCCGGTACCGCCCGCGCCACCGGTTACGCTGAGGCCAAGCGTCGGAGCCGCGCCACTATCGGTGAGCGTGGTGCCGCCGTTGATCTGCACCACTAGTCCTGGGCCGGTCGGTGCCGGGCTACCGTCCTGAGGATTTTTGTCATCGCCGGTACCGGCGGCACCGGACTGCCCCGTCTGATTATTGGTGTAGGCGCCCTGTTGACCGGTCGGCAGTACGACGGTCTGAGCCAATGCAGGCGTTGCCTGCAACATGACGCTCAGCACCACCGCCAGTGGCGTCAGGACGAACGGATTCAAGCCGGGCAGCCGGGAGCCGCCAACATAATTCGGGGACATTGAAGTTTACCTTGGAGGGCCCGTGAAATTGGGCTGAGGCGTCCATGATAGGAATCAGCGCGAGTTTTTTGGACTCGCTTTCCCCAAGGTCTGAATCAAGCCAAAAAAACCTTTTTAATCAGTTATTTAACTAGTATTCGGCATGGCAAAAACGACTTTTTGCTTCAAACGAACTCAGGTTTTTTGCCGCTATCGAAAGGACTCAGGTGAAGTTGACCACCATCCGTACCAAAGCATCTTCAATGGCTTGGCGACTGCCAGGTTCAAGGGTTTGCGGGTCGTTGAGCATGGCGCGCAACACACCACTGATTGCGTGAGTCAGCACAAAAGCCTCGGCCTCATCAAGCGTGCGCCGCTGGTGGTTGGCGTCAATCAGGCCAGTGTCAGTGAAGTACTGGATGACCGCTGCGCGCAACTGCGGCAACGGCGTGCCCGCCCCCCGACTCAACAGGTAGTGCATCAGTACACCATGCACCCCGGTACGCCCACCATAGGCGCTGACAATCGCACGGATCACCGCTCGAACCCGCGCCCCGGGCACGCCAGGCTCATCACTTGTGATGACTGTCATCACCTCGCGAGTCAATGCTCCCAGCTCACGCAACGCCAGTTCATCGAGAACCCGCTGTTTGTTGGGAAAATACTGATAGAGCGTGCCGATGCTTACACCGGCCAGTTCGGCGACATGGTTGGTGGTAAATCCCTCGATGCCGTCCCGCTCCAGGATGCGCCGTGAGGCTTCCAAAATGAGTTCGACCTTGACCTGCGCGCGTGTTTGCGACGGAGATCGACGGCTATCCGACTGATTTTCTTTTATTTTTTTTACCAAGAGCGCTCTCCCGGAATGCGAGTACAGGCAGGCGAAATGCTTGCCTATTATGGCAGCCATATCGCAACTAACGGGTGACTCCATGAATCACACACCTCAAGTAACAGAAGTAGAGCAGAACCCGACCCGTCGGCTTGGCATGACCTACCGTTTCAACGACGAGCATATGGATCTGTTTTTCATGGCAGCTTTGGGGTGGGGGCCAGCCGGCGGTCTGGATGTCGGTCAGGTCTACCACATCGCTGAAACGATCACAGACGGTGACCCGGACACGTGGGTGAACGCCTTTGCTCTTTACGGCAACTATCTCGATCAACAAGCCAACACCTGGCGGGCCAAAGGCTGGCGGCATTCCGCCGGTGAAATGCGCCTGAAGGCCTTTGCCAGCTATCGGTCTGCCTGGCAGTTTGCTGGCCCCGGCCAACGTTTCAGCGAGCTGTATGCCCAGCATCAACGCACCTTCGCCTTGGCCATCGACGAACTACGGCTACCCGCCACACGTTTCGAAATCCCGTGGAAACATACCAGCCTACCTGGGCATTATTTCGCTAATCCGGATCCGGACGCTCCGTTGGTACTGGTGATTGGCGGCGCGGACACGTGCCATGAAGACCTGTTCCTCACCGTCGGCCGCAACTTGCTTGAGCGCGGCTATTCTGTGGCACTCGCGGACTTGCCCGGCCAAGGTGAGTTGCAGGCGCAAGGTCTGTATTGGGAAGCCGAAGCGGAGAAGCCGATAAGCGCCATCATCGACCAATTGATCATTCGCTTCGGTGCCCGTCCAGGTCGAATTGCCCTGCTGGGGTTGAGTCTGGGGGGGTATTTCGTCAGCCGTGCAGCCGGGCACGAACCCCGTCTGGCAACAGTAATCGCCAGCACTCCACTACATGACGCCGGACTGCTGTTTGCCCGTTCAGTGCAAGCCGCCACCAGGAACCAGGCCCGTACTGCGTTTTCTGCAGCCACGCTGCGCAGTTACCAGACGACCTTCTGGAAGGCTGGCGCTCGAACACCAACGGAACTGGTCGACCGCACTTGCGCCATGCGCGCCGATCCGGCTCGGGTCACGGTACCGTTTCTGTCCTTGCTCGGCGGTGGCGAATCGGACCTGTTCACCGAGCAGGCTAGAACTTGGCACGCAGCCATTGGATCAACGCAAAAATCGCTGGTCGAGTTGCCGGCGCAAACTGGTGCAGATGGTCATGTGCAACTCAACAATCGGCTGCGTCTGGCGCAAGAATGCTGTGGCTGGATGGACGATCTATTCGCGGCAAATCCCGATCAATAATCATCTTGCTAACGAGTGAACACCTCTCAAAATATATCGTACGGAAAGCCCCGATCAATCCGACTGGCCGCTTCTATAACTGACTCATATCGATAGTAGCCGTAGCTTCAAAAAACCTCTGATCCCTCCCTTCCTCTGTACGACAAAGCCCTGATTATTCAGGGCTTTGTCGTTTCCGTAATTCTAAGATGTGTTCGTCAACTGCGTTGATCCGGGCGCTGCCTCCTTCACTTCAAGCTGAAGCTGACGGGCCGTTCAAGGGCGTGAAAGCGTTTTCAGACGCTCTACCAACGCCGCTTCAAAAATGACGTACAGCTTTTCAGCATCGCCGGCACGCAAAACCCCACTGGTTTCCAACCCAAGCACGAAGCCATCTGCGCGAGCCCCCGCCTTCACCGCGATGATCATCGAGTCTGCCCGGACAATCTGCGCCAGAAGCCGATCAGCTTCACGCCGCATCTTTTCGTTCAACACTACGCCTTCCACGTCCTCACCCTTATATTCAGTGTGACATCCAATAAATTACCGAACATTACCCGCCTGATCAAAGCTAAAACGCTGGTGATGGTGCCTGGAGCCTGATGCCAATGATCCTTCGCTATGGCAGCCATCAGGAACCTTTCAAGTGAACGACTCCGTTATGTTTAGAATCAAAATGGGCAGTTTCAAGCGCGTTTAGCAGTCGCCAGCTCGATCATTCATTACCGGAGAACAATGCATGCCTCTCAGTGAGACCATTCACAGAGCGTTGCTAAGCGCAGAGGAACGTTCCTCTATCGCTGAAATTGAAGCTACAACCAATATTCTGCAGCTCGTCACACGCATGACCGGAACGCGCTTCGCGGCGATCGCAAAATTCACCGAGACGGACTGGATAGTCTGTTCCGCCTACGATCCGATCGAGCTTGGGATCAACACCGGCGACACCCTGGAACTCGAGACCACACTTTGCAGTGAGTTTCGCAGAGACCCGCAGGTGCTTTTCGTGCCACAAATAAGTCGCGACGGGAGGTTTTCGACACGTCCCGTGGTGAAGCAATATTTGATTGAAAGCTACGCAGGGGCGCCTATTTTTCTTCCTGACGGACAACTTTGGGGCGCGTTGTGTGCATTGGACTCGAGGGCCGTCATTTTCGACGACCCGGATCTGGCGGACACGTTAGGCCTGTTCGCGAGACTGATCGGCTGCATCTTCTACTCGAATCTGACGGAGGCCGGCAGCGGCTACAGCAAGGACGGCTAAGGCGTTAGCGAATAACTAAAAAACAGCCCTGAATATTCAGGGCTGTTTCATTTGTCGCGTGTGTAAACTGACAAGATGCCGATACCGTGCAGGGACACCGAATCACGGCAGCAGCACTTACTCCAAGGAAGGCAGGAATCTGAACAATGTTGGAACATATTTGGCGCAGCATCCATTCACCGGGCTACTTCCCCAACGTCATGGAATGGATGGTCGATATTCTCTTCAACCCGTTTATGGTAGTCATGTGCCTGATGGTTGGAGCACTGGCCGGTAAATGGTGGAGAGCCATCCCCTACGGTGGCTTCACTTGTTATGTAGTGTTCTTGAGCCGGTCGTCTTTCTATCGATGGGACAGCATTTTCCCAGAATCCGGCCTGCCTGCGCTGTTGATTGACGGCGCGCTGCTTGCCCTCCTCGGCTTTTATTTGAAAAGCGTGCTCAGAACCCACGCAGAAGCAAAGCCCGAGGGCCATTGGTTGCGCTGGCTTTACCGAAGCTTGAGGGCCGTCATGCTGACAGTCGTGGTGATGTTCTGGGTACTCGTCTTGCTGTTCGTGGTGATCTTCACCGTCTCGGTCGCTACCCAGCCGTCAGTGGTGCACTGAACGTCCTGCTGCCAGCCAGTATCTGTACGAAAAGTCATGGCCCGCCTAGAGCGGGCCCTTTATCACCCAAAGGCCTGACATCTTCACGCCCGCAACCAAGCAAGATTTTATGTTGGAATCCGCGAAGCCTCGACCCCGCCTTCATCGTTGTCCTCAGCCCTGACCAGTACATTGCTGTCCTCGTCAATCTGATACGGAACGTCAGCCTCTACCCCGTCGATCCCGGTCTTGACGACCACGTTGGTGTAGCGCTTGCCATCCCAGGAGCGGAAGACCAGGGTTGAATTCTCCCCGCCTGAAAGCGTTGAGCCGAGGCTCCCGATGAGTCGGCTGTCGGCACCGGCGGTCAACACGCAGTTTTTGCCGGCGGTCAGCTTGCTGCGATCTCCTGCCATTAGCACACAATCGTCGCCGGCCGTGAGTTTGCTGCGATCGCCAGCCGTCAGGTAACTGTTGCTGCCGGCCAGGAGTTTGCTGCGGTCGCCGGCTGTCTGGGTGCTGTCGGCGCCGGCAGTCAGCTTGCTGCGATCACCCGCCATCTGGATGCTGTTGGCACCGGCGATCAACGTGCTGCGAGAACCCGCTGTTTGCGAGCTGCCCTTGCCGGCGATCAACATGCTTTTATGCCCGGCAATCTGCGTGCTTTCATGGCCCGCGATCAGGGAACTCTTATGACTGGCGATCTGGTTGCTGCCATATCCGGCCGTCAAGCTGCTGCGCATTCCGGAGGTCAGGCTGCTGCCATACCCGGCAGTCAGGACACTGTGCAGTCCACTGATCAGCGTGCTGCCGTAACCGGCGGTCAAAAAGCTGCGAACGCCACTGGTCAAACTGCTGCCGTAGCCAGCGATCAGCGAGCTGTCTTGCCCTGCAACCCCGGTGCTGCCATACCCGGCGGTGAGTGTGCTGTCGCGCGCCGCCATCTGGGTGCTGCCATAACCCGCCGTCAGCGTGCTCTCGTAACCGGCAGTCTGCGAACTGCCGTAGCCGGCCATCAGCGAACTGCCAAATCCTGCGATTTCCGTACTGCCGTAGCCTGCGGTCAGGGTACTGCTGTCGAGTGCAGTGAGTGTGCTGCCATACCCCGCGGTCAGGATACTGTCGTACCCCGCGGTCTGGGTGCTGCCATATCCGGCGATCAGGGTGCTCTCGTACCCTGCGGTCGAAGTGCTGCCATAACCGGCAACCAGCGTGCTGCTGTAGCCTGCCGCTGAAGTGCTGCCATAACCGGTGGTCAGCGAACTTTGTTCCTGGGCGGTCTGCGTACTGCCGTAGCCTGCGGTAAGGTTGCTGCCGTAGCCTGCAGTTTGCGTACTGCCATAACCGGCGATCAGTGTGCTTTCGTAGCCAGCGGTCGAGGTACTGCCGTAGCCGGTCGTTAACCAGCTTTGCTCCTGAGCTGTCTGGCAACTGCCGTAACCCGCCGTCAACGTAGATTCGTAGCCCGCGGTCTGGGTGCTGCCGTAACCGGCAATCAACGAGCTTTGATAGCCCGCCGTCGACGTACTGCCGTAGCCAGTGGTCAGTGAGCTATTGTCCTGCGCGGTTTGCGTGCTGCCGTATCCGGCAGTCAGGGTGCTTTCATACCCCGTTGTTTGAGTGCTGCCATAACCTGCGATCAACGAACTGTTGAATCCAGCGGTCGAGGTACTGCCATATCCCGCAGTAAGTGAACTGTCTTCCTGAGCAGTCTGGGTACTCCCGTAGCCCGCGGTCAGGGTGCTTTCGTGTCCTGCGGTCTGCGTGCTTCCATAACCCGCGATCAGCGAACTGTCAGGGCCGGCGGTGCTCGTGCTGCCATAACCGGCTGTGAGCGAACTGCCTTCCTGTGCGGTCTGTGTGCTGCCGTAACCGGCAGTCAGGATGCTGCCGTGTCCGGCAGTTTGAGTACTGCCGTAACCGGCGATCAACGAGCTGTCGTAACCCGCGGTTTCGGTACTGCCGTAGCCTGCAATCAGGTCACTGCTTTCCTGGGCGGTCTGAGTGCTGCCATAACCCGAGGTCAGAATGCTTTTGTAACCGGCAGTCTGGGTGCTGCCATAGCCTGCAATCAGCGCACTTCCGTGACCGGCGGTTTGCGAGCTGCCGTAACCGGCAGTCACCATGCTGCCGGGGCCAGTGGTGGCCGTGCTGCCGTAACCGGCGGTGAGGTCACTGCCTTCCTGGGCAGTTTGCGTACTGCCGTAACCCGCGGTCAGCGAGCTTTCCTGCCCAGCAGTCTGCGTGCTGCCGTAGCCGGCAATCAGTGAACTGTCGGAACCGGCAGTGCTTGTGCTGCCGTAACCGGCGGTGAGATCACTGCCCTCTTGGGCTGTCTGAGTGCTGCCATAGCCGGCGGTCAGGGAGCTTTCTCCGCCGGCAGTCTGTGTGCTGCCGTAGCCGGCAATCAGTGAACTGTCGGATCCTGCAGTGCTGGTGCTGCCGTAACCGGCGGTGAGATCACTGCCCTCTTGGGCTGTCTGAGTGCTGCCATAACCGGCGGTCAGCGAGCTTTCTCCGCCAGCCGTTTGCGTGCTGCCGTAGCCGGCAATCAGCGAACTGTCCGAACCTGCGGTACTTGTGCTGCCGTAACCGGCGGTGAGATCACTGCCCTCTTGAGCCGTCTGGGTGCTGCCATAGCCGGCGGTCAAGGAGCTTTCTCCGCCAGCCGTTTGCGTGCTGCCGTAGCCCGCGATCAGTGAACTGTCGGAGCCGGCGGTGCTGGTGCTGCCGTAACCGGCG
>Ga0153931_100230_pt1 | contig 18341 bp, 19 predicted proteins | sample TSNJ015MetaG_FD_104730 | JGI IMG/M metagenome (GOLD analysis project Ga0153931, IMG submission 104730) | Attine ant fungus gardens microbial communities from New Jersey, USA - TSNJ015 MetaG | ecosystem: Host-associated > Fungi > Mycelium > Unclassified | place: USA: New Jersey, Wharton State...
GGCTTGCTCCGCGCATACCGGCTCAACCGCTCGGCCAGTGCGTAGGGCAGGGCGGGATCGAAACTGAAACCGCGCCGCTCGTAAAAACCGCGCAAGTCCGGATGACAGAACAGCCACACCGGCTGCTGCAAATCCTTCACCGCCGCCGCGATCAACTGCCCGGCAATCCCTTGCTCGCGGCAACCCGGATCAACAAACAACCCGGTCAACCAGTGTCCGCCCGCCACCGGCCGCAAGCACAATGCGGCAACGATGTCCTCACGACGGGCCACCCATAACTGCGCATCGCGCACCGCTTTCATCGACGATTGGTGGCTGCGGTAAAACTTGTTCATCAACGGCCACAAAGGCTCGTCGAGCAAGACGTATCGGGTATCGGGCATGGGATCGGACTGGCGGCGGGCAAAGCGCCGATTATAAAAGAACGCGCGCCGCGCGATAGGTGTATACCTGAGCCTACATCCCTGTGAGTGGAGTAAGCATCATGTCCAAAGGTATGGATTCAAAGAAAGCCGCGAAGAAGAAACCGGTGAAGACGGCGATTGAAAAGCGTGCAGAGAAGAAAGCCAAGAAGGTCGATATTTTCGGTCATTGATCACGTCCTTCGGGAGCCCGTCTGCCGGGCTCCCGTTTCAACGCAAAAATAATCTGCAAGATTGCTCGGCTTCGTTGCACAGAAGGGGAAGATTCCCGTTCCGAGCCACGCCATGCCGAATTACTTCGACGCCGACCATCGCCAGCAGATCGAAACCCTGCGCCAGCGCTTCACCGCCCGCACCGAGTGGCCAACGTGGCTGCTGTTGATCGGCGTGTATGGCGGCTGGTTCACCATCATCCTCAATAGCGCCTGGCTGGGTCGCGGCTTGAGCACCTTGTTGCTGATTCCGTTGCTGGTGCTGTGGCTGTCGGTGCAGCATGAATTGCTGCATGGACATCCGACCCGCTCGGTGCGGTTCAACAAAGTCCTCGGTTATGCGCCGTTTGCGGTGTGGTATCCGTACACGCTCTACCGCGACAGCCACCTGCTGCATCACCGCGATGAAGACCTGACCGTGCCCGGCATTGATCCGGAAAGTCGCTACCTCACGGCAGCACGCTGGCAGGGCAGTTCGCTGTTCGAACGCAGCCTGCACTGGCTGAATAAAACCGTAATCGGCCGCTTCATCATTGGTGCCCCGTTGGGATTGATCGCGCTGGCCGCCGAAGAACTGCAACGTCTGAAAAACCGCGAGCGTCAGGCCTGGCTCATGTGGCTGACCCACGGAGCCATGACTGTACTGATGTTGTGGTTCATCGCCCGCTACAGCGTGCTGCCGGTCTGGCATTACCTGCTGCTGATCAGCGTACCGGCACTGTCGATCGCGATGATCCGTTCCTACTATGAACACCGTCCGCATGCACAACCGGAACAGCGCACGGTGCTCAACGAGGCCGGCTGGCCGTGGCGTTGGCTGTTTCTGAATCTGAATTTTCATCTGGTGCATCACGACCTGCCGGGGCTGGCGTGGTACGACTTGCCCCAGGCCTACCGCATGCGCCGCGAGCAATGGGTGGCGCGCAGTGGCGGGTTTCTGGTGCAGGGTTATGGGCAGTTGTGGCGGCAGCACGGGTTCAGACCGATCGACAGTCCGCAGCATCCTTTCCACTAATCTCAAGAACACCACAAAACCCCTGTGGGAGCGGGCTTGCTCGCGAAAGCGGTAGAACAGTGACATGTCTGGTGTCTGACACACCGCTTTCGCGAGCAAGTCGAATCGTCGCACCGCCGCTCCCACAGGGGTAAGTATTTGCAGGGAAATAACGTGTATGACCCAACACCATCTCGAACTGCTGATGTACACCGCCCCCGAGCCCATCCGCGCGGCCAATGAACGCTGGATCACCCGCATCCTCGAACACCTCGGCCACTCCCGCTTGAACGCCGCAAGCCTGTCGCTCCCAGCGCTGTGGTTATCGCCTGATCTGCTGCTGACCCAAACCTGCGGCTATCCCTTGATGACCTTGTTGCGCGGTCAAGTACGCATCGTCGGTCGCCCGCGCTACGAACTGCCCGACGCCAGCGCCGGCAATCACTGCAGCCTGATCCTCAGCCGTGCAGACGATACGCGCGAAACCCTGACGGATTTTCGTGGCAGTCGCGGGGTGATCAACAGTGACGACTCCAACAGCGGCATGAACCTGTTGCGTCAGCGCCTGGCGCCGCTGCACCGCGACGGGCAGTTCTTCGGCGCGGTCGGCATCAGTGGCGCGCACCGCGAGAGCTTGCGCTGGTTGCGGGACGGTCAAGCCGATCTGGCGGCTATCGACAGCGTGACCTACGCCTATCTCGCTCAGCATGCGCCGGAAGAAGTCAGCGGTTTGCGGGTTGTGGCGCGCAGTGCGTTGAGCCCGACGTTGCCGTTTATCACGGTCGCTACCGCTACTGATGAGCAGATCGAACAGTTGCGCCGGGTTATGAATCAGGCGTTGCGTGAGTTGCCGGATGTGGCGCAGACGTTGGGATTGCCTGAGGTGCTGCCGGCCAGTGAAAGCGATTATCGGGTTGTGCTCGACTATCTGCGTGAGGCTGAAGAATTGGGCTATGGCCGCTTGCGCTAAAGATCGCAGCCTTCGGCAGCTCCTACAGGTTGAACGCTTTCCAATTGTAGGAGCTGCCGAAGGCTGCGATCTGTTGCTCTTATATCTCCAAAAAGAATATAAAAATGAAATATAAATATTATTAATGCATAAGGCGCCTTGCTAGGATCGCGCCACCGGATCACCGGACATTCAGCGACCCTTACCCAGGAGCCCTTATGTCCGGCGCCGACACCGCTCACCGCAATCATCTCGACGCTCTGTTCCGCGCCCACTATCGCTGGCTGTGCACTCACCTGCGCCGACAGCTCCACGACGCCGCCGGCGCGGAAGACATCGCTGCCGAAACCTTCGCGCAATTGCTTCAGGCGCCCAGCATCACGGCGATACGCGAACCCCGCGCCATGCTCACCACAATTGCCCAACGCTTGCTTTATCAGCGCTGGCGCCGGGCGGATCTGGAGCGCCGGCATGTGCAGCAGATCGACGTCGAGGTCGCGACCTCGCCTGAAGAAATCGCCCAACTGAGCCAGACCCTCAAGCGCCTCGATCACAGCCTGCAACGCCTGCCGGGCAAAGTCCGCTCGACCTTTCTGCTGGCGCGGATCGATGGCCTGACTTACCCGCAAATCGCCGCCGAACTGGGCATCTCGCAACGTTCGGTCAGCGTTTACATGACCCGCTCCCAGGCCCTGTGCGACCGCCACAGCGCCAACCAAATCCTGACAGACAAGAGGTCCGCATGAGATCGATCAAAACCCTGCTCGGCCGTTCGTTACTGGCGCTGAGCCTGAGCGTCGGCGCTGTTTCGGCGGCGGAAAAAACCGCACCGATCCACTTCGGTGACATCACTTGGGAGAGCGGCAGTTTCATCACCGAAGTGCTGCGCCTGATCGTCGAAAAAGGCTACGGCTACCCGACCGATACGCTGCCGGGCAGCACCGTCAGCCTGGAAGCGGCGTTGGCGAAAAACGATATTCAGGTGATCGGCGAGGAATGGGCCGGGCGCAGTCCGGCGTGGGTCAAGGCGGCCAATGAAGGCAAGGTCTTCGGTCTGGGCGATACCGTCAAAGGCGCGACCGAGGGCTGGTGGGTGCCGGAATACGTGATCAAGGGCGATCCCGAACGCGGAATCAAACCGTTGGCCCCGGAGCTGAAATCGGTGGCCGATCTACCGCGCTACAAGGACGTGTTCCGCGACCCTGAAGACCCGAGCCGCGGACGTTTCCTCAACAGCCCGACCGGCTGGACTTCGGAGATCGTCAACAGCCAGAAACTCAAGGCCTATGCGCTGACCGACAGCTACGTCAACTTCCGCACCGGTTCCGGCGCGGCGCTGGATGCCGAGGTGGCGTCGTCGATCAAACGCGGCAAACCGGTGCTGTTCTACTACTGGTCGCCGACGCCGCTGCTCGGGCGATTCAAACTGGTGAAGCTCGAAGAGCCGCCGTTCGATGCCGAAGCCTGGAAGACCCTGGCCGATGCCAACAATCCGAATCCCAAGGGCACCCGCTCGATGCCCGCAAGCCTGGCGATTGGCGTGTCGGCACCGTTCAAGGCGCAGTATCCGGAACTGGTGTCGTTCTTCGAGAAAGTCGATTTGCCGATCGATCTGCTGAATCAGACCCTGGCCGGAATGAGCGAAAAGCGCCAGCCACCGCGACAGGTCGCCGAAGCGTTTTTGCGTGATCAGCCGCAGGTGTGGAAGGCGTGGGTGCCGGGGGAGGTGGCGAGCAAGGTGACGGCGGGGCTTTGAGTTTCTGCCGGTTGATCTGCGTTGTTTGAACGGACGCCTTCGCGAGCAAGCTCGCTCCCACACTGGGTCTGTGGCTTGCCCGAATCCAGTGTGGGAGCGAGCTTGCTCGCGAATGATCTAAAGACCTACACCGCTTCCGCCGCCAGCGCCGCCACCACGGTCGGCCGCCGCTCAATCCGCGCCTGAAACCGCGCCAGCGCCGGCCACTGCGCCAGCTCAATCCCGAACAACCCGGCCCAGCGAAGCACCACAAACAACAACGCATCCGCGACGCTAAAACCGCTCGGCAGCAGATACTCCTGCTGCTCCAGCACCGCGACCAACACGGCAAAACGCTTGAACAACTTCTCCTTGATCGGTTCGGCCGGCAGACGCTCATCGAACAGTGCGCCGAAGCCGCCGTGGATCTCGCTCGAAATGAAATTCAACCACTCCTGCAAACGCAGCCGTTCGAAACTGCCGGGCGCCGGGGCCAGCCCTGATTGCGGTTGCAGATCCGCCAGATACTGCAGGATCACCGCCCCCTCGGTCAGTACCGCGCCGTTGTCCAGTTGCAGTGCCGCGACGTAACCCTTGGGGTTGATCGCAAGAAAGTCTTCGCCGCTGGCCGTGCGCTTGCTGCGGTTGTCGACGCGGATCAGCACGAAGGGCAGCATCAGTTCGCGCAACACAATGTGCGGCGCCAGCGAACAGGCTTGCGGGGCGTAATACAGCTTCATCGGCAGCTCTCTGGTGAGGATTTGGCGCCAGTGTCATAGTGCGCCGCACCCTCGGTAAAATTAATCTTTCAGAAACCTGCCATAAGGACAGCTACTGGCATGATGAATCTGATGCATTGGCGGCTGGTGGTCGCCGTAGCGGATCACGGCAACATCACCCGTGCTGCCGAGCGGGTCGGCATGACCCAGTCCGGCGCCAGCCAGGCTTTGGCGCTGATGGAGGAAACCCTCGGCGTGCAGCTGTTCAGCCGCGAAAGTCGCCAGACCTTGCCGACCGCCATCGGCCTGCCGGTGATCGAGCAGGCGCGGCTGATGCTCGGTGCGTTGGAAACCATTCGCCAGACCGTCGACAGCGTGCGCCCGATGCTGCGCGGGACGATCCGCCTGGCGAGTTTCCCCATGGTGCTGGCGAGTTTTCTGCCGCCGCTGCTGCGCCAGTTCAATCGGCTGTATCCGGGGATCGAAGTGGTGGCGCTGGAGGTCAGTGACGATGAGGTCGAAACCCTGCTCGCGGCCGGTCTGGTGGATGTTGGCGTGGTGCTCAATCCGGCACCCGAGCGTAACGCCGGGCCATTGGGTCGGGATGAATGGGTAGCGGTGGTGCCGGCAGGGCATCCGCTGGGGCTGCGAGGAACCGAGCAGGGCGTCAGCCTGCAAGAACTGACGGCGCTGCCCTTTGTGCTGGCCACCGGCGGTTGCTCGACCAACGCCCGCAGCCTCGCCGCCGAAGCCGGGTTGCAGTTGCAGGACGTGCGGGTCGAGGTGCGCGAATGGAGCAGCGCCTTCACGTTGGTGCGGGAAAACCTCGGCGTGACCCTGGTGCCGGAAATGACCTTGCCGGCCGAGCGCCAGGGCTTGCGCGTGATTGCCTTGCAGCCACGTATCGAACGGGTCTTTTCGCTGGTGCTGCCTGCGGGGCAGACGCCGCCAGCGGCGGTGCAGGCGTTGCTGGATCTGGTGGCGGAGACGGCAGTCGTGACAGCTCGCTGAACCGTTTCTTGTGCAAAAAGTGCCAGATACTGGCCGACTAGTGGCCTTGCGCACGGCATGGCGCTGGCTATGCTAGCTGTAACTAACTATGTCGACCGTCATCGGTTAGCCGTGATTTCAACGCTGCCAGAGTGCGCAACCCAAGGCACCGGACACTGAACCAACAAGGAGCAAGTTGTACATGGAAGTTTTCTGCACGTTAGGGCTGGCCCGCTGCTGGGCTATCAAGAGAAGGATGTCTTGATTAGAGCGTCGCGTCATGGACACTCCGATTGAACATCATTTATCACCTGACAACTTCCTCCCGTGGAGGAATGCGTGTGCCTGTTCTGTGGAACGTAGTGGTGGATTCTGAAAGACCTGACTTTCATCAAATCAAAAGACCGCGCGGAAGGTGATACACCATGTTCAACCTACATCACAAGGCTGACCTGCAGGAAATCGAGCGTTTCAGCTGCGCCTTGACCGAAGCCAACGCCAAGCTCGAAGCGATCAGCCGTTCGATGGCGATGATCGAATTTACCCCCGAAGGCATTGTTCTGGATGCCAACGAAAACTTCTGCAAGACCATGGGTTACAGCGCCGAGGAAGTGCGCGGCAAACATCATCGGATCTTTTGCGAAGAAGCGTTTTACCGCAGCGAGGAATACGCAAAGTTGTGGCGCGATCTGGCCCGGGGTGAACCGATCAGCGGCACGTTCCTGCGCTTGAACAAGAGCGGCAGGGAAATCTGGCTCGAAGCCAGTTACATGCCTGTGTACGGCCCGGACAAACAAGTCAAAAGTGTCATCAAGGTCGCGGCGGACATCACCGCTCGGGTCAACAAAGAGCACGAAGAAGAAAGCATGCTCGCGGCAATCAGCCGTTCGATGGCGGTGATCGAGTTCACGCCCGAAGGCAACGTGATTACCGCCAACGACAACTTTCTGAAAACCATGCAGTACTCGCTCAACGAAATCGTCGGCCATCACCACAGCATGTTCTGTCACCGATCCGAATCCGAATCAGCGCAGTACAAGGCGTTCTGGGCGTCGCTCAATCGCGGCGAATATCACTCGCACCGTTTCGAACGCAAGAACAAGTCCGGGCAGATGGTTTATCTCGAAGCCTCGTACAACCCGCTGTTCGACACCAAGGGCCGTTTGTACAAAGTCGTGAAGTTCGCCAGCGACATCACCCAGCAGATGACTACCTTGCAGAACGCCGCGGAATCGGCCCACAGCACTTCGGTACAAAACGACGCCTGCGCGCAAAAAGGCTCACAGGTGGTGCAGCAAACCGTGCAGATCATTCAGGACATTTCCCGCGACCTCAACGAAGCGGCGCTGAGCATCGATGCGGTGAGCAAACAGTCGGACATCATCGGCAGCATCGTCCAGACCATTCGCGGGATCGCCGATCAGACCAACCTGCTGGCGCTCAACGCCGCGATCGAAGCGGCCCGGGCCGGTGAGCACGGGCGTGGGTTTGCGGTGGTGGCGGATGAGGTGCGCAGCCTCGCGGCGCGGACCAGTCAGGCGACCCTGGAGATTGTCGAAGTGGTGCGCAAAAACCATGACCTGTCGCTGAGTGCGGTGTCGAGCATGCAGTCGAGCCTGAGCCGCACCGGGCTGGGTGTGGAACTGGCGAATGAGGCGGGGGAGGTGATTCTGGAGATTCAGCAGGGATCACGGCATGTGGTGGATGCGATCAGCCAGTTCAACGATACGTTGCAACTGAACTGACACCCATCAACAACTGTAGGAGTGAGCCTGCTCGCGATTGCGGTACATCAGTTACTGATCCAGTGACTGACACACCGCATTCGCGAGCAGGCTCACTCCTACATTGGTTTCTAAGCAACCTTCAGGTCACAGCGAAGCGAGAAACTTGTTCGCCAGTTTGTCGCTGTCCTTGACGTCATTGCCGTTTTCTTTGTCCGACTGCGCCAGTTTCATCTTGTCCTGCAGGCGCTCGGCGATCTCCTTGCCGATGGCCTGCTGCTTCTCCGGCGGCATGGCTTTGATGTCGTCTTCGGTGAGGCCCATGCTCTGAAGGACACTGTCACGCAGACGCTGTTCCGGCGACTTGCTCATGTAGTCCTTGAACGCGTCGGTGGCCGAGGTGCCGGTAGTGCTGCCGGCAGCCGTGGCGTCGGTGGTTTGCAGGCCGACGCGGGTCTTGGCGAAGGCTTCGTCGACGTTATCGCTGATGCGCGTGGCGGCGGCCACTTGCTGAGAGGCGATCTGCGTGACCGAATCCTGCACCGTTGAAGTCGCATCGGTGGCTTGCGACTGGGTCTGGTTCTGCAGCGATTGCAGCATGGCGCCGTGCAGGCCGCTTTGCAGACCGGCAGCGGCGGTCGTGGTCGCGTCTTCCGCCAGCCGCTTGGGCAGGTGGATGAGCTGCTGCTGTTTGGCACTGACCAACATCATGATGGAGACCTTTGGATAATTGCTGACGGGCGTATCCGAGCAATTACCGTGCCTTTGCAACAAATTCCGCTATTTCAAGGAGTTGCTGCTCTGGCATGCGCAACAAAGCGGTCATCCCTTGCCGTCAGGCGGCAGAGGATGACCGTGCGGCCGTCAGCGATGGGCAATGTTTTCCAGCGCCAGATTGCGCGTGCGCGGGCCGAACCAGCCGATGGTCAGCATCACGATCAGCATGCTGCTGACGATGAACGCGAGCACCCCGGGCGTGCCGAAGTTGTCGAGGAACAGCCCGATCAACAGGCTGCTGAACACCGTCGACAAGCGACTGAACGAATAACAGAAGCCCACCGCCCGGGCGCGGATGTTGGTCGGGAACAGTTCGCTCTGGTACGAGTGATAACTGAAACTCAGCCACGCATTGCAAAAGGTGATCATCACCCCGCAGAAGATCAGGCCGAAGGCGCTGGTCTGCAATGCGAACAAAGTGCCGAAGGTCATCGCGCCGAGGGCCGAGCCGACGATCTGCCATTTGTTCTCGAAACGGTTGGCAAACTTCACAAACAGCAACGGCCCGAGCGGGTAGGCGAGGGTGATGATGAACGCGTACATCAGGCTGTGGGTGACGCTGACGCCCTGGCCGGAAAGCAGCGCCGGCAACCAGTTGCCGAAACCGAAGAAACCGATCGCCTGGAACACGTGAAAGACGATCAGCATCAGTGCCCGACGGCGATACGGTGGTTGCCAGATGTCGGCGAAACGACCCTTGCCTTCGACATCCACCGGGACGGCTTCGGGGGCATCCAGCGGTTGGCGGTGATCCTTCTCGCAGCGTGTTTCGATGTTGTCGAGAATTCTGTTCGCTTCATCGAACCGCCCATGCTGCGCGAGCCAGCGCGGCGACTCCGGCAGACGCTTGCGCAGCCACCAGATGAAAAGCGCGAACACCGCACTCGCCAACACCACCCAACGCCAGCCGGACACGCCGAACGGCGCCTGCGGCACCAGCCACCAGGACATGAGTGCCACTGCCGGCACCGAGAGAAACTGCACGAAAAACGCGAAGGCAAACGCCGAACTGCGCATGCGTTTGGGCACCAGCTCCGAGAGGTAGGCGTCGATGGTCACCAGCTCGATCCCGAGGCCGATGCCCACCAGAAAACGCATGCAGATAATGCCCAGCGCCGAGCTTTGAACGCCCATCAGCACCGTGGCCACCGTGTACCAGACCAGCGCAAAAGTGAAGATTGCGCGGCGGCCGAAGCGGTCAGCCAACGGACTGAGCAGACTGGCTCCGAAGAACAGGCCGAGGAAGGTCGCGGAAGCGAACGCTGCCTGATCGGAAAAACCGAATACGCCCTGATTGCCGGTGGCAAAGATCCCGTCGCGGATCAGCCCTGGGCTGATGTAGGCGGTCTGGAACAGGTCGTAGAGTTCGAAGAAGCCGCCGATCGACAACAGCGCCACCAGACGCCAGATCGTGGCGACGGCAGGGAGGCGGTCGATGCGGGCGGAAATCTCGGCGGCGCGTATCGGGTCGATGCCGTCGCGTTGCGCGGCGGCGGGGGCATGAGCAGTCATCGGCTGATCCATTTTTTATTGATGGAAAAGCTTAGCCTGCTACCGGAGTGGGTGGGTTGTGAATATCGGCGGTTTTCTCGGGAATACCGCCGATTTTTTGCAATAACTGCTTACGAATTAACGATTTATGCCGCAGCGGCCGAATCGGGCAGCGCTGAGGCCGGCAAGCCGAAGAGGCGATCGAACAGCCAGTTGAAGGCAAACGTGTAGCACGGGATGAAGATGATCAGTGCCAGATCCAGCAGGAACGCCTGCACCAGACTGATGTTCATCCACCAGGCGATCAGCGGAATCAGGAACACGATCAGCGTCAGTTGAAAACCCACGGCGTGGGCGATGCGCCGTTTGACCGTGCGGGTGCGCGACTTCTGGCGGCTTTCCCAGTGCTCGAACAGCGAGGTGTAGATGAAATTCCAGGTCACCGCGATGGTGGTGATGATCACCGCCAACGGGCCGGTGCTGCCGGGCGACGTGCCGGACAACAGCGCCAGACCGAGGGCCGAGAAGGTCATGCCGATCACTTCGTAGAGCGACACGTAGACCAGTTTGCGTTTGAGGCCTTGCATGGGGATTTGCCTCTTTCTTGCAACGTGTTGGCCAGCGGGACTGGCGAAGACGGCGAAAGATAGCTTCAATAGACATGACAGAAAAAGTCAGTAGCTTTCAGTTTTGGTGATAGGTAGGTGAAGTGAATTTCAACAGCGACAGCATCGAACTGTTTCTGGCGGTGATCGAGCGTGGCTCGTTCTCCGCTGCTGCCCGCGCTTTGGGCCGGGTACCTTCGGCAGTCAGCATGGGCATCGGCAATCTGGAGGCGGAGCTTGGCTATCCGCTGTTCGACCGCAGCCACCGCGAACCGCAGCCGACCGCGATGGCGCTGTCACTGGTGCCGCATGCGCGGCTGATCGCCGAGCAGCTCAAGCAACTGCAGGTGCACGCGGTGGAGTTGTCACTGGGGCTGGAGAGCAAGTTGTCGATTGGCGTGGTCGCGGACATTGACCGGCGCCGCTTGCTCGCCGCGATCAAGGTGATTGCCGAGCGCCATCCGCTGCTCGACATTGAAGTGCTGACCGCACCGCAGGACGACGTGCTGGCGCTGCTGCACAGTGGTCGCGTCAGCGTCTGTCTGGCGTTTGCCGGGTTGAGCATGAACGTACTGGAGCGTTTTCAGTTTGTCGGCAGCGAACGGATGATCGCCACGCTGGCGGCGGACAGTCCGTTGTTGCAGGGGCAGGATCTGTTTCTCGAAGACCTGGTGCATGTGCGGCAGATCGTCGTCGCCAGCCGCGATTTGCCGATCAGCGAGACCCGACCGCTGGTGGCCGAATCGCACTGGCGCACCGACACCCTGGAGGCGGCGCTGGAGATGGTCGAGGCGGGGCTGGGCTGGGGCAATTTTCCGTTGTCGGTGGTGCAGCCGTGGCTGGACAGCGGGCGCTTGAAGCGACTGAATTTCCGCAACATCGAGAATGGCCTGGTGCTGCCGGTGCACGCGGTGTGGCTCAAGAGCCAGCCGCTGCAGAAGGGCGCGTTGGCCCTCGTCGAATTGCTCGGCCACTGAGCCCAACACAAACCCCCTGTAGGAGCGGGCTTGCTCGCGAAGGCGTCGTGTCAGCTGGCATTTGCTTATCTGGCACACCGCCTTCGCGAGCAAGCCCGCTCCCACAGGGAGATTGGGTTTCACCTTGGCATTTGTGACCATCCGAGGGATTTCAGAGGTCAAGTACTCTCGCGAATCTTCAGTTCGAAGCCCATATCCTCAACCGGTCGCGCCACGCTGTTGCCGGCCATCAACGTCAACATCTGCTCCGCCGCGCGCCGGCCGATTGCCTCGCGCGGGGTGTTGATGCTGCTCAGGCGCGGCACCATGTGTTCGGACATCGGCAAGTCATTGAAGCCGAGAATCGCCACCTGCTCGGGGATCTTGATCCCGTTGCGCAACGCTTCCAGCAGCGCACCCTGCGCGAGGTCGTCGTTACCAAAGAAGATCGCATCAACGTCCGGGTGCGCCGCCAGCAGTTGCAGGAACAGCTCACCGCCCAGGCCAACAGACGAGGAACGTGGGGTCAGCACTTCCAGATCCGGGTCGTAGCGCCCGGCCTTTTGCAGGGCTTTGCGGAAACCTTCGCCGCGCAACAAAGTGCGCTGATCGAGTTGTGCGCCGATATAGGCCAGACGCTTGCGCCCACGAGAGAGCAAATGTTCGGCAGCGGTTTCGCCGGCATTGAGCTGGGAGAAACCGACGCAATTCACCCCGGCGGCGCTGTCCAGTTCCATCATGTACACGCAGGGAATGTTGCTGGCCTCGATCATCCGCCGCGAACTTTCAGTGCGGTCGAAGCCGGTCAGCAGCAAACCGCGCGGCTGATAGGCCATGTAGTTGCGCAACAGGTTTTCTTCTTCATCGCGCGAGTAGTGGAAGTTGCCGATCAGCACTTCGAAGCCCTTGGGCGTGAGTACCCGATGAATGGCTTCCAGCGTATCGATGAACAACAGGTTGGACAGCGACGGCACCAGCACCACTACCGAATGGCTCTGCGCCGAGGCCAATGCGCGGGCGGCAGGGTTGACCACGTAGTTGAGTTCGAGCGCGGCTTTCTGCACTTTTTCCACCAGTTCGGTGGCCACGGTGCTGACTCCGCGCAGGGCACGGGAGGCGGTAATCGGGCTCACGCCGGCGAGGCGGGCAACTTCATTAAGGGTGGGACGGCCGGTGGTGCGAGTGTTTTTATCGTTTTTAGGGGTGGTCATCGGGCGGCTTGCCAAACAAAAATCAAGGCACTAAGGTAGCGCTGTCCTGATGCAGCTGCAAATGCGTAAGCGAGGTCCTGCCTGATCTCGCTTTTTGGCGTTGGGGCGCAAACCTGCTGCAACCCAAAAAAACGACAAGAAGGCGTCGGCAACTTCTGCCTGTGCACTAGAGTCATAGCTAGCAAAGGTAGCGCTGTCTGCGCGCTGAGGTGTTATATGAGTCATCCCATCACCGCCCTGGTCATCATGGGCGTTGCCGGTTGCGGCAAGACGTGCGTCAGCGAGGCCCTGTGCCAATTATCGGCGCCACTGCCATTGAAGGCGATACTTTTCATCCGGCCGCCAACATCGAAAAGATGAGCGCGGGGATCCCCCTGAACGACGACGACCGTGCCGGCTGGCTCGACAGCCTGTGCGATGAACTGCGCCGTGTCGACGCCCTTGGCGAGCGTCCGGTGCTGACCTGCTCGGCCCTCAAACACAGTTATCGCGAAGTGCTGCGCAGTGCCTTGCCGGGCCTAGGCTTCGTGTTCCTGGAGCTGACCCCGGAAGTGGCCGCCGACCGCGTATCGCATCGCCCGGGCCACTTCATGCCGGCGACGCTGATCGAAAGCCAGTTCGCCACCCTCGAATCGCCGGTCGGCGAGCCGCTGACCCTGGCGCTGAATGCTTCGATCCACAGTGTTGAAGAGCTTGCCGCGCAAGCCCACGTCTGGTGGCAGGCCCATGGTCTGAAACAGGCGGTATGAGTGTGTTCATGCAGATAGCGCAGTCCTCACGATTTCTGTTCAACCCGCTTTAATAACAACAACAAGCCAGGAGACACCCCCAATGTTTGGCATGTCCCACGACACGTTTCTGCTGCTTGATGCAGTGGTCACGGTAATCGGGCTGATTGTCCTGATTACCAAGTTCAAGATTCACCCCTTCATCTCCTTGACCATTGCCGCTGCCTTTCTCGGGCTGACGTCCGGCATGCCGATCGGCACCATCATCAAGGCGTTCCAGGACGGCTTTGGTGGCGTGCTCGGTTTCGTCGGGATCATCCTTGCGCTGGGCACCATGCTCGGCAAAATGATGGCCGAATCCGGTGGTGCCGATCAGATCGCTCAGACCCTGATCCGCGCCTTCGGCAAGGAAAGGGTCCAGTGGGCGATGATGTTCGCCGCGTTCCTGGTGGGTATTCCGCTGTTCTTCGAAATCGGCTTCGTGTTGCTGATTCCGTTGGTGTTCATCGTCGCCCGGCGTACCGGTGTGTCGATCATCAAGATCGGTATCCCGCTGCTCGCTGGCCTGTCTGCGGTACACGGTCTGGTGCCCCCGCACCCGGGCCCGCTGCTGGCGATCGGGGTATTTGGCGCCGACATCGGCAAGACCATTCTCTACGGTCTGATCGTCGCGCTGCCGACTGCAATCATTGCCGGTCCGATCTTCGGTACGTTCATTGCCAAGCACATTCCCGGCACGCCGAATCAGCAACTGGTCGATCAACTGGCCCGTGAGAACGACGAGTCGGCCAAGCTGCCAAGCTTCAGCATCACCCTGATCACCGTGCTGCTGCCGGTGTTCCTGATGCTGCTGAAAACCTTCGCTGACGTGGCGCTGCCGGACGGTCACTTCTTCCGCACCTGGATGGACATGATCGGTCACCCGATCTCCGCACTGCTGCTGGCGTTGCTGCTGTCGCTGTACACCTTTGGCCACAAGCAGGGCATCGGTTCGCAGCAGATCCTCAAGTGGCTGGACGCGAGCCTGGCGCCGACCGCCGCGATCATCCTGATCATCGGTGCCGGTGGCGGCTTCAAGCAGATGCTGGTGACCAGCGGCGTGGGCGACGTGATCGGCCACATGGCGGTCAGCGCGCAGATCTCGCCGATCCTGCTGGCGTGGCTGGTGGCGGCGGTGATTCGTATCGCCACCGGTTCGGCCACCGTGGCGACCATCACTGGCGCGGGCATCGTGGTGCCGGTGGTGGGGATGATCCCGGGCGTCAACCGTGAACTGCTGGTGCTGGCCACCGGCGCCGGCTCGCTGATCCTGTCCCACGTGAACGACGCCGGTTTCTGGCTGGTGAAGCAGTACTTCAACATGACCGTGGCCGAAACCTTCAAGACCTGGACCGCGATGGAAACCATCCTGTCGGTGGTTGCGTTGGGCTTTATCCTGCTGTTGTCGCTGTTCGTCTAAGCAGCTTCTTGCAGACACAAAAAAACCGCAGCGATGCGGTTTTTTTGTGGGTGACGGTATCAGGCTCAATACATTACCCCTGTGGGAGCGGGCTTGCCCGCGAAGGCGTCGTGTCAGTCGACATCAATGTTGTCTGAACCACCGCATTCGCGGGCAAGCCCGCTCCCACAGTGTGACGTGTTGTCAGACGGCTTTCGGTGCTAATCCATCCGCCCGGAACATCCCGCGAATCCCGCGCACTGCCTGACGAATCCGGTCCTGGTTTTCGATCAGCGCGAAGCGCACGTGATCATCACCATACTCACCAAAACCCACTCCCGGCGAGACGCAGACCTTGGCCTCGGCCAGCAGCTTCTTGGCAAATTCCAGCGAACCCAGATGCGCATAAGCTTCGGGAATCTTCGCCCAGACGTACATCGAAGCCTTCGGGTTCTCGACCATCCAGCCCAGCTCATGCAGGCCTTTGACCAGCACGTTGCGACGCTGGCGATACTGCTCGGCGATGTCGCGCACGCATTGCTGATCGCCTTCCAGCGCGGCAATCGCCGCCACTTGCAGCGGAGTGAAAGTGCCGTAGTCGTGGTAGCTCTTGATCCGCGCCAGCGCGTTGACCAGCTCCGGGTTGCCGACCATGAAGCCGATGCGCCAGCCGGCCATGTTGTAGCTCTTGGACAGGGTGAAAAACTCCACCGCGATGTCCTTGGCGCCGGGCACCTGCATGATCGACGGGGCTTTCCAGCCGTCGTAGACGATGTCGGCGTAGGCCAGGTCGTGCACCACCAGTACGTCGTACTGCTTGGCGAGGGCGATCACCCGTTCGAAGAAATCCAGCTCCACGCACTGCGCGGTGGGGTTGGACGGGAAGCCGAGGATCATCATCTTCGGTTTCGGGATCGAGCCACGGATGGCCCGTTCCAGCTCAGCGAAAAAGTCTACGCCGGGCACCAGCGGCACCGAACGCACCTGAGCGCCGGCAATCACTGCGCCGTAGATGTGAATCGGGTAGCTCGGGTTCGGCACCAGTACCGTGTCGCCCTGATCCAGGGTCGCCAGCATCAGGTGCGCCAGGCCTTCCTTGGAACCGATGGTGACAATGGCTTCGCTTTCCGGATCGATATCGACCGCGTAGCGTTCCTTGTACCAGTTGGAAATCGCCCGACGCAGACGCGGAATGCCCTTGGACGTGGAATAACCGTGGGTGTCTTCGCGCTGTGCAACCTGCACCAGTTTTTCGACGATGTGCGGCGGTGTGGCCCCATCGGGGTTGCCCATGCTCAAGTCGATGATGTCTTCACCACGACGCCGCGCGGCCATCTTCAGCTCGGCGGTGATGTTGAAAACGAAAGGGGGGAGTCGATCAATGCGCGCAAAGCGGCGCGGCGAACCTTGTTCAGCCATTGTTGCCTCGGATAACGTAAGCGCCCGGAACCGTCCGAGCGACGCTGGTCACTGCGGTGACCTGTGGCGGAAGATAAGGGCAGCGATGGCGGACTGTCCAGCGTGCACGACAATAATTTTTCCAAGGAAATGCTTAATGGAATTCACCAGCGGCTTCTTGCTGAGCCTCTCGCTGTGCCTGGATATCGGCGTGGCCAACATCGCAATGATCACGTTGGCGATGCAGCGCGGATACTTTCAGGGCTTCGCGCTGGGCCTCGGCACCTGCGTCGGCGACCTGATCTACGCGGTGCTGGCGTTGGCCGGGATGACCGTGCTGTTGCAGTACGAAACCGTGCGCTGGGTGCTGTGGATCGGCGGGTCGGCGCTGCTGATCTACTTTGCGGCGAAGATGATCTATTCGGCGATTCACCACGAGGCGCAGTTGGCGGCGACGGCGGAGGTGGGGCAGAACTCGCATCGCAAGGAGTTCTTTCGCGGGATCTTCCTCGCCATGTCCTCGCCAAGCGCGATTCTGTGGTTCGCCGCGGTTGGCGGTACCCTGATCGCCCGCTCCGGTGGCGGCGGTCCGCTGAGCTCGGCGCTGTTCCTCGGCGGTTTCCTCTGCGCCGGGCTGCTGTGGTCGGCCGGTCTGTGCTTCGCCGCGAGCCACGGTGGCAAGCTGCTGGGTGACAAGCTGTTGCGCTATTCCTACATGGCATCGGCGGCGATCTTCTGCTATTTCGCGGTTTACGTGATCGTATCCGGTTATAACGAGTTCATTGGCTCCGGGGCCGCCGACCAGTTGCACGCCCTGTAACATTGCGAATCGGGTTTGGCTTCTATACTCAGCAGCCGAACCCCTTCTTTTGTTCCAGGAGTCGAGTCATGGATGAGCAAAAACGCGTCGAAGTGGCTGAACCTCGCTTCGAACATGGACACTTCCTGCTGATCGCAGGATTTCGTGGTCGATTTACCCAGGACACCGCCAAGGACATCCCCGCGCTGTGGGAAAAGTTCTTGCCGCACCTGGGAAAGATACAGGGACAAAAAAACGAAGTGACCTACGGCGTCTGCAGCAATTTCGACGGCAAGGGTGGCTTTGATTACATCGCCGGGGTGGAAATCAGCAAGCTCGATGACCTCGACCAGAAGATCTACCAGTGGGTTGAAGTGCTGCCCCGGCAGTACGCGGTGTTCGAGCACAAGGGCCCGCTCGATCAGTTGCCGCAGACCCTGCAATACATCTACAAGACCTGGCTGCCGACCTCCCACTACGTGGAACTGAATGCCCCGGAGCTGGAACGCTACAGCGCCGATTTCAATCCGCGACTGCACACCGGCAAACTTGAAATCTGCGTGCCGGTCGATACCAAGGCCTGAGCCATAAAACATGAGGCGGATCACTGATCCGCCTCATGTTTTCAACCGCGTTTACCCTTGCCCACCCGTCGCGCCCGCAACAGGTCAATGCCCAGGGTGATAAAGCCGAACGTACTGATGCCCAACACCATCAACAGGCCGATTTCAACGCTGCTCATAAGCGGTTCCCCTCAAGGGTGATCAGAGACACACCGCAGAAATAGCCCGCCGCCCGCACGAAGAAAAGCGCTTATACGCAGGCTTTACGCCCCCCGTGCGGATCGATATGAACACCTTATTCCTTTATGCTTTGCGCACTTTTCTCCGCTGATTTTCGAGCTGCCATGAACACCGTCATCCGCAACGTCACCGCCGCCGACCTGGATCGCTGCTACGCCATCGAAACCGTTGCCTACGAAGGCGATGAAGCCGCCACCCGCGAAAAGATCGCCACGCGCATTGCCACGTGGCCAGAGGGTTTCATCGTCGCCGAAGTGGACGGCGTGGTCGCCGGGTTCATCAACTCGGGCGCGGCGTTTGAGGTGCAGATGTCGGACGAGGCGTTCAAGGAACTGATCGGCCATGATCCGAAGGGCCCGAACGTGGTCATCATGTCGGTGGTGGTGCACC
>Ga0153931_100231_pt1 | contig 18304 bp, 10 predicted proteins | sample TSNJ015MetaG_FD_104730 | JGI IMG/M metagenome (GOLD analysis project Ga0153931, IMG submission 104730) | Attine ant fungus gardens microbial communities from New Jersey, USA - TSNJ015 MetaG | ecosystem: Host-associated > Fungi > Mycelium > Unclassified | place: USA: New Jersey, Wharton State...
AAACGCCATGGGCAGCAAGGAGGGGCTCAAGGCGGGGCCCTGGAAGCGGGAGCCCGCCATGGGATCCGCATCATTGGCTCCCGGGGCTCCGGCAAAAGGACTTTCCCGCGCTGCATCAACCTGCTCGAGCAACCTCACGCCGGCAAGATTCTGCTCAACAACGAAGAGCTGAAACTGGTGGCCAACAAGGACGGCGCCATGAAGGCTGCCGACCCGAAACAACTGCAACGCATGCGTTCGCGCCTGTCGATGGTGTTCCAGCATTTCAACCTGTGGTCGCACATGACCGCGCTTGAAAACGTGATGGAAGCGCCAGTGCATGTGCTGGGCATGTCGAAAAAAGACGCGCGTGAAAAAGCCGAGCATTACCTGGCCAAAGTCGGCGTGGGCCATCGTAAGGATGCGTTCCCCGGCCACATGTCCGGCGGCGAGCAGCAACGCGTGGCGATTGCCCGCGCCCTGGCGATGGAGCCTGAGGTGATGCTGTTCGACGAACCGACCTCCGCGCTCGACCCTGAGCTGGTCGGCGAAGTACTCAAGGTCATGCAGGACCTGGCCCAGGAAGGCCGCACCATGGTGGTGGTGACCCACGAAATGGGCTTTGCCCGTGAGGTGTCGAACCAGCTGGTGTTCTTGCACAAAGGCATCGTTGAAGAGCGTGGCAACCCGCGTGAAGTGCTGGTGAACCCGCAGTCTGAGCGGTTGCAGCAGTTCCTTTCGGGCAGCCTGAAATAATCAAGACTGCTTTTGTGCACTGAATTAGTGCAAGCTGCGCAGCTTTAAGGCTGGCCTCGATCCCCTGTGGGAGCTGGCTTGCCTGCGATGGCGGCGTGTCTGTGCCAGAGAGGCAGACTGACCCACCGCTATCGCAGGCAAGCCAGCTCCCCCATTAGATCTCATATGTTTTGAGATTTGTGTTGGTTTCCGGGCTAGCATTGGCCCTTGTCTTCATTACCGTTCTTCGTTTCGGATAGCATTCCATGACCGCCCACAAAATTGGTTTCCTGATTTGGCCCAGCACAAAAGCACTGACGCTTGCGCTGGCTGAGGAGGCCTTGCGCGTTGCTCAGCGGGTGCATCCGGACGTGGTCTACGAGTTGTCGTTCCTGCTCGCCGAGCCTGCCACCGAAGGCGCCTGGCAATTGCCGGGCGAGCCGTGGGCCGGCAAGCTTGAAGGCTTCCAGAAACTCTTCCTGCTGGCGGACGAGCCGCCGACCGTCATCGCCTCTCAACTGAGCGCTGCGCTCAAGCAGCTTGTGCGGGCGGGTTGCGTGATCGGGGGCTTGTCGGCGGGTGTGTATCCGCTGGCGCAACTCGGTCTGCTCGACGGCTACCGCGCCGCCGTGCATTGGCGCTGGCAGGACGATTTCGCCGAGCGCTTCCCCAAGGTCATCGCCACCAGTCATCTGTTCGATTGGGACCGTGATCGCTTGACCGCCTGCGGCGGCATGTCGGTACTCGACCTGTTGCTGGCCGTGCTGGCCCGTGATCATGGCGCCGAACTGGCCGGCGCCGTCTCCGAAGAACTGGTTGTCGAACGCATCCGCGAAGGCGGCGAGCGCCAGCGCATTCCCTTGCAGAACCGCTTGGGCTCCAGCCATCCGAAGTTGACCCAGGCCGTGTTGCTGATGGAAGCCAACATCGAAGAGCCGCTGACCACCGACGAAATCGCCCAGCACGTATGTGTGTCGCGACGACAGCTTGAACGCATCTTCAAGCAATACCTCAATCGCGTTCCCAGCCAGTACTACCTGGAATTGCGCCTGAACAAGGCGCGCCAGATGCTCATGCAAACCAGCAAGTCGATCATCCAGATCGGCTTGTCGTGCGGTTTCTCTTCGGGCCCGCACTTCTCCAGCGCCTACCGCAACTTTTTCGGCGCTACCCCGCGTGAAGACCGCAACCAGCGACGCAGCAGCAGCCCGTTCGAGTTGTCGTCGGTGCCGTCCGAGCGCGGCTGACCGCTGTTATTCCTCCATGGGTTCGGGTGTGGACGCTGGCGTCAGGGGCGCGCCCTGGGCGTTCAGGCCGGCTTCATCCACCTGCAGATCATTGCCTGTCTGGCGAAAATACTGCCGAAGGCGGTCCAGGCTGTCCTCAGACAGCGGGTTGCCGCTGAGATCGGACTCGTCGTCCCACGGCTGGCGCATGCTTAGAATGTCGTCCGGGACCTGGGTGATCAGGTTGTCGCTCAAGTCCACGGTGCGCAAATAAGGGCGGTCAAACACCCCGAACGGTACGTCGCTGAGCTCGCAGTTTTGCAGGTAGAGGCATTCCAGCTTGGGCATATTGTCCAGCTCTGGCGCCCGGCCCAGCGGGTTGTCACTCAAGTCCAGGTACTCTAGGTTACGCAGGTCTCGCAACTGGGCGCGGGCCCGCGGGCTGAGGCGAAGACGACTCTGCGTCAACGTCAGGCTGGTCAGCCTCGGTAGGTTGAAGATCGGCTCGGGGACCTCGTCCAGGGCGTATTTATCCAGCGCCAGCGTGCTCAGGTTAGGGAAGGCACGCACCAGGCCTTCAACGTTGGTGGTGGTTCCTTCGCCGATGAGCTCCAGATGCGACACATGTTCGAACCGTGCGCTCAAGGTGGGCAGCTCGCCAAAAATCGACGTATGGCACGTCAGTTTATGGGTCACGGCATACCCGCCATTGAAATCGTCGATCTCGCTTTCGCGGCGCCAGCCTTCTTCCAGCGTTGCCTTGATGGCAAGGCGCCGGATTTGCTCCTCGGCCGCCGTTTGTTCGTCCAGTGCTACATCAAGGATGGGGTGCCGTTCGGGCACGGTCAGTGCCCAGACGGTGAGGTCAGCACTGAGGCGCGCGTATTCGCTTTCCAGGCGCCGGATGGCGCCCTCGATCGCATCCAGATCGCCGGGCAGGCTGAAGATAAAGGCGTTGACCTCCGCAGCGGTGAACGTCGGGTACAAGGCTGCGATGCGGGCGTTATAGCCGCCAGGCGCATCGACCTGGAGGTGCTCGCCGCGGGTTTGGCAATAGCGCTTGAGCTGTTCCAGGGTCGCTCGTGACAACGGATTGGCAGACAAGTCAAACGCGCTGGTAACCGAGGCCGGCCTTTGCAGCAGCGGTTCGGGGATCTGCGTGATCAGGTTGTGGCTCAGGTCGACGAGGTTGCGTTCTCGGGCAGTGAGCAGGCTGCGCGGAATCTCTGTGAGGTGGGTGTTGCGCAGTCCCAGGCTGTCCAGCGATGTCATCGAAGTAAAGTCCGGGAGTTGCTCCAGAGGGTTATGGCTCAGGTTCAGCCGTGTCAGGTTGCGCTGGGTCTCCAAGGCTTTGACGGTTTTCGCTGACAGTCGCAGGTTGCAGCGTTCAAGGCTGAGGGCCGTGAGCTGTGGCAGTTGGAAAACCGGCTCGGGGATATCCTCCAGCGCGTAGTCTTCAATGATCAGATGCTGCACGTGCGAAAAGCTCGCCAGCCAGTTTCCTACGTCCAACGGCTGAGCATCGCCACTGAGCCTGAGGGTCGACACGTGAGTGAACCGGCTGCTGAGTGTGGGCAATTTGCCGCTTATGGGGGCAGAGATGTCCAGCGCGTAGGTGGGATGAATGTCGTTGCCGTGTTCGTCCTGCTTCAGTTGCCGACGCCATCCAGCGAGCAACGCTTGTTTGAACGCCTCGCGCTGATAGTGGGCGGTTTCGCCGAAGCCGGAGCTGTTCACCCAGGCGTCCAGCTCGTGGTTCAGCTGCTTGTAGTCAAGGTCCCGCCGCGCCAGTTCGATTTTGCCCATTTCCAGGTTACCCGGCAGACCGAAGATCAGGCGGTTGATTTCGTCACTGCTCAAGGTGGGGTAAAGCATCTTCGCGCTGGCAATGTCCACCGGGGCCGCATTGGCCTCCCAGTAACTGCCGGTGCGCTGGAAGTAGGTTTTGACCTGCTCAAGGGTCTGCGCAGACAGCGGGTTGCCGGAAAAATCGAACGAATGGCTGGTTGCCACGGGCAGCTCGAAAAGTGCGTCGGGCAATGCAGCAATGCGGTTGTCCCGAAACAGCGCGGTCTCCAGCTGGGGGCGCTGCAAAATCCCGGCAGGCAATTGCGTGATACCCGTGTTGCTCAAGTCGAGGAAGTGCAGGCCAGGCATGTTCTCGACACTGGGCAGGAGCCCCAGCGGGTTGTTGAAGAGGTCGAGGGTCTTGAGCTGGGTCATGTTTTCAAGCGCGGTGCGGGTCTGCGCTGTCAGGGTAATGTTGCAATCGCTGAGTACCAGTTCATTGAGGCTGGGTAGGGCGGTGACGCCATCGGGCAGTCTGTCGAGGTTGAAGTTGCGCACGGTCAGGCGACGCAGGAACGGGAACATCGACAAGAACGTGTTGATCTCCAGCGGCCCTTGCTCGCCCTGCAGCGACAGGCTGGAGATATGACCGAAACGCCCGGGCAGCACGGGAGGATTGCCGGAAATCGGCCAGTTCAAGTGCAGTTGATAGCCATTGGGGGCAGGCGGCTCGTAGTACGCGTCGAGCGGGGTTTCCAGGCGCCAGGCCCGGCGCAGTTCATCGGCCCAGGCCGTGCGGTTGCGCCGGGCATAGGCAAGTTCCTGGCGACTGATGCGCACTTGTGGGTCAGCGCTCAGGCGCGGCGTGGCAGTGATCCAGGCCTGCAAGTCGCGCTCAAGTTGCTGGTATTCGTTGCGCATGGTGCTCAGCGCCGTCGTCACCCCGCCGGGCGCTTGTTCCAGGCTGCGCACAATGTTGTCGATATGCGCCCGGGGCAGCGCCGGGAACAGGTGTTGGGCGTGTTCATGCGCCGTCAGCTCGTGTTGCGCACCGGGCGCGGTTGCTGCTCGATAGCCCGGCATGCCGCCGCGCAGGCGCATGGTGCTTGGGTCGTAGGCGGGTTTGCCGACGGGGGCGTCCGCGAGCAACTCGCGCAGATGCCAGTGGTGCAGGGCATGACGAGCAAGCGCCTGGCGCAGCGCCGGGCCCTGGCCGATATGAATGCCCAGCGCAGCGCGCGCCTGGTCGGGCAGCGCCTGGAGCAGGGCGGTGTAGAAGTCGGTTTCGCCAAACAGCGGGCCGCTGCTGTCGGTGGGCACATAGCCGCCGTTGGCGGTGTAAACCAACGTGCGTTGAACGCGGGCGCGGGCATCACCGATCACGTCGCGCAAAGGGCCATCAGCGGTGTCGTTTCTGACGCTAATGCGCAGCCCCGCGGGCCAGTTCGGCAAATCGGGCAGGGAGTGCAGGGCCAGGCGGTAAGTGTCCAGGTTGTCGATGCTGTCCAGGTACAGCCCTTCGTAGGCACGGCAGGCGCGTATTTCTCGCTGGGCTTCGCGCGCCAACTCGATCAGGCGCCGGGGCACCCGGCCCTGATCGAGGGCGCGCAGCTCCTCCGGGCTGGCGATGGCACGCAGGGTTTCGGCGGCGCTCACCGGCAAGCCCGGCGACGCGTCGACAAGCGCGCTCAGCTGCGCATCGTCGGTACGTTGCAGGGCGCGATATGCCGACTCGAACAGCGCCCAGCGTTTTTCCCGAGCCAGCTGGGCAAGTGTTTGCCTGAGGACACCCGTACGTGCTTGAAGCGAGGCTGTGGGATGGCTGGACGCTTCCCCAAGCAACGTCCTTCTCTGCGGTTCGTCCAGCGCTTCGAGCAGGGTCTGGAGCAAGTCGCCATTGTTGAGTTGGTGCTCATGAATCTGGGTGACGCTGGCGTCTGCGGCGCCCGGGATTTCCCAGTGCGTGCGTCCCTGGCTGTCGATCAGGCGCAAGGTTCTGGTGGTGGGCCATAGCCCGTAGTTGGTCAAGAGCAGCAGTTGGGTCTGGGCATCGGCCAACGCCTGGACACCGGGGTCATCACTGTTCATTTGGTCGATGAAGGTTTGCAGGTCCTGGTCGATTTTGAAGCGCTTGAAGGTGTCGGCCAGCAGCGGTGGCAGGGGTTCACGGGCCATGTAGAGCTTGCGCAGCGCCGCGTCTTCGACGCCGCTGACGTGGCGAATCTGTGCCAGTTGCAGGTCGCTGAAGCTTTGCGCCTGATGGCCCAGACGGCGCATCAACTGGGCGCTGTCCCAACTCAGCGGTTGGTCCAGTTCGCTCACCCAGGCGCCTTGGCCATTGCTGTGTGCCGTTGGGCGGTAGGCATTGGTGCGGGTGGGATGCTTGAAGTAATGCGTGTGGGTGCCGGGGTCGAGGCCCAGCGCGTAATACGCGCCGGACAGGGGCAGGATGTCTTGCTCGCCATGCGCGTGCAGGCCGAGCGGGTTGGCGCGCGAGCCTTCGGGCAGCGTCACCGCATGGGCGTAAGGCGCAAGGTCCGGTCGCCACAGCCGGGACTGGCCATCGGGCAAAGTGACGGGTTTGAGGCGGTCGAAAAACTGCCAGAGTTCAGCGGGCAAGTGCTGGCGCAACAACCCTTCGGCAAGCGGCGGGCCGAGGGCGAACATGCCCAGTTGGACCATTTGCTCCAGCACTGACATCAGGTGCCCGAACGCCTGGGCCTTGAGGCCTTCGGCCCAGTCGACGATGCCCTCGAACGTGTCATCCAGCAGCTGATACGCGGTGTAACCCAGCATAAGTAAACCCACCGGGGGTACGAACGGCGCCGCGACCAGCGCGGCAATCTGCAGCAGGGCCGAGCCGATCTTTTCGAACAGGCTCCAGCGCTGCCAGCGGGTTTTCTGGTCGGCGTTGGCAGTGGACACAGCTTGAGCGCGTGCGTCGTTGAAGAGTTTGCTCAGGGTGGTCTGGTAAAGGTGTTCGAGCACCGAGCCGCTGATCGGTGTGACGGCAAACTGCAGCCCAGGCCTGTCCACCGGTGTATCCCGCCAGGCCGGGCGCGGGTCGCCGCGGGTGTGCGCATGCCAGGTGACGCGGGACAGGCGCTGGCCGAGGTCGGCGAAAAAATGCCCGCGCTCGTCGTGGTTCACGAAACGGCTGAAGAATTGCTGGTACTCAGGCTGGCGCAGGTCGGCGGTCAGGGCCTGCATGAACTGCACGCTGGAGCGGTACTCCTTGAGCGGGTGTTGCGGGTCGTGCGGAATATAGGCAATGACGGGCACCACGTGATTGGCCCGCTCAAGGTCCGCGTGGGCAAACAGCACAATGCCTGTCAGCGGGCTGGACAGCATGCTCAGGGCGTGACAACGCAGTGCGTTGCAGCCCCCCGGATTGCTCAACAATTGTTGCAGGCGCTGCGAGCTGGCGTGCGACAGGTCGCCCCGCAGGCGCGCCATGTGCAGGGCGAGTTTCAGGTCGGCGACCTGGCTGGCATCGAAGCGGTGTTGCAGGTGTGCAATGGCGACGGGGTTGTTGAGGTCCAGGGAGTGCTCGAGGTAGGCACTGTATTGGCCGCCGATGTCCAGTTCGCGGCACAGGCGGGTATAGGCCGGCACGCTGATACGTGTGTCTATGTCGGGCAGGGTATCGAAATGCCCGGTGGCGGTGGGCGGGGTGATAAAACCGGATGGAGGCTCGTAGGCGTCGTCAGCGGTTTCGCCGGCTTCAAAGTTATGCAAGGCGGCGTCCAGCAGCGACACGGTCCAGGTTCGCACTGCGCCGGAGCGCACGGGGAACCAAGGAATGGTCGCCGGTATAGATAGGCGCAGGAAGGTGTTGCGCACATCGCACTCCACACCGAAGCGCTGTTTGAGCGCCTGCTGCAGCACGGGCGCGGCGAAGTCGGCGGGTGACTTGAGTGCGTCCATGGCCTTGTCGAGCAGGTTTTGGGTGATCCAGGCCTCACGGATCAGGCCTTTGAGCGCCGTGTCCTGCTCGGCTAAGGGTTGGGCGTACCCTGCCGGGGTACTGGTTTTAAGGGTGTTGCGACGTGCGGCCGACGCGTCGCCCAGCCAGTCGGGGATCGCGTTTTTGAGCGTTTCATGATGAACGTCGCGCGCAGGGATCAGCCGGTCGAAAGCGGGCACGCTGGGTTGCTGGCTCATTGCAAAGCTTCCTGAGGATCAAATGATGCCCTCAGCAGAACAGTTCGCCGTCGCCGATCCGTGTTAGATAATTAAGCGCGAGCCGTAAATCGGTGCCGCTGGGCGAGCCCACGGTTTAAACTGCGCCATTGCGATGCTATTTGTCGCATTGGCGTAAACCCGCTGAAAACGCGGGTTGGCGCTATAAGAAGTTGTCGCTTGGCGGCAAGGCCGCACTGAAAACTGTCCTTACAATCCCTGCATCGCCCGCCAGTTCCAGGCAGGCGCTCCTCTGCAGGAGACTCCGATGTCCGTTGAGCAAGCCCCGGTGCAACGTGCCGATTTCGACCAGGTCATGGTTCCCAACTACGCACCTGCCGCATTCATCCCTGTGCGTGGCGCGGGTTCGCGCGTTTGGGACCAGGCGGGTCGCGAGCTGATCGACTTTGCCGGCGGCATCGCGGTTAACGTATTGGGCCACGCCCACCCGGCGCTGGTCGGTGCACTGACCGAACAAGCCAACAAGCTGTGGCACGTATCCAACGTGTTCACCAACGAGCCGGCCCTGCGCCTGGCGCACAAGCTGATCGACGCCACGTTCGCCGAGCGCGTGTTCTTCTGCAACTCCGGCGCTGAAGCCAACGAGGCCGCACTCAAGCTGGCTCGTCGCGTAGCATTCGACCGTTTCGGCAGCGAGAAGTACGAGATCATCGCCGCGCTCAACAGCTTCCACGGCCGTACCCTGTTCACCGTCAACGTCGGTGGCCAGTCGAAGTACTCCGACGGTTTCGGTCCGAAAATCACCGGCATCACCCACGTCCCTTACAACGACCTGGCCGCGCTGAAAGCGGCGGTTTCCGACAAGACCTGTGCGGTCGTGCTCGAACCGATCCAGGGCGAGGGCGGTGTACTGCCGGCCGAGCTGGCTTACCTGCAAGGTGCCCGCGAACTGTGCGACGCGAACAACGCGTTGCTGGTGTTCGACGAAGTGCAGACCGGCATGGGCCGAACCGGCCACCTGTTCGCCTACCAGCATTACGGCGTGACCCCGGACATCCTGACCAGCGCCAAGAGCCTGGGCGGTGGTTTCCCGATCGCCGCGATGCTGACCACCGAAGCGCTGGCCAAACATCTGGTCGTCGGCACCCACGGCACCACCTACGGCGGCAACCCGCTGGCGTGCGCCGTCGCCGAGGCAGTGATCGACGTGATCAACACCCCTGAGGTGCTGAACGGCGTCAACGCCAAGCACGACAAATTCAAGACCCGTCTGCAGCAGATCGGCGAGAAGTACGGCCTGTTCACTCAGGTGCGTGGCCTCGGTCTGTTGATCGGTTGTGTGCTGAGCGAAGCCTGGAAAGGCAAGGCCAAGGACATCTTCAACGCCGCTGAAAAAGAAGGCCTGATGATTCTGCAGGCCGGCCCGGACGTGATTCGTTTCGCCCCGAGCCTGGTGGTGGAAGATGCCGATATCGACGCCGGTCTGGACCGCTTCGAACGCGCCGCAGCAACACTGACGCAAGCCTGATAGACCCTTCGACGCCCGAGGATTTGGGCGTCGAACCCAATTTTTGATACCGGGCAATATCAAATGTGGGAGCGGGCTTGCTCGCGAATGCGGTGTGTCAGTCGACATCTACGCTGACTGATACACCGCATTCGCGAGCAAGCCCGCTCCCACAATGTTCGGTGTTTTTTCTGTGATTTTTATAAGAGAAAGGAGTGACACCATGCTGGTGATGCGCCCTGCGCAAATGGCTGATCTGGGCGAGGTACAGCGTCTGGCCGCGGACAGCCCGATTGGTGTCACTTCCTTGCCGGATGACGTGGAACGCCTGAGCGACAAGATCGCCGCAAGCGAAGCCTCGTTCGCCGCCGAAGTGAGCTTCAACGGTGAAGAGAGCTATTTCTTCGTCCTCGAAGACACCGCCACCGGCAAACTGGTCGGCTGCTCGGCGATCGTTGCCTCGGCCGGTTACTCGGAGCCGTTCTACAGCTTCCGCAACGAGACCTTCGTCCACGCGTCCCGCGAGCTGAAGATCCACAACAAGATCCACGTGCTCTCGCAATGCCACGACCTGACCGGCAACAGCCTGCTGACCAGTTTCTACGTGCAGCGCGAGCTGGTCGGTTCGCCGTGGTCTGAGCTCAACTCCCGTGGTCGCTTGCTGTTTGTCGCCAGCCACCCGGAGCGTTTCGCCGATTCGGTGGTGACCGAGATCGTCGGTTACAGCGACGAGAACGGCGACTCGCCGTTCTGGGATGCCATCGGTCGCAACTTCTTCGACCTCAACTACGCCGAGGCCGAGCGCCTGTGTGGCCTGAAGAGCCGCACGTTCCTCGCCGAACTGATGCCGCATTACCCGATCTACGTGCCGCTGCTGCCGGATTCCGCTCAAGAAGCGATGGGCCAGGTGCACCCGCGTGCGCAGATCACCTTCGACATCCTGATGCGCGAAGGCTTCGAGACCGATCACTACATCGATATTTTCGACGGTGGCCCGACCCTGCATGCGCGTGTTTCGGGGATCCGTTCGATCGCTCAGAGCCGTGTGGTGCCAGTGAAGATCGGCGAGCCGGTCAAAGGCGCCGGGCGCCAGTATCTGGTGGCCAACGCGCAGTTGCAGGATTACCGCGCGGTGCTGCTGGAACTCGATTACGCGCCGGGCAAACCGGTGACCCTGGATCTGGAAGCAGCCGAAGCCCTGGGCGTCGGTGAAGGTGCCAGCGTGCGCCTGGTGGCGGTTTAACGCCTTAGCGAGTTTCACGGGTGGCGAAGGCGGCCCGTTTGAGGAGATAGCATGATTGTTCGTCCCGTACGCAGCAGCGATTTATCCGCGCTGATCGACCTGGCCCGCAGCACCGGCACCGGCCTGACCACTTTGCCGGCCAACGAAGAGCGCCTGACCCACCGGGTCGGCTGGGCCGAGAAGACCTTTCGCGGCGAAGCCGGCCGTGGCGATGCGGACTACCTGTTCGTGCTCGAAGACGACAACGGTCGCGTGGTGGGGATTTCCGCCATCGCCGGCGCGGTCGGTCTGCGTGAGCCGTGGTACAACTTCCGCGTCGGCCTGACCGTCAGCGCCTCGCAAGAGCTGAACATCTATCGCGAGATTCCGACGCTGTTCCTCGCCAACGACCTGACCGGCAACTCCGAGCTGTGCTCGCTGTTCCTGCACGCCGATTACCGCACCGGTCTGAACGGCCGCATGCTGTCCAAGGCGCGCATGCTGTTCATCGCCGAGTTCCCTGAGCTGTTCGGCAACAAGATCATCGCCGAGATGCGCGGTGTGTCCGATGAAGCCGGACGCTCGCCGTTCTGGGAGAGCCTGGGCCGGCACTTCTTCAAGATGGAATTCAGCCAGGCCGATTACCTAACCGGGGTTGGCAACAAGGCGTTCATCGCCGAACTGATGCCGAAATTCCCGCTGTACACCTGCTTCCTGTCACCGGATGCGCGCAACGTCATCGGCCAGGTGCACCCGGACACCGAGCCGGCGCTGGCGATGCTCAAGAGCGAAGGTTTCAGCTATCAAGGCTACGTCGACATCTTCGACGCTGGCCCGGCCATCGAGTGCGAAACCAGCAAGATCCGCGCAGTCCGCGACAGCGAAGCGCTGGTGCTGGCGATCGGTACGCCGGGCGATGACGCCACGCCGTTCATCATCCATAACCGCAAGCGCGAAGATTGCCGCATCACGGCTGCGCCGGCCCGTCTGGCCGCTGGCACGCTGGTGGTCGATCCGCAGACCGCCAAACGTCTTCAACTCAACGCTGGCGATCAAGTGCGCGCCGTGGCGTTGTCTGCTGCTCGGGAGTCGAAATAATGAATTCGCTATACATCGCAGGTGAATGGCTGGCCGGTCAGGGCGAAGCTTTTCAATCACTGAACCCGGTGACCCAGCAAGTGCTGTGGTCGGGGGAGGGCGCCACCGCCGCTCAGGTCGAGTCCGCCGTGCAGGCTGCGCGTCAGGCGTTTCCGGGCTGGGCGCGGCGTTCGCTGGACGAGCGTATCAGTGTGCTCGAAGCCTTTGCTGCCGCTCTGAAAAACCACAGTGACGAACTGGCCCGCACCATTGGCGAGGAAACCGGCAAGCCTCTGTGGGAAGCCGCGACTGAAGTCACCAGCATGGTCAACAAGATCGCGATTTCGGTGCAGAGCTACCGCGAGCGTACCGGCGAGAAGAGCGGCCCGCTGGGCGACGCCACCGCCGTGCTGCGTCACAAGCCACACGGTGTGGTGGCGGTGTTTGGCCCTTACAACTTCCCGGGCCACTTGCCGAACGGGCACATTGTGCCGGCACTGCTGGCCGGCAACAGCGTGCTGTTCAAGCCAAGCGAACTGACGCCGAAAGTCGCCGAGCTGACGGTCAAGTGCTGGATCGAAGCCGGTCTGCCGGCCGGTGTGTTGAACCTGCTGCAAGGCGCTCGCGAAACCGGTATCGCGCTGGCGGCGAACCCGGGCATCGACGGTCTGTTCTTCACTGGCTCCAGCCGCACCGGCAATCACCTGCACCAGCAGTTCGCCGGGCGTCCGGACAAGATTCTTGCTTTGGAAATGGGCGGCAACAATCCGCTGGTGGTCGATCAGGTGGCTGATCTGGACGCGGCGGTGTACACGATCATTCAGTCAGCCTTCATCTCCGCCGGTCAGCGCTGCACGTGTGCGCGTCGTCTGTTGGTGCCGCAGGGCGCGTGGGGCGACAGCCTGCTCAAGCGTCTGGTGGAGGTCAGCTCGACGATTGAGGTCGGTGCGTTCGATCAACAGCCGGCGCCATTCATGGGCTCGGTGATTTCCCTTGGCGCGGCGAAAGCGCTGATGGATGCCCAGCAACACCTGCTGGCCAATGGCGCGGTGTCGCTGCTGGAGATGATGCAGCCGCAGGCGCAGTCGGCATTGCTGACCCCGGGCATTCTTGACGTGACGGCGGTGGCCGAGCGTCCGGACGAAGAGCTGTTCGGTCCGTTGCTGCAGGTGATTCGCTACGCCGATTTTGCTGCGGCTATCACTGAGGCCAACGATACCGCTTATGGTCTGGCGGCGGGTTTGCTGTCGGATTCCGAAGCGCGTTATCAGCAGTTCTGGCTGGAAAGCCGCGCCGGCATCGTCAACTGGAACAAACAGCTGACCGGTGCCGCGAGCAGCGCGCCGTTCGGCGGTGTCGGGGCTTCGGGCAACCATCGCGCCAGCGCCTACTACGCCGCAGATTACTGCGCGTACCCGGTGGCCTCGCTGGAAACCCCGAGCCTGACGTTGCCGGCGGCCCTGACGCCTGGCATCAAAATGGTGTGATGCCCATTCGCGAGCAAGCTCGCTCCCACAGGAAGTTGCATTCCAAAGTGGGAGCGAGCCTGCTCGCGAAGGCCGCGCCTCGGTCTGACTGAATTGTTACTTGAAGCCTATAACAACAGATTCTCGTGGAGCCTCGCTGATGAAATCCTATGAAGTCAATTTTGACGGTCTAGTGGGGCCGACCCATAACTACGGTGGTCTGTCCTACGGCAACGTTGCGTCCCAGAGCAACAGCCAGCAGTCCTCGAACCCGAAGGAAGCGGCGCTGCAAGGTCTGGCGAAAATGAAAGCGCTGATGGAAATGGGCTTTCAGCAGGGCGTGCTGGCGCCGCAGGAGCGTCCGGACGTGGCCGCTCTGCGCCGTCTGGGTTTCAGCGGCACCGACGCGCAAGTGATCGAGCGCGCCGCGAAGGAAGCCATGCCGTTGTTGGTCGCCAGTTGCTCGGCATCGAGCATGTGGGTGGCCAACGCCGCCACCGTCAGCCCGAGTGCCGACACCGCTGACGGTCGCGTGCATTTCACCGCCGCCAACCTCAACTGCAAATACCATCGCAGCATCGAACACCCGACCACCAGCCGCGTGCTCGGCGCGATGTTCGCCGATCAGCAGCACTTCGCCCATCACGCCGCACTGCCAGCCGTTGCGCAGTTCGGTGACGAAGGCGCGGCCAACCACACGCGTTTCTGCCGTGAGTACGGCGAGGCCGGTGTCGAGTTTTTCGTGTTCGGTCGCAGTGCGTTCGACACCCGTTACCCGGCGCCACAGAAGTACCCGGCGCGTCAGACCCTGGAAGCCTCGCAAGCGGTGGCGCGGCTGCACGGTCTGCGTGACGAAGGCGTGGTTTACGCGCAGCAGAACCCGGCGGTGATCGACCAGGGCGTATTCCACAACGACGTGATCGCCGTGGGTAACGGCGAGGTGCTGTTCTATCACGAGGATGCGTTCCTCGACACCGAGCAGATGCTGGCGGAGTTGCAGGGCAAACTGGCCAAGGTCGGCGGCAAGTTCCAGTCGATCTGTGTGCCGCGTTCGGCGGTCACCGTCGACGACGCCGTGCGCTCTTACCTGTTCAACAGCCAGTTGCTGTCGCGTCCTGACGGTTCGATGCTGCTGATCGTGCCGGAAGAGTGCCGGGGCAACGAGCGCGTGTGGAACTACCTGCAAGGGCTGACCAGCTCCGGCGGCCTGATCCGCGAAGTGAAAGTCTTCGACCTCAAGCAAAGCATGCAGAACGGCGGTGGCCCGGCGTGCCTGCGACTGCGCGTCGCGCTCAACGAAACCGAGCTGGCGGCAGTCAATCCAGGGGTTATCATGACGGCCCCGTTGTACGGTTCGTTGACCGCATGGGTTGAAAAGCACTACCGCGACCGCCTGAGCGAAACCGATCTGGCGGACCCGCAGTTGCTGCTTGAATGCCGGACGGCACTGGATGAACTGACGCAAATCCTTAAACTGGGCGCGGTTTATCCATTTCAGATCAATTGATGGCCGGCGCGTCGCCTGAACGCGACGCGCGGCTTGTCTACCCAAGAGAGTAAAAACATGAGCGATTCCCTGCAGCTGATCCTTGAAGACACCGACGGCACGCAACTGCAAACCTCGTGCACCCGCGTCGCGGTCATGTGGCAAGGCAAAGAGCTGTGGATCCAGCAGGACGGCCGTGGCCAACTGCTGATCGGCGTGGACGTCGAGGAAGGTGACGAAGAGTATGCCAACCTGCTGCTGCGCCCATTGGCAACTAATCTGGTAAGTCTGCAACTGGAAATGGAACCGGCTGACCTCGGCGATGACGAGGAACATGTGCACGGCCCGGATTGCAACCACGACCACTAAGGAAACCGCTCTATGCTCGCCCTCGGCAAACTGCTTGAACTGACCCTCGCCGGCCGCGAACCGGCGGAGAAGACTCAACTGACTGTCGAAGGCGTGCGCATGCGCTGGTTGAGCGAGGGTGCGCTGGAAGTCCGGCCACCCGAAGCGCGCGACAATGGCCTGGACCTGCTGCTGTCGGCAGGCATCCACGGCAATGAAACAGCGCCGATCGAGTTGCTCGATCGGCTGCTGCATGACATCGCTCGCGGCGATCTGAAGCCGCGTGCACGCATTCTGTTCCTGTTCGGCAACCCGGAAGCGATTCGCAAAGGCGAGCGCTTCGTCGAGCAGGACGTCAATCGGCTGTTCAACGGCCGGCATGAACAAACCAGCGGTTCCGAAGCCATTCGCGCCTGTGAGCTGGAACGGCTGGCGGCAAGTTTCTTCAGCCTGCCGGATCGTCAGCGCCTGCACTATGACCTGCACACGGCGATTCGTGGTTCGAAGATCGAGCAGTTCGCGTTGTACCCGTGGAAGGAAGGTCGCCAGCATTCGCGCCGCGAACTGGCGCGCCTGCGCGCTGCCGGGATGGAAGCGGTGTTGCTGCAGAACAAGCCGTCGATCGTGTTCAGCTCCTACACCTACGACAAGCTCGGGGCCGAGGCTTTCACTCTGGAATTGGGCAAGGCGCGGCCGTTCGGGCAGAACGAAGGGGTGGATGTTTCACGTCTGGAAACCCGTCTGAAGCAGATCATCGAAGGCAATGAGCCGGATCTGGCTGCAGAAGGTCTGGATGGTTTGCAGCTGTTCAGCGTCGCCCGGGAAATCATCAAGCACAGCGATGCGTTCCGCCTGAACCTGCCGGCGGACATCGAAAACTTTTCCGAGCTGGATGTGGGTTATGTGCTGGCCGAAGATCTGGCCAATACCCGCTGGATCATCGAGGAGCAGGGCGCGCGGATCATCTTCCCCAATCCCAAGGTCAAGAACGGCTTGCGTGCCGGCATCCTGATCGTGCCGACCACCGACGAACATCTCGCCTGACCCAATTTCCGGTCTGATATATAACCCTGTGGGAGCGAGCTTGCTCGCGAATGCAATCTGGCATTCAACATTTGAGTTGGCTGTCAGTCCGCTTTCGCGAGCAAGCTCGCTCCCACAGGGGAATGAGTGAGACCAAAAGCCTCACTCATGGTCTATCAGACGGCGACTGCACGTGGCTCTGTGCGACGCAGCGCACGAACCTTCTGCAGCGTATCCGCGCAAGTCCGCGCCGCTTCCTGACCCTTGTGCACGAAGTGCTCGAAGAAGAACTTTTGATGTTCTTCACCGGCATGGAAGTGATGCGGGGTCAGGGACACCGAGAACACCGGCACTTCGGTTTCCAGCTGCACCTGCATCAGGCCGCTGACCACGGACTGGGCAACGAACTCGTGACGGTAGATGCCGCCGTCCACGACCAGCGCCGCCGCGACGATGCCGGCATAACGACCGGTTTTGGCCAGCAACTTGGCGTGCAGCGGCATTTCAAAGGCGCCGCCGACTTCGAAGAAATCGATGTCCGATTCCTGATAACCCTGAGCCAGCATTTCGGCGACGAAGCCTTTACGGCTCTGGTCGACGATTTCCTTGTGCCAGCAGGCCTGGATGAACGCAACGCGCTCGCCGTGAGGGTGTTTGGTTTTGCTGTCGATAGCGGTGGGTTGCATGTTCTGACTCCTGTTTGTGTGAAAAACAGGGCGTTATGAATCGAAAGGGATTCAAGGGTACGCACGAGCACACAAGCGCGCGGGCGGCCCTTTGGCGTCAATCCCGTTCTCTCTTCATCCGGACTATGACCGTCGGCCCCGGAATCACACCGGGTCTGCTGACCTTGCCGCCGATCACCGCCAATACCGTGTCGTCGCCAAGCGCTCGCGGGCTATGCGCATTGCGCGCAATTACCGCCGGTGGGGAATTACACCCCGCCCTGAGAACGTTTTTGCCGCCCTTTCTCGGGCGGCGCAGCGTTTTTATCACAGATTTTCCGGCCTTGCACAGAACCTGTGGGAGCGGGCTTGCTCGCGAAGGCGGTGTGTCAGTCAGCAGATGTGTCACTGACAGACCGCTTTCGCGAGCAGGCTCGCTCCCACATGGATGGCGTGTTCTCAAGACGTAACCTGACCTTTTCGCGCTCAGGGGTTGATTAATCGGCGCCATGACCGCAGTAATTCACCTTCGAAAAGGGATTTCCCCTGCTGACTCTGAGGCCAGGTTCATGAGCGTTATCGATCTTCGCAGCGACACCGTCACCCAACCGACTCCTGCCATGCTCGACGCGATGACTGCGGCGGCCACCGGTGATGACGTGTACGGCGAAGATCCGACGGTCAATCGTCTGGAGGCGGAACTGGCAAAACGACTGGGCTTTGCCGCCGCGCTGTTCGTGCCAACCGGCACCATGAGCAATCTGCTGGGCCTGATGGCGCACTGCGAACGTGGCGACGAATATATCGTCGGCCAGCAGGCGCACACCTACAAGTACGAGGGCGGTGGCGCGGCGGTGCTCGGTTCGATCCAGCCGCAGCCGCTGGAAGTGCAGGCCGACGGTTCGCTGGATCTGGCTCACGTGGCGGCAGCGATCAAGCCGGACGACTTTCACTTCGCCCGTACCCGTCTGCTGGCGCTGGAAAACACCATGCAGGGCAAAGTGTTGCCGCTGGAGTATCTGGCCCGGGCGCGCAAATTCACCCAGGAGCACGGCCTGGCTCTGCACCTGGACGGCGCGCGGCTGTACAACGCGGCGGTCAAGCTTGGGGTAGATGCCCGCGAGATCACGCAACATTTCGATTCGGTGTCGGTGTGCCTGTCCAAAGGGCTTGGCGCGCCGGTCGGTTCGGTGCTGTGCGGTTCAGCCGAGTTGATCGGCAAGGCCCGGCGCCTGCGCAAAATGGTCGGCGGCGGCATGCGTCAGGCCGGGTTGCTGGCAGCGGCGGGGCTGTATGCGCTGGATCACCACGTTGAGCGCCTGGCGGATGACCATGCCAACGCCCGGCTTTTGGCCGAAGGCCTGCGCGCGGCCGGGTTCAGTGTCGAGCCGGTGCAGACCAACATGGTCTACGTGCAAATGGGCGATCAGGCTGAAGCGCTCAAGGCGTTTGCCGCCGAACGCGGGATCAAGTTGAGCGCCGCGGCGCGCTTGCGCATGGTCACGCACATGGACGTCAGTCGCTCGCAAATCGAGCAAGTGATCGCGACATTCGTCGAGTTTTCGCGCAAGTGACAGCGTTAGCCGCCCAATTGACCGTTACTATCGTATAAACACGCTGTACCCCACGCGAAGGGCCG
>Ga0153931_100232_pt1 | contig 18275 bp, 17 predicted proteins | sample TSNJ015MetaG_FD_104730 | JGI IMG/M metagenome (GOLD analysis project Ga0153931, IMG submission 104730) | Attine ant fungus gardens microbial communities from New Jersey, USA - TSNJ015 MetaG | ecosystem: Host-associated > Fungi > Mycelium > Unclassified | place: USA: New Jersey, Wharton State...
TGTCTGCGTGGTCGAAAAAGGCTCCGAAGTCGGCGCACACATCCTTTCCGGTGCCGTGTTCGAACCACGCGCTCTGAACGAACTGTTCCCGGACTGGAAAGAACTCGGCGCCCCGCTGAACACCCCGGTCACCCGCGATGACATTTTCGTGCTGAAAAACGCCGAAAGCGCGCAGAAAATTCCTGACTTCTTTGTGCCCAAGACCATGCACAACGAAGGCAACTACATTATTTCCCTCGGCAACCTGTGCCGCTGGCTGGCCCAGCAGGCCGAGAACCTGGGTGTGGAAATCTACCCTGGCTTCGCTGCTCAGGAAGCGCTGATCGACGAAAGCGGCATCGTGCGCGGGATCATCACTGGTGATCTGGGCGTCGACCGCGAAGGCAACCCGAAAGAAGGCCTGTACACCCCGGGCATGGAACTGCGTGGCAAGTACACGCTGTTCGCCGAAGGCTGCCGTGGTCACATCGGCAAGCAACTGATCAAACGCTACAACCTCGACAGCGATGCCGACGCCCAGCACTACGGCATCGGCCTGAAAGAAATCTGGGAAATCGACCCGGCCAAGCACCAGCCAGGCCTGGTGGTGCACACCGCCGGTTGGCCGCTGGACATCATGGGCACCGAAAACACCGGTGGCTCGTTCCTCTATCACCTGGAAAACAATCAGGTGGTGGTCGGCCTGATCGTTGACCTGTCCTACAGCAACACCTACCTGTCACCGTTCGACGAGTTCCAGCGCCTCAAGCACCACCCGGTGCTGGCTCAGTACCTGGAAGGCGGCAAGCGCGTCAGCTACGGCGCCCGCGCGATCTGCAAGGGTGGCCTGAACTCGCTGCCGAAAATGGTCTTCAAGGGCGGCGCGCTGATCGGTTGCGACCTCGGCACCCTGAACTTCGCCAAGATCAAAGGCAGCCACACTGCGATGAAGTCCGGCATGCTCGCCGCTGAATCGGTGGCCGACGCACTGTTCGCCGAGAAGGATGGCACTGAAGAGCTGACCTCCTACGTCGACGCGTTCAAGAAGAGCTGGCTCTACGACGAATTGTTCGCCAGCCGCAACTTCGGCCCGGCGATCCACAAGTTCGGCGCGATCGTCGGCGGTGGTTTCAACTGGCTGGACCAGAACATCTTCGGCGGCAAACTGCCGTTCACCCTGCATGACACCAAGCCGGATTACGCCTGCCTGAAGCTCGCGGCCGACTGCAAGAAGATCGACTATCCGAAGCCTGACGGCAAACTCAGCTTCGACAAACTGAGCTCGGTGTTCATCTCCGGTACCAACCACGAAGAAGAACAGCCGTGCCACCTGAAGCTCACCGATCCGAGCATCCCGATCAGCAAGAACCTGCCGCTGTACGACGAACCGGCGCAGCGCTACTGCCCGGCCGGTGTATACGAAGTGATCACCAAGGAAGACGGCGAAAAACGCTTCCAGATCAACGCCCAGAACTGCGTGCACTGCAAGACCTGTGACATCAAGGACCCTTCGCAGAACATCACCTGGGTCACGCCGGAAGGCGCTGGCGGCCCGACTTACCCGAACATGTAAGCTGAACTGCTGAACATCAAGGCTCCCGAAATGGGGGCCTTTTTGTTGCCCACCATTTCTTGTTGCACCACAAAATCACTGTAGGAGTGAGCCTGCTCGCGATAGCGGTGTGTCAGTCAACGATGCTGCTGACTGATACACCGCTATCGCGAGCAGGCTCACTCCTACAAGGGATTTGCGCAGACTCAGGCTACGCGCTCATCACCAGGGCTGCGCTCGAAATAGCGCTTGTACTCACGACTGAACTGCGACGTACTCTGATACCCCACCCGATGCGCCACCTGCGCCACGCCCAGCCCTTCGGCCACCAGCAAGGTCTGCGCCTTGAGCAGGCGCAAGCGTTTCAGATACTGCACTGGCGACAACAGCGTGCTGCGCTTGAAGTGCTCATGGAACGACGAAACACTCATGTTGGCGCACCCGGCCAATGTCTCGACATTCAGCGGCTCGGTGTAATGCGCATGCAGATGGCTGATCGACGCCGCCACCCGGGCAAACTGCCCCTGCTGTTCCACCAGCGCGCGCAACACATCGGCCTGCGGTCCGCGCAGCGCGGTGAACAACAATTCACGCACCCGCGCCGGCCCGAGAATCTGCCGCTCCAGCGGATCATGCAGGCAACGCAGCAAGCGTTCGACACAACCACGCATGTCATCGTCGAGCACCACCGAGGTCATCGACTCCGGAGTCTGTGCCGGAATGTGCCGCCCCGGCGCCAGCCCCATGGCCAGCACCAGCTCGCCGAGCAACACCCGGTCGATGGCCACTGATACTCCGAGCAACGGCGCATCCGGCAAGGCAAAGGTTTCGCACTCGAACGGCACTGGCAGCGCCTGAATCAGGTAGTGCCCGGCGCCATACTCCATGGTGCGCGGGCCGAGAAACGCCAGTTTGCTGCCCTGAGCGATGATCATCAGGCTCGGCTCATAAATGTGCGGGCCACGCGCCACGTCGCAACTGGCACGCAATACCTGCACGCCGGGCAGCCCGGTCTGGCTGTAACCATCGCGAAGCGCCAGCGGCTCGATCAGCGAAACCAGGGTGGCATTGGCATCAAGGTGACGGGTCAACTGCATCGGAGGGGTCTTCAAAAAAGTCACAGAAAAAGGCATGCAAGCATCATCGCAGATCCTTTTGCCAATGCGCTTGCCCAGACCTGCATGCCGGAGGATTAGGCATGAGACCCGGAGGAATCGTCATGGCCGCAGCAGCAGACGGCGCCCAAAATGCGCCACCTCACCTGTCACTGCTTCTGCGAGGTTCCTCATGTACACCGCTATCGGTTATGCCGCCCAATCGGCCACCACTCCCCTCGCCCCGATGAAATTCGAACGCCGCAGCCCACGCGCTGACGACGTGGCGATCGAGATCCTCTACTGCGGCGTCTGCCACTCCGACATCCACCAGGCGCGCAACGAATGGGGCATCGCCGTTTATCCGTTGATGCCCGGCCATGAGATCGTCGGAAAAGTCACCGCCATCGGTGCGAATGTCACCCAACATAAAGTCGGCGATCTGGTCGGTGTCGGCTGCATGGTCGACTCTTGCCGAACCTGCGCCGCCTGCCAGCAGAACCTCGAGCAATACTGCCTCGAAGGCCCGACCATGACTTACGCCACCCCGGACCGGGTCGATGGCAGCAACACCATGGGCGGTTATTCGGACAGCATCGTCGTCAGCGAGCACTTCGTCGTGCGCATCCCTGAAAAGCTGGATCTGGCCAGCGCTGCGCCGATCCTCTGCGCCGGCATCACCACCTACTCGCCGCTCAAGCACTACGGGGTCAAGGCCGGTGACAAGGTCGGGATTCTCGGCATGGGCGGCCTCGGCCACATGGGCATCAAGTTCGCCAAGGCGCTGGGCGCGGAAGTGACGCTGTTCACCCGTTCGGCGAGCAAGGCCGAGGAAGGTCGTCGGCAGGGCGCCGATCATGTGATCGTCTCCACCGATGCCGAACAGATGGCTGCCGCCGCAGGCCGGTTCGACTTCCTGCTGGACACCATTCCGGTGCAGCACGACCTCAACCCGTACCTGCAAACGCTGCGCTTTGATGGCGTGCACATTCTGGTCGGCCTGATCGAACCGATCGACCCGCCGGTGCATGCTGCCAACCTGGTGCTGGGCCGCCGCGTGCTGGCCGGTTCGCTGATCGGCGGCATCGCCGAAACCCAGGAAGTGCTGGATTTCTGCGCCGAACACAACATCACCTGCGACATCGAAATGCTCGACATCCGCCAGATCAACGAGGCTTACGCGCGGATGATCGCCGGTGACGTGAAGTATCGCTTCGTGATCGACATGGCGACGCTGAAGCTTTAAACCTTCAGACCGAGTTCTGCCGAGAGCCGGGCTGTGACCCCTTTGATCAGGGGAATCAGCTCGGCCATTTTTTCCAGCGGCATGTACGGCACGGTGCTGGCGATGCTGATCGCCGCCACAATGCGCTTGCTCGCATCGCGAATCGGCGCCGCCACGCAGCGGATCGACGGTTCGTTGTCTTCCAGATCGAAGGCGTAGCCACCGGCCACGTACTCGGTCATGCGCTGTTCGAGCTGTTCCCACGACTGCTGCGGATGCTGCGGCCAGAACTGACTTTTCCCACCCGCCGGCAGGCTGATGTCGTACAGCCGCTGCCAATCCTGCGGCGAATCATCGAGCATCAACGCCTTGCCGATCCCGGTGCGCGCCAGCGGCATCCGGTGGCCGACCCGCGAACGCATTTCCGGGCCGTTACGCCCCGGATTCTTCAGCAGGTACAACACCTCGTCGCCCTCACGAATGCCCAGGTGCACGGTGTCCCCGGTCAGCGCCGACAACTCGTCCAGATACGGTCCGGCCAGACTCACCAGCGGCAACTCTTCGCGCGCCTGAAACCCCAGCTCGATCAGCTTCGGCCCCAGCAGATAGCCGATTTGCGGCACCACGCGCAGGTAGCGCTCGTCGACCAGGCAACTGGCCAGACGATGGGTGGTGCTGCGCGTGGTGCCGATCAGCCGGGCGATCTCTTTCAGATCGCGGGCGCCACTGGCCACCGCCTGCACCACACCCAGTCCGCGAAGCAGGGTCTGGGTGCCGGTGGGCGCGGCGTCCTTGGTTTTTTCCGGGGCGTCTTCCTGCATATCCAGCCTTTACCGTTGAGCGAGGGAACGGGCGGCATTATGGTCGCCCGACGTAGACGACTACAACTCGATACGCTCGACCTTGCCTACCAGCAGCACGTAGGACAATGCACCGATCAGCGCCAGAACCGCGATGTAGGTGATCGCCGGAGCGAACGAATCACCGCTGGCGAGGAACCCGATGACAATCGGCGTGGCAATCGCCGACAGGTTGCCGATGAAGTTGAACACCCCACCGGTCAAGCCGAGCAAACGCGCCGGAGCCAGGGTCGAGACCAGCGACCAGGTGATCGAGGCCAGGCCATTGCCGAAAAACGCCAGCGCCAGGAAGGCAATCACCAGCGGTGTCGATTCAACGAAATTGGCGCCGATGATCGAAGTGGAAATCAACAGTCCGCCAATGATCGGCAACTTGCGCGCGAAGCCCACGCTGCAGCCACGGCGGATCAGCAGATCGGAAAAGAACCCCGAGCACAGCACGCCCACAAAAGCCGCGAGAAACGGCAGCGAGGCCAACAGGCCGGACTTGATGAAGTCCATGCCGCGATATTTCACCAGGTAAGTCGGGAACCACGTCAGGAAGAACCACAGCGTCGAGTTCAGGCAGAACTGGCCGAGGTAGATGCCCCACAACTTGCGCTTGCTCAGGACAATGCCGAGATCGGTCCAGCTGAACGAGGCCTTGGCCGTTTGCGCTTGAATATCCACCAGTCCGCCGCCCTCGCGGATCAGATCGATTTCCGCGTCGTTGGCACCTTTGAAATCACGCGGTTCGCGATACACCGCGTACCAGATGGCCGCCCAGATAATGCCCGCCACACCGGTCGCGACAAACACCATGTGCCAGCCGAATTCATGTTGCAGCCAAGCCAGCACCGGGGTCAGAAACGCCAGGCCGACAAACTGCCCGGAGGTGTAGAAACCAATCGCCGTGGCCCGCTCACGCTCGGGAAACCAGGTGGTCACCACGCGGCTGTTGATCGGATAAGCCGGTGCTTCCAGCGCGCCGACCGCCATGCGCAAGACGAACAGGGCAATGAAGCTCGCGGCGAAGCCGAGCATCACCGTGGCCAGCGACCACAGCAGCAGCGCGACGCTATACAAAATGCGCGGCGGCACCCGATCCACCAGCCAGCCACCGGGGATCTGCATCGCGGCGTAGGTCCAGCCAAACGCGGAGAAAATCAGCCCGACGTGAACCGGATCGATGCCCAGCTCGCTGGTCAGTGCGGGCGCGGCAATCGACAGGTTGCTGCGGTCGAGGTAGTTGATGACCACGGTGATGAACAGCAACACCATGATGAAAAACCGCTTGCGGCTAGGCGTGACTAAAGACGCCTGCCCGGTGAGGGTTTGCGTTGGCATGGGGGGTGCCTCTTTTTATGATTATTTGAGGTCATTGACGCAATCTCCCATCCATGGAGATCAAACACTGTGGGAGGGGGCTTGCTCCCGAATGCGGGGTATCAGTCGACATCTCTCCAGCTGACATGCCGCATTCGGGAGCAAGCCCCCTCCCTCAAGGATTTGTGGTGGGTCAGAAGGGACTCACCACTCGGCAAAACTGCCATCGGCATGGCGCCAGATCGGGTTGCGCCAGCGGTGGCCGACCGCCGCGCGTTCGATCACGTATTCCTCATTGATCTCGATGCCCAGCCCCGGCCCGTTCGGAATCTTCACGAAGCCTTGGTCGTAGTCGAACACCCGTGGATCTTTCACATAGTCGAGCAAGTCGTTGCTCTCGTTGTAGTGAATGCCCAGGCTCTGCTCCTGAATGAACGCGTTGTAGCAAACCGCATCCAGCTGCAGGCACGCCGCCAGCGCGATTGGCCCCAATGGGCAATGCAGCGCCAGCGCCACGTCGTAGGCTTCGGCCATGTTGGCGATCTTGCGGGTCTCGGTGATACCGCCGGCATGCGAGGCATCCGGCTGGATGATGTCGACGTAGCCTTCGCTCAGCACCCGCTTGAAATCCCAGCGCGAGAACAGCCGCTCGCCAAGGGCAATCGGCGTGCTGGTCAACGGTGCCAGCTCTTTCAGCGCTTCGTAGTTTTCGCTGAGCACCGGCTCTTCGATGAACATCAGTTTGTACGGGTCGAGTTCCTTCATCAGCACCTTGGCCATGGGTTTGTGCACCCGGCCATGGAAGTCGACGCCGATACCGACGTTCGGCCCGACCGCATCGCGCACGGCGGCAACGTTGGCCAGGGCCAGATCGACTTTCTCGAAGGAGTCGAGGAACTGCAGCTCTTCGGTGCCGTTCATTTTCACCGCAGTAAAGCCCCGGCTCACCGCCTCTTTCGCGGCGCGCGCGGTATCGGCCGGACGGTCGCCACCGATCCACGAATACACCCGAATCTTGTCGCGCACCTGACCGCCGAGCAGATCGCTGACCGAGACGCCGAGGGCCTTGCCCTTGATGTCCCACAGCGCCTGATCGATACCGGCCAGCGCACTCATGTGGATCGCGCCGCCGCGGTAGAAGCCGCCGCGGTACAGCACGGTCCAGATGTCCTCGATGTTGCGTGGGTCTTTGCCGATCAGGTAGTCGGACAATTCTTCAACGGCAGCGGCGACGGTGTGCGCGCGGCCTTCGACCACAGGCTCGCCCCAACCGGTCACACCCTCATCGGTTTCGACCTTGAGGAAGCACCAGCGCGGCGGGACGATGAAGGTGGTGAGTTTGGTGATTTTCATCTTCTTGTCTCTCTTATAGATGCGCCAGAAAGGTTAGCGAAGGGCTTTCCAGGCGGCGACGTAAGCCTTGGCATTGACGGCAACTTGCTCAACGCTCATGCCCGGTTTGAACAGTCCGGAACCGAGGCCGAAACCTTTCACGCCAGCGTCGATGAACGCTTGCATGTTGTCCGGGGTGATCCCGCCGACCGGCGCCAGCACCGTCCCGGACGGCAATACCGCGAGCCAAGCCTTGACCACCGCCGGGCTCATCTGCTCGGCCGGGAACAGCTTGAGAATGTCCGCGCCCTCCTCCAGCGCCGCGAACGCTTCGGTCGGTGTCGCGACACCCGGCGACAGGTACAGCCCCGCCGCTTTCGCTGCGCGCAGCACCTTGGCATCGCTGTGTGGCATGACGATCACCTGGCCGCCGGCCTCTTTCACCAACTCGACCTGCTCCGGGGTCAGCACCGTGCCGGCACCGATCAGGCAATCGGCGGGCAAGGTCTGACGCAGGATGCGGATACTTTCGTACGGCGACGGGGAATTGAGCGGTACTTCGATGACGCGAAATCCGGCTGCATACAGGACTTCTCCGACAGCGGCGGCTTCCTGCGGATGCAGGCCACGCAGGATCGCGATCAGACCGTTTTGTGCCAGTGCTTGCTTGAGCATGTCAGGCCTCCAGTCAGGGTTAACGGGATGAAGAATCGAGCAGTCCGGCGGCCAGCGCCAGTTGCCACAGACCGCGCTCGGTGGCCTGCTCGGCCAGCGTGACCCGGGCGAAACCGCAGGCATCGAGGGCCCGGCCGTAGCGGGCGCAGAGTTGCGCGTTGCCGATGAGGACGATCGAAGGCAGATGCGTGCTGTTGCGTCGGCGGCGCTGAGCCGTGGCGAGTGCCGCGAGTTCATGGCCGATCAACAGGCCGGACAAATAGTCAGGTTGTGCACTGGCGTCGAGTTCGCCGGTCAGGCCTAGCGTGCGGGCACTGAACAGCGTCGATAGCACGCCCTGCTCGCCGTCCGCCGACAGCGCCACTTGCACGCCACGGTCAAACGCCGGGCCATCGAAAGCCGCGCCGTGCTGTTGGGTACGACCCAGAATGCTGTGATGACTGAGTACGGCGAACACTTCGCCGGTCATGAAGGTATCGAAATGAGTGATGCAGCCATCGACCACTTCCACCCACTTGGAATGGCTGCCCGGCAGACCGATCAACAGATCGCCGCCGGCCTCGAGCGGCAAATTCTGCAGTACGCCGAGAACCTGGGTTTCTTCGCCGCGCATCACGTTGGGCAAGTGCGAACGCTGAATCACGCCCGGCACGATGTGCACCCGCGTGCCGCGCAGACTGACCAGGGTTTGTAGGGAATTTCCGAGATTGGCGACGTTCGCTGGCGTTTCGCAGTAGGCCGCTTCGCGCCAGCCCTGAGCGCTGCCGACCATGCCGCAGGCGATCACTGGCAGATCCGGCTGCGCATCGAGCCAGTCGCCGCACGCGTCTTCGAAGGCCAGTTCAAAACCGTCGGCGCATTCACCACCGTGGATGACTCGCGGCGTCTTCGGTAACTGCATGATCCCGGACGACAGCGCACGCTGCTCCAGCACCACCCCGCCCGCCGCGAGTTTATAAGCACGTAATGAGGTCGTCCCCCAGTCGAGCGCGATCAATTGCGCCTGCATCGCTTCACCTGTTTTGTTTTTGGCAGTGAGTGCGACGGACTATAGACCTTTCAAGCGCGAAATCTCAATATGTAATTTTGCATCCCATATTTTGGGACTAAATAAGTCCATTTTGTCCAACGCTGAACGACGTCCGTTTAGGTGCAGGCAGGACGACACGTTAAAAAACCAGCAATCAGTAGCAGCCGGAATCCTCTCAGCCCCATCAATCGCGCTTCTCTTGAATCGCACGCACGATGTCAGTTGCTGGGATGAGCATTGACTTCGAATAATATCCACCGAATGAATAAGCAGAAGTGAACACCTTACAAGAGATGACATTACGCTGACCTAATACCTGCAATAATTCACTGGCAGGCATAAAAATATTTGATACGCCCTCATCCTCTTTTTTAAACGAGGACAATTTGGCCATATAAATATGCTCCGCTTTAGATCCAGAACTATCAAGCTCAACAAAATCCCCCACCAAATACTGAGTCAACTTGTCAAAATCCTTAAACTCGACATCCTTATCCAGCGAGCAGAACAAAGACTCGCCCAACTGACTTTCCCCGGTCACATCCTGAAAAAAATTCAACAGATCGGTTTTCGAACCAAACTTAATACCTAAAGATGAGTGATCATCTCCACCACTGACAGAAATCAAGTCAATATCAATGACCGGAAGAACCGGTTGCTTAGTGCAAGAACTGCACAGCAGCAGTGTCAGAAAAACAAACAACGACTTCATTTCGAAGATTCCAAATATTGACTCAAACGTTCATACACAATATCGCATGCCGATTTACCACCCTGTAGCGTAGCGCCAAACATGACACCTGCCTGACGATGGTTGGCGTCTACCACTTCGTTGATAGCTGGCCCAGATGTCATAACCCAACGCTCGCCCATGCTTGCAACGTTATCAGATGAATCCGTCACCTTGGGCGAAGCCAATACATTGACCCAATAATCTGCCGAGGGCTTCGGTGTCGTGAAATATATATCAGACACCATCCAGACACCTGTGCCACCGCCAACAGGATCAAGCGTTACCAATACCTTTACGGTGTAACCGCGCTCTTTCAAAATCGAAGTCAGATGTGCACCATTCCAACCACCCAAACTATGACCTACAACGACAATATAGACCGACTTATCACCTTTCAAAGGACGCTCGACGTACTTTTTAATATCTTTTTCACCGCGAACGTCTTTGTAACTTATGTATGGCAGATTCACCTCAACTTTCTGCTCATTAGTAAGACGCTTCTCTAACTGCTTCCATGCATTCATCACATTATGATGCGGCGGCTCATTTTGATAGTACTCTTCCTTATCCCCAGCACCGCCAATAAAAAACACTGCAACCTTTTTTACTTTAACCGCAGCCTGTTTTACGCTCTGATCAGTCTTGCAGGTCAACTCATGACCAGCCACTTCAGTTTTACAATCGTTGAGTGCGGGATTTTCGACTTCCATTTCGATCACTCTACGAACAGTTTAATAGTTTCGGCCAAATACGAACTGACCATATGGGTAAAGCCCTGTTCATCGGTGATGCCATGCTCAACACGCCCATCGCCTCGCTGAATCGCATAAGGGTGGTCGGGAATAGGTTCGCCCGTGGCTTCATTAACGACCTGCATCCGATCATTGAAATGCACCGGCATCGGCAACAACCCACTAAACGCTGCCCCTCCGCCACTTTGTCCAATAATCACCGTGCCCGAACCACCGACCACGACATTGCCGTGGCCACCGGTGCTGTCGAGGGTTGCGGCGTTCAGGCCGTTGATGAATACGGTGCCGGAAACAGCGCCGGTGATCGGGCTGCCACAGGCTGATTTGTCGGTCATGCGCGCGGCGGCGAGGCCGTCGAAGAAGACGTCGGGCGAGCCGGAAACGATCGGGTTGGTGCCATGGCCTGGCAATGGGCAGGCGGTCGGGTCGGTGACGCGGGCGGCGGGTTTACCACTCAATTCAAAGCTCCTTGCTTCAGAGGTTCCGGGTGCGGCTGATGGATGTCGATGTCGGTCGCGGCGAAGCGCCAGCGGTTGTCGACAGGGTCGAACAGTGCGTGGCAGTGCTCACGGCTGTCGGGGGATGTGGCAGTTTGCAGATGTCGCCAGGCTTGGTCGGTTTGCCAGGCCAGTTCGGCCGGCGCGGCGTCGTCGAGCTCGTTGAGCCAGGCGTTGTAATTGCGCAGTTGATTACGCTCGTAAGCCGTTTGCAGCAGATCGGCCATTTGCACGCCGAGGTCCAGATGATGTTCGGCGGTCCACTGGCCGATCTCGGAATAGACGTACCAGCCCATCGGCATCAACGCGCCGTCCTTGAGCAACGAATGGCTGGCGGGGGCGACGAAACCGCAACAGATGTGCAGCGTCAGCCAGCCCTGATGCGCGTCGATAAACGCATTCGGCTCGAAGTGGCGTAACGCGATCACACGGTAGTCACCCAGGCCGGCGCTGCGTGTCATGAGTTCGGCGTCGAGCCGCGACACAAACGCACGAATGGCTTTGCCGCCCGTGCGATTGACGATGCACAGGATGTCTACCGGTTGACGCTGAGGGTTGTCAGAGCAGCCTGAGTTTTTCACCAGGCCATACAGGCGCATTGACGCCCGCAGTCCGCTCATCGCCGCTCACTCAGAGACGCAGCGAAGGCTCCACGGGCGTGGAGAAGTTTTGCCAGAAGCATTGCAGGTGTCGTCCGTGAGCGCGCAAAAATGGCGCGTAGAATGCCGGACTAGAGCGGTGGCGGCAATCACTTCAGCATCGGATTGCCATCATCTCCTCAGCCTTCGGCAAATTCGCGCAACACCTTGCCATCCATGCGATAGCGCACCCACTCTTCCTGCGGTTGCGCGCCGAGGGATTTGTAGAACTCGATGGCCGGGGTGTTCCAGTCCAGCACGCTCCATTCGAAGCGTCCGCAGTCATTGGCACAGGCGATTTTCGCCAGATGCCGCAGCAGGGTTTTGCCGGCGCCGCCGCCGCGTTGTTCGGGGGTGATGTAGAGGTCTTCGAGGTACAGGCAGTTGCTGCCGAGCCACGTCGAATAGCTGAAGAAGAACACCGCAAAACCGATCGGCACACCGTCACGCAGGCAGATCAGGCCGTGGGCGGTGGCGCCCTCGCTGAACAGGCTGCGCTCGATGTCGGTGACACTCGCAATGACTTCGTGGCGGGCCTTTTCGAAATCTGCCAGTTCGGTGATGAAGGCGAGGATTTGCGGTGCATCGCTGGGGGTCGCCGGGCGGATTTCGATCGTCATGGACGGGCCTTGTCGGAAGAGGAAAACGCCATACTAAGGCCGTGGACGGCGCTCGTCACATGGCAACACAGAGAATATCCTGCTCCGATAGTGCAATGTGGGAGCAGGCTTGCTCGCGAAAGCGGTCTGACAGACAACAATGATGGTGACTGGATTGATGCCTTCGCGAGCAAGCCCGCTCCCACAGGGAACTTCGACAATCTGAAAGGATGCTCATGAACACTGAGATTTTTATGCCCGTGGAGGCGCTCGCAGCAGCACTGCTGCCCCACGCCCTCGAACCCGGCGACGACGGCGCCCACGACCTCGCCCACCTGCAACGGGTCTGGCACACCGCGCGCACCTTGCAGGCTGAGGAAGGTGGCGACCTGGAAGTGTTGCTCGCCGCCGTGCTGCTGCACGACTGCGTGTCCGTGGAAAAAAACTCGCCGCTGCGCTCGCAGGCTTCGCGTCTCGCCGCAGAAAAAGCCGCCAACGTGCTGGCCGATCTGGATTGGCCCGAAGGCAAAATCAGCGCCGTCACCCACGCCATCGAAGCCCACAGTTTTTCCGCCAACATCACCCCGCTGACCCTCGAAGCGAAACTGATCCAGGACGCCGACCGTCTCGACTCGCTGGGCATGCTCGGCGTCGCGCGCACCTTCTATGTCGCCGGACGCATGGGCAGTGCGTTGTATGACCCTGTCGACCCCGAAGCCAAAGCACGCGACTACGACGACACACGCTTTTGTCTCGACCACTTCCAGACCAAACTGCTGCACCTGGCCGATGGTTTCCAGACCGCTGCCGGTCAGCGTCTGGCACAGGTCCGGCATCAGCGCCTGAAGGGTTTCATGGAGCAGTTCAAGGAAGAAATCGGCCTCGACTGACAGTCCTGTGTCTCGACCGTTCGTCGTTCATCAGGCACCAATCCGATTCAAGGGCAGACCAACAACAGGTAAGGATTCCAATCACTGGAGAAGCCCTATGATCTCGTCAAGGTTGACTGCCCTCGTATTCAGCGCCCTGCTCTGCCCAGCGGTGTTCGCCGCTTCCACCACCGCAGCGGGCACAGGCCCCACCGACCCGGTTCCACCGCCACGCGCGCCCGCCATCAACAGTGCCCCCGGCATGAACACCGATAGCTCCGGCGTGCCGTTGATCAACCAGCCACCCGCCACCGGCACCGATCCGCGCACTCAAGGCAGTGATCCCGGTCGCCAAGGCGGCATGAATACGCCAGATTCCCCTGCTACGCCTGACAACTCGGGCGCTGGAATCGGCTCCAAAACCACCACTGGTGGGTCGGGCTCCGAAGGGTCCGGCCAGTAGTTCGCCGACGCGAGCGTCCTATTCACATCCATGAAGAGGTAACCATGAACGTCGATAAAAACCTGGAAAAAGAAGTCCTCACCCGCCTGCTGCACGCCCATCCGAGCGGATTGGGCAAAGAGGTGCTGGACAACTATCGCGGTGAGAAAGTCGTGGCCAGCGCCCTCGCCTCCTTGCAGGATCGCGGACTGATCCACCATGGTCATGTGACCTGCAACGAGGCCGGCGAACACTCGTTGAATCTGCCGATCAAGCTCAGTGCGGCTGGCGTCGAGGCAGCCAGAAAGCTCGAAAGCTGACGGTAGATCCGCAAGCATTTGAGTCCTCTAGGAGCTGCTGCAGGATGTGATCTTTCAAGAGCAAAAGATCGCAGCCGGCGGCAGCTTCTACAGTGGGTTTTGTGAGCGACGCGAATCCCATGTGGGAGGGGGCTTGCTCGCGAAGGCGGTCGATCAATCGCCGCAGGACTCACTGATAAACGCGTCCACCTCGGCAGCCCCCGGCGCTGTCGCCGGCCCCCAACGGGTCACCGCCAAAGCCGCCGCCGCATTCGCCCGCCGCGCCGCCTCATGCGCGTTCAAACCCTGCGCCAATCCGGCGACAAACACCCCGGCATGGGCATCACCCGCCCCATTGCTGTCCAGCGCTTTCACGGCAAACCCCGGCACATGCCGACGCTCGCCACGCTGCTGAATCCAGCAGCCCTGCGGCCCGTCGCGCACCACCATCAGCACATCCTTCGGCAGATGATCCGCCAACCGATCCAGCGCTTGAGCAATGTCAGTCGCCTCGGTAAAGCGCAGCGCTTCGACGCTGTTGCTGGTCCACACATCGATGCGCGGCAGCAGCGCCTGGATCAACGGCGAGTCCGGCGAGTCGACCAACGGCCCTGGATCAAACACCACGTTGATCGCCCGCGGCAGCGCCAGCGTCCAGTCCAGAAGAGCCTGCGCCTTGCCTGCATGCAGCAGGCTGTAACCGCTGACGTAGACATAATCGCCCGCCTCGGCGGCCACGCTGTTCAGGTCGTCTGGCGTCACCTCGCCTTCGGCACCGATGTAGGAAATGAAACTGCGTTCGGCCGATGAGTCGGTCAGCGCCACGCACAAACCGGTGTCGCGCTGCGCCGCTTGTTCGATCCCGATGTGGATGCCTTCAGCGGTCATCGCCTGGCGCGCCAGATCACCAAAACGCCCGGTACCGTGGCGACCGAGATAGACCACCGGCAAACCATTACGCACGGCAGCCGCCATCACGTTGAAACCGCCGCCAGCCTCGAAAGCGGCAGATTGCGCCAGCACATCGCCGCCGACTTGCGGCAACTGATCCACGGCCATGACCAGGTCGATGATGACCTGGCCGGTGTGCAACATCTTAGGCATGAGCATTCTCGACTTGCGCGGCGCGGCGATCTTTTGCCCCGCCAAGAACCCAGTAAATGCCACCGGCCACCACGAAGGTCACGATCCAGCCGAGGCCGTTGTGGCCCAGCCACGAGTCGGACAAAAAGCCCTTGAACCAGACGTTCTCGGCCGTGGTGCCGATGGTGGTAAAGCTGAAGCCGAGCACGATGGCAATCGCCCACGCGCTGAACGCGCGCCACTCGATGCCGCCGCGATACCAATAGGCGCTGCTCGGGCTGACGTCGAGCAGGTCTTTGGGGCTGTAGTAGTGACGATGAAGCAGGTCAACCACGAAGATTCCGACCCACGCGGTGATCGGCACCGCCAGCAGCGAAATGAAGGTGATGAACGGGCCGTAGAAGCTGTCGGCAATCAGCATGAAGTAGATCGAACCGGCGAAGATCGCCACGATGTCGACCACTACCGCGTAGACACGTTTGACCTTCAGGCCGAGGGTCAGCGTGGTCAAACCGGCGGAGTACACCGAGAGGTTGTTCGACAGCAGCAGGCCGCCGAATGCGGTGATCAGGTACGGCACGGCCATCCACGTCGGCAGCATGTCGCGAATGGCCACAATCGGATCAGTCGCCGAGGCGAGATCGTTGTTACCCACCGACAGCAGGCCGCCGAGGGTGATCAGCAACACCAGCGGAATCCCCGCGCCGAACGCCGCCGAAGCGACCAGTCGCACAGCCTTGACGCTGCGGTGCTGATAGCGCGACATGTCAGCACCGGCGTTGGCCCAGCCGATCCCGGTGCCGGCGGCCATGGTGCCGATGCCGATGATCATCGCGCTCAGCGGCGCAGGGGTGGCGTTGAATACGGCGCTCCAGTCGATGGTGGCGCAGAGGAAGCCACCGACCAGAATGTTCAACGCACCGAACACGTAGGTCGCCCATTTCTGTATCACCAGCAAGGTGGCATGGCCGAGGCCGGAAACCGACAGGGTCAGCAGCACGAAAATCGCGATGAAAATCAGCGTGAGCAGCGGCGCGCTTTTCGCTTCCACCGGGGAGCCGAACAGGATCGAGCACAACGACAGCAACACGAACGCGGCGGTGGTGGTGTTGACGGTTTCCCAGCCCAGCCGCGACATCAGCGAGACCAGCGTCGGGCCGATGTTGCCGCGCACACCGAAGATCGCCCGCGACAGGGTCAGGCTCGGCGCACGGCCTCGGCGGCCGGCAATCGAGATGATCCCGACCACCGCGAATGAACCGGCGGCGCCGACAATCGCGACGATGATCGCCTGCCAGATCGCCAGCCCGCGAAACGCCACCAGCGTGGCACCCAGCGGCAGACCGAGAATGGAAATGTTAGCGGCGAACCAGACCCAGAACAGTTGCAGCGGATGACCGTTGCACTCGGCTTCCGGCACCGGCTCGATACCGCGGGTTTCCAGCTGCCCGGCGCTTGGCCCGGCGTTTGATGAACTCATGAACAGTGCTCCTGTTTGCCTTTATTGTGGTTGTGGCAATGACGCAAAACGACAAGACATCTGTGGCCTTCCCGGGCCTGTCTGTGCGATCCATTGCGGTTGAATACTCAGAATTTGCGGAGCGCCATTCGCGAGCAAGCCCGCTCCCACAGGAGATTTTTGAACGGCTCAAATCCCCTGTGGGAGCGGGCTTGCTCGCGAAGGCGTCCGCCCGATCAACGCAAGGCCAACAGCCCCTGCACCAACGGTTCAAGCTCCAGATGATTGACCGCTTTGACCGTGGCAATCATCGGCACCGGCCAGCTCTCAAGACCCAGGCAGGCCCCGAGCATGGCGCCAAGAATCGCTGCGATGGTGTCGGTGTCGCCGCCAAGACTGGCGGCCATGCACAACGCATCGAATGCGCTCATCTCGCCGACCGCCACTTGCTGCGCCAGGGCGAACGACACCACCACCGATTCCTGCGATGCCACCGAAGTGCCGATCACGTCGTACAGCAGATCCGCCAGCAGTGCCTTGTCACTGTCGACGCTGATGGTTCGCGCCCAACTGATGCGCGAAGCAATACGTCCACCGGCGACCCAGTGCCCGTGCGCTTCCGCCTGTTGCGCAATCTGCTGGCCGAGGTTCAGCGCCTCGCCCAGGTCCATGCCGTTGATCCCGGCCGAGACCACTGCCGCGACCGCCGCCGCGCTGGAAATCCCCAGCGTGGTGTTGTGCGTGACCTGGCAGGCCTGGACCACGGCCTCGATGAAACGCTCGGGATCGGCGACGTCTGCCGCGATGCCCACCGGAGTAATGCGCATGGCCGCGCCGTTGGTGGTGCCGTAACGCCCGGCCTCCTCCGGCGAGTGACCGGCGAGGATCATTTCAATGGCGCGTTTGGTCGATGGCCCGAGCAGGTCCTGCGAACCCTTGGCTTGCATCTCGGCTTCCCACTCGATCAGCCGTTGAGCGAGGACTGCCGGTTCGATCCGGCCCTTGCCTTCAATCAGCAACTCGCCGACCAGAATCGCCTGTTCGGTGTCATCGGTGATCGAACCCTTGGGCATGTTGGCGGCGATCGGTTGCAGAGGACCGGCGTCCTGCAGATCAGTGATCCGGCCGAAGCGGGTCTTGATCGTTTCGCGGTTCAGCGACTGCGTCGGCATGCCCAGCGCATCACCGAGGGCCAGGCCATAAAACGCACCGAGGGCACGGTTGAGCGCGGTCATTTCGATTCTCCAAATTGCAGGTGCAGGCGGAAATGCACCGGGTCGAGCAGGCTTTCGACCTGCTCCATGAAACGGTTCTGCCGGTCGTAGGTGGTGCGCAGGGCTTTGAGGAAAACGGTGCCGACCGGGCGCCCGAGCAGTTCGGCGTCTTCGGCATTCAGCGGTTCGGCGCCGATCCACTGATCACCGCGTTCGCCGATGTAGCCGTAGGCGGCCAGGGTGATGGTCAGCGAGTTGTCGATCAAACCAACGCGCGGCAGGCTTTCCAGGCCTCCGGTCGCCGGCATCAAAGAGCGTTCGAGGGACACCAGCGTGCCATCGTTGGAACGACGGCGGCGGTCGAGGGTGATGAATTGCTCGGTGCCGAAGCGCGAGAGCAGATCCGGCCGGGTCACGGCTTCCAGACGCAGCACTTCGGTGTTGATCAGCGCCCCGCTGTCGGCCAGCGCCTGCGCCCAGCCGCTGCGCTGATCGAGCACCACACCGTCAAACGTGACGATCGAGCCGACCCCGCTTTGCGTGGCGATGTAATTGCGCCGCTTCAGCTCGGCCAGCGCTTCGCGCAACGTGCCACGGCTGACGTTGAATTCCTGAGCCAACTGATGCTCGCCGGGCAA
>Ga0153931_100234_pt1 | contig 18019 bp, 13 predicted proteins | sample TSNJ015MetaG_FD_104730 | JGI IMG/M metagenome (GOLD analysis project Ga0153931, IMG submission 104730) | Attine ant fungus gardens microbial communities from New Jersey, USA - TSNJ015 MetaG | ecosystem: Host-associated > Fungi > Mycelium > Unclassified | place: USA: New Jersey, Wharton State...
CCAAAGCGTGCCGCCAAGGCGATGCAGTACCTTTGCCGCGGCTATGAACAGACACTCGAAGAAGTCACCAACGGTGCCTTGTTCAGCTCCGACAACAGCGAAATGGTGCTGGTCAAGGACATCGAGCTGTACTCGCTGTGCGAACACCATCTGCTGCCGTTTATCGGTAAAGCGCATGTTGCGTATATCCCGAGCGGCAAAGTGCTGGGCCTGTCGAAAGTAGCGCGGATTGTCGACATGTATGCGCGCCGCCTACAAATCCAGGAGAACCTCAGCCGTCAGATCGCCGATGCCGTGATGCAAGTCACCGGCGCGCTGGGCGTGGCCGTGGTGATCGAAGCCAAGCACATGTGCATGATGATGCGCGGTGTAGAGAAACAGAATTCCTCGATGATCACCTCGGTGATGCTGGGTGAGTTCCGCGAAAACGCGGCCACGCGCAGCGAGTTTCTCAGCCTGATCAAGTAACAGGCCGCGTAGGAAAAAGCCGGCGTTCATCGCCGGTTTTTTTTCGCCTGCAAATTTCAGGTAAGCTGCGGCCCCTTCTTCATGGGCAAGAGGCTTTCAGCCATGTTCGTCAAAGCACTTCGAGTGGGCCTCGGCCACGTCATCATCGCGGGCGACTTCATTACCCGCCCACGCAAAAAGCAGCGCCCCGCCGAACAACAGGCGCAGGTGAACGCTGCGGCCAAAGACCTGACCCTGTATCAGTTCCACGCCTGCCCGTTCTGCGTGAAGACCCGTCGTACGTTGCACCGTCTGAATGTGCCGGTGGCGTTGAAGGATGCGAAGAACAATGCGCAAGATCGCCAGACCCTGCTGGAGGAAGGCGGCAAGATCAAAGTGCCGTGCCTGCGCATTGAAGAAAATGGCCAGACCACTTGGATGTATGACTCCAAAGTGATCATTGACTACCTCGACAAGCGGTTCGCCGCGGTCTGATAAACACCGCCGCCAATGTGGGAGCTGGCTTGCCTGCGATGCAGACACCTCGATTTATCAGTGATACCGAGGTGACGCTATCGCAGGCAAGCCAGCGCCCACATTAGTTCGGCATCGCCAATTCGATAGCCAGCAAGGCCGAGCCCAGGCACTTGCCGTGGGCATCCAGCGCCAGCGAGCGGGTAACGCCGCCGCGCAAGATCCCCGGCAACACAAAGTTCAGCGCCTGCACATTCGGCAGTTCATAACGCCGCACCGGCGCCGCGCCGGGTTCGCGCAAACCGGCAAAAAACTCGGCGACGCGCTCCGCCGTGAGCTGCTCGCACAGCAGCGGATAATCCTCAGCACGATAGGCAATGATCGAGATGTTCGAGGTGTCGCCCTTATCGCCGGTGCGGGAATGGGCCAGGGTGTGCAGTTTCATGCTTCGATCCTCGGGTTGACCGCGCTTCGCGCCAGCAATAACGACGCCACCGCTACCACTTGCCGCACGCTTTTGCTCGCGCCGCCGCCGCCCGACGGGCCGTTGGTGTAAAGGGTTTCCACTTCATTGCCGACCCGCACCGCGTCGCTGCGTGCTTCACAGCGCGCGGCCACGCGCAGGCGCACTTCCCAGGGTTCGACGTTGCTGCGTGGGCCGTGCAGTGAATCCATGCCGATCAACTCGGCGCGCACCTCCTGCATGTTGACGCCCATCAACTCCAGCCGCTTGAGCACGATATCCCGCGCCAACTGCGCCCGTGCGACAGCTCCCGGACCGCCGTAGGACATCTGCCCCTCGCCGATCCAACCGTCCAAATAGCCGACGCTGACCTTCAATTGCTCAGGCCGCGCACGGCCATCGGCGCCCAGGGCGCGCACGCGGTCGAGGCCTTCCTCGACAAAACTCACGTGAGAAAAGTCGGCAGTGACGTCCGGCGTCAGGTAGGCCGCCGGGTCATGCACTTCATAGATCAGTTGCTCAGTACAGGTAGCGCGGCTGACCCGCCCACCAGAACCCGCCACTTTGGTGATCACCGCTTCGCCGTCGGCGTTGATCTCGGCTAACGGGAAGCCCAGGCGCGCCAGGTCATCCACGTCCTTGAAACCTGGGTCGGCAAAATAACCGCCGCTGACCTGACCCGCGCATTCGAGCAAATGCCCCACCAGCGTACCGCGGCCCAGGCGTTGCCAATCGTGCGCGGCCCAGTCGAACTCGAACATCTGCGGCGCCAGAAACAGCGAGGGGTCGGCCACGCGTCCGGTGATCACCACATCGGCATCGGCGTGCAGCGCCTCCAGTATGGCATCGACGCCCAAGTAGGCATTCGCCGAAATCAGCCGCTCGCCCAACGAGCCGAGGGTCTGGCCGTTGTCCAGCATTAGCTCGGGCTGCAAAACCTGCAGCACGTCATCGCCCACCGCAGCCACGACGTTGAGGTGCAGGCCCAATTCATCGGCAATCCGCCGTACCTCGATGGCCGCTGACACCGGGTTGGCAGCGCCCATGTTGGTGATCACCCGCAGCCGACGCTGGTCATCACGCCGGCCCACAAACGGCAGCACGCGGCGCATGCGTTCACTCAGCAACGGGTCATAACCGCCCTGTGGATCGCTGATACGCACCTGCTGCGCGAGCGCGATGGTGCGCTCGGCCAGGCATTCGAAGACCAGATAATCCAGGTCGCCCCGGCTGGCCAACTCCACGGCAGGTTCGATACGGTCGCCGGAATAGCCGGCGCCGGAACCGATGCGCAAGGTTTTCATCTCAAATCACTCCCAGGAGCAACGCGGTCAGGGTCATCAACACCGACGCGGCAAACAGAAAAGGAATGGTGAAGCGCTGGTGGTCGGCCAGTTCGACCTTGCACAGGCCTACCAACAAAAACGTCGCGGGGGTCAGCGGGCTGACTGGAAAGCCGGTGGTGTGCACGCCCAGCAATGAGGCCTGGGCCACTTGCAACGGGTCGACGCCCAGGGCCTTGCCGACTTCGGCGATCACCGGCATCACGCCGAAATAGTAGGAATCGGGGTCGAACAGCAGGCTCAGCGGCATGGAAATGAAGCCCACCACCGCCGGGATCAACTTGCCGTGGCCGGCTGGAATCTGCGCCACCGCCACTTCGGCCATGGCCTTGAGCATGCCGGTGCCTTGCATGATGCCGGTGAAGACCCCGGCGGCAAGCAGGATGCTGGCCATGGTCAGGGCGGTCTTGGCATGCGCATCGATGCGTGCGCGCTGGGCGTCCACGTTCGGGTAGTTGATGCACAGTGCCACCACGGTGCCGAGCATGAACATCACCACCGGGTCGACCCAGCCGGCAATCATCACCACCATCACCAGCACGGTGAGCATCAGGTTGACCCAGAACAGGCGTGGGCGACGCAACAGGCTGTCAGCGTCGCTGAGCACGCGTTGCGGCACCGCATCGACCGTGGAACCGGCGCCCAGGCCCAGGCGTTTTTCTTCGCGGCGGCCCAGCCACCAGGCACAGGCGAACACAAACATCAGCCCGACGATCTGCACCGGGATCAGCGGCTGGAACAGGTCGGCCACCGGCACGTGCAAGGCGGCCGACGAGCGCAGCACGGGGCCGGTCCAGGGCAGGAAGTTGACCCCGGCGGCCATCGCGCACACACAGGCGAGGATGCGTTTATCGATGCCCAGCCGTGTATACAACGGGAGCATCGCCGGCACGGTCACCAGAAACGTCACCGCCCCCGAGCCGTCCAGGTGCACCAGCAGCGCCAGCGTCGCGGTGCCGACGACAATGCGCGTAGGGCGCGTCCCGACTGTGCGCAGGATACGGTCGATGATGGGATCGAGCATGCCGGCGTCGGTCATGATCCCGAAAAACAGGATCGCGAACACAAACATGCCCACCACGGGGGCGACGTTCTTGATACCGGTAATGATGAAGGCGCTGGTTTGCAGGCCGAACCCGCCGAGCAAGGCGGCAATGATCGGCAAGGCGATCAGCGCCACCAGTGGCGAGAGGCGTTTGCTCATGACGGCGGCGAGCAGGCACAGGATGGTAATGACACCCAGGGTAGCGAGCATGGGTTACTCCAGAGCGGCCTTGATGGCCGGTTATTGTTTTCCCCGGAGTATTGGAAGCGGGTTAGTCTTTGTAAATTGGAATATTCAGCTGCTCACGTTCGGAAAAACAAAATGAAGCTGCTCCCATGAAAAACAGCATCCAGCATATTCAGGCATTCCTGGCCGTGGCGCGCACCGGCAGCTTCACCAAGGCCGCCAATGAACTGCATCTGTCTGCGTCAGCACTGACCGTGCAAGTTCAGCAGTTGGAGGACTGGCTCGGCGTCGCCCTGCTCGACCGCAGCCCGCGCCACGTGAGCATCACCGCCGCCGGCCAGGAAGCGCGCGGGCCCATGGAAAAACTGCTGCTGGACCTGGACAACATCGTCACCGGCTCGCGCGACCTCGCCGCGTTGCGCCGTGGTGTAGTGACTATCGCCGCCCTGCCCTCGGTGTGCGCCGGTGCCCTGCCCCCGGCCTTGCGCCAGTTTCGCGAGCACTTCGCCGGCATCGAGGTGCGCCTGCATGACCTGGTGGCTCACCGTATTCATGCCGAAGTTCGCGCTGGCGAGGTGGATTTCGGTATCGGTGTGCGCGCACGGTTAAGCCATGGCCTGGCGTTCGAGCCGGTGTTGAATGATCGGCTGTGTGCGTTTGTACCGCTGGATCATCCCCTCGCCCGCCATCCTCAGTTGACCCTGGAGCAATTGGCGGATCAACCGATCATTCTTACTGGACGCGACAGCAGTGTGCGTGAGCAGGTGGATGCGTTGTTCGACGAGACGCGCCTGAGCATGAACGCCGGCATGGAGGCCAACTATATGTCCACAGTGCTGGCGCTGGTGCGCCAAGGGCTGGGCATCAGTGTGTTGCCGGAGTCGGCGGCGGACAGCCTGGAGGGATTAAAGCGCATCACCATCGATCATCCCGGGGTGAACCGGGAGATCGGCTTGATCAGGCGCAGCGGCATGGGCTTGAGCCCGGCGGCGCAGCGCTGTTTTGAATTGCTGAAGGATCAACTGTCTGCCACAAGGGACAGCTAAAGGTGGGAGCGGGCTTGTTCGCGAAAACGGTGGATCAGTCCAATCATCAGTGACTGCCCTCCCTTCGCGAGCAAGCCCGCTCCCACCTGTGGGCCTGTGTTCAGTCCAGCATCGCGACATGTTTTGGATGGCTGGCCACACGCTTGAGCCACGCCTGCACCGCCGGGTATGGCGTCAGGTCAAAACCCCCTTCGTGGGCCACGTGGGTGTAGGCATACAGCGCGATATCGGCAATCGAATATCGCTCGCCCACCAGGTAGGGCGTGGCTTGCAACTGACGCTCCATCACCCTCAAGGCCTTGTAGCCGCCCTTATGGGTTGTTTTGTATTCCTCCAGCCGGTCTTCCGGCATGTTCAGGTAGAACTGGATAAACCGCGCCACCGCGATATACGGCTCATGGCTGTATTGCTCGAAAAACTGCCATTGCAGCACTTGGGTACGCAGGCGTGGCTCAGCCGGCAGAAACTCGCTGCCGTCCGCCAGGAAGTTGAGGATCGCGTTGGATTCCCACAGGCAGGTGCCATCTTCCAGTTCCAGCACCGGGATCTTGCCATTGGGGTTCTTGGCCAGGAATTCAGCGGTCTGGGTGTCGCCCTTGAGAATATCGACATCAATCCATTGGTACTCGATGCCCAACAGATTGAGCATCAACTTGACCTTGTAGCAGTTGCCCGACTTGTAATCGCCATAAACCTTGTACATGGGGCTCCCCTTATGCCGCTTGCGCGTGCTGTGCTTGACGGACCACCGCGGCCAGGCGCTTGAGACCTTCGTCCAGACGGGCCGGGTCGATATGGCTGAAATTGAGGCGCAACGAGCCGAAGTGTTGATCGGGCTCGGAAAAGAACGGTTCACCAGGCATGAACGCGACGTCCTGATCCAATGCTTGCGCCAACAAGGTGCGGGTGTCGAGCGGTTGTTTCAAGGTCAGCCAGAAGAATAATCCGCCCTGAGGCGTCTGCCAGTCAGCCAGATCGCCAAAATGACGCTCCAGCGCGGCCTGGAATGCATCGCGGCGCTCGCGGTAAAAGCGGCGCAGTTCAGCCAAGTGCTGCTGGTACTTCTGGGTGCCGATCCACTGCATGGCCTGCCACTGGCCGACGCGGTTGGTGTGCAGGTCGGCCGATTGCTTGAGCTTGAGCAGATGCGGGAACAGATCCGGGCTGGCGATCAGGTAGCCGACGCGCAGGCCCGGCAGCAGGGTCTTGGAGACGGTGCCGGTGTAGATCCAGCTGGCTTTTTTCAGGCGCCCGGCGATGGGCTGCGCACTGGCGCCGTCAAAGGTCAGTTCGCGGTAGGGTTCGTCTTCGATCAGGGTGACGCCGAACTCATCGAGCAACGCGGCGACGGCAGCGCGCTTGGCCTCGCTGTAGCGTACGGCCGAAGGGTTCTGGAACGTCGGAATCAGATAGATGAACGCCGGGCGATGGCGTTCAAGGAGGGTGCGCAAGGTGCCCAGGTGGGGACCGTCGGCCTCCAGTTGCACGGTCAGGCAATCGGCGCCGAACAGTTGGAAGATCTGCAACGCCGCCAGGTAAGTCGGGCCTTCCAGCAGAACCTTGGTGCCTTTGTCGATATACAGTTTGGCGGCCAGATCCAGGGTTTGCTGGGAACCGCTGACCACCAGCACCTGGCTCGCCTGGCACGGTACGCCCAACGCGCGGGCCTGGGCGGCGAGCAGTTCGCGCAACTGCGGCTCGCCTTCGCTCATGCCATATTGGCCGATGGTGGCCGGCATGCTGTCCCAATTCAGTGCGGGCAGCATGGCTTCGGCCGGCAGGCCACCGGCGAACGACATCACTTCCGGGCGCTGGGCCGCGGCAAGGATTTCACGGATCAAGGAGCTTTTGAGGCGCGTAACACGTTCAGAGAAGGCCATAAGGTCACCGGTGGCAAAGCGCATGAAAAATACGTCAAACTGCTTGACCGAAATTACGACGACTTGAGTAGATACGTCAATATGCTTGACCTTAAAACCCAGAACAGCCAGCAACAGGCCATGGAAGCGTTCTTTTTCGGCTACCAGGCCTTTACCGCCAAGGCCGACGAGATGCTCGAGCGCCGAGGCTTGAGCCGTGTGCACCAGCGCATCGTGTTTTTTATCGCGCGCTACCCCGCCTTGAGCGTGAAGCAACTGCTGGAGTTGCTCGGCGTGAGCAAGCAGGCGTTGAACATGCCGTTGCGACAGCTGCAGGAAATGCACTTGGTAAACAGCGTGGCCTCCGAGGCTGACAAGCGTAAACGCCTGTTGGAATTGAGCGAGGAAGGCCAGCGCTTCGAGCAGTCCTTGCGCCGTGAACAGGTGAAATTGTTGCAGCGCGCCTTCAGCGAAGCCGGCGAAGACGCGGTCGCGGGATGGCTGGCGGTGAATCAGGCACTGAGTGCCGCGAATTAGCCTTTCATCTTGTTTCGCACACACAACCGAAAACATTATTTGCTTTATTTGTATACAAAAGCATAATTCGCTTCGTGCGAGTTCCTGACCCATTGGTCAACAAAAACCCGCCAGTACCTCAAAGCGCTGTTGCCCACACCTGTGACCGGCGCTGGAAATAACAATAAAACTCTTGAGGAGTACTCGCTGTGGAAAGCCGCAAATCCGAAGCCCCAACGCTGGACCTCTCCCCGCCGCACGGCGGCTGGCTGGAACGCCTGTTCAAACTGCGTTTGCATGGCACCACAGTGAAGACCGAACTGATCGCCGGCCTCACCACGTTCATCACCATGGCCTACATCATCTTCGTCAACCCGAACATCATGGCCGATGCCGGCATCGATCACGGTGCGGCGTTTGTCGCCACGTGCATCGCCGCTGCGCTCGGTTGCCTGTTGATGGGCCTTTACGCCAACTGGCCCGTGGGCCTGGCGCCGGGCATGGGTTTGAACGCATTTTTCACCTACACCGTGGTCGGCACCATGGGCTATCACTGGGAAACGGCGCTGGGCGCGGTGTTTGTTTCCGGGGTGTTGTTCATGGGCTTGACCCTGTCCCGTGTGCGTGAGTGGCTGCTCAACAGTATTCCCGTCAGCCTGCGCCACGCCATGGGCGCCGGTGTCGGTCTGTTTCTGGGGGTGATCGGCCTGAAAACCGCCGGCATCATCGTCGACAGCCCGGCCACGCTGATCAAGCTGGGGTCGCTGCACCAGCCCGCGCCACTGCTGGCGGCGGTGTGCTTTTTGCTGATCGCGATCCTCAGCTACCACCGGGTGTTCGGCGCAATCCTCATCAGCATCATCGCGGTCACCCTGGCCGGTTGGGGCCTGGACCTGGTGCACTACAACGGCATCCTCTCCACCCCGCCCAGCCTGGCGCCGACCTGGATGGCCATGGACGTCAAAGGTGTATTCAATGTCAGCATGATCAGCGTCGTGTTTGCATTTCTTTTTGTACACATGTTCGACACTGCCGGTACACTGATGGGCGTTGCGCAACGCGCCGGGCTGGTGGGCGCCGATGGCAAGATTCATAACCTGTCCCGCGCGCTGAAGGCCGACAGTGCCTCCAGCGTGTTTGGCGCCATGGTCGGCGTGCCGCCGGTGACCAGCTATGTGGAAAGTGCTGCCGGTGTGGCCGCGGGCGGTCGCACCGGGTTGACCGCCGTGACCGTGGGCGTGCTGTTTGTGGCGGCAATGTTTTTCGCGCCCTTGGCCGGCATGATTCCAGCCTATGCCACCGCCGGTGCGCTGATTTACGTCGCCATGCTGATGATGGCGAGCATGGCCCATATCAATTGGGACGAAGCCACCGACAGCATCCCCGCCATCGTGACCGCGATCATGATGCCGCTGACGTTCTCGGTTGCCGACGGTATCGCACTGGGCTTCATCACGTATGTGGCGCTCAAGGCCGGCACCGGCAAGTACCGCGAGATTTCCATCAGCCTGTGGGTGCTGTGCGCGATTTTCATCGCGAAGTTTATCTTCCTGTAGTTCGCAGGAAACGGCCGAAAACCGCCTCACCTTCGGGTGGGGCTTTTGTACGAATGGAGGACTGTAAATGACCCTGGAAACCTGGCTGCTGTTCAGTGGCGCTGCATTGATCGTGATCCTGATCCCCGGCCCGCTGTCGCTGTTGATGATCAGCAACAGCCTGAACTACGGCCTGCGCCGTTCCTACCCGGCGTTTCTGGGCGGCGTGTTCGCCTCGATCTGCCTGTTGAGTGCCTCGGCATTGGGGCTGGGTGCGTTGCTGTTGGCCTCGGAGCAGTTGTTCAGCGCCCTGAAGGTTGTCGGCGCGCTGTACCTGTTTTACCTGGCCTGGCAGAGCTGGCAGCAATCGCGCCAACCGGCCCAGGGCGCCGTGGTGCCCCAGGCCGTGGCCACACCGCGTTTTCGCGCCTTGTTCGGTCGCGCATTTGTGCTAGGCGCCAGCAACCCCAAGGACATCCTGTTCTTTGCCGCCTTCTTGCCGCAGTTTCTCAGCAGCGAGCATGCGTTCCTGCCGCAGTTGCTGATCATGATTGCCACCTGGACCGTACTCGACTTGCTGTGCAAGCTGGCCTACGGCCTGGGCGCCCATGGTGCAGCGCGCTACCTGCGCAGCGGCAGTGGCCAGAGCTGGTTCAACCGCGTCAGCGCCGCGCTGTTCGGCGCCGCTGGCATGGTGTCGCTGATCAAGGCGAGGACGGGCTCACTTTGACAAAGTAGACGCTCGGGCGGGCCGCCGGCGTGGTGGGCCATTGAATGCCGGCAACGATCCGAGCCAGGCGATTTTCGTTCATGGCGCTCTTGACGCCCATCAAGGCAACCGACCGGGGATGTGCGTTGATTGCGGCGTCAAACCAACGGTCCGTCAGCCTGGTTTCCAGCCTCACCGAGCCTTTCTCGATCCAGTGGATGGACACGTAGTACAGCGTGTTCGAAGGCGAGGAAGGATGGGTCGCGATCAACTCATGCGTCGGCTTGCGCCCGTGCCTGAGTTGCAGCTCCTGCACGTTGAACCCCTGCTGCTCCAGCGCACGCTTGACTGCGGCACGCTGCGCCAAGATTCGCTGAGGCTTGACCTCACGACCGCCGGATTGCAACGCAGCGTCCAACCCCGCGGCCCGGAAGTCGACCCGCGTGAAGCCCGGGGCCTTGCCTTCGTAACCGATGTGCAGCGACCTGCCCGTCCTTTCGGTGGGCCGTAGCATTCTCAGTAAATCATCGGTCTGACCCGGCCCGTTGGGGGTCGAAACCAGCCAATTGTCCAGCGTCGAGCGGATATTGAGCAGGTGCGTGGCCGTCGCCGAGCGCGAAGAGTCGGTCAGTTCAATCAGCCTTGCGGCGGCCAATGTCTGGCTGCGGCGGGTCATGCTGGGAAACGCCTGCCCCACTGATTGCTCCAGCGGCCGGTCAAACAAAGGGGCATGCACCTGCCACTCACCCGATACGCTGCGTGATACCGGAATGGGCTGTTCGCCCATCGCAGTGCTGGTCCAACGTTCAATATCAACACGGGCCAGCGAAACCAGCGGCTCATTGCGGGTGATGAACGCGATGCCATTCCAGGGTGCATTGTCGCCCTGATGAAGCACCCTGTAATAACCCGCCCCCGATGCGGCGAGGCTGTCATAGTTGGGCCCGATGTAGACCGCATCGTAGGGAAAGCCCGGCGGCTCCCTGTGCACATGAAACGTGCCGAACGCCGAGAGGCCGGACACGTGCCCCGTCGCATCCTGAACACGCCACTCGAACCAATAGGGGTTGGGCGCCGGTGACCGATAAATACGGTTTTGCGTGGCGGCGCGCACCGTGGGTGGCTGCCAGTCCGGTGGCGCCTGCACGGGCGCACGCCACGGGCGGAGCACCGTCGAGCTCGACCCCGCCACCGGCTGAGGCGCATCCGCACCCAGTAACCATTCCCTGGGCTGGTGCACGTGCACAATCAGTTCGTCTTGCCCTGGCGCCTGCCGGTTTTTCAGGCGCAACGCGTGTTCGTTGCCACGCCGGTAAAGCGGGTAATGGTGTGTGTCATCCGCCACGAACAGCTCGCCATCCAGTACATACACGCCTTTTTCACCAACACCTTTCAATGCCACGGCCCCTTGAGGCACCCCGTTGATCTTGAAACGCTCCAGCCCCTTGAGTTGAGCCACCGGTGGCGGCGCCAGGCGCTCAAGTCCGCGGGCCGTCATGCGCAGCCGATGGATACGCCCCAGCACTGCCCGCGTGGCCGGCCGCACCATTCGGGCCGCCGCCACCGGCATCCTCTTGGGGCCGGGAATAAAGTTAAGCAACACATCGATCGCCAGAAACGTGCTCATAAAGCCCACATCGACCGCAGCGTGGGCATCGCCAAAGCGGTGATAGCGCCGCGCCATAAGCAGCAGCTCATGGAATTGATTGAAGATCCCGTACAGCGGGCAGAAAAAACCCACCAGCGCCCGCGTACGTGTCTCGCTTTGCTCACCTAGGCGACGGGCCCGATAAGCCTGCAGCGCCTTGCCAGAATGGCTGGCGGCTTGCGTGCGGCGCTGCAGGTCAAGCACGCTGGCGTGGTAGAACAATGCGCGAGCGTCGCTGTGAGAGGTGGCGACAATCGCCAGCCAGCCCTGCGGGTCACTGGCAATCTGCTCACGGGCCTGGGCTTCAATCTCCTCCAGCAACGCCGTCGGCTCCAGATGCTTGATGCTGAAGGAGCGAATAAAGCCGAGCCCCCGCCAAATCCCCTTCACCATAAAAAATGCAGGCGGCAGATCAAGTGTGCTGAACAGGTGACCTGGGCTATCGGCGCGGTCCGGATGATGGGTGATTGCCTCAAATGCCCAGCCAGGTGCGACCTGTCGCGCGAGCACTTTGGCGTTATCCGCCGATGCGCCGACACGGTTCAATGCGGCATGGGCCAGTTGCAGGTCGCTGTACTCGGTGAGGACCCAGGCTTGCGGGGCATCGGGCCAGTAGACCACGCAACATTCGGAACGCTGGTCCTGCACCACCACAACGCCTGCGACATAGCGGTCGTGCTGCATCGTATGGCCCACCAGATGCACCACGTGCAGTTGCAACTCATGCTGGTTTTTCAGCAAGTCTGGCGGCATGCGGGCCGCCATGGCGGTGCTAAACACACTTTGCGCGTTCGCCGACAGCCCGCCTTGCCGCGCCAGGAACAGGTGATGGTCAACGCCTGCGTGCAACGCGCGATTCAATAAGGGCGGGATGCGTGCTTCGCTGAGCGCGCGGTCGGTGCCGGCAGGCGGATAAAAAGCGCGGTTGATCAATACGTCGTACTGCCCGCCGATGTCCAGCGAAGCGACCATCTGGATCAAATAGCCGGCATTGAGCCGGTGTCGCCATTCAGGTTGCAGAAAGCGGGCGCGGTTCAATCGCCATTGCGTCCAGGGTGCCAGTGGGTCGAGGTTGTGCAGCGCCAATTGCAGCAGACTGAAGGAGGTACGCGTCGAGGTGGCAGTGAGGACAATGCCGCGATTGCCGACCGTGCAGCCGCTTGCCCATCCACAAAAGCGGCCATGAACATCGTCGGGCATTTCAATAAAAGGCTGGTCGATCAGCCACGACGCAGGGACACCGTCCTGCTGCAAACGGGCGGTCAAGGCACGGCGGGCAAACGTGTCCAAATCGGGCAGGTGCTGCTCAAGCCGCGTCTGGAAGGCCAACGCACTGCTGAGGTAAAGACGCTGCGAACGTTTGAAGTCTTTGCGCTGGGCACGCGTGGCGCCCACCCACTCCGCCGGCAATTTTTGCGCGTCAGATGCGGCCTTGCGCAGTAATTCGATGTTCGCCTGGGCCTGGCTCAGGGCATTATTGGCCGGCACCTTGAGCTGTTGCGCCAGCGCCGCCAGCAGCAGCGCGCGACTGAACCCGACCTCCGTCACTTCGCTGAAAATACGCGTGATGTCTTCAGTGCTTTTGTGCAGGCGATCGTAGCAACCCAGCAATTTTTTCAACGCCGCCAGTGCAGGCTTGCCGTCGATGGGAACGTAGCGCACAGCCAAGGTTTCACGCAGCGCATGTGCGCGCAAATCGCTGCGCTTGTCATGCTCGACACAGCGCCACAGCACCGAGCCGTCCCGGCTGCCGAGGCTCGCCTTGACGCTTCGGGTCAAGGCCTCCAGCCCGGCAAAACCGAGTACCCCGCCCTCTTCCCCAAAGGCGTAGAGCACCACCGGAAGCTGGCGGGTCGGCACCCTCAGCGCGGCCGCTGTGGTCACCAGCCACACATTATGCAGTGGATAAAAAGCATCGGGCTCACTGCCCACGGCGATTGAAAGCACCTGGGTTTGACTGCCCGGGCGTGCCGAGGGCGGAGGCGGGTCCAGCACGTCGATCATCAGGTCGCGGTGGGCGGTGCCCAGCAGCTTGAGACGATGTTGCACCTGAACCTCGCAGCGCAGCGCCTCGGTTTGAGCATGCATGAACAACCAGGCACGCCTGGGCGTCTGCGCGCCGCCGGGGCGCGCGGCCCAGAATTTCAGGTCGAGCAGTCGGTGCTCTGCACCCTGCAGCAACGAATTCAGCGCCTGGGCATGCACCGCGAGCTGCCCCTTCAGCCTGATGAATTGCTGATAAGCGAGGGTCTCGATGCCGGGTTCATACGGATCCAGCAAGGCCAGCAGACCTTTTTCGTAACGCTTGACCTGCTGCTGCGCGGTGCGCAAGGCCAAGCCGGATGAGGTACTGGCAAAAATGATTTCCGCGCTGCGTCGTTGCTGGTCCCATTTGAGTAACGGCTCGGCAAGAGCGCCAAGCCGGGTGCTGCCGACCCATTGTTTTCGCTCCCCTTCCACCTGCGCGAGTAACGCTGCGACAGCCACCGGCCGAGGCGGTTGTGCCGACAAAACAAAGGGGGGATCGATCCTCACGGCACACGCCAATTCGTTGTCCCATTGCCCGCGCAACAACGCTTGCGCGCCCAGCGCCAACGCATCGTCGAGCACTTCCAGGCCGCGCACAAAACCGCTCGCCGCAGACAACTGCGCGGGCTGGCATAACCCCGTACGACGACCTGACGCCAAGCATTGCCAGAGGACATGCAACTGCGCACGGTCCAGCCGCAACAGGCCCTCCTGCAGGGCGGCGAAAGACGGGTACTCGTAGAACGTGCGGGCCACACCCGGCAGGTACACCACCTGCGGCGACTGTGCGGGATCACCCTCACGATAAAGGTGCAATACGCCAGGGATTACCACCGCAGGCGTGCCGGGCCACATCAGTTGCCCTACCCGTACGCGGGCCCAATCCCCGCCTGCACGTTGGCGTGCAGGCGCGGTCGGGGCATCGATCACCGCCTGCACCAGGCGCATGCCCGCCGGTGATAGCTCATCCAGTTGCCGCGCCATGAAGGCCCGGTCAGCGAACAGTTCTGCGTGCAGCTCAACCCAGCGCTCGCGGCGTGTGAGCCAGGAGCCTTGCGCCAATGTGTCCCAATAGTGGTCTGCCGCCTGCGCCAGCCGCTCAAAAAGGCGCATCGCGATGACTCGCTGCAACGCTTGCAAAGGGGTATAGGGCAACCGACGGCTTGGCTGCCCTTTTATGCTGAGCGTGGTGAATTGATTGACATTGATAGGCACCGAGGGCCGCGCCAGCAGTGATAAGGCCCGCTCGGTCAAGCTGTTGATGATCTGCGGTGCGCCCGGGCGCTTGGGCTCGGTAAACAGCAGAGTGTCCGGTTCAATCTCAAATGCTTTGCGCAGTTGAGCACGGACCACGCGCAGGATTTTGGGCGGGCGCCCTATCAGCTGTGCCAGTGCGCGCACCGATTCGCTTAAGCGCCAATCGGCAAGAGCGAGCTGATTGATCAGACGGCTGGGATGGGTAAACCGGTTGATCCGCCGGGTCAGTTGATCTCGAATGGCCTGCAATTGGGCTTCGGCGGCGGCGACAGCGTCAACGTCTTCGGGCACGGAACTGAAAGAGGGCAAAACGCCTGGGTGATCTGGGGACGAGGCCATTTGTGTTTTCTTCTGAGGAAAACGCCAGCCTAGGCATCACCGACATTCAGAGGGGCTAGATAGTTGAACGCGCAACAGGCAAAAAAAAGCCCGCAGTGTGGGCGGGCGAAAAACCAACGAAGAGCTTTGGGGGTGTGAAGCGAGGTGACGCTCAGCTACCGCGATAGGTGGAGTAGCTGTAAGGCGAAATCAGCAGGGGTACATGGTAATGGTCCTGTTCGGCGCTGATGCCAAAACGCAGCACCACCACATCCAGGAAAGCCGGCTCGGGAAGCTGCACACCGCGGGCCCGGTAATAATCGCCGGCGCTGAATTGCACCTGGTACACACCGCTGCGGTAATCGTCACCTTGCAGCAAAGGCGCGTCGCAACGGCCGTCGCTGTTGGTCACGGCGGTGGCGACCAGTTCCAGCTGCGCGCCCTCGACGCGGTACAGTTCGACCTTGATTGCGCTGCCGGGGCAGCCATGTGCGGCGTCCAAAACGTGTGTGGTCAAGCGTCCCATGGCGTCTTTGCGCCTCCCGTAGGCAGTAGAAAAGTGATCCGCACTTTTTCAGGGCAGTGAAAAAGCCGGTGACGGCTGATTAAGACACTTTCTAAAAAAATTGTACACAATAAATTCAACAAATATCCCGCGCCTCGCTGCCGCCGGCTCGCCGACCACAGCGTTACAGCCGATAAAACCAATTCAGACGATCGCCGGCCAGCCAGCGCCCACCGCTGCGCATCCGAGAAAATCTTTTTAGCGTTTAGCTGACCAGTCAGGCAGGTTTCTTGCAGTAGCTTGAACGCAAGCCGTTCAGAAAAAATGCAGAAATGCGGGCTTACAAAGTCGGCGATAAGTTGTATACAATCACTCATCGCTACTACGACGAACAAGAAGGAAGACTGCAGTGAGCGCTGACTACCCACGCGACCTGATCGGTTACGGCAGTAACCCTCCTCACCCCCACTGGCCGGGCAAGGCACGCATCGCGCTGTCTTTCGTACTCAACTACGAAGAAGGCGGTGAGCGCAACATTTTGCACGGCGACAAAGAGTCCGAGGCATTCCTTTCGGAGATGGTCTCGGCCCAGCCGCTGCAAGGCGAGCGCAACATGAGCATGGAGTCGCTGTATGAATACGGCAGCCGTGCCGGCGTGTGGCGCATCCTCAAATTGTTCAAAGAATTCGACATCCCGCTGACCATCTTCGCCGTGGCCATGGCCGCCCAGCGCCACCCGGATGTGATCCGCGCGATGGTCGCCGCCGGCCATGAGATCTGCAGCCACGGTTATCGCTGGATCGACTACCAGTACATGGACGAGGCCCAGGAGCGCGAGCACATGCTCGAAGCCATCCGCATCCTCACCGAGCTGACCGGCGAGCGCCCATTGGGCTGGTACACCGGTCGCACCGGCCCCAATACGCGCCGACTGGTAATGGAGGAAGGCGGCTTCCTCTACGACTGCGACACCTATGACGATGACCTGCCCTACTGGGAACCCAACAACCCCACCGGCAAGCCGCACCTGGTGATCCCCTACACCCTGGACACCAACGACATGCGCTTCACCCAGGTGCAGGGTTTCAACAAGGGCGATGACTTTTTCGAGTACCTCAAGGATGCCTTCGACGTGCTGTATGCCGAAGGCGCCGACGCACCGAAAATGCTTTCCATCGGCCTGCATTGCCGCCTGATCGGCCGCCCGGCGCGCCTCGCCGCCCTCAAGCGGTTTCTCGAATACGCCAAGGGCCATGAGCACGTCTGGTTCACCCGCCGCGTCGACATTGCCCGCCACTGGCACGACACCCACCCGTACACGGGAGCGACGAAATGACTGCGTTCCAGACCTTGAAACCGTCGAGCCTGAGCCGCGAGGCATTCGTGACAGCCTTCGCCGACATCTACGAACATTCGCCATGGGTGGCCGAAAAGGCCTTCGACCTGGGCCAGGACGCGTCGATCGACCAGATCGAAACCCTGCACCAGCGCATGAGCGACATCCTGTTGAGCGCCGATCATGCCAGCCAGTTGGCCCTGATCAACGCTCACCCGGACCTGGCCGGCAAAGCTGCCGTCCAGGGCCAACTGACCGAAGCCAGCACCCATGAACAGGCTGGCGCCGGTATTCACCAATGCTCGAGCGAGGAGTTTTCTCGCTTCACCGAGCTGAACGATGCCTACAAGGCCAAGTTCAAGTTTCCCTTCATCATGGCGGTAAAAGGCAGCAACCGGCACCAGATCCTCGCCGCGTTCGAAACGCGCATTCACAACTCGGTGGACGCCGAGTTCAAATGCGCCCTGGCCGAGATCAACAAAATCGCGTTGTTCCGATTACTGACCCTTTAGCAGACCTGGCCCGAGCGCTCATGACGCCCAGGGCCTGGCGAGCATCCCAAGCCACTCTATTTAAGGCAGACAAGAAGAATGAAAGCTTACGCCGTACCTTTCGAGAAGTTCGTCAACTTGGCCGACGCCCGTCTGGGCACCAAGATCCTTTCGGTGACCGATGACTGGTTCGCTGACGCCAACCGCCTGTTCCAGCCGACCCCGGCTGTGTGGAAGGAGGGCGTTTTCGATGATAACGGCAAGTGGATGGACGGCTGGGAGTCGCGCCGCAAGCGCTTCGAAGGCTACGACAGCGCGGTGATCCGCCTGGGCGTGCCCGGCTCGATCAAAGGCGTGGACATCGACACTTCATTCTTCACCGGCAACTTCCCACCGTCGGCGTCCCTGGAGGCGTGCTTCCTGGCCTCGGGCGATCCTGATGAAAACACTCAGTGGGTGGAAGTGCTGTCGGCCGTCGAGCTGCAAGGCAACAGCCACCACTACCACGAGATCAACAACGACAAAGCGTTCAGCCACCTGCGCTTCAACATCTACCCGGATGGCGGCGTAGCCCGTCTGCGCGTCTACGGCGTGCCGTTCCGCGACTGGTCGTCGGTGGGCGACAACGAACAAGTCGACCTGGCCGCTGCCTTGAACGGTGGTCGTGCGCTGGCCTGCTCCGATGAACACTTCGGCCGCATGAGCAACATCCTCAACCCTGGGCGTGGCATCAACATGGGCGACGGCTGGGAAACCGCACGTCGTCGCACGCCAGGCAATGACTGGGTGATCGTCGCGCTGGGTCACCCGGGC
>Ga0153931_100236_pt1 | contig 17918 bp, 18 predicted proteins | sample TSNJ015MetaG_FD_104730 | JGI IMG/M metagenome (GOLD analysis project Ga0153931, IMG submission 104730) | Attine ant fungus gardens microbial communities from New Jersey, USA - TSNJ015 MetaG | ecosystem: Host-associated > Fungi > Mycelium > Unclassified | place: USA: New Jersey, Wharton State...
AGCCTGGGCGTCGGCTCCGACAGCTACATTCGCAAGATGCTCACCTCGGCCCTGGGCGAAGACAAGGCCAACGGCCTGATCGACCGCATCCTGCTGGGCGGCAACACCAGTGGCCTGGACAGCCTCAAATGGATGGAGCCGCGCGCCGTTGCCGACGTGATCCGCTACGAGCACCCACAGATCCAGGCCATCGTCGTCGCCTACCTGGACCCGGATCAGGCCGGTGAAGTACTCGGCCACTTCGACCATAAGGTGCGTTTGGACATCATCCTGCGCGTGTCGTCGCTGAACACGGTGCAGCCGGCGGCATTGAAAGAACTCAACACCATCCTCGAGAAGCAGTTCTCGGGCAACTCGAATGCCTCGCGTACCACCTTGGGTGGCATCAAGCGCGCGGCCGATATCATGAACTTCCTCGACAGCTCGGTCGAAGGCCAGTTGATGGACTCGATCCGCGAGATCGACGACACCCTGTCCGGCCAGATCGAAGACCTCATGTTCGTGTTCAACAACCTCTCCGATGTCGACGACCGTGGCATCCAGGCGTTGCTGCGCGAGGTGTCTTCCGACGTGCTGGTGCTGGCCCTCAAGGGGTCGGACGAAAACGTCAAAGAGAAGATCTTCAAGAACATGTCCAAGCGTGCCTCCGAGCTGTTGCGTGACGACCTGGAAGCCAAGGGCCCGGTGCGTGTCAGCGACGTGGAAACCGCCCAGAAGGAAATCCTCACCATTGCCCGCCGTATGGCCGAAGCCGGAGAAATCGTTCTCGGCGGGAAGGGCGGCGAAGAAATGATCTAAGGCGCTGCCCATGTCGAACAAAGATGAGACGCCCAGCGATCTGATTCGCGCACGGGATGTCGGCGGGTTCGACATCTGGTCGTTGCCCAGTTTCGATCCGCATGTGCCGGAACCTGAGCCAGAGCCGGTGATTGAAACACCGGCCGAAATGGAAGAAGTGCCGCTGGATGAAGTCCAGCCACTGACCCTCGAAGAATTGGAAGCCATCCGCCAGGAGGCCTACAACGAGGGCTTCGCGGCGGGTGAAAAAGATGGTTTTCGCAGCACCACCCTCAAGGTTCGCCAAGAGGCCGAGGAGGCGCTGAGCGTCAAGCTGGCCAGCCTGGAGCGCTTGATGGGCAACCTGTTCGACCCGATCGCCGAACAGGATTCGCAGCTGGAAAAATCCATGGTCGGGCTGGTCGAGCACATCGCGCGCCAAGTGATCCAGCGCGAACTGGTGCTTGATTCCAGCCACATCGAAAGCGTGATGCGCGAGGCCCTCAAGCTGCTGCCATTGGGCGTCGGCAATGTGCGGCTGTACATCAACCCGCAGGATTTCGAACAGGTCAAAGCCCTGCGCGAGCGCCATGAAGAAACCTGGCGCATTGTCGAGGACGCGGCGCTGCTGCCCGGTGGTTGCCGCGTCGAAACCGAGCACAGCCGCATCGATGCTACGGTGGAAACCCGCATCAGCCAGATCATGGCGAAAATGTTCGATCAATTGCATGAACAGTCCCTGCACCCGGCCGAGCCTGATATGAGCGTGGACCTGGACGCCGCCGATGCGCCTTGAACGCACCAGCTTCGCCAAGCGCCTGAGCGGCTACACCGAAGCCACCGAACTGCCCGGCCAGCCGATCCTCGAAGGGCGCCTGCTGCGCATGGTCGGCCTGACCCTTGAAGCCGAAGGCCTGCGTGCCGCCATGGGCAGCCGCTGCCTGGTGATCAACGACGACAGCTACCACCCGGTGCAGGTCGAAGCCGAAGTGATGGGCTTTTCCGGCAGCAAGATTTTCCTGATGCCGGTCGGCAGCCTGGCGGGCATCGCCCCCGGCGCCCGCGTGGTGCCACTGGCCGATACCGGCCGCCTGCCGATGGGCATGAGCATGCTCGGCCGCGTGCTGGACGGCGCCGGTCGCGCGTTGGACGGCAAAGGCGGCATGAAGGCCGAAGACTGGGTGCCGATGGATGGCCCGACCATCAACCCGCTCAACCGCAACCCGATCAGCGTGCCGCTGGACGTGGGCATTCGCAGCATCAACGGTTTATTGACGGTCGGCCGCGGCCAGCGTCTGGGCCTGTTTGCCGGTACCGGCGTGGGTAAGTCGGTGTTGCTCGGCATGATGACGCGCTTTACCGAGGCCGACATTATCGTGGTCGGGCTGATCGGCGAGCGGGGCCGTGAAGTCAAGGAATTCATCGAGCACAGCCTCGGTGAAGAAGGCCTCAAGCGTTCCGTCGTCGTCGCCTCGCCAGCGGACGATGCGCCGCTGATGCGTTTGCGCGCGGCCATGTACTGCACGCGCATTGCCGAATATTTTCGCGACAAGGGCAAGAACGTCCTGTTGCTGATGGACTCGCTCACGCGTTTCGCCCAGGCCCAGCGGGAAATCGCCCTGGCCATCGGCGAACCGCCGGCCACCAAAGGCTACCCGCCGTCAGTGTTCGCCAAGCTGCCCAAGCTGGTTGAACGCGCCGGTAATGCCGAGGCCGGCGGCGGTTCGATCACGGCGTTCTACACCGTGTTGTCCGAAGGCGATGACCAGCAAGACCCGATTGCCGACTCGGCGCGCGGCGTGCTCGACGGCCACATCGTGCTGTCGCGGCGTTTGGCCGAAGAAGGGCACTACCCGGCCATCGATATCGAAGCGTCGATCAGCCGGGTGATGCCGGCGGTGGTCACGCCGGAGCACATGGCCCGCGCGCAGCACTTCAAGCAACTGTGGTCGCGCTATCAGCAAAGCCGCGACTTGATCAGCGTTGGCGCCTACGTGGCCGGCGGTGATCGCGAAACCGACCTGGCGATTGCCCTGCAACCGCAGCTGGTGACCTACCTGCGCCAGGGCCTCAACGACAAGATCAGCATGGGCGAAAGCGAAGCGCATCTGGGCTCCATCTTTGCCCCGGCGCCAGGCGGTTAAGCCATGGCCAGCACCCGTTCCTCGCGCCTGGCCCCAGTGGTGGACATGGCGGAGAAGGCCGAAAAAACCGCCGCGCAACGCCTGGGCTACTTTCAGGGGCAGGTGCGCCTGGCGGAAAGCAAACTCGGCGACCTGGAGCGCTTTCGCAGCGAATACCAGCAGCAATGGATCGAGCGCGGCAGCAAGGGCGTTTCCGGCCAATGGCTGATGGGTTACCAGGGCTTTCTCAACCAGCTGGAAACCGCCGTAGGCCAACAGCGCCAGAGCCTGGCCTGGCACCAGAACAACCTCGATAAAGCCCGCGAGGCGTGGCAGGCGGCGTTTGCCCGGGTCGAAGGTTTGCGCAAACTGGTGCAGCGCTACATCGATGAAGCACGGGCGATTGAAGACAAGCGCGAGCAGAAGCTGCTCGACGAGCTGTCACAGCGACTACCGCGCCAATCACAGTACTAACGGCCACCACCGGCCTGTTGTGGGCGCCGGGCTTGCCCGCGACGCAGGCACCGAGGTGGATCAGGCACCCCGCAGTGACGCTCTCGCAGGCAAGCCAGCCCCCACATTTGATTTGCTGTGTTGCCCATACCCCGTTCACCTGCTAAACCTTGTTGCACATTGCCAATGACAAGGAAGCAGTCGCATGTCAGTCGTGTCAGAAGTGTCCCTGGATGGGAAAAAATTGACGATTACCGTCAAAGGGCGATTCGATTTCGGTAGCCACCAGGCCTTTCGTGATGCCTACGAGCGGTTCTACAAGGTGCCCGAGGTCTACGTGGTGGACCTCAAAGACACCACCTACATGGACAGCTCGGCCCTGGGCATGTTGCTGCTGTTGCGTGACCATGCCGGTGGCGACAATGCCGAAGTTCAGGTGATCAACAGCAACTCCGATGTGCGCAAGATCCTCGCCATTTCCAACTTTGACAAACTGTTCGATCTCAGTTGAGCAGCCTGGCCCCGGTCCTGGAACCGCTGACCATCCTGATCGCCGAAGACAGCGCTGCCGACTTGCTGTTGCTGTCGACCATCATTCGGCGTCAGGGGCATCAAGTACTTACCGCCACCAACGGCGCGCAAGCGGTCGAGCTGTTTACCCGCGAGCGCCCGCAACTGGTGTTGATGGACGCGTTGATGCCGGTGATGGACGGCTTTGAAGCCGCGCGGCGCATCAAGCAGCTTGCCGGTGAGGCGCTGGTTCCGATCATCTTCCTGACCTCGCTGCGCGAAAGCGAGGCGCTGGCCCAGTGCCTGGACGCGGGCGGCGATGACTTCCTGCCCAAGCCCTACAACCAGTTGATCCTGGCGGCGAAAATCAACGCCATGGACCGCCTGCGCCGGCTGCAGGCCACGGTCTTGCAGCAACGTGACCAGATCGCCAGGCACCACGACTACCTGCTGCACGAGCAGCGCGCGGCCAAGGCGGTGTTCGATAAGGTGGCGCATTCGGGCTGCATCAATGCGGCGCCGAACATTCGTTACCTGCAATCGCCCTACGCCCTGTTCAATGGCGACCTGCTGCTGGCGGCGTACACGCCCTCCGGCGACATGCATGTTTTGCTCGGCGACTTCACCGGCCATGGCCTGCCGGCCGCCGTGGGGGCCATGCCCCTGGCGGAAGTGTTCTACGGCATGACGGCCAAGGGCTACGGCCTGGCGCAGACCCTGCGCGAGATGAACGCCAAGCTCAAACGCATCCTGCCGGTGGACATGTTCTGCTGCGCCACGCTGCTGTGCCTGAGCGCCCAGCGGCGCGTGGTGGAGGTGTGGAACGGCGGGATGCCCGAAGGCTATGTGCATGAAGTCGCCACGGGCAAGCGCACGCCGCTGGTGTCGCGGCACCTGCCACTGGGTGTGTTGTCGGCTCAGGCGTTCGATGACGGCACCGAGGTCTGGCCCATGGCGCTGGGCGACCGAGTGTTTTTGCTCTCCGACGGCGTGCTCGACACGGCTGACGCCAATGACCAGCTGTTTGGCGCCGAGCGCTTGCAGCAGGTGTTCGCGGCCAACCGCGAGCCCGACCGGCTATTCGAAGACATCGAGCGGGCGCTGGCGGCGTTTCGCGGCCAGGCGCGCGATGACGTCAGCATGGTGGAAATCACCTTGCAGGCCGGCCAGCCGTTGCGCGCGGCCGAGCCCGTCTACGCCGACAGCGGGCAGTCGTGCCCACTGGATTGGTCGGTGAGTTTCGAATTCCGTGCGCAGACCCTCAAAAGCTACAACCCGTTGCCGTATCTGCTGCAGTTGCTGCTGGAGATTCATGGTCTGCGCGGGCAGAGCGGGGCGCTTTACAGTGTGATGGCCGAGTTGTATTCCAACGCGCTGGAGCATGGTGTGCTGGAGTTGGATTCGCGCCTCAAGCGAGATGCCCAGGGTTTCGCCGACTATTACCGCCAGCGCAATGAGCGGCTGGGGCAGTTGAACAGCGGTTACGTGCGGGTGCATGTGCAGGTGGTGCCGACCGCCACGGGCGGCAAAATGACGCTGCGCATTGAGGACAGCGGTCCGGGGTTTGACGTGGAACAGGTGCTGGCGCGGCCGATGGATGTCGACCGTCTGTCTGGCCGCGGCTTGAGCCTGGTGCGCCAGTTGAGCAGCGATGTACGCTGGTCCGATGGCGGGCGCAGTGTGTGCGTGGAGTTTTGCTGGGGGGCTCTGGCATAATCCGCCGATTCTTGATCAAGGAGCGAACAAGTGGCTGAGATTCATCTGGACCCCGATGTGTTGTCGGGTTTGCAGGAAGTGATGGAAGGCGAGTACCCGAAACTGCTGGATACCTTCCTTGACGATTCGCAGAAGCGTGTCGAAGCGTTGCGCAAGGCTCGCGACGATGCCAAGGCGCTTGGACGGATCGCGCATAGCTTCAAGGGCAGCAGCGGTAACCTGGGGGCGGTGCGGTTGGCAGAACTTTGCCGCCGGCTCGAAGACGGCTCTGCGCAACTGACACGCGTGGACCTGGATGAACTGGTAGACGAAATCGACCAGGAGTTCGCGCTGGTTCGGCCTTTGTACGAACACGAGCGTCAGCGTTTTCAGCTGTGATTGAGGGTTCGAGGTAAACCTGGCCCAACTCTTGCTCTACCTCTGGTTACTGCATCCCCGATCCCAGTGCAGTGGAGACCCTTACCTATGCCAGTCGCCCCCAATTCGCTTCTTCAGGCTGCCGCTGCGGCCAAGCCTCAAGCGCCGGCTGCCACCCCCTCGGTAGCGGCTGCGGACCCACGAGGCAAGGGCCCTGGCTTCGCGCAAGTGTTTGCAAACCAAAGCCCGAAACCGACGCTCAAGAGCGACGATGCCCCGGCCAAAGTCACGCGTGACAAGCCCTCGGACACCCCATCCAGGCCGGCTGCAGGCAACGATAAGCCTGCCGCCAGCAAGCCGGCCGTTGCCGATAGCGGCAATCCCTTGCCTGCCAAGCCGCCGGCCAAATCCGACGACAGCGCCAGCAATGACGACGACAAAACCGCCGACCCGGCGGTGGCGCAGCAGCCTCCGGTTGATCCCGTGGTTGACCCGGCAGTGGTTGCCGCGGTCACACCGGTCCCCGTGCCGGTGCCGGTGGAAACGCCGGCACCTGTAGCCGCCAAGGACGACAAGGCCCAGCCAGTCGTCGCGCCCGCTGTGGCAGCCACCGATGACGCCAAACAGCCGGCTTTCGACCCGGAGGCAGATCCGCTGGATGCGATGCCTGCCGTGCGCCTGGCGATGGAGCAGGGCGGTCACGTCTCGGCCAGTAGCCAGACGCCGCAGAAAACCGCACCGACCACCACACAGGATCAGCCGACCGCTGCGCAGAGCTTTGCCGCGGGCCTGGCGACTATGGTCGATCAGCAAGCCACCAAGGACAGCACTGACCAGGGCGGCGACAAAGCCTTCAGCGGGCTGATCGAAGGTGGCCTCAAGGATTTGAAAGACGCCAGCAGCGACACCCGCGTGGATGATTTCGCCAACCGCCTCGCTGCACTGACCCAGGCCGCCACGCCGAAAACCGCGAATGCCTTGCCACCGGTTGCGAATGCGCCGCTGGCCATGCACCAGAGCGGCTGGACCGAGGAAGTGGTCAACCGCGTGATGTACCTGTCCAGTGCCAACCTCAAGTCGGCAGAAATTCAATTGCAGCCGGCAGAGTTGGGGCGCCTGGACATCAAGGTCAACATGACCGCGGACCAGCAGGCCCAAGTCACGTTCATGAGCGGTCACGCCGTGGTGCGTGAAGCACTGGAAAGCCAGTCCGGCCGTCTGCGCGAGATGTTTGCCCAGCAAGGCATGGGGCAGGTCGACGTCAACGTCTCGGATCAGTCGCGTGGGTGGCAGGGTCAGGGCCAGGATCAACAGCAGCAGAACCAGGCGCGCGGCGTGAGTGGCAGCGGCGGGCGGGGTGATGGCGGGGATGCCGGTGATCACGCTGAGGTGGCGGCAGCGGTCGCGCCAGTGACCCAGACAGTGATCGGCTCCAGCGCCGTTGATTACTACGCCTGACCCCTGTTGAAACCCGATTAATGTGGGAGCTGGCTTGCCTGCGATGGTGGTGGCTCAGCTCACATCTGTGTGACTGATACACCGCCATCGCAGGCAAGCCAGCTCCCACATTTGATATGGGGTGTTCGCGCTTACCGGGTTTCCAGACAACTCTGGCATAACACTTGCTCTTGCCTTTCCGTAGATCTATGAATCCCAGAATAGTGACGGATTATTGGCATGGCGAAGAGCGACGACGCAGCAACTCCCCCCGCAGGCAAAGGCAAGCTCAAGCTGATCCTGCTGATCGTGCTGGGCCTGCTCCTGGCCATCGGCGCCTCGATTGGCGGCACCTGGTTCATCATGCACAGCAGTGCAAGCAAGCCGGCACCCGCCGCCGAAACCGCCAGTAACGTCAAGCAACCGGCAATCTTCGAACCGATGCTGCCGGCCTTTGTTGCCAACTTCAATCAGAACGGCCGTCAACGCTACCTGCAGGTGAGCATCACCTTGCTGGCGCGTAACCAGGCGGACCTGGATGCGCTCAAAGTGCACATGCCGGTGATCCGCAACAACCTGGTGATGCTGTTCTCCGGGCAGAGCTTCGACAGCCTGGCGACCCCGGTCGGCCAGGAAATGCTGCGCCAGAAGGTCACTGCCAGCGTGCAGGAAGTGGCCCAGAAAGAGCTCGGCAAAGTCGTGGTCGAGCAGGCGCTCTTCACTACTTCGTATTGCAGTAGGATCACGACATGGCCGTGCAGGATCTGCTGTCCCAGGATGAGATCGACGCCCTCTTGCATGGCGTCGATGACGGTCTGGTACAGACCGAAACCGCTGCCGAGCCCGGCAGTGTCAAAAGTTACGACCTGACCAGCCAGGATCGCATCGTCCGCGGACGCATGCCGACCCTGGAAATGATCAACGAACGTTTCGCCCGCTACACCCGTATCAGCATGTTCAACATGCTGCGCCGTTCGGCGGACGTGGCGGTGGGCGGCGTGCAGGTGATGAAGTTCGGCGAGTACGTGCACTCGCTGTACGTGCCCACCAGCCTCAACCTGGTCAAGATCAAGCCGTTGCGCGGCACCGCGTTGTTCATCCTCGACGCCAAGCTGGTGTTCAAGCTGGTGGACAACTTCTTCGGCGGCGACGGCCGTCACGCCAAGATCGAAGGCCGTGAATTCACCCCGACCGAATTGCGCGTAGTGCGCATGGTGCTCGAGCAAGCCTTCATCGACTTGAAGGAAGCCTGGCAGGCGATCATGGAAGTCAACTTCGAGTACATCAACTCGGAAGTGAACCCGGCCATGGCCAACATCGTCGGCCCAGCGAAGCCATTGTGGTCTCCACCTTCCACATCGAGCTCGATGGCGGCGGCGGCGACCTGCACGTGACCATGCCGTACTCGATGATCGAGCCGGTGCGCGAAATGCTCGACGCCGGTTTCCAGTCCGACCTGGACGACCAGGACGAGCGTTGGGTCAAGGCCCTGCGCGAAGACCTGCTCGACGTCGACGTACCTCTGAGCGCCACTGTGGCCCGTCGCCAGCTACGTCTGCGGGATATTTTGCACATGCAGCCGGGGGACGTGATTCCCGTGGAATTGCCGGAAGAGCTGATCATGCGTGCCAACGGCGTGCCGTCGTTCAAGGTCAAGCTGGGTTCGCACAAAGGCAACCTGGCGTTGCAAGTGATCGAACCGATCAACCGCCGCTGATCAACAATTATTTTTGCTTCGCCGAGGACATGTAATGGCTACCGAACACGAAAACACTTCCGCCGAAGACCAGGCCCTGGCTGACGAGTGGGCTGCAGCGCTGGAAGAAACCGGCGATGTCGGCCAGGACGATATCGACGCGCTGCTGGCCGCCGACGCTGCCACCGCGCCGGCCGGCAAGCGCCTGCCAATGGAAGAATTCGGCAGCGTGCCGAAGAACAACGACCCGGTGACCCTCGACGGTCCGAACCTGGATGTGATCCTCGACATCCCGGTGTCGATTTCCATGGAAGTGGGCAGCACCGAAATCAACATCCGCAACCTGTTGCAGCTCAACCAGGGTTCGGTGATCGAACTCGACCGCCTGGCCGGTGAGCCGCTGGACGTGCTGGTTAACGGCACCCTGATCGCCCACGGCGAGGTGGTGGTGGTCAACGAGAAGTTCGGCATCCGCCTGACGGACGTGATCAGCCCAAGCGAACGCATCAAGAAGTTGCGCTGATATGAAGTATTCGATGGCGGGACTGTTTCTGGCGCTGCCATTGAGCGCCCTGGCGGCTGAGCCGGTTGCCCAAGCGGCGGCTGCGGCCCCCGTGGTCAGCAGCGGCATCGGCGGGCAATTGACCCAGTTGGTGCTGGGCCTGTTGCTGGTGGTCGGTCTGATTTTCGTGCTGGCCTGGTTGATGCGCCGCGTGCAGCGTATCGGCCCGGGCAATGGCCAGGTCATCGAGATGATCGGCTCGCGCGCCCTCGGCCCGCGTGATCGTCTGGTGCTGGTGCAAGTCGGCGAGGAACAGATTCTGCTCGGCATCACGCCTGGCCGTATCACCCCGTTGCATGTGCTCAAGTCGCCGGTGGAAGTGGCCAAGACCGAGGCCGCCACGCCAGAATTCGCCCAGCGCCTGATGGAGTTGCTGGGCAAGGATCAGAAGGATAAGAAGTAATGCGCGTTTTATTGACGCTCATGCTGTTGCTGGCCGCGCCACTGGCGTTTGCGGCCGACCCGTTGTCGATCCCGGCAATCACGCTGGGCACCAACGCCGCCGGCGCTCAGGAATACTCGGTCAGCCTGCAGATCCTGCTGATCATGACTGCGCTGAGTTTTATCCCGGCGTTTGTCATGCTGATGACCAGCTTTACGCGGATCATCATCGTCTTTTCGATTTTGCGTCAGGCCCTGGGCCTGCAGCAGACGCCATCGAACCAGATCCTCACCGGCATGGCCTTGTTTTTGACGCTGTTCATCATGGCGCCGGTGTTCGACAAGGTGAACCAGCAAGCCCTGCAACCCTATCTGGCGGAAAAACTCAGCGCCCAGGATGCGATCGACAAGGCCCAGGGCCCGATCAAGGACTTCATGCTGTCGCAAACCCGCTCCAGCGACCTTGAGCTGTTCATGCGCTTGTCCAAGCGCACCGACATCGCCACGCCGGATCAGGCGCCGTTGACCATCCTGGTGCCGGCGTTTGTCACTTCCGAGCTCAAGACCGCGTTCCAGATTGGCTTCATGATCTTCATCCCGTTCCTGATCATCGACCTGGTGGTGGCGAGCGTGCTGATGGCCATGGGCATGATGATGCTCTCGCCACTGATTATTTCGTTGCCATTCAAGATCATGCTGTTTGTGCTGGTGGACGGCTGGGCGCTGATTATCGGCACGCTGGCCAGCAGTTTCGGCGGAGTGTAGCGCCATGACCCCAGAAGTAGCGGTCGACCTGTTCCGTGAAGCGCTGTGGCTGACCACCATGATGGTCGCCGTGCTGGTGGTGCCGAGCCTGTTGGTCGGCCTGCTGGTGGCGATGTTCCAGGCGGCCACGCAGATCAACGAACAGACCCTGAGCTTCCTCCCGCGGTTGCTGGTGATGCTGATCACCTTGATCGTCGCCGGCCCGTGGCTGGTGCAAACCTTCATGGAATACATCCTGCAGCTGTACGGCAGTATTCCGCAGTTAATCGGCTGACCCCATGCAATCTGTGCTGGCACTGACCGACACCCAAATCAGCACCTGGGTGGCGTCTTTCATCTTGCCGATGTTCCGCGTCACGGCGGTGCTGATGACCATGCCGGTGTTCGGCACCACCCTGGTTCCGCGGCGTATCCGCCTGTATTTCGCCTTTGCCATTACCGTCGTGATAGTGCCCGGCCTGCCGCCGATGCCGCCGGTGAATGCGCTGGACCTGAGTGCCTTGCTGCTGATCGCCGAGCAGATATTGATTGGCGCGCTGCTGGGCTTTTCGCTGACATTGTTCTTCCAGGCGTTTGTAATCGCCGGGCAAATCATCTCGATCCAGATGGGCATGGGCTTTGCGTCCATGGTCGACCCCACCAACGGCGTGTCGGTGGCGGTAATCGGGCAATTCCTGACCATGCTGGTGACCTTGCTGTTCCTGGCCATGAACGGCCACCTGGTGGTGTTTGAGGTCATGACCGAAAGCTTCACCACCTTGCCGGTGGGCTCGGGGTTGGTGGTCAGTCACTTCTGGGAACTGGTGGGGCGCCTGAGCTGGGTGTTGGGCGCGTCGCTGTTGCTGGTGTTGCCGGCAATCACCGCGCTGTTGGTGGTCAACATCGCGTTCGGCGTAATGACGCGCGCGGCGCCGCAACTGAACATTTTCTCGATTGGTTTCCCGCTGACCCTGGTGTTGGGCATGGGGATTTTCTGGATCGGCATGGCCGACATTCTCAATCAGTATCAACCGCTGGCGACCGACGCCTTGCAGTTCTTACGTGATCTGGCACGGGCGCGTTGAGCCATGGCCGAGAGCGAGAGTGGTCAGGACAAAACAGAAGACCCCACGGAGAAACGCAAAAAGGACTCCAGGGAAAAGGGTGAGATTGCGCGCTCCAAAGAGCTCAATACCCTTGCAGTGATGCTTGCCGGTTCCGGTGGGCTGCTGATTTACGGCGGTGGACTGGCGCTGGACATGATGGAGTTGATGAAGCTCAACTTCTCGCTGCCGCGTGAAGTGCTGCTCAGCCCCGGCGCCATGGGCCAGTACCTGCTGCACTCGGGCAAGATCGCGATTCTGGCGGTGCAGCCGGTGCTCATCACCTTGTTGCTGGCGGCGTTGATCGGGCCGGTGTCCCTCGGTGGCTGGCTGTTTGCTGCCGGCAGCATGGCGCCCAAGTTCAGCCGCATGAACCCCGGGCCTGGGCTCAAGCGCATGTTTTCCACCAAGGCGCTGGTGGAACTGCTCAAGGCGTTGGCCAAATTCATCCTGATTCTGTTTGTGGCGCTGACGGTGTTGTCGTCCGACATCGACGACTTGCTGCGCATCGCCCATGAGCCGCTGGAGTCGGCGATCATCCACAGCGTGCAGGTGGTGGGCTGGAGCGCGCTGTGGATGGCCTGCGGGCTGATCATCATTGCGGCGGTGGATGCGCCGATCCAGCTGTGGGAAAGCCACAAGAAACTGCTGATGACCAAGCAGGAAGTGCGCGACGAGCACAAGGACCAGGAAGGTCGCCCCGAGGTCAAGCAGCGCATTCGCCAGCTGCAGCGCGAAATGTCCCAGCGCAAGATGATGGCGGCGGTGCCGGATGCCGACGTCGTCATCACCAACCCGACTCACTACGCCGTGGCCCTCAAGTACGACCCGGAGAAGGGCGGCGCGCCGATGCTGTTGGCCAAGGGCAGCGACTTTACGGCGCTGAAAATCCGCGAAATTGCCGTGGCCAACGACATTCTGTTGCTGGAGTCGCCGGAATTGGCGCGGTCGATCTTCTACTCCACCGACCTCGACCAGGAAATTCCGGCGGGCTTGTACCTGGCCGTGGCGCAGGTGTTGGCCTATGTCTATCAGATCCGCCAATACCGCGCGGGCAAGGGCAAGCGGCCTGACCCGCTCAAGGATCTGCCGATCCCGCCGGATTTACGCCGCGATTCCTGATTCTGAATGGTTAGCGAGCGGCTTCTCGTGGCGAGCGGGCTTGCCCCGCGCTGGGTTGCGCAGCCGCCCCAATAAGCCACCGCATTCCCTCGGACCCACCGCAGCATCCGGTTTCAGGGCCGCTTCGCAGCCCCGCGCGGGGCAAGCCCGCTCGCGACAAAAACGTCTGCTCGCCACGATACGTTCGTCGCGCCATCGGCTACCACTCGTCGTTAACCCCCGTCTACCTGTCAACTCTGACAGTAGCCAGCGCCGCCTGCTCGCGGTTCCATGGCGGCACACTGCACACAGGTCGTTGTAGAGATGCAGAGGGAGCGGTAATGGAAGCGGTAACGGGCACGATCAAATCCTATAGCCGGAGAACCGGGGAAGGCTTGATTGCACTGGATGGCGGCGATGAGCCGGTGCACGTGGATCTCAAGAGTTCGTGCGGGGTTTGGTTGAGAAAGGGCCTGCGGGTGCAATTTGCGAGGATCCATCGGCCCAAGGGCGTCTTCGCGGCGCATATCAGGATTATCTAGCGACCCGTGCGGGTCATGGAACCCGATCCAAGGAGAGCGGCAATGGCAACAGGCACAGTGAAGTGGTTTAACGCGGAGAAGGGGTTTGGTTTCATTACTCAGGATGGGGGCGGGTCTGACGTGTTCGTTCACTTTTCGGCCATCGTCAGTGAAGGGTTCAAGACGCTTGAGGAAGGTAAAAAAGTGAAATTCGACGTCGCTCAAGGGGCGAAAGGGCCGCAGGCTGAGCACGTTGAAGTCCTTTAGGCGCAGGTTTTCGGTGCTGATGCTGTCGGCGAGGGTGAAGAATACGGTGGGGGAGCGGTGTACGAAGACTAGAAAGCGAGTCTCCTAGGGACAACCTCAAAACCGTCTCGGAAATTTCCTCGATAGCAGCAGATGTACACAAATCCAATGTGGGAGCGGGCTTGCTCGCGAAAGCGGTGTGTCATTCAGCAATGTTCAAGCTGAACCACCGCTTTCGCGAGCAAGCCCGCTCCCACATTTCTGAATCGATTGACACCCGGTAGGCGCGGTCGCTTGTTCGGTCATCTGAGCCTCAAAGCAAAAGTTGGAAGGCTTCTTGCAATACCGCCTTCAGGACGCGCTTCAGCGTCAAAACTTTGCTTCAAGGAACACGAGGAATACCGGTGGTAGATCGCTCTCAAATGCTCAACACGGCCCGTGGCACCCTGACTGATCTGTCGCGGGGCAACCTGGGTGTGCCGTTGTTGTTGCTGGTGATGCTGGCAATGATGATGTTGCCGATGCCGCCGTTCCTGCTCGACGTGTTTTTCACCTTCAACATTGCCCTGTCCGTCGTCGTGCTGCTGGTCTGCGTGTACGCCCTGCGGCCGCTGGATTTCGCGGTATTCCCCACCATCCTGCTGATTGCGACCCTGCTGCGCCTGGCGCTGAACGTGGCGTCCACGCGGGTGGTGATGCTCCACGGCCAGGACGGCCATGCCGCCGCCGGTAAAGTGATCCAGGCGTTCGGTGAAGTGGTGATCGGCGGTAACTACGTGGTCGGTATCGTGGTGTTCGCGATCCTGATGATCATCAACTTCGTGGTGGTGACCAAGGGTGCCGGGCGGATTTCCGAGGTGAGCGCGCGCTTTACCCTCGACGCCATGCCCGGCAAACAAATGGCGATCGACGCCGACCTCAACGCCGGCCTGATCGATCAGGGCCAGGCCAAGGCCCGTCGTCTGGAAGTGGCGCAGGAAGCCGAGTTCTACGGTTCCATGGACGGCGCGAGCAAATTCGTGCGCGGTGACGCCATCGCCGGCCTGTTGATTCTGTTCATCAACCTGATCGGCGGCATGGCCGTCGGTATCTTCCAGCACGGCATGACCTTCGGCGATGCGGGCAAGGTGTACGCCTTGCTGACCATCGGTGACGGTTTAGTGGCGCAATTGCCATCACTGTTGTTATCCACAGCCGCCGCGATCATGGTGACCCGTGCTTCGGGCTCCGAAGACATGGGCAAACAGATCAGCCGCCAGATGTTTGCCTCGCCCAAGGCGCTGGCCGTGGCCGCCGGCATCATGGCGATCATGGGTATCGTGCCGGGCATGCCGCATATCTCGTTCCTGAGCATGGCGGCCATGGCCGCTGGCGGCGCGTACCTGTTCTGGCGCAAGCAAAACCAGGTCAAGGTCCTGGCCCAGCAGGAGATCGCCCGCCAGCAGGACCTGCTGCCGTCGCCGGCCCGCGCCCAGGAAACCAAGGAGCTGGGCTGGGATGACGTGACCCCGATCGACATGATCGGCCTGGAAGTCGGCTACCGCCTGATTCCGCTGGTAGACCGCAACCAGGGCGGCCAATTGCTGGCGCGGATCAAGGGCGTGCGCAAGAAGCTGTCCCAGGACCTGGGCTTTCTGATGCCCACCGTACACATTCGCGACAACCTCGACCTGGCGCCCAGCGCCTACCGCCTGACCCTGATGGGCGTGATCCTCGCCGAAGCCGAGATTTACCCCGACCGCGAACTGGCGATCAACCCCGGCCAGGTGTTCGGCACGCTCAACGGCATCACCGCCAAAGATCCGGCTTTTGGCCTGGAAGCGGTGTGGATCGAAGTCAGCCAGCGCAGCCAGGCGCAATCGCTGGGTTACACCGTGGTAGACGCCAGCACGGTGGTCGCCACGCACCTCAATCAGATTCTGTACAAGCACTCCCACGAGCTGATCGGCCACGAGGAAGTCCAGCAATTGATGGGTTTGCTGGCCAAAGCCTCGCCAAAACTGGCCGAAGAACTGGTGCCGGGCGTGCTCTCGCTGTCGCAATTGCTCAAGGTGTTGCAGGCCTTGCTCGCCGAACAGGTGCCGGTACGCGACATTCGCAGCATCGCCGAGGCCATCGCGAACAACGCCGCCAAGAGTCAAGATACCGCCGCGTTGGTGGCGGCGGTGCGGGTCGGATTGTCCCGTGCAATCGTGCAAAGCATTGTAGGGATTGAGTCTGAGCTGCCTGTGATCACCTTGGAGCCAAGGTTGGAACAAATATTGCTCAATAGTATTCAGAAGGCAGGACAAGGCCAGGAAGAGGGCGTTCTGCTGGAGCCAAGCATGGCGGAAAAACTGCAGCGTTCATTGATTGAAGCCGCGCAGCGCCAGGAAATGGCGGGTCACCCGGTGATTCTGCTGGTGGCGGGCCCGGTCCGCGCGATGTTGTCGCGGTTTGGACGTCTGGCAGTGCCGAATTTGCACGTTTTGGCTTATCAGGAAATTCCTGACAACAAGCAAGTGACTATTGTCGCGACAGTAGGGCCCAACGGCTGAGGTAGTGGGTTATGCAAGTTAAGCGTTTTTTCGCCGCCGATATGCGTCAGGCCATGAAACTGGTACGTGATGAGCTGGGCGCCGATGCCGCGATTATCGGAAACCGTCGTATTGCCGGCGGTGTCGAGCTGACGGCTGCCCTGGATTACACCCCTTCGGCGCTGGCGCCGCGTGTGCCGAACATGGAGCTCGAAGACGAGCTGCGCAAGACGGCCTCGCGGATTGTCTCGGCCCAGGCTGAATTGAGCATGCGTGGCGACAGCGATGCCAGCACCAACCGCCAGTTGTTCGCCGGCCTGCCGCTGACCGCTGCCGAGCCGCTGGTTGAACCGACCTTCAAAGAACCGCCACGTCCTGCAGCGCCGGCCCCGGCTGCCGCAGTCGACCAGCGCGTGTTCGACTCGATGCGCTTTGAACTCAACGGCCTGCGTGAGCTGCTCGAAGTGCAGCTGGGCTCGCTGGCGTGGAACCAGTTGCAAGGCAGCAAGCCGCAACAAGCCAACCTGTGGCGTCGCCTGCAACGCATTGGTCTGTCTGGCCCGTTGTCCCGCGACCTGCTGGCGCTGACCGCCGAAGTTGAAGAACCACGCCAGGCCTGGCGCATGTTGCTGGCGCACTTGGCACGCATGATCGTCACCCCGGAAATCGAACCCCTGGAAGAGGGCGGTGTGATTGCCATGGTCGGCCCGGCCGGCATGGGCAAGACCACCACCCTGGCCAAGCTGGCAGCGCGTTATGTGCTCAAGTACGGCGCGCAGAATATCGCGCTGGTGAGCATGGACAGCTACCGCATTGGCGCCCAGGAGCAGCTCAAGACCCTGGGTCGCATTCTCAATGTGACAGTGACCCACGTTGACCCGGGCCAGTCGCTGGCCAATGCCCTCGACCCGCTGCTGCGCAAGCGCGTGGTGCTGATCGACACCGCCGGCCTGCAAGCCAGTGACCCGGCGCTGCGCATGCAGCTCGAAAGCCTGGCCGGGCGTGGCATCAAGTCAAAAAATTACCTGGTGCTTGCAACCACCAGCCAGAAACAGGTTCTTACCGCTGCATATCACAGCTACAAGCGTTGCGGCCTGGCCGGTTGCATTCTCACCAAGCTCGATGAAACCGCGAGCCTGGGTGAAGTGCTGAGCCTGGCCATCAGTCATGAATTACCGGTCGCCTACCTGACCGACGGGCCGCGGATCCCGGATGATCTCCATCTGCCGCGCCGTCATCAGTTGGTCAGCCGTGCTGTCAGCGTGCAAATGCAAGAAGAGCCTAGCGAGGAAGCGATGGCCGATATGTTCGCCGACCTTTACCACAACCCCGCCAAACGGGTCGGTTAAGGCCAGGATGAACACCATGAAATGTATCTACATCGATGGTCTGCAAGCGATTCACGCGGCCAAGCCATGTAGCCTGCGTCTAAGCAAGACAAGGTAAAGAAATAAAATGGGCAGCATGCATCCCGTACAGGTGATCGCGGTGACCGGCGGCAAAGGTGGCGTCGGGAAGACCAACGTGTCAGTGAATTTATCCCTGGCCCTGGCAGAGCTTGGCCGTCGCGTCATGCTGCTGGACGCTGACCTGGGCCTGGCGAACGTCGGCGTTATGCTGGGGCTGACACCCCGACACACCCTTGCCGATGTGATCGAGGGCCGCGGCGAGCTGC
>Ga0153931_100237_pt1 | contig 17846 bp, 15 predicted proteins | sample TSNJ015MetaG_FD_104730 | JGI IMG/M metagenome (GOLD analysis project Ga0153931, IMG submission 104730) | Attine ant fungus gardens microbial communities from New Jersey, USA - TSNJ015 MetaG | ecosystem: Host-associated > Fungi > Mycelium > Unclassified | place: USA: New Jersey, Wharton State...
AAGAACAGAAGCTGAAAGACGAAGAACTGGTCGAAGCCTTTGCCGCGCTGCAGAAGCGTGCTGAAGAGCGTATGGCCAAGATGAGCGAAGAGTCGGCAGCTGCCGGCAAGAAATTCCTCGAAGAAAACGGCAAGAAGGCCGGCGTGACCACTACTGCATCCGGTCTGCAGTACGAAGTGATCAAGAAAGCCGACGGCCCACAGCCTAAGCCTACCGACGTAGTGACCGTTCACTACACCGGCAAGCTGACCAACGGCACCGTGTTCGACAGCTCCGTTGAACGTGGCAGCCCGATCGATCTGCCGGTCAGCGGCGTGATCCCGGGTTGGGTTGAAGGTCTGCAACTGATGCACGTTGGTGAGAAGTACAAGCTGTACATCCCTAGCGATCTGGCTTACGGCGCGCAATCGCCAAGCCCGGCGATCCCGGCCAACTCGGTCCTGGTCTTTGACCTGGAACTGCTGGCCATCAAGGATCCAGCCAAAGAAGACGCCGCTGCTGCCAAGTAACAGGCATCATTAACGGCTTCGCCAACAACGCCTCGCTTATGCGGGGCGTTGTTGCATCTGGACGAAGCTGGCGGTAAACAGAGCGAACGGATGCGGCTCGCAGCAGTCCTAGAGATTGAGGCCGCCAGCGCTAGACGCCCTGAGCTGCCAAGTCAATGAAATATTGGGGTTTTTTATGTGAGTAAAAAACGCCCGATCTGAGCGCGGCCCTTATAAAACGGGGCTTTCAGCGCTGAAATGCAGCTCTGTTCACAAGGTTATCCACAATTTGTGTGGATAACATTTCAACGGGAGAAATAGATGAAAGCGCCGTGGAATTTCGCCCGATTTCTGCCCCTCGCCGGTCGATTGCTGGCGCGTGGGCGTCTGCCGACTCTGTTGTTCGCGGTGGCGAGCAAAGGTGCCGCGCAAGGCAATCGCCTTGGCAAACTCAAGGATGATCTGCGTCTGCTCCAGGCACTGTGCCTGGCTTACTGGCGTGGCGAGTATCGGGCCATCAGCCCGAAAGCCATGGTTTCGGTGGTAGCGGGGCTGATGTACTTCCTCAGTCCGGTGGATGCGATCCCGGATTTTATCCCGGTGTTCGGCATGCTCGATGACATCGCGGTTCTGGCCTGGGTGATGAAAACCCTCGACGATGAGCTCAATGCTTTCCGGCTCTGGCGCAGCCGGCAGCAGCCGGAAAAGCTCGCGGTGGTCGAGCGCCTGCCTGATACCCCCGAACAACTTCAGTTGCAGGGCCCGAAAAAGCCCTGATTCACTTCGCCTAGATACAGATAGATACCCCCCGCGACCTTGGCCGCTGTTAGGATTACACTTCTAGGGAAAAGTGCCGACTCGCTAAGTGTTGTTGTCCTACGGGGTAGTCATGGATATTCAGATAATTGCACGCGATGGCGAACCCGAATATGCGGTTCTGCCATGGGTTCAGTATCAGGCTCTACTGAAAGCAGCAGGCATCAACGAAACACCGCAGCAGCAGGCGCCAGCGCCGGCAGCTGCAACGCCGGACCCGATTCTTCCAGGTCTGGATCAACTACGCAGTTTGCGCGAAGGGAAGGGCATCGCCATCGAGGCGCTGGCCCGCACGGTAGGCATCAGCCCGTCTTATCTGGCCATGATCGAAAGCGGCGAGCGTCAACCTGACGCCGCGATTCGTCGCAGCCTGGCCTGGGAATTGACGGTGCCGGGTTGGAGGGATGAATCGTGAGCGTACGCATCAGTCGTCAACATTGGGACGGATTGCTCGGGGAGCTGGATCAGGCGCGCAGGCAGCGCCATCTGTTGACCTATCGAGCCTTGCTCGAACGTTTGCAACTGCCGACGCCGGCGATGCAGACGCTGACCGCGGCACTTGAGCATCTGGCTGCACTGGACGCCAAGGCCGAGCAGCCATTGCGCAGCTCGCTGGTGATCAGCCAGGGTGCCAGCCGTTTGCCACGTACCGGTTTTTTTGAATGCGTCGAGCGTCTGGGGCGCTTTTCCGGGCCATCCGATGGCGTCGCGGCTGCTTCCTGGCATGCGTCGGAAGTGGTCAGGGTTTTCGAATACGAGTACCCGGAATCGGCGGAGGCCTGAGTGTTCTTACGACTCAAGGCGTCGGCCAGTTACTGGTTGGCCCGTAGGCTCTTTCACTGGTCATGGTTCGTCCGCCAGCCCAGAGGCTGGCGCTGGCTCGAAGGGCAGTTTGCGCGCATGGCCAATCTTGGCAATGTTGGCGCGCAAAGCTTTTATGGGCACATTCTGACGTTTCGCGGGGTTGGCCTGGGTGCACGCGAAGAGGGTGTGCGGCTATTGCGTCTGGCGGCACTCGCCGGCGATGGCAAAGCGGCCTATCAGGTCGGCGTGATCTGCCTTGCAGGTACCCCGAGCAAGGGGCCGGATCCAGCAGAGGCTGCGCGCTGGTGGACTTTGGCCGCCAAGGCCGGCCACCCTTTGGCCGAACTCAAACTCAAAGAATTGAGCGCTCGCGATTAAACCCAGTAAATCCATTTGTGTCGGCCCGATAAACGTGGCGTGAGGGAAACCTCACGCCACGTTTACGTTTATAGCTATACGTTTTGTAGTAACTGGTTTTTTACAGATTAGTCCTACAGCAAACGCCTACTCGCCTGACTTCTTTCCTGGCTGATCCCCCGCAAAGTCCCCGCGCCTAATTTCTGCGCGAGGGAACGCTCATGTTTGACCCGGTTTTTCATTCCACCCCGCATCGTCGTGTGCGCTGATGGACGCCGTCAGCCGCATCGAGCAGGAACTCGACAGCTTCCCCGACACCCTCGACCTCTATCGCCAACAACTTGAGCATTGGTTGAGTCGCGCGGCCGACCAGGTCAGCCACGCGGCCGACCTGCCGTCGCTGATGGGCATGGAGCGGATCATTCGCTTCGGCGATCGCGTCACCGCCGTCAGCACCGGCGACAGTGAGTTTTCCTCCAGCGTCGTGCAGTGCCCGAAGAGCGGAGTGCTGGCGATCGAGAGCAAGTTCGAGTCGGTGTACGACATTCCGCTGGGCGACATCGTGGTGGATGTGGTGGCGGTGGATGATGGAAAAACCTCGCCCGTGGCACTGGATGCGCAAGGCCGGGGCACCTTCACCGGTACGCCAGGCAAGTTCTATCGCGTGCAGGTGCACAGCGAGGTTACCCCGGAGCAGATCAAGGCGCTGTTCAAGTCCTACGACGGCTTGACCGGTGAGCTGGATGGCTGGTTGCGCAGCGAGTGGCAGGGGTTCAAGCCGCAGTGGTCGCAGTCGGTGGCGACAGCCGCGAGCAACGGCATGCTCGCCGGGAGTTGGGCGGCGATCGAGGGGGTGTGGGACAGCATCGGAATGCTGTCGGACATTCTCAAGGATCCAGGCGCATTTGCCGAGCGGCTGGGAAGCGGCGCGGCTGATCTGATCCGGCTCGCAGAATCAGCTCCGGATGTCATGCAGAAACTGCAGCTGCTGGTCAGTGATGAAGCGGCGCTGTGTTTGCTGTTGCGTGCGGCGAGCCTCTGGTTCGAGATGCTACCGCCCAGCCAGATCGCCGGCAAAACCGCTGAAACGGCGTCGATGATGATCGTGCAGGTGCTGATCGATGTGCTGATCGGCGTTGTGTTGACATTCGTCGGGGCTGGCGCAGGGATCGCTTATCTGACCCTGCGCCTGGCGGATCGCGCGGCCCAGTTGCTGTCGGTTGTAAAGCGCCTGGTCAAGGCGATTTTCGGCATCGTCAACACGTTCATCCATTACGTCGACCAGTACAAAACCGTTGCCGCGCGGGGTATTGCCGCTGGCGTGAAAAAGGGGCGCATGCAATTGCGCTGGGATGCGAAGCGCAATGCCGCCCTGAAGAAAAACGAGCACCACGATAACGCTCCCGATCAAGCGAAAAACCCCAACGGCGACAGCGCCGATTGCGCGCCGCTGACCTGCACCAACGGCTGTCCGGTGTCGATGGTCACCGGCGAAGAACTGCTGACCCTGAGCGATGGCACGCTCGATGGTTTGCTGCCGTTCGAATTCACCCGGTTGTACCGCACCAGCGCGGTAGAGATCGATGTCGGGCTGGGGTTTGGCTGGAGTCATTCGCTGGCGCATCGGCTGGAGTTTGATGGCGATGTGGTGGTCTGGGTCGATCACGAGAACCGCCGCACGCGGTTTCCGTTGCCCAGCGTTGAACGGCCGCAGATTCACAACAGCTTGTCGCGGGCGGCGATTTTTCTCGGGAATGAGCCGGAGGAACTGATCCTCGCGCTGGCGGGGGATACGGCGCGGTTTTATCACTTTCGGGCTGGGCGGCTGACGGCGGTCAGTGATGCGTATGGCAATCGTCTGACCGTGAATCGCGATTATTCCGACCGTGTGCAGCGCCTGGATAACGGCGCAGGTCGCTCGCTGTTTTTGCGCTACGACCAGGCGCATCTGGTGGCGGTGGATTACCAGGTGCTTGGGGGCGATGGCTGGCGCACCGAGCAAACGTTGGTCAGTTATTGCTACGACGCCCGCCAGCGTTTGTTGGCCGCGACCAACGCGGTCGGTGACAGCGAGCGTTACGACTACGACGATCAGCACGTCATCCTGCAGCGGCAACTGACCGGCGGCGCGAGTTTCTTCTGGGAGTGGGAGCGTGCCGGCAAAGCGGCGCGCTGCGTGCGGCACTGGGCGTCGTTCTCGCAGATGGACACGCGGTATGTCTGGGACGACGACGGCCGTGTCGCGGTGCATTACGTCGATGGCACCGAAGAGGTTTACGTCCACGATGACAGCGCACGGCTGGTGCGCAAGGTCGAGGCCGATGGCGGTGAGCACCTCAAGGCCTATGACGATCAGGGCCGGCTGATCGCCGAGCAGGACGCGCTCGGTGCGATCACCGAATACCGCTACGACGACGTCGGACGGCTGATCGCGCTGCTTCCGCCGGAAGACGAGCCAACGTCCTACGAGTACCGCAACGGTTTCCTGCACAGCCGTTCTCGCGGTGAGGCGGTGTGGACATTCCGGCGCAACGCTGAAGGGGATGTCACCGAAGCAGTCGATCCCGACGGCCAGGTCACTCATTACTACTACGACGTTCGCGGGCAGTTGCTGTCGATCCGCTACCCGGACACCAGCCGGCACATTTTTGTCTGGAACGACCTCGGCCGACTGATCGAAGAAACCCTGCCCTCTGGCGGTGTGCGGCGTTTTTCCTACGATGCGCTGGGACGGCGGACGACCTCTTGCGACGAGCACGGCGCGATTAGCCGTCAGCAGTGGGATGCGGCTGGCCGACTGGTTCAGACGACCTTTCCTACAGGCGCTACCCGCGCCTATAGCTACGGCGCTTACGGCCAAATCACCGCCGAGCGCGACGAACTCGGGCGCATCACCCGCTACGAGTATGACGACGACCTGCACCTGGTCTCGCGCAAGATCAATCCCGACGGCACGCGGGTGCAATACCGCTACGACCATGCGCAACTGCTGCTAACGGAAATAGAGAACGAGTCCGGGGAAAAGTACCGACTGGACTACACGCCGAGCGGATTGATCCGACAGGAAACCGGCTTCGACGGCCGGCGCACCGCCTACGCCTACGATCGTAATGGGCACCTGCTGGAGAAGACCGAGTTCGGCGATGACGGCTCAACGCTGGTCACCGCTTACCAGCGTGATGCGGCCGGGCGTCTGCTGCTGAAAACCCTGCCCGACGGGGTTCAGGTGGCTTACCGCTACGATCGCCTGGGGCGGTTGACCGGTGTCGATGACGGCCAGAGACATCCACTGGCCTTCGCATACGATCTGCAAGACCGGCTGATCACCGAGCATCAGGGCTGGGGCACTTTGCGGTATGCCTATGACGCCTGCGGCCAGCTCAAGCGCCAGCGTCTGCCGGACAACAGCAAGCTCGATTATCACTACGCCAAGGGCGGTGCGCTGACCGCCATCGACCTCAATGGCGCACGGCTGACCAGCCATGTCTACCAGTGCGGTCGCGAACAACAACGCCAGCAAGGCCTGCTGCTCAGCGACTATGCCTACGACGATCAGGGCCGTTTGCTGGCCCACGCTGTAGGCCATCAGCACGCGTCGCTATACCGCCGCGACTATGCCTACAGCGCCAACGGCAATCTTGAGCACATTGCCGACAGCCGTCACGGCCAGCGCACCTACGCCTACGACGCCCTCGACCGCTTGATCCGCGTGCGCCACTCGCGTGACGAACTGCCCGAGTCCTTCGCCCACGACCCCGCTGGCAACCTGCTGATGCAGGACCGCCCCGGTCCCACCCGGATCAAGGGCAACCGCCTGCTGATGCAAGGCGACCGACACTACGACTACGACGCCTTTGGCAACCTGATCCGCGAGCGTCGTGGCCGCGACCAGCAACTCGTCACCGAGTACCGCTACGACTGCCAACACCGCCTGATCAGCCTGACCCGCCCCGACGGCCAAACCGCGACCTATCAATACGACGCCTTCGGCCGACGCATCCGCAAGACCGTCGACGGCGTCAGCACCGAGTTCTTCTGGCAGGGCGACCACCTCGTCGCCGAAAGCAACAAAACCCACCACCGCAGCTACGTCTACGAACCCGGCACCTTCCGCCCGCTGGCGTTGCTCGACGGCAAAGGCCCGAAACGCGCCTGCCCGTTCTACTACCAACTCGACCACCTCGGCACCCCGCAGGAACTCACCGACTACAGCGGCGAAATCGTCTGGTCCGCGCAGTACGACGCCTACGGCAAAGTCGCGGCGATCACCCTGGCCGGCGAGGACTATCTCGACCAGCCGCTGCGTTTTCAGGGGCAGTATTTCGACGCGGAAAGTGGGCTGCACTACAACCGGCATCGGTATTACGACCCGCGGCTGGGGCGGTATCTGACGCCGGATCCCATCAAGTTGGCGGGTGGGTTGAATCAGTACCGGTACACGCCGAATCCGACGGGGTGGGTGGATCCGTTGGGGTTGAGCTGCACCTGTCCTCCGCCGACACCGCGCCGTCCGATGCGGTACGAGGCGGGTCGTGCAGTCGTCGAAGAAGGAGCGCCTCCACTGCCGAAGATGACAGCGCAGGAGCGGCGGGCGAGGCTTGATGAGGTGGCAGAAGAAAATGCTCATCGGCGTCTGGATGAAATGGAGAGAGCCACACAAGACGCACACTTCTTAGAGAAACATGGCAAACAGACCACACTAGCTTCTCAGCAGGAACGCTCACTGACGGGAAGAAATCCAACAACTGGAATTATCGAGGTTTATACCAATGGGAGGCGAGCAGGGCAGCCAAAAATACCCAGTGCGGCTACTCACTTTTTTAGTTATCGAGATCAACTTAACGCAATACATCGTGCACAGCTTATTTTCAGACGGAACGGTCAAATCGCGTCTAAAGAACCTATGAATATGGGTAAGGTTGTTGGCGAGGGGTACAAAAGGGGAGGAGTCGTTTATGGACAGCAAACACATGCTGTAGTAGTTCTCAATAGAGCAGCTGAGCCGATAACCTCTTATACGGAGTTTGTGAATTGAAACGTAAGCCTGAATATTTTGTTTTGCGTGGTCTGCTTTTTCTATTTGATATAGAAAATACTCATGATGACGCTCGTGAAAAAATCATCGTCTCGAAGAATGTCAATGACAAGAAAGAGCTTGCTGAGCTATTTGATATTCTTATGAAGCCTGAGTTTATTTTTTATAGCGTTGAGGAACGAGAGTGGTGTATCGACACACTGAAGTACTATTTGGAAGCCGGTGATAGCTTTGATGAGGTATTTACAAGAATAACTACTTATTTTGATGACGACGTAGAGGACCAGCGTCAGTTTATGCAGGTTTTGTTGAGTTGTTTATTGAAGTATCACGCCGATGATTCAGATATGGGTTAAGGCCGAAACAGTTGGGCTAATTCAAATGCCCCCTTCGCGAGCAAGCCCGCTCCCACAGGGAATTGTGTCTGCTGGGGAATCAGCGTTGGCCAATCAGTTGCGGCAGTTGAAGGTCGGCAGCAGCAAGACTATCAATCACATGCACGCTATACCCCGGAACATTCTTTGCGTGATGCTTGGCCTGTGAGGCCATTTCCGCTAGCTGACTAGCATCCAGTTCTGCGCAAGCCGTGGGATGCAGGTGGACGACGCCGATCGATAACGAGAGCAACGGAAACTCCTGCCGCATCCCCTGACGATTCGGCGCGATGAAGCAGCCGGCCTCAAGATGTTCCGGGCGATAGAAGCGGCGGCATTGGCTTTGGAAGTCGTCGAGCAACTGGTTGAGGCGTTTGCGCCAGTCTTCCGGGCCGAGCACCAGCAGGAAGTCGTCACCGCCGATATGGCCGACGAAGTCGCGGGATGGGTCGACGCGTTCGTTGAGGCATTGCGCCAGGCACAGCAGGACTTCGTCGCCACGGCCGTAGCCGTAGATGTCGTTGAAGGGTTTGAAGCTGTCGATGTCGACGTAGCAGATGATCGATTCGCGGCCTTGTTGCAGCAGGCGGGTCAGGCATTGCTGGATCGGCACGTTGCCGGGCAGCAGGGTCAGTGGGTTGGCGTATCGCGCCTGTTGGATTTTCAGTTCGGTGATCAGTTTGAGCACGTCGATCACCCGACCGAGGCCGAGATAACCACCGTTGAGGGTGATGATGAAATCTTCTTCGATGCGTTGCCGGGCGCGGCTGGTGATCAGACGGCTGACCTGTTGCAGCGACTGGCTCATCTCCACGGCGAGGAAGTCGTCGTTCATCAGGCGGCTGATCGGCTTGCGCGCGAACAGGTCGGTGGCAAATGGCTTGAGCAAGGCGTCGGACAGCGAATGGCGATGGACGATGCCGCACGGCTGGCCCTGTTCATCGAGCACCGCCAGTGAATTCAGATTGGCCTGGCGGCGGAAGGCTTCCAATACGGTAGCGGTCGGTGTGTCGCGATGCACCGCCGGTTGGTCATTGAGCAGGGCGCTGAGGTCGCTGCCCTCGTCGTTCAGCGCCACGGTGCTGCTGTCGTGTTTGGGCATCAGGGCCCGGGCATCGCGAGGTGGATGCTCCTGTGGGCGACCGAGCAGGTAACCCTGTACCAGATCGACGCCCATCTCGGTCAGCACCGCCAGTTCCTCTGGCAACTCGATCCCCTCGGCAATCACCTGTGCCCGTGACGCCTTGGCGATTTGCAGGATCGAGCCGACGAACTCGCGTTTCAATGCGTCCTGATGGATGCCGTCGATGAAGTGGCGGTCGATCTTCACGTAATCCGGGCGCAGCTCCGACCATAGACGCAAGCTCGAATAGCCGGCACCCAAGTCATCCAGTGCAATCGAAAAGCCCATCGCCCGATAGTGGTGCAGCGCGGTTTGCAGCAACTGGAAATCGTCGATTGGTGTCTGTTCGGTGAGTTCGATCACCACCTGGCTTGGTGGAATACCGAAGTCCTGCAGCAGTTGCAGGGTCCGCCCCGGTTGGTGCGCGGCTTCAAGCAGAGATTCCGGTGAAACGTTGAGGAACAACTTGCCCGGCAATTGCTGCTCGTTGAAACGACGGCAGGCAGACTGGCGGCAGGCAATTTCCAGTTCGCTCAAACGACCGGCCTGACGGGCCACGGCGAACAACGCGATAGGCGAGTGCAAAGGGCTGTTGGACGGGCCACGGGTGAGGGCTTCGTAACCGAGAATACGACGTTCGGAAAGACAAATGATCGGCTGGAACAGACTGTGCAAACCGCTTTGAGTCAGGATCGAGCTCAAGGCACTCAGCTGTTCGGTCGTGGTCATGGCTATCTCTGGCGATAAAAAAAGGACCGGGAGCGCTCTTGCTTGAAGAGACGCTCCCAGTCCTTTATTTCACGACAGAATGATGACTGTTTGATGACGCTCCGAGGAGCGTCAACACTAAATTGCCATCATCTTACTTTTTGGCCACCTGATTACTCAGTTTCAGGTAATCCAGCAGCACGCGCCCGGTTTCGGCCAGGTAGGCGTCGTCCTCTGGTTTGACCTTGTCCGGTTCGGCTGCCGCGAGGGCGTCGTCGTCTTCTTTCTTCAGCTCTTTCAGCGGTTCTTCGCCTTTGGCTTTGCGACGGATGTTTTCCATCGCCAGTTGCTTGGCATCGATGTCCGCGTGCTGGGCACGGCGCTCGGCTTCGTTGAGGCTGACGGTTTTTTCTTCCATCAGCTTCTGCGCCAGGGCCAGCTTGTCGCGAATGAACACGAACTCGGCATCTTTGGCGCTACGTGCCTCATGCTCGGACTTGAGCTGCGCCAGGTACGGCTTGAACGGATCGACCGCAGGCTTGATCGCTGCCTTGATGGTGTCCCACGGCATGGCTTCCGGCAGGGCGCTTTCGCCGATTTCCTTGGTGTCGATGATCGACGGATAATCGATGTCTGGCAGCACGCCCTGATGCTGGGTGCTCTGCCCGGAAACCCGGTAGAACTTGGCCAGGGTCAGTTTCAGTTCGCCGTGGTTCAGCGGCTGAATGGTCTGCACGGTGCCTTTGCCGAAGGTCTGGCCGCCGATGATCAGTGCACGATGGTAGTCCTGCATAGCGCCGGCGAAGATCTCCGAAGCCGAGGCGGACAGGCGGTTGACCAACAGTGCCATCGGGCCTTTGTAGAACGCGCCCGGGTTTTCATCTTCAAGCACATCGACGCGGCCATCGGCATTACGCACGAGTACGGTCGGGCCCTTGTCGATGAACAGGCTGGTCAGCTCGGTAGCTTCCTGCAAGGAACCGCCGCCGTTGTTGCGCAGGTCGATGACCACGCCGTCGACTTTCTCTTTCTGCAGTTCGGTCAGCAGCTTCTTGACGTCACGGGTGGTGCTCTTGTAGTCCGGATCACCGGCGCGGAACGCCTTGAAGTCGAGGTAGAAGGCCGGGATCTCGATGATGCCGAGCTTGTAGTCCTTGCCATCCTGTTTCAGGCTGAGGATCGATTTCTTCACCGCCTGATCTTCAAGCTTCACCGATTCGCGAGTGATCGGCACGATCTTGCTGGTCTGGTCGTTCGGCGCATTGCTGGCCGGAATCACTTCCAGACGCACCACGGTGCCTTTCGGGCCGCGGATCAGCTTGACCACTTCGTCCAGGCGCCAGCCCACCACGTCGACCATCTCTTTGTTGCCCTGGGCAACGCCGATGATCTTGTCAGCCGGTGCAACCTGCTTGGTCTTGTCGGCCGGGCCTGCCGGCACCAGACGCACGACTTTCACCTGATCGTTGTCGCTCTGCAACACGGCACCGATGCCCTCGAGGGACAGGCTCATGTTGATGTCGAAGTTCTCCGCGCTATCCGGCGACAGATAGTTGGTGTGCGGGTCGTAGGACATGGCGAAGGTGTTGATGTACGCCTGGAAGATGTCTTCCGCGCGTGTCTGATCGAGGCGCGCCAATTGGTTCTTGTAGCGCTTGGTCAGGGTGTCCTGAATCTGCTTGGAATCCTTGCCGGCGATCTTCTGCCGCAGCACTTCGTCCTTGACGCGTTTGCGCCACAGGTCGTCCAGTTCAGCCGTGGATTTGAGCCAAGGGGCGTCCTTGCGATCGATCAGCAAGGTCTCCTTGGTGGTGAAATCCATCTTGTCGACGCCTTTGTTCAGCTCCGCAATGGCGAAGTCCAGACGCGCCTTGACGCGGTCCAGATAGCGTTTGTAGATGGTGAACCCGGCGTTGAGGTCGCCGCTTTTGAGGAAGTCGTCGAACTGGGTCTTCCACTTGTCGAATTCGGCGATGTCGCTGGCCAGGAAGTAGCTGCGCGACGGGTCCAGCAGCTTGATGTAGCTGTCGTAGATGATCACCGAGCGCGCATCGTCGAGCGGCGGCTTGCTGTAGTGGTGACGCTTGAGCAACTCGACGACATTGAGACTGGCGATGACTTCGTCGCGATCAGGCTGCAAGTTGTCCCAGCTGTTGGCTGCGAATGTGTTGCCCGACATCGGCAACAAACCGATACCGATGAAAAGAGCGAGGGCGGTGCTGGGGAGCAAATGCTTCATGCTGATTCGACGCGGGGACAATTGATAACGCATATTAGGCCGTCTTTGAAGTCGCCGGTTCTACGAGAGCCGGTCGCATAATGCAAAAAGCCCGGCGCTACAGCTTCGGGCTCAGTCCAGACTCACTATGGAGGCACTGTGAAGGCATTGCAAGGCGTTGAAGGGCAAGTGGCATGGGTTGAAGAGCCGAGTCCGGCATGTGATGTAGGACAAGTGCGCATTCGCGTGGCGGCTGCCGGCCTCAATCGCGCCGATTTATTACAGAAAGCCGGGCTTTATCCACCGCCGCCTGGCGCCAGTCAGGTGCTCGGTCTGGAGTGCTCCGGGGTGATCAGCGAGGTCGGCGCCGGCTCGTCCTGGCAAGTCGGCGACCGGGTCTGCGCCCTGCTGGCCGGGGGCGGAATGGCTGAAGAGGTGGTCGTCGACGGACGGCACGTGCTGCCGGTGCCCGAGGGCGTGTCGTTGATCGAGGCCGCGGCATTACCCGAGGTTTATGCAACGGTCTGGCTGAATGTGTTTCAGCTCGCAGCGCTGAAACCCGGTGAAAAGGTTCTCCTGCATGCCGGCGCAAGTGGAATTGGTTCAGCCGCCATTCAGCTGTGCAAGGCGTTCGGCAATCCATGCTGGGTCAGCGTCGGGTCGGCTGAGCGATTGGCTTACTGTGAGGCGCTGGGGGCCCAGGGCGGGGTGGTGCGCACGGATGATCTGGAGAGCCTGCGCGACCTCGGGCCGTTTGACGTGATTCTTGATCCGGTCGGCGGCAATTATGCGGCGCTGAACCTCAAGTTGACGGCGCTGGACGGACGTTGGGTGCTGATCGGTTTGATGGGCGGACGAGAAGCGAAGCTGGATCTGGCACAGGTGCTGGCCAAGCGCGTGCAGTTGCTCGGTTCGACGCTGCGCAGTCGCGATGATCAGTTCAAGGCCGACCTGTTGAGTGACCTGAGCCAGCATGTGTGGCCGTTGTTTGCCGAAGGGCGGTTGAGTCCGCAACTGGCGAAAACCTTCCCGGTAAAGGATGCCGAAGCGGCGTTTGCCGAGCTGGCGAGTAATACGGTTTCGGGGAAGGTGGTGTTGGTGATTGACGACAGCCTGAGCTGAGGACTCTGAAAAATCTGTGTGGGAGCGGGCTTGCTCGCGAAAGCGGAGTGTGAGTCGATATATTCTTGACTGATCCACCGCCTTCGCGAGCAAGCCCGCTCCCACATTTAAATCTTTGTTTATTTCCAGAGATGGATCGGCCAGCCTGCTTTTTCGGCATGCTCCAGCAGCACCGGATCCGGATTTACCACATGCGGGAAATCCACCTTCAGCAGCAACGGCAAATCGTTGCGTGAGTCGGAGTAGAAACTCGCGCCTTCCAGATTTTCTTCCTCGGCATCCAGCCATTCCAGCAGGCGGGTGATCTTGCCTTCGCGGTAGGTCAGCGTGCCGACGGTCTGGCCGCTGTAAACGCCGTGCGCGACTTCAAGTTCGATACCCAGAATCTCGTCGATGCCCAAACGATCAGCGATCGGTTTGACCAGGTGTGTACCCGAGGCCGAGATCACCAGAATCCGGTCGCCGGCCTTGCGGTGGGCGGCGATGGTTTTGGTCGCGTCGCTGAAGATGATCGGTTCGATGAAATCTTCGACCCACGGGCCGACCAGGTGGTCGACTTCTTCCGGGGTGCGGCCGATCATCGGTTCGAGGCTGAACGCCATGAATTCTTCCATGCGCAATTTGCCATGGCTGTAGGCGTCCATCAGCTCGTTGTTCTTGCGCATGAACGACTCGCGATCGACCCAGCCCAGGCGCCCCATCTGTTCGCTCCAGAGGGTGGCGCAGTCGCCGTGGATCAGGGTTTCGTCCAGATCAAATATTGCCAGGGCCATCAGTGCAGTTCTCTCTTCAACGTCAGCAAAGTCATCAGGCTACCTCACACAGGGCCGTCGGATCGATGGAAAGCGCCAGACGCTGACCGTCGGGATGCAGATCCGCCGCCGAGCGGTTGAGCACGTCCACCACCAGTTCCACGCCGCGCGCTTCGACGCGGTAGCGGATCACGTTGCCGAGCAGGCTGTGGCTGCGGATCTGCGCATCGAGCTCGCCATTGAGGCTCAACTCGATGGCTTCCGGGCGAATTGCGATACGGTGGTTGATCGGCCGTTGCAACAGCTTCGAGGCGCTGTCGGCGTCAAGCAAGTTGTAGTTGCCGATGAAGCCTGCGGCGAATATGTCCACTGGTGCGGTGTAGAGGGTTTCGGCATCGCCGCTCTGCACGATCTTCCCTTGGTTCATCAGGAAAATCCGGTCGGACATGGTCAGCGCTTCTTCCTGGTCGTGGGTGACGAAAATCGTCGTCAGGCCGAGTTCGCGCTGGATCTGCCGGATCTGTTCGCGCAGGTGTTTGCGAATTCGTGCATCCAGCGCCGACAGCGGTTCATCCAGCAGCAACAGGCGTGGGCGAGTGACCAGCGAGCGGGCGAGGGCAACGCGCTGGCACTGACCGCCGGAAAGCTGATGCGGATAACGACTGGCGAAGTCGTTGAGCTCGACCAGTTTCAACACCTCGGCGACACGTTTGTGGCTGTCGTCGGCATTGACCTTTTGCATGCGCAGGCCGAAGGCGACGTTCTGTTCGACGGTCATGTTGGGGAACAGCGCGTAGCTCTGGAACACCATGCCGATCCCGCGCTTTTGCGGACTCAGCGGCACGATGTCGACGCCATCGAGCAGGATCTTGCCGCCATCCACCGGCGTCAGCCCGGCAATGCAGCGCAGCAGCGTGGACTTGCCGCAGCCGGACGGGCCGAGCAATGTGACGAATTCACCCTTGTTGATATCGCAGTTGATGTCGCTGAACACGGTGGTGCCGGCGTAGTTTTTCTGCAGGTGTTGGACGCTGACATAGCTCATTCGCTTTTGTCCTTGTTCAAGATGTTGGCGATCCAGGTCAGGACCAGCACGAAAAAGAAGTACGAGATCACCAGCGCACTGGTGAAGTGGCCGCTGCTGTTGCGCATGTTGTTCAGATACACCTGCAGGGTTTCGTAGCGTGTGCCGACGAGGATGTTGGCGAACACGAACTCACCGAACAGGAACGAGAACGACAGCAGCAGCGCGACCATCAGGCCTTTGCGCAGGTTCGGCAGCACCACCAGGAACGCCGCCTGAAAGGTGCTGGCGCCGAGCAGCTGCGCGGCGTCCATCAGGTCGCGCAGGTTGATCGCCTGCAGATTGTTGGTGATCGCCCGGTACATGAACGGCAGCGCCACGGTGAAGTAGCAACCGATCAGGATCCACGGCGTACCGACCATCGCCAGCGGCCCGGAACCATAGAGTTGCAACAGCCCGACCGACGACACCACTGGTGGCACCGCGAAGGGCAACAGGATCAGGATGTTCATCAGCGCATCGAGTTTCGGGAAGTGGTAATGCACCACGAACAGCAGGGGCAGGATCAGCACCACCGACAGCACCAGCGCACCGACGCACACCAGTAGCGACTGGCCGAAGGCATGCAGGAAGCGCGGATCGCTCCACAGCTGGATGTACCACTTGAAGGTGAAGCCGCTGGGCAGGATGGTCGCCGACCAACTGCTGGCGATCGAGTAGATCAGCGTACCCACCAGCGGCAGCAGCAGGATCGCGAACAGCAGATACACCACGACGCGGTGGTAGATGCCGGCGGGGCCGGATTCAGCGCGAGACATGGTAGCTCCTCTTCAGCAGCAGTTGATGCACGACGGTGACGATAGTCATCAACGCCACCAGCACCACGGCCAGGGCACTGGCGAGATTCGGGTCGAGGGAAATGTCGCCGGAGACCATCGCCGCGATGCGGATCGGCAGTACGTTGAAGTTGCCGGTGGTCAAGGCGTACACCGTGGCGTAGGCGCCGAGGGCGTTGGCCAGCAGGATCACGAAAGTACCGAGCAGCGCCGGGGTCAGCACCGGCAGACCGATATGCCGCCAGAACTGCCAGCCGTTGGCACCGAGCAGCGCGGCAGATTCGCGCCAGTCTTCACGCAAGGCGTCGAAGGCCGGGTAGAGCAGCAGCACGCCGAGGGGAATCTGGAAGTAGGTGTAGAGGATGATCAGACCGGTTTTCGAGTACAGGTTGAAGTCCTGAATGATCCCGGCCTGCTTGAGCATGATGGTGATGCTGCCGTTGAAACCGAGCAGGATGATGAACGCGAAAGCCAGGGGCACTCCGGCGAAGTTGCTGGTCATGTTGGCGAAGGCATTCACGAAGTTGCGCAGTTTCGAGTCGACCCGGCGCAATGAATATGCACCGAGCACGGCGATGATGATGCCGAATACGCTCGACCAGAAACTGATCTCGAGGCTGTACTGGATCGCCTGTAAATAGAACTTCGAGCTGAAGATCTTGCTGAAGTTGGCGAAGCCCCAGCCGAACTCTTCCGATTGCAGGCTGTTGATCATCACCCAGACCAGCGGGGCGATTTCGAACACGATAAAGAACAGCGCGAACGGCACCAGACACAGGGCCGCCAGCCATTTGCCGCGAGTCATGGCGTTCACTTGAGCAGCTCCCGGCACACAGGTTTGTCATGGGGCACGCCGAGCAGTGCGCAGACCGTGCCGCAGATGTCGGTCTGCTTCGGCGCGGCATCAGCATTGAGGCTGAAGGCGTCACCGAGGACGAACAGCGGCACCTGGCGCTCTTCCGGCAGCAAGCCGTTGTGCGAGCGGTCGTTGTTCATGCCGTGATCCGCGGTTACCAGCACCTGATAGCCAGCGTCGAGCCAGCCTTGCAGGTAGTCGGCGAGGATGATGTCCGCCGAGCGCGCGCTGTTGCGGTATTGCGCGGAATCGAGGCCGTGCTTGTGGCCGGCGTCGTCGATGTTCATCGGGTGGATCAGCAGGAAATTCGGCGCATGACGCAGGCGCAGGTTTTCCGCGTCGGCGAACAGGTGCGAATCCGGGTAGTGGTCACTCCAGTAGAAGTGCCCGTGCTGGATCGGCAGCGACAGGTTGTCGGTATGCCGGTCGCGGGCCGCCACGAACGGCGAGCGGTTGTACAGCTCGCTGACCCAGTGATAGGCCGCCGCAGCGGTTTTCAGACCGGCGTCGCGGGCGTAGTGATAGATGCTGCGCTGATTGGACAGCCGAGCAACGTTGTTGTGGACGATGCCGCTGTCGATCGGCGGCACACCGGTGAGGATGCATTCGTAAAGCGGTCGGGACAGGGCCGGCAACTCGCACTCCAACTGATAGAGCGCAGCGCGTCCTGCGCCAACGTAAGCCTGCAGATGCCCCATGGCGTGACGCGCGACCTCGTAGTTGAGACCGTCGAGCACGACAAGGATGACGTTGTGCTTCATAGGGGCAAAAACTCCGCGAAATTCAAATAGCTCGAAATCAATTCGATCCCCCTGTGGGAGCGGGCTTGCTCGCGAAGGCGTCGGGTCAGTCAACATCATCGTTGAATGACTCACCGCCTTCGCGAGCAAGCCCGCTCCCACATTTGGATCTCCAATGGATCCAGCAGTGGGGATTTACAGGATTACTTCATCTCTACGATGACTTCTTCGTTCCACTTCTGCGGCAAGGCCTTGGAGGTTTTTTCCCAGGCGTCGGCGTCCTTGATCGGCGTGACCTTTTTGTACTGCTCGTTCGGCAGCAGCTTGGCTTTCACGTCTTCCGGCAGTTGCAGGTGATCGGCACGAATCGGACGGGCGTTGCCGCGCGCCAGGTTGGTCTGGCCGGCGTCGCTGAAGATGTATTCGCGGGTCAACTTGGCGGCGTTCGGGTTTTTCGCGTACTTGTTGATGATGGTGGTGTAGCCGAAAATCACCGACCCGTCGGACGGGATCAGCACCACGTAGTCATCCGGGTTGGCCATCTTGGCGTTGTAGCTCGGGCCGCTGAAGTACCAGACGGATCTACTTCAGGT
>Ga0153931_100238_pt1 | contig 17685 bp, 18 predicted proteins | sample TSNJ015MetaG_FD_104730 | JGI IMG/M metagenome (GOLD analysis project Ga0153931, IMG submission 104730) | Attine ant fungus gardens microbial communities from New Jersey, USA - TSNJ015 MetaG | ecosystem: Host-associated > Fungi > Mycelium > Unclassified | place: USA: New Jersey, Wharton State...
AACAAACGAAGTTTTCGTCAGGCGTCCGAATACCAGGAAGGCCGTAAGGTCCGTAACAGCCGCCAAGCCCGGGCCATGGCCAAAGGCTCCAAGTTCGGCAAGAAAGAAACCGAAGATGCCTGGCAGAACGCTGAAGTGGCGGCGCTGTTCCGCCTCGCCGGTGCGGGCGTTCGCGTGCCCAAGCCGTACGACTTCCTAGAAGGCGTGCTGTTGATGGAACTGGTGGCCGACGAGTACGGCGATGCGGCGCCACGTCTGAATGACGTGACGCTGGAGCCGGACCAGGCGCGCGAATACCACGCCTTCCTGATTTCCCAGATCGTGCTGATGCTGTGTACCGGTCTGGTGCACGGTGACTTGTCCGAGTTCAACGTGCTGCTCACGCCGACCGGCCCGGTGATCATCGACCTGCCTCAGGCGGTGGATGCGGCGGGCAACAACCACGCGTTCAACATGCTGGAGCGGGATGTGGGCAACATGGCTTCCTACTTCGGGCGCTTTGCCCCGGAGTTGAAGAAGACCAAGTACGCCAAGGAAATGTGGGCGTTGTACGAAGCCGGCACCTTGCACCCGGCCAGCACGTTAACCGGCGAGTTCGACGAGCCGGAAGAGTTGGCGGACGTGGGCGGTGTTATTCGCGAGATTGAAGCGGCGCGGTTGGACGAAGAGCGCAAGCAAGCGATTCGCGCGGCGGATGATGCGCCACCGACCAAGACCGCGGAAGAACCGCCGCCGCCCTGGATGCAGTGATCTAACAACGGGCCTTCGGCCTGGTGAAGAGCTGATGTGGGAGCGGGCTTGCTCGCGAATGCGATGGATCAGTCAAATGATGTATGACTGACACTACGCATTCGCGAGCAAGCCCGCTCCCACATGTAGTTCTGAGGTGCCTGATCGGCATTGATCAGGCGCAACAGCTGCCAGACGCCAACTCCTTGAGAATCGGGCAATCGGGCCGATGATCGCCCTGGCAGTGCTCCACCAGGTCCTGCAATGTGTCGCGCAGTTGCCCCAGCTCCAGAATCTTCTGGTTCAACGCCTCGATGTGCTCGCGCGCCAAGGCTTTTACATCGGCGCTGGCGCGCTGGCGGTCTTGCCACAAGGTCAGCAGTTTGCCGACTTCCTCCAGCGAAAATCCCAGATCCCGCGAGCGTTTGATAAACGCCAGTGTGTGCAAGTCGTCGCTGCCGTACACGCGGTAACCGCTGTCGGTGCGGTGGGCGGCTTTAAGCAGGCCGATGGATTCGTAGTAACGAATCATCTTTGCGCTCAGCCCGCTCTGACGGGCGGCTTGGCCGATGTTCATGGGCGTTGATCCTCCAAATCCTTGGGCTTCCAGGTTTTCAACAGTAACGCATTGCTCACCACACTGACGCTGGACAGGGCCATGGCCGCGCCCGCCAGCACCGGGTTGAGCAAGCCGAATGCCGCCAGTGGGATGCCGATCAAGTTATACACAAAGGCCCAGAACAGGTTCTGGCGGATTTTTGCGTAGGTCTTGCGGCTGATCTCCAGCGCGGCCGGCACCAGGCGCGGGTCGCCGCGCATCAAGGTGATGCCCGCCGCATGCATCGCCACGTCGGTGCCGCCCCCCATGGCGATGCCGATATCGGCAGCTGCCAGGGCCGGAGCGTCGTTGATGCCGTCGCCGACCATCGCCACTGCGCCGGTCTTTTTCAGCTGCGCGACGATGGCGGCTTTGTCGGCCGGAAGTACTTCGGCGTGTACATCGTCGATGCCCAGTGCCTCGGCCACCACACGGGCGCTGCCGCGGTTGTCACCGGTGAGCAAGTGGCTGCTGATGTGCCGGGCCCTGAGTTGTTCCACGGCCTCCAGTGCGCCGGACTTGAGCGTATCGCCAAAGGCGAACAGGCCCAGCACGCGCGGTTGCGCGCCTCGTTCGATCAACCAGGACAACGTGCGCCCTTGGGCTTCCCACGCGCTGGCGGACGCCGCGAGGTCACCCGCGCTCAAGCCGTTTTCTTCCAGCATCCGGCGATTGCCCAACGCCAGTTGTCGGCCGTCGAGGGTGCCCGCAATACCGCGCCCGCTCAGCGCTTGGCTGACAGTCACATCTGGCACGTTCAAGCCTTGTGCGTTGCAGGCATCCAGCACGGCTTTGGCCAGCGGGTGCTCGCTGCCGCGCTGCAGTGCGCCGGCGCGTTGCAGCAGCAGCGACTCATTGCCATCCACCGCTGCCAAATGCGCAATTTTCGGCGCGCCGGAGGTGAGGGTGCCGGTCTTGTCGAAGACCACGGCGCTGACTGCATGGGCGCGTTCCAGGGCTTCGGCGTCTTTGATCAGGATGCCATGGCGCGCAGCGACGCCGGTGCCGGCCATGATCGCGGTGGGCGTGGCCAGGCCCAACGCACACGGGCATGCAATTACCAGCACCGCCACGGCATTGATGATCGCGGTTTCCAGCGGCGCGCCGTAGAACCACCAGCCCACCAGGGTGATCAGCGCCAGTACCAGCACGGCGGGCACAAACACCTGGCTGACCTTATCCACCAGTTTCTGGATCGGTGCCTTCGCCGCCTGGGCGTCTTCCACCAGACGAATGATGCGTGCCAGCACGCTTTCGGCCCCCAGCGCCTCCGTACGCACCAGCAACCGACCTTCACCGTTGATGGCGCCGCCGGTGACCTTATCGCCAGGCTGTTTCGGCACCGGCAGGCTCTCGCCGCTGATCAAGGCCTCATCGGCATGGCTTTGGCCTTCCATCACTTCACCGTCCACCGGGAAGCGCTCGCCGGGTTTGACCAGCACCCGGTCGCCGAGCTTCAACGCGCTGATGGCGACGTCTTCTTCGCGGCCGTCCAGCACTCGAATTGCCCGCTCCGGGCGCAAGGCTTCGAGGGCACGGATGGCGCTGGCGGTCTGGCGCTTGGCGCGGCTTTCCAGGTATTTACCGAGCAGCACCAACGCGATCACCACGGCCGAGGCTTCAAAGTACAGGTGTGGCATGTTGCCGGCGGGCGTGGTGAGCCATTCATAAATGCTCAGGCCATAACCGGCGCTGGTGCCGATGGCCACCAGCAGGTCCATGTTGCCGGCGCCAGCGCGCACGGCTTTCCATGCGGCGCTGTAGAAGCGCGCACCCAAGATGAATTGCACCGGCGTAGCCAGGGCGAATTGCACCCAGGCGGGCAGCATCCAGTGCAGGCCGAAGGGCTGCACCAGCATCGGCAGCACCAGCGGCAGGGCCAGCACGATCGCCAACAGCAGCGACCAACGCTCGCGATGCAGGCGTTGGGCTTGATTGGCGTCGGTGGCGGTTTCGCTTTGCGCCAGGGTGGCGGTGTAGCCAGCCTTGTCGACGGCGGCGATCAGTACGCCGGGGTCCATTTGGCCCAGCACTTCGACGTGGGCGCGTTCGTTGGCCAGGTTGACGCTGACACGTTGCACTCCCGGCACCTTGCCCAGCGCGCGCTCGACACGGCCGGCACAGCTGGCACAGGTCATGCCGCTGATGGGCAGCTCAAACGTGGTGGTTCCATTCATGGGGCAGTCCTCCAGAAGACGATGCCCCTAGGATCAACCTTGACCTGTGGGGAAGGTCAAGGGGCGATTTGCCTCAGGCGGTTGGCTGGCCGGCGATGTCGACCGTGAATCAGGCGCACAGAGGACTTGAGGGCGGCAAGGCAGGTGTTCAGTATTCGAGGGCGGCGGGTTTCAGGTACATGCCGTCCGGGCCTTGGGCAATACGCAACTTGCGCACATCACCGGCCTTCAGCGTGATGTTCTGCGCGGGCGGCGCGAGCATGCCCGGCAAGCAGCCAGGGGCTTGGCCCGGCAGCAGTTTCAAGCGCAGTGACACGTTGCCCGCCGGCAAGTTGAACGACGTGGCCTGTTCCTGGAACAGGCGCCCGGCCAACTGGTCCTGGATATACAGGCCGATCTCGCAGCTGGTCGGCACTTCCAGGCGCTCGCGGGAGATGATCAGCACCGCATAGTCTTCATCGGCGAAGGCCATGGGCGCAGCGGCAGACAAGCTCAACAGGCCGATAAGGGCCAAAAACGACCAGCGCATGGCGAATGCTCCGTGGTTCAAATCCAAGAGGGATGAAGCTTGGCCGAGGCGGCGGCTGAATACCAGCCCGGCGGATGTATTTGAAACTTGACCTTGCCATCGTGGCAAGGTCGAGACTGGCGCCCACCTCATCAAAGGAGTCATGTCATGCAAGTATTCAACGTGGAAGGAATGACCTGCGGCCATTGCGTGCGGGCGGTGACCCAGGCGGTGCAGAGCAAGGATCCTGCGGCGAGCGTCAACGTCAACCTGGCGGCGAAGGAAGTCGGTGTTGAAAGTCGCTTGTCTGCCGAGCAGGTTATCGAGCTGATCACCGAAGAAGGCTACAGCGCCAAGCTCGCGTGAGTTTTCTGATAGTTAGCGAGCTAACGTAATGTTCATGGCACCCAAGCGCGGCTAGACTGTCGGGCTGCCGACTCACTTGGGTGTCTGATGAACCTCCGCATAATCCTGATCCTGGGCGCCTTGAGCGCCTTCGCGCCGTTGGCGATCGACTTTTACTTGCCGGGCTTTCCGGCAATGGCCACGGCGTTCGCCACCGACGAAAAACATATCCAGCTGACGTTGGCGGTGTATTTCGGCGGTCTGGCCATCGGCCAATTGATCTACGGGCCGCTGGCCGATCGCTTTGGCCGGCGCGTGCCGCTGCTCAGTGGCGTAACGCTGTTTACCGTCGCCTCCTTTGCCTGCGCGTATGCGCCGTCCCTGGACTGGCTGATCGGCGCGCGCTTCGTGCAGGCCCTCGGCGGGTGTGCGGGCATGGTGATTTCCCGTGCGGTGGTCAGCGACAAATGTGATGCCGTGGGCTCAGCCAAGGTTTATTCGCAACTGATGCTGGTCACCGGCCTGGCGCCGATCCTCGCACCGTTGGCGGGTGGCGTGATGGTCGGGTTGTGGGGCTGGCAGTCGATTTTCCTGGCGCTGTCGATATTCAGCGTGATGGCAGCCATCGCCGTGGCAGTCGGCTTGCCGGAAACCTTCCCGGCCCATCAGCCGCGCCAGCCACTGTCCGGTTCGCTGCGCCGCTACGGCGCGCTGTTGTCGGACCGCGTGTACCTGGGCTACGCCCTGACCGGCGGCATCTCGATTGCCGGGATGTTTGCCTACATTGCCGGCTCACCCTTTGTGTTCATCAAGCTCTACGGCGTGCCTGCCGAGCATTACGGTTGGCTGTTCGGCTCCAACGCGGCCGGCTTTATCCTGGTGGCGCAGCTCAATGCGCGGTTGCTGGCCAAGCGTGGCCCGGCGTTTCTGTTGTCGCGCACGGTGTGGGTGTATGTGGCGGCGGCGCTGTCGCTGTTGGGCATTGCCGCCTTGCGCACCGACGCGTTGTGGCCGCTTCTGGTGCCGCTGTTTATTTGCATCGCCAGCCTAGGCTGCATTTTGCCCAATACCTCGGCCTGCGCCATGAGCGGGCAGGGCGCACGGGCCGGCAGCGCCTCGGCGCTGCTGGGCTGCATTCAGTTTGGTGTGGCGGCGGGCGCGGCGTCGCTGGTCGGCGTGTTGCACGACGGCACGGCGATGCCGATGGCGATGGTCATCAGCTTGTGCGGTGTACTGGCCGTAACGATTGCAATGTCGACCCAGCGCCTGCAACGGGCAAGGGCCGTGCAAGCGCAGGTCTGAAGTGTGGATCAGCCAGCGGCGGAGCGTTGCTGGCTGAGGGGAATGCGGTGCGGCGCCTGGATGCGCGCTTGCAGGGTGTCGGCGAAGGCACGGGCCTCGGCCTCAGTGCGGAAGGTGAACGCGTCGCCGTCGAGGCTGACCTGCCATTTGTTGCCTGGGGATTTTGCTAACGCTCTTATCAGGATCTTCATTGCTGACTTCCTCACGTAAAAGAATCGTGGCAAAGGCGGCCAATATAAACCCGAATGCGCTCACAAATATGACAAAGGTCAACTCTCTGACTAGCGGTGTCGTCCATTACTCAGAGGAATAAAGGACGACACTGACAGACCGTTTTAAAACCCTTCCAACACGATCTTGCCCTTGGCCTTACCGCTTTCGAGCAGCGCGTGCGCGCGGCGCAGGTTCTCGGCATTGATCACACCAAAGTGCTCGCCCACCGTGGTTTTCAAGGTGCCGGCGTCGATCAGTTGAGCCACGCGGTTGAGCAGGTTGTGCTGTTCGATCATGTCCGGCGTCTCGAACATCGAGCGCGTGTACATGAACTCCCAGTGCAGCGACAGGCTCTTGCGCTTGAGCTTGCTCACATCCAGCGACTTCGGATCGTCGATCAACGCCAGCTTGCCTTGTGGCTCCAGGGCTTCCACCAACTGGTCGAGGTGATGATCGGTCTGGGTCAGGCTGGCGACGTGGGTCACCTGTGGGTGGCCGGCGTTTTTCAGCGCTTCGCTCAGCGGTTGGCTGTGATCGATCACCAGGTCGGCGCCAAGCGCCTTGGCCCATTCCTGGGTTTGCGGACGCGAGGCGGTGCCGATGACTTTCAGTGCAGTGAGCTGGCTGGCCAGCTGGGTCAGAATCGAACCCACACCCCCGGCGGCGCCGACGATCAGCAGGCTCTGGCCTTCATCTTCCTTGCCTTCACGCACTTGCAGGCGTTCGAACAGCAACTCCCAGGCCGTGATGGCGGTCAGCGGCAGCGCGGCGGCGTCGGCAAACCCCAGGCTCTTGGGCATATGACCGACGATGCGCTCATCCACGGTGTGCAGTTCGCTGTTGCCGCCCGGGCGTACCAGCGAGCCGGCGTAGAACACCTTGTCTCCGGCTTTGAACAGGGTCACTTCACTGCCAACGGCCTTCACCACACCCGCCACGTCCCAGCCCAGCACCTTGGCGGCACCGTTTTCCGGGGCGACGTTCTGGCGCACCTTGGTGTCCACTGGGTTGACCGAGATGGCTTTGACTTCCACCAGCAGGTCGCGCGGGCCGGCGACTGGCTCCGGCAGCTCGATGTCTTGCAGGGAGTTTGGATCGGTGATGGGCAGTGCAGCGTAGTAGGCAATGGCTTTCATGGGGACTCCGGAAAAGGGCAGTGATCAGGCAAGAAATTTCAGGCGCTTGAGTTCGAAGTGTTCGATCACATCAGCGGCCTTGGCGCGGAAGTTCTGGATGTGTGCGCTCTGGTCGTGGTCGGCCAGCGCTGCGTCATCGCTCCAGCGTTCGAGCATGTAGAAGGTCTCGGGATGTTGCAGGTCCTGGTGCAGGTCGTATTGCTCGCAACCGGCTTCCAGGCGGGTCGGTTCCAGCAGACCGCGCAGCAGGGTCTCCAGGGTTGCCCCTTGGCCGGGTTTGGCGATCAGCGTGGCGATGACGTTAAAGGCAGTGGACATATTCAACTCCTGGCACGTGGTGAACGGGATGGGCAGATGATTGGCTATTTCCCGTGAAGATAAAACCCGCTAAAACAGCAGTCTGTTTCAATAAAATTTTGATAATCGGCGGTAATGCATGCTGCGTTTTGATGATTTGCAGTTGTTTGTACGCGCGGCAGACCTGGGCAGTCTGTCGGCTGCCGCGCGGGTCATGGACCTGTCGCCCGCCGTGGCCAGCGCGGCGCTCAAGCGCATCGAAGAGCAATTGGGCACGCGGTTGCTGGCGCGCTCTACCCGCAGCCTGCGGTTGACCGCCGAAGGTGAAGGCTTTCTGGAATATGCCCGCGCAGCCTTGAGTTCGCTGGACGAAGGGCGGCGCTTGTTGGCCAGCGGCCAGGACCATGTCAGCGGTGTGCTGCAGCTGTCGGCGCCGTCGGATTTCGGGCGCAACCAACTGTTGCCCTGGCTCGATGAATTCCAGCGCGAGTACCCGCAACTCACCGTGCGCCTGCTGTTGGGCGACCGGATCGCCGACCTGTTCCGCCAGCCGGTGGATATCGCCCTGCGTTACGGCGAGCCCGAAGACTCCAGCCTGATCGCGCTGCCCATCGCCCCGGACAACAGGCGTGTGCTGTGTGCCGCGCCCAGCTACCTCGCACGGCATGGCGAGCCGCGGCATCTGGAGCAATTGGCGCAACACAATTGCCTGCTGTACATGCTCGGCAGCCGCGTACACGACCACTGGGGTTTTCACGATGGCAAGCGTGAAGTCAGCCTGACGGTGAGCGGCGACCGCTTCAGTGATGACGCCGATGTGGTGCGGCGCTGGGCAGTGGCGGGTGTCGGTCTCGCCTACAAGTCCTGGCTGGATGTGAGCAGCGACGTGCTGGCCGGGCGTCTGCGCGTGATCCTGCCGGAGCTGCGCGGTGAGCGCACGCCGCTCAACCTGCTGTGCGCGCATCGTGCGCAATTGAGCAAGCCCATCAACCTGTTGCGGGAAATGCTCGTGGCCCGCTGTGCGACATTGACTGCGCAATGGCCGGAGCGATTGAGCACCGCGCAATAGCCTCCATCAAAGCAAGAAATTTCACTCAGATCCTGTCCCTATCCGCGCTGTCAGACGCCGCGGAACGGGCGGTTTGCGCCCCTATACTTCGGTTCCAACCGCAGCAGACAAATGGTTTAACAAGGAGTGAATACATGGAAGAAGCACCCTGCATCAGTCACATTGCCAGCTTGCTCGGCGAGCCCAAGCGCACCGCCATGCTTTGGGCCTTGATGGACGGGTCGGCGAAATCGTCAGAGGAACTGGCGATGCTGGCCGGGCTGTCGTCGGCTTCGGCGATCGCGCATTTGTCGCGCCTGACTGGAAGCGGTTTGCTGCGGGTTGAAGCCCAGCGTGGCAAGCGCGTGTTTCGTGTCGCCGCCGTTGACGTCAGCGTTGCCATCGACGCGTTGGCCAGTACCACCATGGCCAGCGCCGTGCGCAGTGCGCCGCTGGGTGTGCCGCCGGCGCTGGTGGCGCCCGCGTCGTTGCGCCGAGCCCGGTTATGCCATGGCCACCTGGGCGGGGAACTGGGCGCAGGGCTTTACCAGCGCATGTTTCAGGCGGGATGGATCGACCGTCATGAACAACGTACTGAGGTCACCGTTACGGGCGCGCAGCGCCTGGCAGGCCTGGGCATTTTCACCCACGCGTTGGCCTCGCCCCTGGCGTGCGACTGCTTTGACTGGAGTCAGCAGCAACCGCACTTGGGGGGCGCTTTGGGGGCGGGGCTGTTGCAGCTGTTTTTGCAGTCGGGCTGGGTCAGCGTGGTCAACGAGTCCCACGCCCTGCAGTTCTCGGACGTCGGGCTTGGGGAAATCAACCGCCTCGCCGCGCCCCAGGAAGGCAATGGTCGCTCAGAGTTTCAGTCAGGTCGCATCCAGCAATAACCAGGCAAAACGATACCGCACACTCGCTTTGGGGATTTTTCATACAGGGGGTGCGGCATGGGCATGCAAGGCTATAGCGCAGCAGAACGGCTGGAACGGTTGCCCATCAGCGGCTATCACCGAATCATCTTCATCATCATCGCGCTGGCGTTTTTCTTCGACTCCATGGACCTGGCGATGATGACTTTCCTGCTGGGGTCGATCAAAACCGAGTTCGGCCTCAGTACGGCCCAAGCCGGGTTGCTGGCCAGTTCGAGTTTTTTTGGCATGGTGGTCGGTGCATCTTTATCCGGAATGTTGGCGGACCGGTTTGGACGCAAGCCAGTGTTCCAATGGAGCATCGTGTTGTGGGGCGTTGCCAGCTACCTGTGTTCCACGGCGCAGACGGTGGAGACGCTGACGCTGTTTCGCGTGTTGCTGGGGATCGGCATGGGCATGGAGTTTCCGATTGCGCAGTCGATGCTTTCGGAGTTGATTCCTGCCAAGGGGCGCGGGCGCTACATCGCCCTGATGGATGGCTTGTGGCCGTTGGGTTTTGTGGCGGCGGGTGTGCTGTCTTACTTCCTGCTGCCAGTGATTGGTTGGCGTGACATCTTTTTGGTGTTGGCTGTACCGGCGGTGTTTGTGTTGGCGATCCGGTTTTTTATCCCGGAGTCGCCGCGCTGGCTTGAGCAGGCCGGACGGCACGCGGCGGCGGATAAGGTGTTGCAGCGTATCGAGCAAAAAGTGCGCGTTTCGCTGGGGCGCGCCGACTTGCCTGCGCCAATTGCCCTGCCACGGGTTGAGAGCGTGCCGGGGACGTTTTTCTCGGCGTTTCAGCAGCTATGGTCGCCGCAGTATCGGCAACGCACGATGATGATCTGGAGTGTGTGGTTCTTTGCATTGCTCGGCTTCTACGGGCTCACCTCCTGGTTGAGCGCGTTGTTGCAGCAATCGGGGTTTGCGGTCACTCAGTCGGTGTACTACACGGTGATCATTTCCCTGGGCGGGATTCCCGGGTTTCTGATGGCCGCCTGGCTGGTGGAGCGTTGGGGGCGCAAGCCGGTCTGCGTTGTGACCTTGCTGGGCGGTGGCGTGATGGCGTTTGTGTACGGGCAAAGCGCTGTGTTTGGCGGCAACGTGGGGCTGCTGATTACGTCGGGGCTGTTGATGCAGTTCTTTCTGTTTGGCATGTGGGCGGTGCTGTACACCTACACGCCTGAGCTGTATCCCACGTCGGCGCGGGCAACCGGTTCCGGGTTCGCTTCGGCGATTGGTCGCGTGGGCTCGTTGCTCGGGCCGTTGGTAACGGGGCTGGTGTTTCCGATAACGGGGCAGGGCGGGGTGTTTGCTTTGGGCGCGCTGTGTTTTGCCGTAGCGGCGCTGGTGGTGTGGGTATTTGGGAGGGAGACGAAGGGCAAGACGCTGGAAGAACTGACCGAAGTCTGAGGAACAGCACACCACCACTGTGGGAGCGGGCGTGCTCGCGAAGGCGGTGCATCAGTCGACACAGGTATTGACTGATACATCGCCTTCGCGGGCAAGCCCGGCTCCCACATTGATTTTGTCGTGTCAGCCGTTGTTGCTTAAGGCTTCACGAGCCGCGCATCCAGGCTGTTCTGCGCCAGGCGTTTGGCTTGGTCCTGGGTCATGCCCAGCGAGGTGTACAGCGCGTGGAAGTTCTCGGTGACGTAACCGCCGAAGTACGCCGGGTCATCCGAGTTCACCGTGACTTTCACGCCACGCTCGAGCATGTCGAGGATGTTGTGCTGGGCCATGTCGTCGAACACGCACAGCTTGGTGTTGGACAGCGGGCACACGGTCAGCGGGATCTGCTCGTCGATGATCCGCTGCATCAAGCGCTCGTCTTCGATGGCGCGCACGCCATGGTCGATACGCTGGATTTTCAGCAGGTCGATGGCTTCCCAGATGTACTCGGGCGGGCCTTCTTCGCCGGCGTGGGCCACGGTGAGGAAGCCTTCGTGGCGGGCACGATCGAACACGCGCTGGAACTTGCTCGGCGGGTGGCCCATTTCCGAGCTGTCCAGGCCTACAGCAACGAACGCATCACGGAATGGCAGTGCCTGGTCGAGGGTTTTCTCGGCTTCGGCTTCGCTCAAATGGCGCAGGAAACTCAAGATCAAACCGCTGGTGATGCCCAGTTGCTGCTCGCCATCTTTGAGCGCAGCGGCGATGCCGTTGAGCACGACTTCGAACGGCACGCCACGGTCGGTGTGGGTTTGCGGGTCGAAGAAGGGTTCTGTGTGGATCACGTTCTGTTCTTTGCAGCGCAGCAGGTAGGCCCAGGTCAGGTCGTAAAAATCCTGGGAGGTGCGCAGCACATCGGCGCCTTGGTAATACAGGTCGAGAAACTCTTGCAGATTGTTGAAGGCGTAGGCCTTGCGCAGGGTTTCGACGTCGTTCCAAGGCAGTGCAATCTTGTTGCGTTCGGCCAGTGCGAACAGCAACTCAGGCTCCAGCGAGCCTTCCAGGTGCAGGTGCAATTCAGCCTTGGGCAGGGCGTTGAGCCAATCGTACATTTTCTAAATTCTCATCAGGTGCAATGGCGGCATTCTACAGGCCATGGCCGAAATAATCGGCAAAACCTGACCAGCAGGAGAGTATTGGTTTTATTCGTGCAAGGGCCACGTGAACTAAGGTGTAACGAAACGTTAGCGGCGTGGTGCAGTCTGTACCCCATCAATGACTGATTTGCTGCATGAAAAGGCCCGGAATGCTCACATCCCTCAAGCAAGAAAAATACATGGTGCTGGCGCTGATTGCCGCCATCGTCGCCTACCCGTTGGAGCACTGGATGCTGCACAGCGGGCAGATGGTGGCGTTGCTCAGCGGCGTGGCGTTGATCGTCTTCATCGTCGTGGCCTCGATGCGCGTTGCCCACCACGCCGAGCAACTGGCGGAAAAGGTCGGTGACCCTTACGGCACCATGATCCTGACCCTGGCCGCCGTGCTGGTGGAAGTGGTGATCCTGGCGATCATGATGAGCAACGAGCCGTCGCCCACCTTGGTACGCGACACGATTTATTCGGCAGTGATGCTCGATATCAACGGCATCCTCGGCCTGGCTGCGCTGATGGGCGGCATCAAACATGGCGAACAGTCCTACAACGATGACTCGGCACGCAGCTACAGCGTGATGATCCTCACCGCCATGGGCGTGTCGATGGTGGTACCGGAATTCATCCCCCAGGCCGACTGGAAAATTTACTCGGCGTTCACCATCGGCGCGATGGTGCTGCTTTACACCCTGTTTTTGCGCATGCAGGTGGGGCCGCACAGTTACTTCTTCAGCTACAGCTACCCGGAAAAACGCCGCAAGAAACAGCCGGAGGAACAGCAGGAACCGCCAATCAGCCTGGCCTTCTCCATTGGCACATTGGTGTTTGGCGTGGTTGTGATCGGCGCACTGGCCGAGGTGATGTCCAAGACCCTCGACCTGGGCCTGGAAGGCACGGGCGCGCCGCCGGTGATCACGGCGATTGTGGTGGCGGCTATTTCGGCGGCGCCGGAAATTCTGACGGCCTTGCGGGCAGCCTTGGCTAACCGCATGCAGTCGGTGGTCAACATCGCACTCGGTGCGTCGTTGTCGACAGTGATTTTGACGGTGCCGGTGATGGAGGCCATGGCGCTCTACACCGGCCAGCCGTTCCAGATGGCGATGACGCCGGTGCAAACCGTGATGGTGTTGATCACGCTGGTTGTCAGTGCGATCAACCTCAACGATGGCGAGACGAATGCCATCGAAGGGATGACCCATTTCGTGTTGTTTGCGACGTTTATCATGCTGTCGCTGTTGGGGTTGTAGAAACCGCAGAGCTCAATGTGGGAGCTGGGTTTTGTGGGAGCTGGCGTGCCTGCGATGCAGACACCCAGGTTTTTCAGTTGCCCCGAGATGATGCTATCGCAGGCAAGCCAGCTCCCACATTTTGATATGCCTGGCTTAGGTTCCGGCGATCAGCTGTTTCGCCGCCTGTGTGTGATCGGCAATCAAACCTTTCAAATCCAGGCCTTCAACCTGCCCGTCAATCACCCGCCATTTGCCCCCGATCATCACCCGATCCGCCCGGTCGGCGCCGCACAGCAGCAGCGCCGAAATCGGATCGTGACTGCCGGAAAAACGCAGCTCATCAAGCTTGAACAGTGCCAGGTCAGCCTGTTTGCCCACGGCCAGCTCACCGATATCCGTACGCCCCAGTAATTGCGCCGAGCCTTTGGTCGCCCAGCCCAGCACGCCTTCGGGGGTGATCTTTTCCGCGCCGTAACGCAGGCGCTGGATGTACAAGGCCTGGCGGGTTTCGAGGATCATGTTCGAGGCATCGTTGGACGCGGAGCCGTCCACGCCAAGGCCAATCGGCGCACCGGCGGCGAGCAGGTCCAGGGTCGGGCAGATGCCGGAGGCCAGGCGCATGTTCGAGCTTGGGCAATGGCAGATGCCGGTACCGGCGGCGCCCAGGCGCGCGATTTCATCCGGGTTGAAGTGAATGCCATGGGCCAGCCAGGTGCGTGGGCCGAGCCAGCCGACGCTGTCGAGATAATCCACGGTGCGCAGGCCGAAGCGCTGCAGGCAGAAGTCTTCTTCGTCGAGGGTTTCCGCCAGGTGCGTGTGCAGGCGCACATCGAGGCTGTTGGCCAGTTCGGCGCTGGCTTGCATGATTTGCGGGGTGACCGAAAACGGCGAGCAGGGCGCCAGGGCAATCTGGATTTGCGCGCCGTCGCCGCGCTCATGGTATGCGCGGATCAGGCGTTGGCTGTCGTCGAGGATCACTTGGCCTTGTTGCACGGTCTGCTGCGGCGGCAGGCCGCCGTCGGCTTCGCCCAGGCTCATGGAACCGCGCGTGAGCATGGCGCGCATGCCCAGTTCGCGCACGCTTTGCACTTGCACGTCGATGGCATTTTCCAGGCCGTCAGGAAACAGGTAGTGGTGATCGGCCGCGGTGGTGCAGCCTGAGAGCAGCAATTCCGCCAAGGCGACTTTGGACGCCAGGGCGAGCTTTTCCGGGGTCAGCCGGGCCCACACCGGGTAGAGGGTTTTGAGCCACGGGAACAACGGCTGGTTGACCACCGGTGCCCAGGCGCGGGTCAGGGTCTGGTAGAAGTGATGATGGGTGTTGATCAGCCCCGGCAGGATCACATGTTCGCGCGCGTCAAACACCTGTGCGCAGGGCACGGCAGGTTCTTGTCCCCAGCCCAGCAGTTCGGTGATCACACCGTCTTGCAGCACCAGGCCGCCACGGGCATCGAGGCCATTGGCAGTGAAAATCGCGAGGGGGTTTTTTAACCAGATACGGGTCGCAGGCATTGGCCGGCTCCTCTGAATGATGGGTTCAGGTTTGCCAGCTCAGTGTTGCCCTGTCTGCTGATCCAGGGTCGCCGGTTAAGGCGAGGTCGATAGATTACGTGGAGTTCCGGATCCGGTCCAGCTGCAGGCGCGAGGTGCTCTTGAGTCACCAATGCCGTTCAGTTAAGCAGTCCCTGTGGGAGCGGGCTGGCCCGCGATAGCGGTGCGCCAGTCAACATTAATGTTGGCTGGGCCGACGTCTTCGCGGGCAGGCCCGTTCCCGCCTGTAGAACCGGGGTATTACCAGGCGATGGTGTCGCCTTTGTAGTCCACGAAGTGATGGCCGCCCTTGCCCGTGTAGGCATTTACCTGATCGATCAGGCCGCGCACGCTGGTGTCGACATCAATGAGCGCGTTTTCACCGCCCATATCCGTCTTCACCCAGCCCGGGTGCAGCGACAGCACGGTGAGCTTGTGGTCGCCGAGTTGGGTGATAAAGCTGTTGGTCATGGAGTTGAGTGCAGCCTTGCTGGCCTTGTACAGCGCCAGGTCCGCACCGTCGGGAATGGTCACGCTGCCGAGCACCGAGCTCATGAAGGCCAGCACACCGCTGTCTTTGCGAATCTGCCCGACAAAACGCTGGGCCAGGTTGATCGGCGCCACGGCGTTGGTGAAGAACAGCTGGCCGACTTCCGCCAGGGTGGCGTGGCCAGGCTCTTGATTGGCGGGGCCTTTGACGCCGGCGTTGACGAACAGCAGGTCGAAGGTGCGGTCCTTGAGGCGCTGGCTCAGAGCGATCACGGCTTGCTGATCGTCTATGTCCAGCTTCTCGACGTGTACCGGGCCTGCGGCTTTGAGCGCATCGGCCTTGTTCGGGTCGCGCACGGTGGCGGTCACATCCCAGCCGTCCTGAAGCAATTGTTTGACCAGGCCAAGGCCCAGCCCGCGCGAGGCGCCGATGATCAGTGCGGTTTTTGGCGTAGACATGAAAGGCATCCTTTGGAATGGAGGTTCACGGATTCAATGGACAACGTTGCCCGAGCCTTTGCTGCAACTCCTGGCGCAGGTGGCCGAGTTCGCTGATACGGGTTTCGATCAGGTTGAGCTTGTCTTGCAGCAATTGTGTGACAGCGCTGTCGGGGTCGGGCGCCTGCCAGAGGGCGGCGACGCTGCTGCCGATCTCGCCCAGGCTGAAGCCCAGGCGTTGCGCAGTTTTGATGTAGAGCACCAGTTGCACCATGTCCGGCGGGTAGTCGCGGTAACCATTGGCGCTGCGTTGTGCTGCGATCAACCCACGCTGCTCGTAGAAACGCAGTGTGTCGCGGCTGACCTGGCTGGCCTGGGCTAGTTCGCCAATACGCATGGGGCGGGCTCGAAAGGGCTTGACCCTGGAGCATACTCCAGGCTTTAGCCTGCTGGCTTCTTAATTCAAGGAGCTTGCCGATATGTGGACCGCTGCCCAATACCGAACACTGGTGCGCGCCAGCGCCTGGTATGACTTGATCGTGACCGCGGCGTTTGTCACACCGTGGAGCTTTGTGTTTGTGCACAGCGTATTGCAGGGTTTGAACCTGCCGGGGACGTTGCCGGCGTTTGCGCCGGCGCATGTACTGATGGCCAATTTGCTCGGCTCGATTGTGTGCGTGTGGGCAGTGCTGCGAATTCGCGACCCGCAGCGCCAGTTTGGCCTCTATGACGCGGCCGGCCGCGCACTGTTCGCGACCTGGCAGCTCTACGCGCTGATGCAGGGCGCGACGGCGGTGCTGTGGGTAACGTTGCTGTTTGAGGGGGCGTGGGGCATCGCGCAAATTGTCCCCGTGAAGACTGATCAAAAAATGACCGGTGCCCGTAAGCCCTTATGACAGAAGGGTTACAGGCGGATGTGCTCAGGTTATCCACAGGCAGGTGCACAGTAGATGTGGGCAGTTTCAGCGCTCCAGCAGGATGCGCCCACGGCTCAGGTCGGCGAGTTGGGTTTGCAGCGTGTCGATAGCCGCCTCGCCCAGTGCCAGCTGCAGCTCCACACCATTGGCGGTAAAGGTTTCGTCCACCACCAGCCCACCCAGTTCGGTGACACGCAGTTTCACCAGGTTCAGCTCCGAAAAGCCGCAGGCGCAGCTCAGTGGCACGCGGCTGATCAGCTCGATGCGCTCGGCATTTTGCAGGCATTTGTTCGCGCCGCCGCCATAGGCACGGGCGAGGCCACCGGTGCCCAGCTGAATGCCGCCGTACCAGCGAATCACCAGCACGGCGACCTGATCAAAGCCTTGGGCTTCGATGGCGGCCAGAATCGGCCGCCCCGCGGTACCGCCGGGCTCGCCATCGTCGTTGCTGCGGTACTGATCGGCGAGTTTCCAGGCCCAGCAGTTGTGCGTGGCGTTGAGGTCGCTGTGTTGCTCGAAAAACGCTTGGGCGTCTTGCGCGCTGGTGATCGGCGCCGCGAGGGTAATAAAGCGGCTTTTGCGTATTTCTTCACGAAATTCGCAAAGGCCGGTAAGCGTGAAAGGCATAAGTCGCTTCGTTTATAGGGCGGGCTTGATGCCACAGCCTTTGAGAATGATGTGGATCAGGTTGCTGCCGGCGTCTTCCATGTCTTGTTTGGTCAGCTTGGTGCGCCCGGTGACGCGGCAGATCTGGGTGGCAAAGTCGGCATAGTGCTGGGTGCTGCCCCACAGCAGGAAGATCAGGTGCACGGGGTCGATGGGGTCCATCTTGCCGGCGTCGATCCAGGCCTGGAACACGGCGGCGCGACCGCTGAACCAGGCGCGGTAATCCTGGCTGAAATATTCGGTGAGGCATTCGCCGCCACTGATGATTTCCATGGCGAAGATCCGCGAGGCCTGCGGGTGACGCCGGGAAAACTCCATCTTGGTGCGGATGTAGCGAGTGAGCGCCACGGCCGGGTCGTCCTCGGCGGTCAGCGCGTTGAAGGTGCTGTCCCACAGTTCGAGGATATTGCTGAGCACCGCGATGTACAGGCCGAGCTTGTTGGTGAAGTAGTAATGCAGGTTGGCCTTGGGCAGCCCGGCACTCGAGGCAATGGTGTTCATGCTGGTGCCTTTGTAGCCATGGCGCGCGAACTCGTCTTCAGCAGCCTGCAGAATCGCTTGTTCGTTCTTTTGCCGAATGCGGCTGGCGGGTTTACCGGCGTGGTTGCTGTGGGC
>Ga0153931_100239_pt1 | contig 17674 bp, 17 predicted proteins | sample TSNJ015MetaG_FD_104730 | JGI IMG/M metagenome (GOLD analysis project Ga0153931, IMG submission 104730) | Attine ant fungus gardens microbial communities from New Jersey, USA - TSNJ015 MetaG | ecosystem: Host-associated > Fungi > Mycelium > Unclassified | place: USA: New Jersey, Wharton State...
GAGCTAAATCATGCGTGAATTGATTCGTTTGATCTCGAGCGCCGGTACTGGTCATTTCTACACGACTGACAAGAACAAGCGCACTACTCCGGACAAAATCGAGATCAAGAAATATGATCCGGTTGTTCGTAAGCACGTGATCTACAAGGAAGGCAAAATCAAGTAATTGATTTTTCCCGACTTACAAAAAAGGCCCGTATCTCACGATACGGGCCTTTTTTGTTGTCTCGGATTTCTGTGGTGTCTGGCCGGGCCTCATCGCGAGCAGGCTCACTCCTACATTGGAATGCGGTTCCCTGTAGGAGTGAGCCTGCTCGCGATAGGGCCGGATCAGTCAGCGAAAATCCTCAAGCCTTCTGCTCAAAGATCACATAGATCTTGCGGCAAGCCTCCAGCACTTCCCAGGTACCACGGAAACCGGCCGGAATCACAAAGCGGTCGCCAACACGCAAGGTCTTGGCATTGCCGTCGCTGTCGCGCAGCACCGAAACCCCCTGCAGGATTTCGCAGTATTCGTGCTCGGTGTAGTTCACCGTCCACTGCCCGACCGCGCCTTCCCACACGCCGACGCCCATTTGCCCACAAGGGCTGTCGTACTGATTGAACACCGCTTGCTCGGGATCGCCCTTGAGCACTTTGGCCGGGTCCGGGCGATAGCGTTCGGCTGTGCTGGTGGTCAGGCTGATATCGACGACGTTCTGGATGTTCATTGTTGTTTTCTCCCGTGATGACGGCGCGGTGGCTTGAAAGGGCCAAAGTCTATGTTTATTAAAATGAACACCGCAAGGCCGTATGGCGCGCTTATGTCAAATATATTGAAACAACCCCGGCCGCTGGTTTAGGGTGGCGGGTGCCTTGGGCCGAAAAAGCAGGCCGGCCGGGCAGCATTCCTGAAGACGTCCGCGAAGAACGCGGCGCTCGTATTCAACAAGAGGAGGACACTCGAATGACCACCCTGACTCGTGCCGATTGGGAACAACGTGCTCGCGACCTGAAGATCGAAGGCCGCGCCTACCTCAACGGTGAATACACCGACGCCGTCTCCGGCGAAACCTTCGAGTGCATCAGCCCGGTCGATGGCCGCCTGCTGGGCAAGATTGCCAGCTGTGACGCCGCTGACGCCCAGCGCGCCGTGGAAAACGCCCGCGCCACCTTCAATTCTGGCGTCTGGTCGCGCCTGGCGCCGACCAAGCGCAAAGCCACCATGATCCGTTTCGCCAGCCTGCTCAAGCAGCACGCTGAAGAACTGGCGCTGCTCGAAACCCTCGACATGGGTAAGCCGATCAGCGATTCGCTGTACATCGACGTGCCGGGCGCGGCGCAAGCGCTGAGCTGGAGCGGTGAGGCGATCGACAAGATCTACGACGAAGTCGCCGCCACGCCGCACGATCAACTGGGTCTGGTGACCCGCGAGCCGGTGGGCGTTGTCGGCGCCATCGTGCCGTGGAACTTCCCGCTGATGATGGCTTGCTGGAAACTCGGCCCGGCGCTGTCGACCGGTAACTCGGTGATCCTCAAGCCGTCGGAAAAATCCCCGCTGACCGCCATCCGTATCGCTGCGCTTGCGGTTGAGGCCGGCATTCCGAAAGGCGTGCTCAACGTACTGCCGGGCTACGGCCACACCGTTGGCAAGGCGCTGGCCCTGCACAATGACGTCGACACGCTGGTGTTCACCGGTTCGACCAAGATTGCCAAGCAGCTGATGATCTACTCCGGCGAATCGAACATGAAGCGCGTATGGCTGGAAGCCGGCGGCAAAAGCCCGAACATCGTCTTCGCCGATGCGCCGGACCTGCAAGCCGCTGCCGATTCCGCCGCCAGCGCCATCGCCTTCAACCAGGGCGAAGTGTGCACCGCCGGTTCACGGCTGCTGGTCGAGCGTTCGATCAAGGACAAATTCCTGCCGATGGTGATCGAGGCGCTGAAGGCCTGGAAACCGGGCAATCCGCTGGACCCGGCGACCAACGTCGGTGCGCTGGTCGATACCCAGCAGATGAACACCGTGCTGTCGTACATCGAATCCGGTCACAGCGACGGCGCCAAACTGGTGGCCGGCGGCAGGCGCATCCTTCAGGAAACCGGTGGTACTTACGTCGAGCCGACGATTTTCGACGGCGTGAGCAACGCGATGAAGATCGCCCAGGAAGAGATCTTCGGCCCGGTGCTGTCGGTCATCGCCTTCGACACCGCCGAAGAAGCGATCCAGATCGCCAACGACACGCCGTATGGCCTGGCCGCAGCGGTATGGACTCAGGACATTTCCAAGGCGCACCTGACCGCCAAGGCGCTGCGTGCCGGTAGCGTGTGGGTCAACCAGTACGATGGCGGCGACATGACCGCACCGTTCGGCGGCTTCAAGCAGTCGGGCAACGGTCGCGACAAGTCGCTGCACGCGTTCGACAAGTACACCGAGCTGAAGGCGACGTGGATCAAGCTGTAAGCCGTTAGCGGGAGCCCGTTCACTCCGGGCTCCCTGACGAAACAGAGATTCCCTGTGGGAGCGGGCTTGCTCGCGAAAGCGGTGTATCAGTCAGCACATCTGCTGAATGTGAAACCGTTTTCGCGAGCAAGCCCGCTCCCACAGTGATTTTGTGGCGCACATAAGAATATCCACAGGAGCGTGGACCATGCGTTGGGCGACGTATTTCGCCGTGTTGGCGTCTGTCTTGAGTGTTGGCCTGGCCCTGGGGGTCAGCATGCCGCTGGTGTCGTTGCGTCTGGAGGGCTGGGGTTACGGCTCCTTTGCCATCGGTGTGATGGCGGCGATGCCGGCAATTGGCGTGTTGCTGGGGGCGAAGATCTCCAGTCATCTGGCGGCGCGTTTCGGCACCGCCAACCTCATGCGCCTGTGCCTGTGGGCCGGGGCGTTGTCGATCGGCTTGCTGGCGCTGCTGCCGAGTTATCCAGTGTGGCTGGTGCTGCGGCTGATGATCGGAGTGATCCTGACCATCGTGTTCATTCTCGGCGAGAGCTGGATCAATCAACTGGTCGTCGAACACTGGCGCGGTCGGCTGGTGGCGCTGTATGGCAGCAGCTATGCGCTGAGCCAACTGTCTGGTCCGCTGCTGCTGGGTGCGCTCGGCACTGAGCACGATTACGGGTTCTGGGTCGGCGTCGGACTGCTGACGGTCTCACCTTTGCTGTTGATGGGCCGCAGCGGAGCGCCGAGCAGTGAAGCCAGCAGTGTGACGTTCAGCGATTTGTGGGGTTTTGCCCGTGAGCTGCCGGCGATTGCCTGGGCGGTGTCACTGTTCGCCGCGTTCGAGGCGATGATCCTCACGCTGCTACCGGTGTATTGCCTGCAGCAGGGCTTTACTGCCGAGATCGCGTTGGCGATGGTCAGCACCGTGGTGGTCGGCGATGCGCTGCTGCAACTGCCGATTGGTGCGCTGGCGGACTACCTGTCGCGACGTACCTTGTTCACCGGATGCGCGGTGGTGTTGATGCTGTCGAGCCTGGCGATTCCGCTGTTGATCGACACGCTGCTGATCTGGCCGTTGTGGGTGTTGTTCGGGGCCAGTGCCGGTGGGCTGTTCACCTTGTCATTGATCCTGATCGGCGAGCGTTATCGCGACGATGCGCTGGTGCGCGCCAATGCGCACATTGCGCAGCTGTGGGGTGTCGGTTGTCTGATCGGGCCGTTGCTGGCGGGGGCGGGCAGCCAGTGGATCAGCGGGCATGCGTTGCCGCTGTTGATGGCGGTCGGGGCGTTCGGGTTGGTGATTCTGCTGATGCGCCAAGGTGCGTTCGGCACGGTCGCCGAGCCGGCCTGATTCGATTTCCAATTGAATGATTACCTGTGGCGAGGGAGCTTGCTCCCGCTTGAGTGCGTAGCACTAACAAAATTCCGGGGCCGCTGCGCAGCCCAGCGGGACGGTGCGACGACTCGACAAGCTCCCTCGCCACAATTGACTACAGCATCCGCTCCAGGCCGACAGTGGTGCTGAACCACGCATTGAACCGCCGCCACCAGCTCCCGGGTTCCTTGGTCAGCGTGTGCATCTGGCCGTTGTCCTCGGTCACCCAGACGATCTTGCCATCCTGCAGTTTCGCCTCATAACTCAGTGCCGGTGCCATGCCTTGCAAGGCCAGTTCGCGTGCGCGTTCGGCCAGTTCCGGGCTGTCCACCAGGACCCCGACCTCGGTGTTCCACAGCACCGAGCGCGGGTCGAAGTTGAACGAGCCGATGAACGCTTTCTGCCTATCGAAAATCATCGCCTTGCTGTGCAGGCTGGAATCCGAACCCCGGAATGACTTGCTGTAGAACAGGTGTGGGCCGCTGCCATAGTTATCCCCAGGCTGGCGGCGCAGTTCATACAGCTTCACGCCGTGCTCCAGCAGCGCCTTGCGATACGGCGCATAACCGCCGTGCACCGCCGGTACATCGGTGGCCTCCAGCGAGTTGGTCAGCAGACTCACCGAGACCCCGGCGTCGGCACGCCCGGTCAGGTACACCAGCCCCGGCTGGCCGGGTACGAAATACGCCGAGATCATGATCAGTTCTTTGCTGACGCCGCGCAGCTCCGGCGCCAGTTGCGTGGTCAGCAGCAGTTGCGGATCCGGCTCGTCCTTGGCCAGCACCTTGCTCGGCGCATCCCACAGCGCCTGGTTCCAGGCCCAGATCAATTCCTTGCGCCAGATGTCCATGCGCGGCGCGGTCTTGAACGTCATCAGCTGTTGATACAGCGCGTGGTTCTGTTTGCGGGTTTCATCCAGCGACTCTTCGAGGCGCGTGCGGGTGTTCTGCAGGTTTTTGGTGCTCGGTTTGCTCGAGAGGAATTCGTCGATCGGCTTGCTCAGCGCGCTGTTCCAGTACTGATCGAAACTGTGCCCAAGCTGCTCGGCCACCGGGCCGACGCTGAGCATGTCGATGTCGGTGAAATTCAGGTTCGGCTCGGCATCGAAATACTCGTCGCCCAGATTGCGCCCGCCGACGATGGCCACGCTGTTGTCCGCCAGCCACAGCTTGTTGTGCATGCGCCGGTGTTGCAGCGACAGGTTGAACAGGCGGCCGGCGGCGCGGGTCACGCCCGTGCTGCGGCCCAGGTGCAGTGGATTGAACAGGCGGATCTGGATCTGTGGATGCGCCGCCAGCGTGGCGATGATCGTGTCCAGACCATCGCTGGTGGTGTCGTCGAGCAGGATGCGTACGCGCACGCCGCGGTCGGCGGCCTTGAGCAGTTCTTCCACGAGCATCCGTGTACTGACGCCGTCGTGGACGATGTAGTACTGCAAGTCGAGGCTGGTTTGCGCATTGCGGATCAGTTCGGCGCGAGCGGTGAAGGCCTCAGTACTGTTGGACAGCAGGCGGAACCCGGAGCGGCCCTGATAGGGCGTCGCCTGTGCCTGAATCGAGCGACCGAATGCGGAGCCGGCAGACGGCAACGCCTGACTGGGTTCACGTGCTACATCGAGATTGGCGCAACCACTGGCCAACGAACACAGGACAAAGACAGCGAGCAATTTTTTTCCGGGTCGCACGTTGCTTTCTCGGCTGGGGGCTGGGGGTGACGGAGTATGGCATGCAGAGGATTTCAACGACCGCTTCCAGGCGGATCCTCGCCACACTGTGTAAACAATTAGTCGTTCGAAAGTAGGAATGAGTTCGCATGTGTTTTTGGACTATTTGCCATGTCGTTTTTTCCGCTCTTGGTTGGTGCCTATTCCTACATACGGATCCTGCAAAAAAGGAAATCATCGCCCCCGGTATTCACGGCCCCGGTGAAAGCGATGTCCTGAATACCTGCCATTTATAAATAGCCGAACAAGTAGGGACTGATGAAAAAAACAACATGGATGGCGGCCATCGCGGCCGCGGTATTACCGACGCTGGCCGCTGCCGAGAGCGTGGATCTGAACGTGATCGGAACCATTATTCCGACCTCGTGCATCCCGGCATTTGCCGGTGGTGGCACCGTCGATCTGCGCAAGATTTCGGCGGCCACACTGAACAAGACCACGCAAACGCTGCTGTCGACTCACGATATTTCGCTGCACATCAATTGCGATGCGCCGGCGCCGGTGGAGGTGTCGGTTAGAGACAATCGTGCGGCAACCAAATTGCCGGGCATCAACGATGGCGCCGGTAACAGCGATCCGGCCTTGTTTTACGGGCTAGGCGAAATCGGCGGCATCCGTATCGGCGGCTTCGCTCTGCGCCACGGGCGTCCGGAAGCCGACGGTATCCAGCAGACCCTGATGACCCGCACCCTGGCGGCGCCGGCGTGGCAATTGCCTTCCTCGCCGCTGGTGAGCAATGCCCCGGCGCTGTACTCCTGGGGTACCGTGGCAGCCGGCCCGGTCGCGGCGCGCCATCACGGGTTTCCGATGAGCCTGTTGCCGATCATTGGCCCGAGTAACGCGCTGCCGATCGCCAGCGAGATCCCGCTCGATGGCTCGGTCACCTTCGACATGTACTACCTCTGATCGACAGAGCCCGGCCGTTGCCGGGTTCTTTCAGGTTCATTCGGCGCGTCCTTAGACGGGGGCGCTGAAACTTTCCAGCGGAACAATCCCGATGCCGATTTCAATGTGCCGTCCTGGCTTCAGGGCGCTGCCACTGTGCCTGCTCGCCGTGATTTTGATGCCCAGCGCCCACGCTGCCGGAATGGTGCCGCAAACACCTGTGCTGGTGGTGGATGAAGGTCTCGGTGAGGCGACGATCAATGTCCGAAATACCGAGGCACGTCCGGCCCTGCTGCACACCACGGTGGTAAACATCGAGCCGCATGATCAAACGCAGTTGCTGTTCAGCCCGTCGGTAACCCGTGTCGAGGCCGGGGCAGTGCAGCAAGTGCGGTTCATTTTGCAGAGCGCCGAACCGTTGCAGACCGAGCGTCTGAAGCGGGTGATTTTTGAAGGGATCAATCCTGTGGCAAGTGCTGACGGCGCCCGGGTCAATCTGGGCGTGCGGCAAAACCTGCCGGTGATCCTGCGCCCCGCCGGCCTGCCGGTGGAGCGCGAGCCATGGCATCGCCTGAGCTGGTCGCCCACTGCTGAAGGCTTGCTGGTCAGTAATCCCAGTCCTTACGTCGTTCGGCTGGCGAAGGCGATTGTTCCGCTGCCGGGCACACAGGCGGTGGATCTGCCGCGCACCTGGATCCTGCCTGGCGAGCGCCTGTCTGTCGCGTTGCCCTTGAGTTCGACGGTGCGGACCATGGGCGTGCGGATTTTTCCGGCCACCACCTATGGCTTTGCGGTCGATCACTTCGATGCTCCGGTAACGCACTGATGCGCAGGCCTGCCCGTCGGGGACTGGCGCTGGTGATGGTTCAGGGCGCAGGCGCAGCGCTGGCCGGCGAGGTGGTGGAGTTCGATGCGCAGCTGCTTCGCGAGCGCGGACTCGACCCCGCACTGGCTGCGTACTTCCGCCAGGCACCGCGTTTCTCCCAGGGCACGCGCCTGGTAGCACTGGAGGTCAATGGACAGCCTCGCGGCCGCGTGTTCGTGACGTTCGATGCCGAGGGCGAGCCGTGCCTGCAGCCGGCCTTGCTCAAGGCTGCCGGCGTGCGCTCGCAAACCTCTGCGGCGTCGGCAGACCGACAGCCGTGCCTGACACTGCGCGAAGGTCTGCCCTCGGCCATCATTGAGTTGCATCCCGGCCAGGAACAGATCGACCTGCTGTTGCCGACCGACCTGCTGGCGTTGCCGGAGTTTCAATCGCGCAGCTTCGCCAATGGTGGTGTGGGTGGTGTGTTTAACTACGATGCGTTGCTGATGGGCAGCCGGCATGAGGGACAGCGCAGCGACTTTCGCAGCCTGGGCTCGGAGATTGGCTTGAATGCCGGCGACTGGATCATGCGTAGCCGGCAGTCCTACACGCAACTTCCGGACAGTACGCGTTTCGAGCATCTGTATGCCTATGGCATGCACACCCTGGAAGACGACGAAGCCAGCGTGCAGATCGGCCAGTTGAATCTGCAGTCGCCCCTGTTTGCCGGCGAATCGTTCAGCGGCGTGCAGATCCTGCCGGAAGACGCGTTCGCGCAAATGCGTGTGGCACAACAGGGTCTGCGTGGTGAGGTCGAAGGCATCGCCTGGTCGCCATCGCGGATCGAAGTCCGGCAGAACGGCGTGCCGATCTACACCACGCGAGTTCCTGCCGGGCCGTTCATCCTGCGCGCGCTGCCGTTGTTGAGCAACCAGCTCGACCTTGAGGTGAGCGTGCACGAGCAAGAAGGGCAGGTGCGGCGCTTTCGCGTCCCGGCCGCCAGCCTGCAGGATGCCCGGTTCGAGCGGGCCGACACGTTCAATCTGGCGCTGGGCACTGTGCGACGCCAAGGCTCGGATGATCGTCGGGCGCCGTCGTTCGCCACCCTTGCCAAGGAATGGAGCCTGTCGCGAGCGCTGCGCATGAGTGGCGGTGTACTCGGTGGTTCGGACTACCTGTCGGCGGGGTGGGGGCTGCAGCGGCAATGGCCGGGTAATCTGACTACCGGTGTGCGCCAGCTGCTGTCCACCGATCGCGCTACAGGCGTTGCGGGTCATCAGGTGCAAATGACCGTGAATGCCGTGCTGGCGCCGAACCTGTCCACCAGCGTGGTCGCTGTGCGTCGTGGCCAGGGCTTTCGTACGCTGTCGGACACTGGCTGGAACTCGCAGCAGGGCCGGGCCGAATTGCCCGGGCGCGAGCACTGGACGTTTGCCCTCAACGGTTCCGTCGAACGCTGGGGCGCGTTCGGCATGACCTGGTCGCGTTACACCCGCGTGGATCAGCCGCCGCATATGCGCCTGGGGCTGTCGTGGTCGCAGACGCTGCCCGCGCGGATCAGTCTGTCGTTGAGCCTGGAACGGGGAATCGGCGATGCCGACGCGGGGCGCCGGGGCACCTCGGCTTACCTGACGGCGGCGATGCCATTGGGCGAGCAGCGCCGGGTTCGCAGCTACCTGCGCAGCGACCCACGATCCGGGGCGCGCAGTGGCGTGTCGATGAGCGAAGTGCTCAGTGAAACCCTGGCCTACAGCGCCAGTGCCGAACACCGTGAAGACGCGGCGCCGTCCCTCGGATTGCGGGTCAATGCTCTGGCGCGTTACACCCGTCTGGACCTCGGTATGAGTCAGCGGGACGAAGCGCGCGAATTCGATGTGGGCCTGCGTGGCGGCATGGCACTGCATCGCGATGGCGTCACGCTGTCGCCCTATCCGCTGCGCGAGACCTTTGGCGTGCTCAAGGCCGGCGACCGTGCGGGTCTGAAGTTGTCCACGCCGCAAGGTCCGGTGTGGACGGACGGAGCGGGCCGGGCGGTGGTGGCGAGTCTGCCGGCGTATTCGACCGCCCGGCTGGAAGTCGACCCGTTGAGCCTGCCGCGCAACGTCGAGGTGCTCGACGGTTATCAAGAAGTGGAAGCCGGGCGCGGGTCGGTGCAGCACCTGGAGTTCTCCATCACCCGCGTGCGGCGCGTGCTGTTGAAGGCCAGGACGGTTGATCGGCAATGGCTGCCCAGTGGCCTGGCCGTACAGGACGGGCAAGGTGAATACCTGACCACGGTGCTTGAGGCCGGGACGATCTTTGTGCCGGACATCAAGCCTGGGCAACCGTTGCGGGTTCAACTGTCGGACACCACGCACTGCGAGCTGCAATTCACCCTGGCCGAATCGCCTGACGAGCACGCACTGATCGAGCCTGTCGAAGCGCTCTGTCAGCCTTTGAGCAATACATGACTGAGGTTTTTCCCATGCAACGATGGATTGTCCAGATCATGCTGGCATGGCTGTTGTCCGCATCCGCATCCGCATCCGCATCCGCCACAGCCAGTGCGAGCTGCCGGATGACGCTGTCGCCGGGCGCTGTGGACTATGGCGTCCTGACGAGGGCGCAACTGCTGGCGCGGCCATCGAGTGGCGACGACGGCAGCTTCGGGGTGCGCAGGGTTCATCTGCGGATTCAATGTCCGGATGTGCGCTCGATCAGGTGGTCCTTTGCTGCCCCGAGCAGCGATGCGCTGCATTATCGCTGGGCACCGGGACGGTTGCAGGTACGCATAGTGACGGTGCGTCTGGACGGCGCGCCGGTGCAGTGGCAGCGCGAGGGAGAGTGGGCGGGCGCGACGGATTTGCTGCAGCCTGGCGATCGCATCGTGAGCTGGCGCGCGGGCAGCATCGCCACCGGTCGTCATCTCGACGTGGAGCTGGACATCGAGGCCCGCGTCAGCGATGCCTCAAGCCGTGTCGCCGACCTTCGTCGCTTCGACGGGCACGGTACGTTTCGGCTCGAATGACTCGGTTTCGGCCAGCAGTCTGCTCGCCGCTGCGCCGACCTTGCGCACCGCCTCTTCGATCTGCGGTGTCGGTTTGGCCGCGTAGTTCATCCGCAGGCAATTGCGGTATTTGCCCGAGGCGGAAAAGATGCTGCCGACGGCGATCTGTACGCCTTGATCGAGCAGCGCACGATTGAGTTTCAGCGTATCGAAACCCTCGGGCAGTTCGACCCAGAGCATGAAGCTGCCCTGCGGGCGACTGGCGCGGGTGCCGGCGGGAAAGTAGCGAGTGACCCAGTCGATCATCGCGTCGCGATTGCGCTGGTATTGCGCGCGCATCCGCCGCAAGTGCGGTTCGAAATGGCCGCCCTTGAGAAATTCGGCGATGGCGATCTGCGGCTGCGGTGCGGTGGAACCGGTGCTGATGTATTTCATGTGCAGCACCCGTTCCAGATAACGACCCGGTGCCACCCAACCGATGCGCAGGCCTGGCGCCAGGGTTTTGGAAAACGAACTGCACAGCAATACGCGGCCGTCTTCGTCGAAGGATTTGATCGTGCGTGGACGCGGGTAGGTGTAGGCCAGTTCGCCATACACATCGTCCTCGATGATCGCCACGTCGAAACGCTGTGCCAGGTTGAGCAGGGCGCGTTTGCGCGACTCCGGCATGATGTAGCCCAGCGGGTTGTTGCAGTTGGGGGTGATCTGGATGACCTTGATCGGCCACTGCTCCAGCGCCAGTTCCAGCGCTTCGAGGCTGATGCCGGTGAGCGGATCGGTAGGGATTTCCAGGGCTTTCATGCCCAGGCCTTTGAGCGTTTGCATGGCGCCGTGGAAGCTCGGCGAATCCACCGCGACGATGTCGCCCGGTTCGCAGATGGCGTGGATGCTGGTGGACAGCGCTTCGTGGCAACCGGTGGTGATCACCAGGTCGCTGGCGCTCAACTGGCAGCCGGAGTCGAGCATCAATCGAGCGATCTGTTCGCGCAGTTCGAGGGTGCCGTGAATGTTGTCGTAATACAGACCGGGCATGTCCTGGCGGCGGCTGATCCGCGCCAGTCCGCGCAGCAGCGGTTTCATGGTGGGCGTGGTCACGTCGGGCATGCCGCGCCCCAGTTGCACCACGTCCTTGCGCGGCACTGCGCGAATCAGCTCCAGCACCTGATCCCACTGCGAAATCTCCACCGGCCGCTGCGCCGGCCGCCCGACTGCGGGTAACTCCGGCAGCTCGCGACCCACCGGCACGAAGTAGCCGGACTTGGGTTTCGGTGTGGCCAGGCCGCTGTCTTCGAGCATGCGATAGGCCTGCTGCACCGTGCTGAGGCTGACCCCATGTTCTACGCTCAAGGCGCGCACCGAAGGCAGGCGATCGCCAGGACGGTAGAAGCCTTGTTCGATGCGGGTGCCGAGCAGCTCGGCGAGGTTCACATACAGGGTCATGGCACTGCCTCGATGCAGGTGATTCGTTAAACCAGTACAGATGCGGCAAAAATCGGTGATTCAGTCTCAGGAATGGCAAATCTGTATGGAGTTAATACAGAAGTGTTGAATCTGTAATGCTTTTGCCGACCCGCGCATCATGGAATCTCTGGCTACCCAAGTAAACAGGAGCGACAAAAATGAACGGCTTGAGCGATGTGCGGCTGACGTTACACAGTCAGGAACTGGAGGCAGGGCAGGAGGACAGTGCATGGAATACCGCCATGCGCAACGCGCCGTCCGGCCTGAGTCGCTGGGGCCTGTTCTGGCATCGTCTGCACACGCGCAAGGCGCTGTTGAACCTGACGCCGGAGCAGCTCAAGGATGTCGGGTTGACCCGGGAGCAGGCGCATGAAGAGGGGTTGAAGCCGTTCTGGCGGATCTGAAGGATGTGGTGCTGTTTCTGACCCCATCGCGAGCAGGCTCACTCCTACAGGGGAATATGCTCCCACTGTAGGAGTGGGCCTGCTCGCGATGAGGGCATTAAGGCTGGTGCAAAAATATCAGACCAGCTCTTTGAGCCGATGCCACAACATCCCCAGCGCCAGCAGCGGCGAACGCAAGTGCCTGCCGCCGGGGAAGGTGATGTGCGGCACCTTGGCAAAAAGGTCGAAGCCACCGCTGTGCTGCCCGCTGATCGCCTCGGCGAGCAACTTGCCCGCCAGGTGCGTGGCATTCACCCCGTGCCCGGAATAGGCCTGGGCGTAATACACGTTCGGCTGATCATTGAGCCGGCCAATCTGTGGCAGACGGTTGGCGCCGATGCCGATCATCCCGCCCCATTGATAGTCGATTTTCACGCCCGCCAATTGCGGAAACACTTCCAGCATCTTCGGCTGCATGTACGCGCCGATGTCTTTCGGATCGCGCCCGGAATAATGGCAGGCGCCGCCGAACAACAAGCGTCGATCCGCCGAGAGCCGGTAGTAATCCAGCGCCACCCGCTGGTCGCAGACCGCCATGTTTTGCGGCAGCAGGCTGTGCGCCAGTTCTGCGGAAAGCGGTTCGGTCGCAATGATGTAACTGCCGGCGGGCAGTACTTTGCCGCTGAGTTGTGGATTGAGGTCGTTGAGGTAAGCGTTGCAGCCCAGCACCAGGGTTTTCGCCCGCACTGAACCTTGAGCGGTGTGTACGCGAACCTCGGGGCCGTAGCCGATGCGGGTGACCGCCGATTGCTCGAACAGTTTGACGCCCAGTAGCTGCGCAGCAGCGGCTTCGCCCAGCGCCAGATTCAGCGGATGCAAATGCCCGGAACCCATGTCGATCAAGCCGCCGACATAACGCTTGGAGCCAACCACGGCGTGCATCTCGTTGGCCTGCAGCAGACGGGTTTCATAGCGATAGCCAAGGCCGCGCAGCTCTTCGGCGTCTTCGGCAAAGCCTTCGAGGTCGGCAGGCTTGTTGGCAAGGTCGCAGTAGCCCCAGGTCAGGTCGCACGGGATCTGGAAACGTTCGACGCGCTGGCGGACGATTTCTACCGCTTCCAGGCCCATCAGTTTCATCTGGCGTACGCCGTCGGCGCCGATGACGTTAGTGAACTGGTCGAGACCGTGGCCGACCCCGCGAATCAACTGCCCACCGTTGCGACCACTGGCGCCCCAACCGATCCGATGCGCTTCCAGCAACACCACGCTGAGGCCGCGTTCGGCCAGTTCCAGCGCGGTGTTCAACCCCGAGAAGCCACCGCCGACCACGCACACATCGGCCATCACTTCGCCTTGCAGCACCGGATGGTCAGGCTGCGGCAGGCTGCTGGCGGCGTAGTAAGAGGCAACGTGGGGTTGGCTCGCGAAGGTTCGGGCGCGGGCATTCATGGGCATCATCCAACGGCTGGGTGTCGAGAAAATTTGACGGAGCATAAGCCGCACGGCCGAAGACGGGCAACACTGGTCGGCCGTTGCTGTCTGGATCACGGCTTTTGCGGCACAATTGCCGCCTATTTCATGTGGGTTACTGTTTCGATGAGCTGCAACAGCCAGAAAATCCGCACCCTGCGTCAGCAGATCCCCTCGTTCGAGTGCGTGCCCGGTTGCCACGATTGCTGCGGGCCAGTGACCACTTCACCGGAAGAAATGGCCCGCCTGCCGCGCAAGACCCGCGCCGAGCAGGACGCGGCGATGGAAGAACTGAACTGTGTGCACCTGGGGCCGAATGGTTGCACGGTGTATGGCGAGCGGCCGTTGATTTGCCGCCTGTTCGGTACCACCAAAACCCTGCCGTGCCCGAACGGGCGGGGGCCAGTGGAGTTGATTCACCCGCGCGTAGAAAAGCAGATCTTCGAGTACATGGCTTCGAATCGGCAGGTGCTGGTCTGAAAAGATCGCAGCCTTCGGCAGCTCCTACAGGAGAACGCATTTCCATGTAGGAGCTGCCGAAGGCTGCGATCTTTTGATCTTCCAAATCTCAGTCCGGTATCGGCAGGCTCAGGCTCTCTTTCACCTCTTCCATCACGATATAGCTTTTGGACTCACGCACATGCGGCAGTTTCAACAGAATGTCGCCCAGCAGTTTGCGGTACGAGGCCATCTCGGAAATCCGCGCCTTCACCAGATAGTCGAAATCCCCTGACACCAAGTGGCACTCCAGTACGTGCGGCAATTTCAGCACCGCGCGGCGGAACTCTTCGAACGTGTCGCCGGATTTGTAGTCGAGGCTGATCTCGACGAACACCAGCAGGCTACCCTTCAAGTGCTGCGGATTCAGGCGGGCGTTGTAGCCCATGATGATCCCCTCGCGCTCCAGCCGCCGCACCCGCTCGGTACACGGCGTGGTGGACAGCCCGACCTTCTCCCCGAGTTCGGTAAACGATATGCGCCCGTCCGCCTGCAGGATCCGCAAGATGTTGCGGTCGATCTTGTCCAGCTCACGTTTGGTCTGAGTGTTGGTACGCATAGGGGATGCGCCTCCGTGAAAAGGGTTTTTGCCGAGAATTGTCGCCAAATATAGGCGCTTATATAGTGAAATGCACTGGCCATTCTTTTTTACACTGCGCGCATCATTGCTCTAACAACAGACGTACGCGGCCCTGCCGCGATGAGGGATACAAAAATGCGCGTAATGGTCTTGGGTAGCGGCGTCATCGGTACCGCCAGTGCTTACTATCTGGCCCGTGCCGGGTTTGAAGTGGTGGTGGTCGACCGGCAGCCAGCCGTGGCCATGGAGACCAGTTTCGCCAACGCCGGCCAAGTATCGCCGGGCTACGCCTCGCCGTGGGCCGCGCCGGGCGTGCCGCTCAAGGCCATCAAGTGGCTGCTGCAGCGCCACGCGCCGCTGGCGATCAAGGCCACTGCCGACATCGACCAATACCTGTGGATGGCGCAGATGCTGCGCAACTGCACCGCCAACCGTTACGCGGTGAACAAGGAGCGCATGGTGCGTCTGTCCGAGTACAGCCGCGACTGCCTCGACGAACTGCGCGCCGAAACCGGCATCGCCTACGAAGGCCGCAGCCTCGGCACCACCCAGCTGTTCCGCACTCAGGCACAGCTCGATGGTGCCGCCAAGGACATCGCCGTCCTGAAAGAATCCGGCGTGCCGTTTGAAGTCCTCGACCGCGCCGGTATTGCCCGCGTCGAGCCGGCACTGGCCAACGTCACCGACATCCTCGCCGGCGCCCTGCGTCTGCCGAACGACCAGACCGGCGACTGCCAGATGTTCACCACGCGCCTGGCGGAAATGGCGGTGAAACTCGGTGTGGAATTCCGCTTCGGCCAGGACATCCAGCGCCTCGACTACGCCGGTGACCGCATCAACGGCGTGTGGATCGACGGCAAGCTGGAAACCGCCGACCGCTACGTGCTGGCCCTCGGCAGCTACTCGCCGCAATTGCTCAAGCCGCTGGGCATCAAGGCGCCGGTGTATCCGCTCAAGGGTTATTCGCTGACCGTGCCGATCACCAACCCGGACATGGCTCCGACTTCGACCATTCTCGACGAAACCTACAAGGTCGCGATCACCCGTTTCGACAACCGCATCCGCGTGGGCGGCATGGCCGAGATCGCCGGTTTTGACCTGTCGCTGAACCCGCGTCGGCGCGAAACCCTGGAGATGATCGTCAACGACCTTTATCCTCAGGGCGGCAATCTGGCCGAGGCGAGCTTCTGGACCGGTCTGCGTCCGACCACGCCGGACGGCACGCCGATCGTTGGTGCCACGCCGTTCAAGAACCTGTTCCTCAACACCGGTCACGGCACCCTGGGTTGGACCATGGCGTGCGGTTCCGGTCGTTTGCTGGCCGATCTGATGGCGAAGAAAAAACCGCAGATCAGCGCCGAAGGCCTCGATATTTCCCGTTACGGCAACAAGCCTCAGGAGTCCGCAAAACATGGCAATCCAGCGCCAGCTCACCAATGAGCGCATGAGTCAGATCGTCAGCCACAACGGTACGGTGTATCTGGCCGGACAGGTCGGCGACGACTTCAACGCCGGGATTGAACAACAAACCCGCGAAGTTCTGGCCAATATCGAGCGCCTTCTCGATCTGGCCGGGACTGACAAGCAACATCTGCTGTCGGCGACGATTTATCTGAATGACATCGAGGCGCACTTTGCCGGGATGAATTCGGTGTGGGATCAGTGGTTGCCTAAAGGCGCCGCCCCGGCCCGTGCCACCGTCGAAGCGAAGATGGCCAAGCCGAGCATTCTGGTCGAGATTTCCATCGTCGCCGCGTTGCCGTAACCGTTTCAAAGATCCCTCTCCCGGCGCTGTTGGCGGTTCACGCCGTCAGCCAGCGCCGGTTTTTCTTCCCATGACCGCCAAGAAGTCTGCTGCCATGCGTCCTGCCCGTGCCCTGATCGACCTTCAAGCCCTGCGTCACAACTACCGAATTGCCCGCGAAGTCACCGGCGCCAAGGCGCTGGCGGTGATCAAGGCGGATGCCTACGGTCACGGCGCGGTGCGTTGCGCCCAGGCGCTGGAAGCCGAGGCCGACGGGTTTGCCGTGGCCTGCATCGAAGAAGCGCTGGAGCTGCGCGCGGCCGGCATCAAGGCCCCGGTGTTGTTGCTCGAAGGCATCTTCGAAGCCGATGAACTGGCGCTGATCGTCGAGCATGATTTCTGGACCGTGGTGCATTCGCTGTGGCAGCTCGAAGCCATCGAGCAGGCTGCCCTGAGCAAACCGATCACCGTGTGGCTCAAGCTCGATTCCGGCATGCACCGCGTCGGCCTGCATCCGAAGGATTACGCGGCCGCCTACCAGCGCCTGCTGGCCAGCGGCAAAGTGGCGAAGATCGTGCTGATGAGCCACTTCGCCCGCGCCGATGAACTGCATGAGCAGAGCAGCGCCGATCAGGTTGCGGTGTTCGAGGCGGCGCGTCAGGGCCTCGCCGCCGAAGTCAGCCTGCGCAACTCGCCGGCCGTGCTCGGTTGGCCGCAGATCCACAGCGACTGGGTGCGCCCGGGCATCATGCTCTACGGTGCCACACCGTTCGAAGAAGCCAACGCCGTGGCCGAGCGCCTGCAACCGGTGATGACCCTCGAATCGAAAGTCATCTGTGTGCGCGAATTGCCCGCCGGCGAGCCGATCGGCTACGGCGCCAAATTCGTCACCGACAAACCGATGCGCATCGGCGTGGTTGCCATGGGTTATGCCGATGGCTACCCGCGTCAGGCACCGACGGGCACTCCGGTGTTGGTGGCCGGTAAACGCAGCCGGATTCTTGGCCGGGTGTCGATGGATATGCTGTGCATCGACCTTACCGATGTGCCGGAAGCCGACCTCGGTTCGACCGTCGAACTGTGGGGCAAAAACATCCTCGCCAGCGAAGTGGCGCAGTGGGCGGATACCATTCCGTACCAGATCTTCTGCAACCTGCGTCGCGTACCAAGGCTCTATTCCGAGGGTTGACGCCGCTGCGGGGGCCAAGTGTTGTAAATACTGAACGCTGTCGCCATGATAACGCTCAATATTCTTACAACATCAGGAGGCTCCCGCCTTGGACGTCGGTGAACGACTGCAATCGATCCGCAAGCTCAAAGGGCTTTCCCAGCGTGAACTCGC
>Ga0153931_100241_pt1 | contig 17575 bp, 15 predicted proteins | sample TSNJ015MetaG_FD_104730 | JGI IMG/M metagenome (GOLD analysis project Ga0153931, IMG submission 104730) | Attine ant fungus gardens microbial communities from New Jersey, USA - TSNJ015 MetaG | ecosystem: Host-associated > Fungi > Mycelium > Unclassified | place: USA: New Jersey, Wharton State...
GGATGAGTATCGATAACCAGATTCCGGTGGTGTTGATCTACGACGATACACACCTGCGTCAGGCCCTGTGCCAGACCCTGGACCTGGCCGGGCTGAACGTCCTGACCCTGGGCGAAGCCACCGGCCTCACTGCGCGCCTGTCGCGGGACTGGCCGGGCGTGGTGGTCAGCGACATCCGCATGCCCGGCATGGACGGCCTGGAGTTGCTCGCCGAACTGCACGGCCAGGACCCGGAATTGCCGGTGCTGTTGATCACTGGCCACGGCGACGTGCCGCTGGCGGTGCAAGCCATGCGGGCCGGCGCTTATGATTTCCTTGAAAAACCCTTCGCCAGCGATGCCCTGCTCGACAGCGTGCGTCGCGCCCTGGCCCTGCGCCGTCTGGTGCTGGACAACCGCAGTCTGCGCCTGGCCCTCAGTGACCGTCAGCAATTGAGCACGCGCCTGGTCGGGCATTCGCCGCAAATGCTGCGCCTGCGCGAGCAGATCGGCGCCCTGGCCGCGACCCGCGCCGACGTGCTTATCCTCGGCGAAACCGGCGCCGGCAAAGAAGTGGTGGCGCGCGCGCTGCACGACCTGTCCAGCCGACGCAGCGGGCCGTTTGTGGCGATCAACGCCGGCGCACTGGCCGAATCGGTGGTCGAGAGCGAGCTGTTCGGCCATGAGCCGGGAGCGTTTACCGGCGCGCAGAAACGCCGTATCGGCAAATTCGAGTTCGCCAATGGCGGCACGCTGTTTCTCGATGAAATCGAAAGCATGAGCCTGGACGTGCAGGTCAAGCTGTTGCGCCTGTTGCAGGAGCGTGTGGTGGAACGCCTGGGGGGCAATCAACTGATCCCGCTGGATATCCGCATCATCGCTGCCACCAAGGAAGACCTGCGCCAGGCTGCCGATCAGGGTCGCTTCCGCGCCGACTTGTATTACCGCCTCAATGTTGCACCGCTGCGCATTCCACCGTTGCGCGAGCGCGGCGAGGATGCCTTGATGCTGTTTCAACACTTCGCCGACGAGGCCAGCAGCCGTCACGGCCTGCCGCTTAACGAGCTGCAACCGGGCCAACGCGCGCTGTTGCTGCGTCATAGCTGGCCCGGCAATGTGCGCGAACTGCAGAATGCGGCAGAACGCTTTGCCCTGGGGCTCGAACTGGCACTGGATGCCACGGCGGACAACCCTGCCGCTGGCATCCTGACTTCTACGCCCGGCGGCCTGAGCGAACAAGTCGAGCAGTTCGAAAAAAGCCTGATCGCCGCCGAGCTGACCCGCCCTCACAGCTCGGTGCGCAGCCTTGCGGAAGCCTTGGGCATACCGCGCAAAACCCTGCACGACAAACTGCGCAAGCACGGCCTGAACTTCGCCGACAGCGCCAACCACAGCGCCGACGACGAATGACCCTGCCCACTCGCCAAGAGGCCGCCATGAGCCGCGACAGCCGTTACCTGGAATCCATCCTTCACCACGACATCCCGCTTACCCGGGAAATGGGCCTCAAGGTGCTCGACTGGCAACACGGCCAGTTGCAGCTGCACCTGCCCTTACAAGCCAATATCAACCACAAGAGCACCATGTTTGGCGGCAGCCTGTATTGCGGCGCCGTGCTGGCGGGCTGGGGTTGGCTGCACCTGCAATTGCGCGAAGCAGGCATAGAAGACGGGCATATCGTGATTCAGGAAGGGCAGATCAGCTATCCGCTGCCAGTCACACGGGATGCGACGGTGGTGTGTCGAGCGCCGGAGGAGAAGGTGTGGAGGCGTTTTGTGGCGACGTATAACCGTTATGGCCGGGCGCGGCTGACGCTGGAGACGTGGATCGTGAATGAGGGGAGTGAGGAGCGCGCCGTGGCGTTTACTGGCCAGTACGTCTTGCACCGTTAACCGCCAACCCCCAAAAAAATATGGCCGCTGGATTGCCACGGTGTCTGCACAACTTCCGAATGGCGACCCCATCCTCCTTGGCGAGTGGGCTGGCCCCACGTTGGGCTGCGAAGCAGCCCTAAAACCTGAAACGGCGGTCGGTCAGCAGAGCGTGGTGTTCTTATTGGGGCCGCTTCGCAGCCCAACGCGGGGCCAGCCCGCTCGCCACGAAAGCTCGTCTGTTACCTATTTTGCGTTTATCGGACGTTATGTTGAGGCGCCGCGATAGCGATCTGACAGTCACAGCGTGAGTGGCTGCTCTAACGAAATCGCAGGCAAGCCAGCTCCCACATTGAATCTAGGCCAGGCTCAGGATCTCGCCAGGGTCAGCAAGCGCTCGCGCCATGCGGCCTTGGCCGGCAGCGCCAAAAAGAACGGGTTCAGCAGCGATTCCCGCGCCGGATAGCTGAACGGCTCACCACTCAACTCCAACACCTCGCCGCCCGCGCCTTCCAACACGCCCTGAGCCGCTGCGGTGTCCCACTGCGACGTCGGCGCCAAACGTGGATAGCAATCGGCACTGCCTTCGGCCAACAGGCAGAATTTCAGCGAGCTGCCGATATTCGCCAGCTTCAACGCTCCCAGGCCTTCGCTCAAGCCGTGCAGCAGGCGCTCCTGTTCAGGGCTGCTGTGGCGACGGCTGGCAACCACGGTGAAGGCTTCACCCGCTGCCGGCGTCTGGCGTACCTGAATCTGCTTGGGTGCCTCGTTCACATCAGAACGCCACGCCCCCAGCCCCGCGCCTCCGAAGTAGCAACGACCACTGGTCGGCATCGATACCACGCCAAACACCACGCGGCCTTGTTCGATCAAGGCGATATTGACGGTGAATTCTTCGCTGCCAGAGATAAATTCCTTGGTGCCATCCAGCGGGTCAACCAGCCACCAGCGCTGCCAGCCCGCACGCACACTCTGGTCGATATCCGCGTCTTCTTCGGACAACACTGGAATGCTCGGGTCGAGCGCGGTAAGGCCGGCGAGAATCAGATGGTGAGCGGCCAGGTCCGCTGCCGTCACCGGCGAGTCATCCGACTTGGAGGTGACCTCCACGTCGGCGCGCCAATACGGCAGGATCACTTCGCCCGCCTGACGGGCCAGCTCAATCACAGGGGCAATAAACGGGTGACCTAAAAACAGTTCGCTCATGCGATAAACGCTCCACGCTGGGTCAACAGGTCTCGTACCAGATACAGTGCCGCCAGGGCGCGCCCCTCGCTGAACTGCTCGTTTTGCGCAAGCTGCGACAGCTCGCGCAGGTTAACCCGATCAACCCGCATCGGCTCAGGCTCATCGCCCTCCAGGCGCTCTTCGTACAGATCGGTGGCCAACACCACCTGAATTTTCTGGCTCATGTAGCCGGGTGACAACGACAGCTCGGTAATGTGCTCCAACTGACGCGCGCCATAACCGGCCTCTTCCTTGAGTTCACGGTTGGCCGCCGCCAGCACGTGTTCGCCGGGTTCGATCAGACCCTTGGGCAACGACACCTCATATTCATCGGTGCCGCCGCAGTACTCCTCCACCAGCAACGCATGATCGTCGTCAATCATCGCCACGATCATCACCGCGCCGTAGCCGGCACCGCGGCCTACCAGGCGCTCGTAGGTCCGTTCAACGCCATTGGAAAAGCGCAATTGCACTTCCTCCACGCGGAACAAACGGCTACTGGCGACTATTTCGCGGGCGAGGAGGTGGGTTTCTGGCGCATAAGCGGCTCCTTGGCGTGATCGGGTTACTATACCGTGGCTTTTCCGATTGTCTGTGTCGGATATCTTTACTTACATGAGAACGCCCCATGCCCTCTTTGCCCTGGCACGCCATCGATACCGTCCTGCTGGACATGGACGGCACCTTGCTCGACCTGCATTTCGACAACCATTTCTGGATGGAGCATCTGCCCCAGCGCTACGCCGAGCTGCACGGCGTAAGCCGGGCAATGGCCGATAGGGAACTGCAGCCACTGTTCGAGCGTAACGCGGGACAGTTGCAATGGTATTGCCTGGACTTCTGGAGCACGGAACTGAATATTCCGGTGCGCGACCTCAAGCTGGAAACGGCCCACCTGATTGCCCTGCGCCCGGACGCGGATACCTTTCTGGCGGCGATCAAGCAGGCCGGCAAGCGCGTGATTTTGATCACCAACGCTCATCGTGACTCGCTGTCCTTGAAGTTGGAACGCATTGAACTGGCGCCGTATTTCGAGCGGTTGATCAGCTCCCATGACTATGGTTTTGCCAAGGAGAACCCGCAATTCTGGGATGCCCTGCAAGCGGACATCCAGTTCGACCCGGCGCGCAGCCTGTTTATTGATGACACCTTGCCGATCCTGCGCAGTGCTCGGGATTTTGGCGTGGGGCATCTGCTGGCAGTGAAAGAACCGGACAGCAAGAAGGGGCCAAAGGACACGGCAGAGTTTGCGGCGGTGGGGGATTACCGGGATCTGATCGCCGGGCTCTAATCAAAAGTGGGAGCGGGCTTGTGTGAGCGACGGGCTTGCCCGCGATATAGGCACCTCGGTGTATCAATGACACCGAGGTGATGCTATCGCAGGCAAGCCTGCTCCCACACAATCCCGCTCCCACCGTTGGGCCAGCGTATTACTCAGGAATGCGCAGTGTCTGCCCTGGGTAAATTTTGTCCACATCTTTGAGCAACGGCTTGTTGGCCTCAAAGATCTTTTGGTAATGGTTGGCGTTGCCGTACACCGCCAGGGAAATCGCGCTCAGCGTGTCGCCCTTTTTCACGACGACGAAACGGGCCGCTGTCACAGCCGGGCCGGTCACGGTGATCTGGTCTTCTACACTGCCAACACCTGCGATGTTGCCCGCAGCCAGGATGATTTTTTCTTTTTCTTCCTGAGAGGCAACTTCACCCTTCACGGTGACCTTGTCGCCATCAACGGTTGCGGTGATATTCGGGTTTCCGAGCCCGACATCGCTGATGTGCTTTTTCAACTCATCGCTTGCGTTGGCGTTACCCGGCGTCAACAGGTCAATAAGCTTCTCGCCTGCTTCCTTAACAAAGCTAAAAATACTCATGGTGCGCTCTCCTTGGGTTTTTAAGTTCCAGATGCCCAAGACTAGACCAGTCCTGCTGTCTTGGGTTCCAGGCCGACCAAAGACCCAAACGCGCTAGAATCCCCCGCCATTGGAATAAGCCCGGAGCGAAGATGGACATCAAACAGCTGAAATTCCTCATCGCCCTCGACGAGACGCGCCACTTCGGTCAGGCGGCCGCGCGCTGCCATATCACCCAGCCGACCCTGTCGATGCGCTTGCGTAACCTGGAAGAAGAGCTGGACTTGCCGCTGGTCAATCGCGGCCAGCGCTTTGAAGGCTTTACCGCGCCAGGCGAGCGCGTGCTGGCGTGGGCGCGCACGGTGCTGGCGGCCTATGACGGCTTGCAGGCCGAAGCAGCGGCCTGTCGCGGCAATTTGGTCGGCACCTTGCGCCTGGGTGTGGTGCCGTTGTCGAGCTTCGATCCCTTGGCCTTGATGCAGCAACTGCATAAAGAGCATCCGAGCCTGCGCTTTGAACTGTCGGCCTTGAGCTCCGAGCAAATCCTCGAACAGCTGGCGAGCAACCGCCTGGACCTCGGCGTGTCCTACCTGGAGCGCCTGGATAACGAGCGCTTCGACTCGCTGGCCTTGGGCGAAACCCGCATGGGCCTGCTCTACGACCAGCGTTTTTTCAGCTTCGGCGACAAGCCATTGAGCTGGGAAGCGCTGATCGAACTGCCGCTGGGCATGCTTACCAGCGGCATGCATTTCCGTCAGTCCATCGACCACAATTTCCACAGCCGCGGGCTCAACCCGCAACCGCTGCTGCAAACCGACGCGGTGCATCAATTGTTACAAGCCGTGCACGGCGGCCTGTGCTGCGCGGTGATGCCATTGGACGGCGGCCTGGATGCACTGACTGAGCACCTGCGCCTGCAACCCATTGAAGACGCTCACACATTGGCTCGCCTGGGGCTGATCATGCGTCGCAGCGCACCGCGTTCGGCATTGGCGGAAGCCTGTTTCGCGCTGTTTCAAAAATCACAACAAGAGCCTTGATCGACGCCATCTATCGATAGATCAGTACTGGCGATTAGACGCGACCCTTTGTCGCGCCTAGTCTAAACACTGATCAATCCGCCGGTGGTACTGCCACATGAACGCCAAGCGCCCAGTCTGCGCGGCGCCCGCCCTCGAAACGCCCGCGCCCGCCTCCAGCCAGAGCTACCAGTTTTGCAACCTCGAACACACAGAAGTCGCCAGCACAGCGTTGGCGGAAGAAGTGGCATTGGCGATTGCCTATAACGACATCAGCCAGGCGGTCATGTTGGTGACGCCAACGGACCTGGAAGATTTCATCGTCGGCTTCAGCATCGGCAGCGGCATTATCGCCGACGTTAGCGACATATATGACCTGAAACTCAGCGGTTCGGGCTCGGCCCAATACGCTCAGGTGCAAATTTCCAGCCGTGCCTTCTGGAACCTCAAGCAGCAGCGCCGCCAATTGGCGGGCACCAGTGGCTGCGGTTTGTGCGGTGTCGAGGCGGTGGAGCAAGCCCTGCCAGACCTTCAAGTGCTGCCCGGCGCGCCCTTGCCACCTGCCGAATGGCTCGACGGCCTGCGCCAGCGCATCAGCGCGTTCCAGCCGTTGGGCCAGTACAGCGGCGCAGTGCATGCGGCGGTGTTTATGAATAATCAGGGTGAATTGCTGATGGGCCGCGAAGACATCGGCCGGCATAACGCCCTGGATAAGTTGATCGGCGCCTTGATCCGCCAAAAGATTCCGACCGACGGCGGCCTGGCGATTGTCACCAGTCGCTGCAGCCTCGAATTAATCCAGAAAGTTCTGCGCGCGGGCATCCAGACCCTGGTCAGCCTGTCGTCGCCTACCGGCCTGGCCTTGCAATGGGCCCGCCGACACAACCTCAATCTCATCCACCTGCCGCAGAAAAGTGCGCCGCGGGTCTACAGCCCTGCGATGGAGAACCAGTCATGAGCCAGCACCACCAAGCCGACCAAACCCCGACTCCGCGCTACAAGCCCTACAAAGGCCCGGCTGGCGGCTGGGGCGCGCTGATCAGCGTGGCGCAGGCCTGGTTGACCAGCGACAACGCGCTGAAAAACCTGCGCATGATGCTCAAGACCAACCAGAACGGCGGCTTCGACTGCCCGGGCTGCGCCTGGGGCGATTCGCCGGAAAGCGGCATGGTCAAGTTCTGCGAAAACGGCGCCAAGGCGGTCAACTGGGAAGCCACCAAACGCCGCGTGGATGCCGCATTTTTTGCCAAGCACAGCGTCACCGCACTGCTGGAGCAAAGCGACTATTGGCTCGAATACCAGGGCCGCCTGACCGAGCCGATGCGCTATGACACCGAAACTGACCGCTACACGCCGATCAGTTGGGAAGCGGCGTTCGACCTGGTTGGCAAGCACCTCAACGCACTGCCAAGCCCGGACATGGCCGAGTTCTACACCTCGGGCCGCGCCAGCAACGAGGCGGCTTACCTGTATCAGCTGTTTGTGCGCGCCTACGGCACCAACAACTTCCCGGACTGCTCAAACATGTGCCACGAAGCCAGCGGCGTGGCCCTGGCGCAAAGCGTGGGGGTGGGCAAAGGCACCGTGACCTTTGACGACTTCGAACACGCCGATGCGATTTTCGTGTGGGGCCAGAACCCCGGCACCAATCACCCGCGTATGCTCGAACCGCTGCGTGAGGCAGTTAAACGCGGCGCCCAGGTGGTGTGCATCAACCCGCTGAAAGAGCGCGGCCTGGAACGTTTCCAGCACCCGCAACACCCGCTGGAAATGCTCACCAACGGCGACAAGCCGACCAACACCGCCTATTTCCGCCCGGCACTGGGCGGCGACATGGCCATCCTGCGCGGCATGGCCAAGTTCCTGCTGCTGTGGGAACGCCAGGCCCAGGCCGAAGGCAAAGAAGCCGTGTTCGATCACGACTTCCTCAACGAACACACCACCAACGTGCTGGATTACCTGGGCCAGATCGACGACACCTCGTGGGATGAGATCGTCGAGCAGTCAGGCCTGACCCTGGTGGAGATCGAGCAAGCGGCGCGCATGTACGCCAAAGGCAAGAACGTGATCATGTGCTGGGCGATGGGCATCACCCAGCATCGCCATTCGGTGCCAACCATCCAGGAAATCGCCAACCTGATGCTGTTGCGCGGCAACATCGGCCGCCCAGGCGCCGGCTTGTGCCCGGTGCGCGGCCACAGCAACGTGCAGGGCGACCGCACCATGGGCATCAACGAGCGCCCACCGGTGGCATTCCTCGATTCCCTGGAACGGCGCTTCCAGTTCCAGGTGCCGCGCCACAATGGCCATAACGTCGTGGAAGCCATCCACGCGATGCTCGAAGGCCGCTCCAAAGTGTTTATCGGCCTGGGCGGCAACTTCGCCCAAGCCACGCCCGACAGCCCGCGCACCTTTGAAGCACTGCGCAGCTGCGACCTGACCGTGCAGATCAGCACCAAGCTCAACCGCAGCCATTTGATGCACGGTAAAGACGCGCTGATCCTGCCGTGCCTGGGCCGTACCGACATCGATATCCAGGCCGACGGCCCGCAAGCGGTGACGGTGGAAGACTCGTTCAGCATGGTTCACGGCTCCAACGGCCAACTGCAGCCACTGTCGAAGCTGATGAAATCCGAGCCTGCGATTCTTGCCGGCATTGCTGCCGCAACCCTGGGCAGCAAACCCGTGGACTGGAACTGGCTGGTCGCCGACTACGGGCGCATCCGCGACCTCATCGCCGACACCATCCCAGGCTTCAAGGACTTCAACGAGCGCATCAAACACCCGGGCGGTTTCTACCTGGGCAACTCCGCTGGCGCACGCCGCTGGAACACGCCCTCGGGCCGCGCCAATTTCCGCCCGAACGTGCTGCCCAAAGACCTGATCCACGAACGCACCCACGCCACGGGCCGGGTGCCGGACCTGATCATGCAGTCGATGCGCTCTCACGATCAGTACAACACCACCATTTACGGCCTGGACGACCGCTACCGTGGCGTGAAAGGTCAGCGTGACGTGCTGTTCGTGAATGAAGCCGACATCATCCGCCTGGGCTTCAAGCCCGGGCAGAAAGCCGACATCGTTTCGCTGTGGGAAGATGGCCGTGAGCGCCGAGTGAAGGGCTTTACGTTGCTGGCGTTTGATATTCCCGCAGGGCAGGCAGCCGCTTACTACCCGGAAGTGAACCCGCTGGTGCCACTGGAGAGCACAGGCGATGGCAGCCATACGCCGACGTCGAAGTTTGTGGCGATCCGTCTGGAAGCGGCGAGTGCGACCGGCCTGATCATGGCGCGCTCGGCCTGACCGGGATTGTTGTGACGGGCGCGCCTGTTGCGGCACCGGGCCCGTTGTGGCGAGCGGGCTTGCCCCGCGCTGGGCTGCGTAGCAGCCCTTGGGTCCAGGCACTGCGTTCTGACTGAAAGAATGCGCTGACATTATCTGGGGCCGCTTCGCAGCCCAACGCGGGGCAAGCCCGCTCACCACAACAAGCCGCTCGCCACGACTACTGAAAATCCCAGGCACAAAAAAGGCCGCTTTTGCATAAAAGCGGCCGTTCCGAAGTAGCTAAAGACTCGCAAAATCCACTTAAGTTCCCCATACAAAACAGTAACTTAGAGAATTGTATACAACCTGTACCACTGGTCGGTTTTCGATTGTCAGCATCCCGATACAACCTCAGGATCGCGCCGTCATCCTCTTGAGGTCTCTCTATGAAGTTTTCCTCGATTCTCTTGTTGTCCCTTGGCCTGGTCAGTGGCGCAGCCATGGCCGGTGGCACCACCGAAGCCGGTGTGGGCGGCGCATTGGGCGGGGTTCTAGGTTCGGTTGTCGGCCAGCAGGTCGGCGGTAACACCGGTTCGGCCATCGGCGCAGCGCTGGGCGGCGCGGGCGGCAGTGCAGTCGGCGCTGACAAGCGCAGCCGTGGTGAAGCAGCCATTGGCGGCGCACTCGGCGCGGCAGGCGGCAACGTGGTGGGCCGCAGCATGGGTGGCAACACCGGCAGCCTGATCGGCGCAGCCGCAGGCGGCGGTGCAGGTGGTGCGCTGGGCAACTACATGGGCAACAAGAGCGATGACGACGACCGTCGCTATCGCGGTCGGGATAACCGTCGTTATGACCGTGATGACCATCGTGGCCGTGGCCATGCGTATGGGCATCGCAAGAACAAGCATCACTACCGTAATCATCGGTAAGGTCGAGAGACACTGCTGGACCAATGTGGGAGCGGGCTTGCCCGCGATAACGTAGTGTCGGAAGCGCATCCAACCCTTACGCACCGTTATCGCAGGCAAGCCCGCTCCCACATTGATTTCCGCTGATGACACAGGTTGTGTTACACCACCAACCGCTGCAACGCCTCGCGCAATCGCCCCGGAATCGTCACCGGCTGGTTCGACGCCCGGTCCACAAAGACATGCACAAAGCGCCCCGCCGCACAGGCATCCTCTTCGCCTGACTTGAACACCGCCAATTCATACTGCACCGAGCTGTTACCCAACTTGCCCACGCGCAGGCCAATCTCTATGCGATCGGGAAACGCGATCGACGCAAAGTAATCGCACGCCGAACTCACCACAAACCCCACCACTTCACCGTCGTGAATATCCAGCCCACCCTCTTCAATCAGGTAAGTATTCACCGCCGTGTCGAAGTAGCTGTAGTAGGTGACATTGTTCACGTGACCATACACATCGTTATCGTGCCAACGCGTGATGATCGGTTGGAAGTGACGGTAGTCAGCGCGTTGCGGCATAGAATCAGACATGTGCAGCTCTCATAAGTGGATTTACAGGTCGTTCAGATGGGCCTGGGCCCATTCACGCACCTCGGCGTAGGGATACGCCTCCAGCGTAGCGAAGCCCGGAATACCGCGCGCCTTCAACTTGGTAAACAGCGGCACGCTGATACCCCCCAGGAATCGTGTCAACCGCTCCGCGCCCGGCAGTTGCCCGGTGTGCTCATGGTGCCTGTGGATAAAATCACCGCACAGTGCCATGAAGTTTTTATCCACAAGCGCTGGCAAACTCGGGGGTGGCGGTAGATGCGCCACATGGCCATGACATACCGAGCAATGCCCGCAGCGCAGCGGCGCGTTTTCATCGCCAAAGTAGTGGGCCAAACGCTGGCCCAGGCAATCCTCGGTGGCAAACAGATCGAGCATGGCATGGATCCGCGCCACCTCCGTCACCTCGTGCTGCTTGAAGCCTGTGTATAACTCCTCGCTCAACACCTGTGGATCGAACTCGGTGTGCAGCAAGCTGTAAACCTCCGTCATCTGCTTGCTTTCCAGCTCGATCAGGCCCTGCTCCTGGAAGTAATCGAGCGCTTTCACCACCCGGCTGCGCTCGGCATTGTGCTGTTGGTACAGCGCGTCGAAATCCACGGTCGCCCAGGTTCTGGCGCGACTGCATACCTGAATGATCGACGCGACAAACTGCTGGCGCTCGCCGGAAAAACGCGCCAGCAAGGCTTCGGGTTCGATCAGGTATTTGAAGCGGTACTCGGCGTAAAAAGCATAACGCGGCGCAATCACGCCCTTGAGCTCCAATTGCACCAGCAGCGTTTTCAATGGCAGCTCGCGGATGTTGCTGTGGTCCGACAGCGACCTCAACAAGAACTCCCACTGCCCCTCGCCGCGCGACGCCTGCAACTCCTCCAGCACACGGAGAATGCCCGCCTGCTCCGGCGTGTCGCCGTACACGAAGTTTTCCAGCACATTGAGGCTGTCGCGGTTGGCCAGCACCAGGCAATCGGATGGCTGCCCGTCCCGCCCTGCACGGCCGATTTCCTGGCTGTAGTTCTCAATGGATTTAGGCAGGTCGAAGTGCACCACGTTGCGGATGTCACTTTTATCGATGCCCATGCCGAATGCGATGGTGGCGACGATGCAATTGGAGCGCCCACCCATAAAACGCTGCTGGATACCCTCGCGTTTGTCGTGGGGCAAACCGGCGTGATAAGCCTCGGCCTGAATGCCGTTGCGGTTCAGATGTTCTGCGATCTGCTCAGCGGTTTTCTGCAAGGTGACGTAGACGATACTCGGCTGATTGGCTCGCTCGCTCATCCATTCGACCAGGCGCCGACGTTTGTTATGCCCGCTCACCGGCTCCACCAGCAAGTTGAGATTGGGCCGGTAAAAGCCTGTGGTGATGACATCGTCCGGCGCAATGGCGAACTTCGCCTGCATGTCGGCAATCACCTTGGGCGTCGCCGTAGCCGTCAGCAGCAGTGCTTGTGGGATATTGAACTGACGCTGGTAGTCCGGCAGCTTCAAATAGTCCGGACGGAAGTTGTGGCCCCACTCGGAAATACAGTGCGCCTCATCCACCACCAACAGCGAGATCTGCACGCTTTGCAGAAAGTTACGGAAGCGCTCGTTCTTCAAGCGCTCCACGGAAATCATCAGAATTTTCAGCTCGCCCGAACGCGCACGGGCCATCACATCATTGGCGTTCTCGCGGCTCTGCGCCGAATCAATACTGCCGGCGCAAATGCCGTGGCGTTGCAGGAACCCCAGCTGGTCCTGCATCAACGCCAACAACGGCGACACCACCAGCGTCAGGTGCGGCAGCAGCACCGCCGACAGCTGATAACACAACGACTTGCCCGAGCCGGTGGGGAAAATAGCAGCGGCCGAACGACCGGCCAGTATGGCGCTGACCGCCTCTTCCTGGCCCAAACGAAACTGTGGATAACCAAAGACCTGTTGGAGGGTGTTGTGCATAAGCTGTCACTCCATTGACCGCTGAACGAGCGCAAAACATAGACCAGCGCGCTCAGCGAATCGAGAAAGGTCACAAGGAAAAAAGAGACAGGATGATACAGGGGTAGAGGATGGCCCAGGGCCGACGTGGGATGTTTCGCGCGGATTTGTCGGAGCACTAAGAACCAGATGTGGGAGCTGCATTTTAGATCCGCTCTACCTGCTGACTTAGCAGTTTTGCGTTTGATTTTATCCCGCCTGCGAACCGAAGCATTGCGCTACGATCAAGCCTTGCGCCCCAAGAGTGCGCTGCAATGAGCGAACCGACGTTTGAGCAAGAACAGGATCACTACCGCAAGATCCGTCGCTCCAATTGGTTGGCCAGTCTGCGCCTGGAAAGATTCGACACCCAGCCGACCGATTTCGACAAACCTCTGCCGACCCGCGAAGCCGTGCTTGCCAAGTACCGCGCCGTCGCCTCCTATCCCACTGAGACTCACTGATCGTTCCTCACGCTCTGCGTGGGAACGATCCAAATGATTGAACCATATGTTTATTGCTCGAAATAACGCTGACTTCTAAGGCTCGCTCCGTCGCTATCAATACGGCGACGAGCGTGGTCACTCGAACAACAGCAGAGATAAACGTGCCAATTTTTTCGCGTATTTCTTTGATTTTTTCGGAGTGCCCTTTTATGACAACGCTCAATGTCCCTACCAATCGCTATCGCCTCCTACGCACCAACTTCACCGACACCCACCCTCTCGTCATCGATACCGAAGCTACCGCCGAAGCCATCCAGTCCGCCGGACACCAGCGCATCCGCGCTGCCACCGACTTACCGGAAACTTTCATCTGCCTGACCTTCGAACACGCCGACCTCGAAGATATCTCTCACATCATCAATGCCCTATATCTGCTGGTGCAGGATGGCTGTGATCTGATGGAAGCTGCGCAGCACGTTCAACTGCAACCGGCAGTCGAAATACAGCCACAACCTATCCAACCACTGAGCTAAACCTGTAGGAGAGGGCTTGCCCGCGATGGCGGCATGTCAGGCAATATTTCCATACCTGACACACCACCATCGCGGACAAGCCCGGGCCCCACATTGGGTGGGTGTTACCAAAAAATCACTGTCAAACCGCAAATGCCGGAAAGCTCTGTGGGAAGCAGACAAAGACGATGTAGCCCTCTTCCCAAACTGCTTAAAACAGCTATCTCACCCTCTACATAACCTCCCTTCACATGACTGAAACTAGTGACCTCTCCATTGTCCCGGCAAAAACCCGTGAATATCGAAAGGACTCAATACATCGGCCACTATGGCGTCACCTTCACAATGATTCGCTTCACTGTTGTGCCTGACAGTCGGCATGCCTTGGCTAACCTGTGCCTGCTTGAAGCGAAAACAGCTGCGCGGAAAGTGCGTGATCAGATACGCAGCTTGTACGAGAACATGTTGGCCCGAGATTTACCCTGCGAGAGAGCAGTCGCGATTTCCCAACCGCTGAGACGGAGCCAGGCCGACCGGTTAAACGATCAAAATGCGTTCATCAAACAAATAATTTCCGGTGCGATTAAAGCCCCGGGGATAGCTATATCTACGGTAACGGCTGGCTTAGTTGGCGATACGATTTCCGGCAAGCTTCGCAGGTATCACGCAGGTGACATCATCATCGGATTGGACGCAAATGTGAGAGGAGGAATCGGGCCTCAGCGGTCAACACTCTCAATGCATGTCTACTCAGACGAGTCTTGATCACATGGACCTTTACCTTCAATCCGCGATTTTTCTCCTTATCTATATGGTGGTGCATTACCAGATCACCGACCCCACGCTTAGAAAGCGCTTCGCCATCACCTGTCTCGCCACAGGTCTCACTTTGACGTTCCTGCTACCCTACGTAGCGGTGATCCTCAGAATGTCATTCCTACCGGTCTTCATATTCTTGTTAGGGTTGCTACTCTTCATCACCCGAAACAAATTCCGCCGACAACGCAACCATCCCCCTCACCCACTTCTGCGTGCTCCCACCATGAACCTGGCCCCCAACTTCCCCGAAGACCCCGTCATGCGGCAGCTCCTGCAATTGCTGCACGAAGAAATCGGTCTGCCGAAGCACAAGACCCTTCGCCTTGAAACCTCGCTCAACTTCGACCTTGGCTGCGACCGCGCCGAGGCCAAGCAATTTATGGAAGCGCTGGAGCAGGATTTTGCAGTCGATCTGGGCGACTACGATGCCTACCGTTACTTCCAACCGCCGGTGTTCGATGTGTTCCTCAAACGCCGCGCCAAAGGCCGAGGCGACAAAGTGCCGCTGACCATCGGCATGCTCTACCTGGCCATCAAAACGCATAGCTGGGATACCCAGACCCTGGAAAACCTCAGTTGATCTGAACGACACTGAGGATAAAATGTGGGAGCGGGCTTGCTCGCGCATGCGGTGTGTCAGGTAGAGTAGCGCTCACTGATCCACCGCATGCGCGGGCAAGCCCGCTCCCACATTGGCGATGCGCTAACCTGGCGAATTGCCTACCTACCAAGGACCGTACATGGACGTATTAATGGGCCTGCTGGCCGCCCTGCTCTGGGGTGGCACGGACTTTCTTGTGGGTCTCAATGCCCGGGCTGTCGGCGTTAAACGCGCGGTGTACTTCGGCCAGGCCCTCGGTTTCCTGATCATGACTCTGCTGCTGGTCATCTTCCCGGCGTACCTGTTCAAATCCCTGAATAGCCCGTTGAGCGTCTGGCTCCTGGGCATCGCGGCCGCGCTGCTCACCGTCTCCGGTGCCCTCGCGCTGTCCAAGGCTTTCGCCCTGGGCAAAGCGGCCATCGTCGCGCCGCTGGTGACGTCGTACGGCGTGGTCACTACGCTGCTGTCCTGGGCCAGTGGTGAGCACATCAGCCTGATCCAACTTGGCTGCATCGGCGTGTGCGTCGTCGGCGTGATCCTCTCCAGCATCCACAAGGACAACGGCGTCCCGCACAACCACCCACGCCTGTCCATTGCCTACGCCATGCTCGCCGCCTTGCTGTATGGCACCAGCTTCTGGCTGCAAGGTCGCTACACGCTGCCGGCACTGGGACCGATCACCATGTTGTGGCTGGGTTACCTGGTAGGCCTGTGCGTGCTGGTGGTGATGGTATTGAAGATCAAGGACGGGCTGAAAATCCCACCGCTGAAAAACTGCGCGACATTGACCGGTGCGAGCTTGATGAACCTCGGGGGTTTCTCGGCGTTTTCGTGGGGGGCGATGGCGGGGTCGGTTTCGGTGGTGACGGTGATCAGTACATTGTCGGGTGGGATTGCGGCAGTGCTGGGATATGTGTTTTTCAAGGAGCGGTTGTCGGCGGTGCAAGTGTTGGGCGTTGCATTAGTGCTGGCCGGCGCAGTAGTTTTGCACATCGCCGACTAACCTTTCGCGCATAAAAAAACCGCCCACTGGGGGCGGTTTTTTAACAGCTTTTGAACCTTACAACTTCGGCCCGGCCGCCTTGATCGCGTCGCTCACTTCAAACTTCTTGAAGTTCTCGATGAACAGACCCGCCAGCGCTTTCGCCGCTTCGTCGTAGGCAGCTTTGTCAGCCCAGGTGTTACGTGGGTTCAACAGGCCAGTCTCAACGCCCGGTACGGCCAATGGCACGTCGAGGTTGATGGTGTCCAGGTGTTCGGTCTCGGCACCGATCAACGCGCCGCTCTGGATCGCTGCGATCACGCCGCGAGTGGTCGGGATGTTGAAGCGTTTGCCGACGCCGTAGCCGCCGCCGGTCCAGCCGGTGTTGACCAGGTAGACCTTGGAGCCGAAGCCGCGCACGCGCTTGATCAAAAGCTCTGCGTATTCGCCGGCCGGGCGTGGGAAGAACGGCGCGCCGAAGCAGGTGGAGAAGGTCGACTTGATGCCGCTGCCCGAACCCATTTCGGTCGAGCCCACCAGCGCGGTGTAGCCGGACAGGAAGTGGTAGGCCGCTTGTTCCTCGCTGAGGATCGACACAGGCGGCAGCACGCCGGTCAGGTCGCAGGTCAGGAAGATTACCGCGTTTGGCTCACCGCCCAGGTTCTTCTCGGAACGCTTGGCAACGTGCTCCAGCGGGTACGCGGCGCGGCTGTTCTGGGTCAGGCTGACGTTGGTGTAGTCGGCGTGCTTGGCATCGTCGATCACCACGTTTTCGAGCACGGTGCCGTGCTTGATGGCTTTCCAGATAACCGGCTCGTTCTTCTCGGACAGGTCGATGCACTTGGCATAGCAACCGCCTTCGATGTTGAACACCACGCCTTCGCCCCAGCCGTGTTCGTCGTCACCGATCAGGTAACGGCTTTCGTCGGCGGACAGGGTGGTTTTACCAGTGCCCGACAGACCGAAGAACAGGGTCACGTCGCCTTCTTCGCCGATGTTGGCGGCGCAGTGCATTGGCAACACATCAGCAGCCGGCAGCAGGAAGTTCTGCACCGAGAACATGGCTTTTTTCATTTCACCGGCGTAACGCATGCCGGCGATCAGGACTTTTTTCTGTGCGAAGTTGAGGATCACGCAACCGTCGGAGTTAGTGCCGTCACGCTCTGGCACACATTCGAAATTGGCCACGTTAAGCACTTGCCACTCATCACGGCCGGCCGGGTTGTACTGAGCCGGGTTGATGAACAGGCAACGACCGAACAGGTTCTGCCAGGCAGTCTGGGTAGTCATTTTCACGGCCAGGTAGTGGTCTTCTGCAGCCCCTACGTGAACGTGGGAAACGAAATGCTCTTGCGCGTTGTTGAATGCTTCTACGCGGCTCCACAGCGCATCGAACTTGTCGGCTGGGAACTTGCGGTTGATCGGGCCCCAGGCGATGGCGTCCTGGGTGGAAGGCTCTTCAACGATGAAGCGGTCGACCGGAGAACGACCGGTGCGGTGACCGGTTTCTACGACCAGCGCGCCAGTA
>Ga0153931_100242_pt1 | contig 17492 bp, 6 predicted proteins | sample TSNJ015MetaG_FD_104730 | JGI IMG/M metagenome (GOLD analysis project Ga0153931, IMG submission 104730) | Attine ant fungus gardens microbial communities from New Jersey, USA - TSNJ015 MetaG | ecosystem: Host-associated > Fungi > Mycelium > Unclassified | place: USA: New Jersey, Wharton State...
CACTGCCCCCAAACGGATCCCGATACAAGCGCTGTTTTACGACACCTCGCAAACCGGCGCATTGCTCGGCGCACAGAGGGATCAGCGTGATTACTTCACTGCCACCGGGGACTGGTTGCCGGTTCTGCGCATGGATCTGCGCCAGCCACCCGGCGCGGTGTTCGGCTTCAACCTGCAGGAACAGTTGTACAACGGCTATGAGGTCGCTTCGCGATTGAACGCGCGGTATGAGAACACCGCAGCGACCTGTCAGGGGGGTAAAACCGCGTACTTCTGCGACGGTGTCCTGCTGCGTGCCACCCAGGCGTCCAAGGCTTTTCACATGTGGAATCCCAGCCCGACATCAGTAGGCAATGGCGGTGTTTCCTTCACCTATTTACGCAAGGATGCAGGGCTGACCAAACCGGTGTACGCGCAAGGTTTTCTCGTTCGCGAAAGCTTTGCCCCGGCGGCATATCCCCTGAACGTGATGTGTGCCTACCCCTTCGATGGCGCCACCAGCCGCCCTCAGGACACCTGCCGTACCCGCGGTGACATGTGTCACGAGCTGGGTGTCACCAGTGTCGAGGCCTGGGTGACTCGCTACGCCAAGTCACCCCGCACCAGTTGTGCGTTCAACAACGACCCGGCGCAATTCCAGCTCAACATCGACGTTCGCCCCAGCGTGCCCAACGGCGATGGCTGGAACGAGGTGATGATTCAGACCTGGCCGCAGGACATCCCCCTGCAAATCCCCCTTGAAGCGTTTTATTACAGCCTGAAAGCGCACTACACCAGCAATGGTCTGCCCCAGGCTCAGTTCGCCCAACGCGATTACTTCGAGATCACCGGGCGCTTTCTGCCCATTGTCCTGATTGACCTCGAAGCGCCAGCGGGCCAGGTCTTCCGATACGACCCCGCCGATCAGAACGCCGCCGGTGCTCCCGCAAGTGTCCTGATCACGCCTGATCTCTGATCACCGAAGGCGTCAAGCCATGGCTTTGCTTTGCAGCGCATGACCGCTCATCGAAAACCCGCGCCTACCTGTTAGTTCTGACAGTAGCCAGGGTTCGCCACATCGGGCCCAATCAAGTAACGCCTCCCTGGCAGAACCGCATAACCTTCGATGAGGTTTTTCGTCATGACGCACTTTCACTCATTCCTGTTTCCACCCTTGCAGACCGACACGCCTTTACTGCAACTGCGCCCCTTGCGGATTTCGGACCTCGTAGCACCGATCGTCGATGGGCACGGCGGTATCAACTTCAAGAACTATCACCGCTATCCCGACGGTTTGTTCTGTGCCGTCGACGCGTACGCCGCGCCCATGCGCGAAGGCGACAAGCTGGATATCTATTGGGGCAAGGACAACAAGATCTTTACCCGAGTGTTGGATGATGAAGATGAGATCAACAAGCCGGTGTTTTTTTTCCTGCCGGTGACAAACATCCTTCCCGGCTGGGCTGACGAGGTCTACTACATCCTGACCCGCGCGGACAACAACCCCCCAGAGGATCCCTCCACGCCCTTGCGAATACTGGTGAAACTGGATCTACCCGGCGGCAACGACGTAGACCCCCATAAGCCCGGACACTCAAATCTACACATCGTGCAACTGCCGCGCGACGTCATCGTTAACGGCGTGGATGCCGATTGGGCAGCCAGGGGAGTGCCGATGGTCATTCCACCCTACCCGAACATCGCCGTGCGCGACGTTATCCTAGTGAAATGGGGCAAGGCCTCCCTCGATCCTCATATCGTCAGCGCCGACGAGGCAGCCGGCACAACGCCTATCGTGATCACAATCCACAAGGACAAAATTGTCGCCGGTGGTGACGGCGACGGGCTGGTGGTGGATTACGATATCCATGACGAGGTGCTCAACTACTCCGAGAAACGCTCCCAGAGCACTACCGTCAACGTCATGTCCGGAGAGCGACTGCTGGATGAACCGATTATCCAGGACTCAAAAAACGGCACCCTCTATCTCGGCGAGCTGGAAGATCGCGATGCCAGCGTGGAGGTTCACGCCTCCGGCAGCCCTTTCAAACGGGGTGACACCATCACCATGAACTGGGAAGGCACAACACAGACCGGCGAAACGTTGCCCACCCAACAATCCAGGATCCTGGAAAATCTGCCCAGCAATCTCAAGTTTCAGATTCCGAATGCGCTGGTCCGGGCGCTTGAAATGGGATCCGCCAAGGCATCGTATGTGCTCTACGATAAAGAAGATGGCACTGGGCTCAGCTCCAGGCACGGACTCGCCCAGGTGATGCCCGGGGTGCCCGGGGTGCCCGCGCCGGTCCTCAAGGAGGCCTCAAACGGTAAGGTGAACGCCGATATCACGTCGGCCACCGTGGACATTCGGTACCCGGGCATGGCCGCGGGCGAAACCGTCAACATGGCCTGGCTGGGCACCAAGGCCAATGGCAATCCCTACTTGTATGAGGCACAGCACATCGTCAGCCCGGATGACGTGAAAAACCTCCTCGTGACCTTGCACGTGCCGGGTAAACATCTGCGAGTGCTGAAGAACGGCACACTGAATCTGTTCTACCGGGTCTCCGGCGACGAGTCGAAATGGCGGGGCCTGAATGAGTCCGGGCATCAGCAGATCGAAGTGTTGCAATTCACCTGAGTCACCGGCCAAAGGCCTGCAAAAAAAACGCCTCGCGAAGGCGAGGCGTTTTTTATCGGGGGTTGCACCCGGTCAGGATCAGGACGTTTACCAGGCCCAGCGCAGCCCGACATTCACCCCATACGGCTGCTCGATGTTCTTGCCATTGCTGTAATCGAAATCGGCATGCACCTGCAGGTCCTTGGTCACGGCCAGGGCCATGCCTGCACCCAGCACACCACGGGTGCCAGACAGGTCGTTGTTGAACTGATTGTTGTCGTTGACCGTCACGCGGTTGTTGTTGATGAACTCGTGCTGCACTGCCGCACGCACATAAGGCTGGGCGACCATGCCGTTGTCCATGTTGAAGGTGCGACCCACCGTGGTACCGGCTTCACCTAGCACCGAGCGGCTGCGATCGCCGTCGGCCTGCATGCCGTTGTCCAGATCAAAGTTGTCACCCTGTACCACAGCGGTCGACAGTTTGCCGTACGGTTCGACGAAGTAACCGCCGCCCAGTTTGATCTGACGCCCGAACTCCGCCGAAGCGCTCACCCCGGAGTTGTCGTAACTGCCCTTGGCACGGGTGCCATCGCTCAAGCCGACTTTGGTGTCATTCCGGAAGCGGTTGAACTTGAGCTGAGCGTCGAAGTAGTAGCCGCTCTGCGCGTCGATCCAGGTCACATAGGGCCCCAGATAGTAGCTGTCGACCGTACCCGACGTTCCCTGCGCAACGTCAAGGTCGGTATGGCTGTAGCCACCCATGATCCCCCCGACCCACGCGCTGTCACCCAGATGCGTGTCCACACCGACGGACACCCCCTGTTGAGTCTGCTGATAACCCACGCCGGAAGCGGCATTGATGTTGTATTTGTTGCCGTAGGTGCGCATCCACAAGCCGGTATCGCCACCATTGAAACGCAGCTCGCCCATGCGGCTGCGCAACGTTGCCGCCTCGGCATACAACAGCGTCACCGGGGCGTTGAACAGCGCCAGTACCGATTTCGCGCCGGGGCTGATGGTCTTGGTGGTGGGGTCGAGAAACCATTCCGTACCGCCCGTCCCTGCGGCTCGCTGATCCAGATCATACGACCAGGCACCGAGATCGACACGCCCGCCTCTCAGGGCAAATTGCGCATCGCCGGCGGCGGTATGCACCAGAGTCAACTGTTGGGGGTTCACCGCGTCCAGACCGGACGCAGCCACCAGCAACCCGAACTGCCCGCTGGCCACGCCCGTGACATTGAGCAAGTCGTGCTGACCGGTGGCGAAATTGCCTTTCATTTCGACCGTACTGGAACCGTCCGGCGAACCGGCCAGTGTGCCGACGTTCAACTGGTAGAACGTGTTGGGCACATCCTGCGCACCAAAACGAACTGTCCCGCCATTCATGGCGAGTGTTCCTACAGTGTCGTTGCCGGCCAGGGTCCAGACCGAACCACTGTTGATGGTTACGCCGCTGGCGTTGTCGAGGCGGCCGGTCAGTTGCGAGTGGTTCTGCAGGGTGACGTTGGCGGTCGATCCACTGTCCACCAGCACGTCACCTTTCATGTTGCCCTGATCGAAGGTGAGATTGGCGGTACTGTTGCCGGCAACACTGACATTGCCCTCCAATGTGCTGTCCGCCACATTCATCGTCGCACTCGATGCACCCTGTACATCAAGCAACACGCCGTTGCCGGCCAGCAGACGAGTCGCGTTCAGAACCTCTATCTGTGCGTTGACACCCGAAGTAGCCTGAATCGCTGCCCCGGTCTGCCCTTGAACCAGCACATTGTCCAGCGACACATTGGCGCCAGTGCCGACACCTGCGGTATCCGCGCGCAACCGAATTCCGTTCGTGCCCCCCGTCATGCTCCCCCCCACCGCACGGACTTGTGCGCCGAAGGAATTGAGACCCACGCCGCTTGCCCCGGCGGCGGTCAGGTGGGTATCGGTCAGTTGAATGTCACTGCCGCCACTGGTTTCGATCCCGGCCGTCTGGCCAGTGATCTGACTGCCGCTGATCACAACGGTTGAACCGGTGGTGGTGCCACCGTTGCGGCCGATAAACATGCCCATGCGCGAGCCCGTGACGGTAGCATCGGACACATTGGCGCCGGCGTTGGTGACGGCAATTCCCGCGCTGCCCCCCATGCCAGCATAGGTCCCGCCCAAGGCATTGAATTGCGCTCCCGTGTTGATCGATAACGCAAAAGTAGTTGCACCGGTGGCGTTCAATACGCCTCCATCATGGACAGCGTAACTATCCTGTGCAGTGTTCTGATCGATATTCAGCGTTTGCCCTGCACCAATCGACGTCAAGGCAAAAACAAGAGGACTGGTAGAGAAAAACGGCACCAGGGACAACCATGCCAGATGTTTTCTCGACCCTGTTGATGAAAATAGATGTGCACAATAACCCATGTAACCTCCTTACAACTTTTCGCGGAAAATGCTTCCGTTGAAAACCAGAAAACCGGGGGGCAATGTACAAGGAGACAACCATTTCCTCTGTAGGAATAGTCCTCAATTTGATGGGAATTAATACCCCGCATGCGTAAAAACAGAAAGGCGGAAAGCGCAATGCACGCCTCCGCCTTTCAAAACGCGGATTTAATCGTCTAACTCGTCGCAATATTTCTCGTCGAAATCAGCGACCACGACCCTGACTTCCTGTTCATTGGAGGAGTGAGTTTCCTCATCAATCTCCGCTGTGTAGACGATTTTTCCGTATCCGTCCTTGATCGGCCGCAGCGCCTCAGTGAATGGCAAGTACACATCAAAGCCATCCACATGCTCATTGCCCTGCAATACTTTCTCGATCAGGTAGTCGTCAATAGGAGGTTCGCTCGGGCTCAGCTTTCTGCGCGACCAGGTAAAGAGCAACTTCATACCTTGCTCAAGCGAACCGCCGGCAGGACGAACTCGGATAATTCCAGCCAACCCAATGAACGGAATATCTCGAAGCGAAGTGCAATTCAGATACGTGATTTTCCCCGGATTGACATAAAGATTCTGAATGACCGGATCAGGCAAGGTCACCGGATAGATATAGACTTTAACTTCGGTAGGCGGGGATGGGTTTTCATTTTCACCGTTGGCCGGGTTGGTAATCACATAACGTGCTTTTTTCTTCCCGTTTTTGGTTTTCTCAAATACCTCTGATGGCAGTGTTAAGGGAACTTTGAAGTCAGGGGGTTCCGTTCCCTCCACTTCATACACACCCTCTGGCGCCGCAACTTTTTCGCCTTGCCACACCAGGGTGATAAGGTCGCCTGGCTTGACACCCGCCGGGAGATCCAGATCTATGGCGATATCATTGCCTTTGTCAGCTTCCACCAACTCGTTATCTTTGGTTGAGCCCTTGACGACCAGTTCGTCCAGATTAGGATTACCCACTTCCGGATCGGGTTCAGGATTGACGGGGCCGGCGATAGTCAAATCGATCGAGACTGTCGCCCCTGTTGCTTCCGGAAATTCCTTGCCATTTCGATCGATGACGTAAGTCACCCGTGCATCCCGAGGCCCGTCGCCACCGGCCGCCACATCTGCATAAGGAACATCGACGATCACTTCACTGGTGCCGTCGGTCGGTACGCCGGGTTGCTCTTTTCCATCGAACGTGACCACGGCCTTGTCATTTGGCGAGCCATTGGAAAATGTTGGAATAACCACTGCCAGAGAAGGAAAGGAGTCCTTCCGGTCGATCACACCATCATCGTTCGCCGGTGCCTCTGGTGGTTTCAAGTCGGTGGGGGTTGGTGTCAGTTGCACATCAAATGTAAACGGGTCTCCCGCCGGCCCGATATTCCCCACTCGATCGTTATACCTGCAATAAAAATCACGCTTCCCTTCACCCACACCCTTAATTGTAGCCGTAGAAATTTTTATCACGATAGGAGCAGTCAAATCATCGCCCATTACGAAGGGTGGTACAGGAACACCTGCATAATAACCAGCGTAACTATCACCCGTCGCGGCATCATTGGGCGTATCAATACTCATGGTTACTTCAATGTTTTTGTCCAGATATTCACGCGTCAACACTCCACCAATCACTTCGGCAGGCGGCACCGGAGCCTCCCCCGGGTTATTATGATTAGGCGGCGTATTGTCGATATAAAACCGCGACACTTCAGATGAAGTATCAACACCACCGTAATTAATTACGTACGTCAAGTCAAACAGGCCAGGAGTGCCGGTGTAAAGCCCTGACAATTCCAATATAAAATCATCACTCGATGCAGGTACTTCCGTCCAATCCTCTGAAACGAGCTGCGCTCCTTTAAACAAGGCGATCCATAATTCCCCTGGCCCAGAACCTTCAGGCCTTTCCACATCGAGGACTTGTACATCGCAATTTTTCCCCTGACGATCTGATTGCAACTTCTTGATGTTTTGATCGCCTGGAAGTGCCGGCAATAAGTTTACAACCTCCGGCGCTATGCCCGCCCGAGTCTTCAGCGACTGACGCAACACATACAGTTTTCTACGGGCAGCCTCTGCCTTGGATAACACTTTCAAATTATTCATTATCTGCTCTCCTGATCAAATGGATGCGCCAGGCCATCTGTTCCCACTACGAACTTCCAGACAGATACCGGGCATGTACTGCACTTTCACGTAGCGAAAACCCGTCAGTTTTCTTTACATAAATCATTGGTGGGTGAACATATTTCACCGCTGGGCATGGTGCGATTGATGATCACGTAATCATCATCCGAATTACCTCGGCCGCCATTGCGTTTTTTCAACCGGTAATAAACCAATGCGGAACCCTCATTGACCATGGGCGCAATCAGGGTGTCGTAGTCGTCAACGACAAAGTCGATATCCTCACCCGGCTGCAGCGTCGTCAGCTCCCTGGTTATTTCTGCGTAAGTACCGTCGATCGGGTCGGTGCCGTTGAGCCCGGCACAGCCTTGCCAGACCAACGTGATGACGTCGCCGTTTTCGATGCGGGCATCAGCCGGGATTCTGACTCTGACGCCTTCCCAGAGCCTGGGTCTGGAACAACAATGAAGCGCCCCCTCTATTCCAGCATCCGGAAACAGCGGCTCTTTCAATCCTGTTATCAGAACGATGGCCACCCTGACCGGAGTCGGCAGCGACCGCTGCTGATTCACGCCATTGCTGGTGGTGTAATAAACCGGGAGTGCCGGGTTCTGCTTGTCGGTGTCGATGACGCTCCAGGGCACTGAAAGCTTGACTGTTTTGCCAGCAACATCTGAAGCCTCGACCTCATAACGGGCGACGAACCCGGGGTAACTTCCCCAGTACAGCTCAATGACCTGCCCCGCCTGTGGCGCGTCGTACAGCTTCAGACTCACCGTGGCCGGATACCCGTAGTCGGCGGTGAGCAAGGTATTGAGGGTGGCGGTTTTTTCGCCGTAAACCTCAACCTGTGCAAGGTTTGCGTTGATCAACGCCGGTGCGTTGGCATGATCCTGCCCCGCCAGCGTCAGGTTGACGGGAACGGCCGTCGGCGGAGAAGGAGGTCCATAGCTCGAACCCTGGCGAATCCGGTAATAGACATCGGCCTGCCGTGGCCCGTCGCCCTTGTCATGCAGGTTCTTCCATGGCACTGGAGCAATCGCTGGAAAGTCCGACGGATCAATTGGAATTTCATCGACGAGGAGGTCATCCCAGAAAATGGCGGCCCAGTGGCTGGCGTCTGCATAGTCGTACTCAGGGACTTCAACAACGACACCTTCACGAGCCTGTTGCCGGTCAATCAGCCCTCGGTCAGACAACGGCACCTTGGGCGGCTGCAGCGCACCCGGCGCGGGCGAAAGATCAACCTCGATCCACGAGAGAATGGAGCGGGGCCCTTCGTTACCGGCCCGGTCCCTCAAAAAGTAATAGAGGGCGCGTCGACCGGGCCCCCCGGCACGAATCTCGTCGGCGTACATGGTGATACGCAACTGTCTGGCGGCGATATCTTCCGCGCTGAATTCTTGCTCGCGTATCGCAACCTCTGAGTCAGGCGGAATCGGGTTAGCGGTCCAGTAATACCTCGCGCGATCCCCGGCCTTTACATCGTCATAGAAAGGTGCCAGAACACTGACCTCACCCTCGCGGATAAGATAGGTTTCGGTGATGACGCCGCCCAGCGCGGCCGGGAATTCCGCCGGGCCCGGTGAGTTGCCGTAGTTGGGTTTGGTTTTATCGATGGTCAGGGTTTTGCGGTCACCTTCAACCGGATTGCTGCCGTACCTGGAAATCCGGATCGCCACCTCGAAAGCACCTTCATTTTGGAGCAGATAACTCGGTACTTTCAGGGTTTGCGGAAAGTCGATGGGGTCTTCGGTCGGATACCACTTAAAATCGACCATTCGAAAAGTCGCATTCTTTTCCATGAAGCCCAGCTCGACCAGATCTTCTTCGCCCGGCAAAGGAAAACCCTGTTCAAAATCCATGAACTCGACGCTCAGATCCTCATTCAGCGCCGACAATGGCAACAACCCCCAGGGGTCATCGGGATCAAGCACGGCAGGCACTGTCGGCGCATCGATCTGCATCGCCTCCACAGGTGCATTCTCGATGTGTGACCGTTCGCCAGGTTCTTTGGGCTTCGCCATTTCCGGCCTTCCTTTTCGACAGTGACGGGCAGCGCGGTTTGAGCTGCTTGAGTGATGGCTTCATTTAATGCCCGGCATGAAGCCCTGCCTACTGTCAGAAATTACAGGTATGGCTACCGTCCATCGGAAACCACCGAGGTGCGCAGCGCAAAATTCGGTGCAGATAATGACCTCTTCGCGAGCAGTCTCGATCCCAATCTGGATAGGGATTCGGCGGCGTCGCCATGATGTGCGCGGGCGCGAGGTAGTGGTCGAGAATGCGTTCGGCGGCTTCGTGGAGTTTTCTGGAGTGGAGTGATTCGTAGGGTGATACCGGATCTGTGGCCGGCAGATTGGGTTTGGTGTCAGGCCTCGATCTCACCGTGTCCACCTTCAACGAATGATCATTGAGCCTGCCGCTGATCTGTCGGCGCCGGGGGTGAAGTCAATGTTCACGTCGTGGTCGTTACCACTCGTCGCAAATACGCCCCCACCTGTAATTTCTGACAGTAGCCAACCCGCCTCACCTGAGCCTTAAATCCCTGTGCCGCCCCTTTTCCAACCGGAGTTGCCAGCATGCTCATTCAACCGTCCAGAAAAATCCCCAAGGACCTGCGTGAACCGGAAATCCCCGGCCGCACGGAACCGCAACTGCCCTCCGGCAGCAGTGACCAACGCAGATCCACTGTGGGAGCGGGCTTGCTCGCGAAGAGGCCAGATCTGCCAGCGCCTATTCCTTGGGCACAACATTATCCAGCGCCTGATTCACCGCCAACTCCCCCAGCATTACTACTTGGGCAATGCCCAGCGCGGTATTGCGGCTCGGCCCTTCCAGCATTCCGGCGAAGTCACCGAGCATCACCGTGGCCGAGGCCAGGGATTCGCAGGCGTTGGCCAGCAGGGATTCGGTGTCGGTTTGCGGGTTGACCATGAACATGCTGCTGGGGGTGTAAGGCGTCGCCATGATGTGCGCGGGCGCGAGGTAGTGGTCGAGGGCGCGTTCGGCGGCTTCGTGGAGTTTTCTGGAGTTGAGGGATTCGTAGGGTGACACCGGGTCTGTGGCCGGCAGATTGGGTGGGGTTTCGGGCATCAGCGGGAACTCCGATCGAGGCACTTTGAATGAATGACGACCTGTAGGAGCTGCCGAAGACTGCGATCTTTTGATCTTGTTTTTTAAAGCAACGTCAAAAGATCGCAGCCTGCGGCAGCTCCTACAGGGGACCGGGCAGTTAGTTCGGCACGCGGCGGCCGTCCAGCACTCGGTTGACCATCAGTTCACTGAGCATGATCACCTGATGCAGCATCAGCATGGCCCGGCGCTGTGGGTTGTCGACGGTGTCGCCGATGTCGCGGGCCATGTCGCTGGCGGCCGCTAACGACTCGCAGGCTTCGACGAGCAATGTTTCTTCGTCCACGGTGGGGTCGATGAGGAAGATTCTGTTCGACTTGCATGACGAGGCTGTAGGGATCGAGATCTTCAATGCGCCGGGGTTGAGGTAGAAGTTGATGGCGCGGTCGGTTGCCGCTTTTATCTTCTGCGGGTCGAGGGCAGGGTCGTATGGGATTGGATCGACGTCCGGGGGGTTGGGTGTGGCTTTGAACATGGATGAAACTCCGTATCGAGAAATAGGAGCCATCACCCTCGCTACCAAACGATGGGTGGCGGCCATGCGCGGGTTGGTAGACCGGTCGATACGGAACCCGGCGCTCACGAGTGAGCCCCACGCATGTCCACCATATAAAGCTGAGCCGCAAAAGAGAGGCTGCATAAGGTGATGCCATACGACCGTACCGAAATGGGCTACCAAACCCGATCACTGATTTGCAGTGACAGGGAAACGATAAGCCCGACGCATAGCCGTGTAAGCCGGCGGATTCTGGCGTACGCGTAGGTAACGGCGCAAGGCGTTGTAGCCGTTATGGCGTAACGGTTCGTGTACTTTAAACGTGCTTGCGGGGTGCGTTTATGTGCGGGGTCTGCTCTGTTGTTTTGATGTTGTCTGGCAGGCCGCTTTCGCGAGCAGGCTCGCTCCCACAGTTGGAATGAGTGCATTCAGTTGGGGATTGGTCGACTGGTAGGCCGCCATCGCTGGCAAGCCAGCTCCCACAATTTGACCGAGAGCATTCAGTTAGGGATTGGTCGGCTCGTAGGCTGGCTCCCACAATTGGATTGGGTGCATTCAGTTAGATATTAGTCGGCCGTCAGACCGCCATCGCTGGCAAGCCAGCTCCCACCATTTGACCGAGTGCATTCAGTCAGGGATTGGTCGACTGGTAGGCCGCTTTTGCGAGCAGGCTCGCTCCCACGGGGGAGCTTTGTTGTTCACAAAATGGTGAGCAGCATAAATCCAATGTGGGAGCGAGCCTGCTCGCGAAGGCTGGCTCACTGGCAACACCGTTCTCCAGACAGAAAAAACCCGTCATCCCGACTGATCGGAACGGCGGGTTTTGTCGTTTCAGGCCTTGATCACACCGTGTCCACTTTCAGCGAATGATCATTGAGCATGCCGCTGATGATCGTCGCCGTGTCGTGTCCGCTGGCGATCACCCCGCCCGCCCCCGGCGTTACACCGTAGTGGCTGGCGAGGTTGACGCCGGCCAGGTCGATGGTCTGGTTCGGCGTCGCGCCGGCGATGGCACTGACATTGATGCTGGTCAGCACCGAGGCGCCGCTGCCGGTGACGGTGAAGTGCAGGTAGTCGTCGAGCGATGCGGTGGTGCTGTTTTCACCTTGCAGCAGTTGCGACAGGTCGAGCTTGTCGGTGCCGGGGGTGAAATCGGTGATGGTGTCGTGGCCACTGTTGCCCTTGAGGTACTGGAAGGTGTCCGCGCCCGGCCCGCCGGTCAGGGTGTTGTTGCCCATGCCGCCGATCAGCAGGTCATCGCCACCGCCACCGTTGAGGATGTCGTTGCCCAGACCGCCGTTGATCACGTTGTTATTGTTGTCACCGGTCAGGGTGTCATTGAAGTTCGAACCGATGAGATTTCCGACGTTGGTAATGGTGTCGATGCCAGCGCCGATGGTGTTTTGCGGCACGAGCAGGCTCAGGTTGACCGTGACCCCGGCCGTCGCATGCGCATAGCTCACGGTGTCGATGCCGGTACCGCCATCGAGGATGTCGTTGCCCGGGCCGCTGTAGAGCAAGTCGTTGCCGGCGCCGCCGTGCATTTCGTTGTTGCCTGAACCGCCGCTGAGCACATCATTGCCGTCGCCACCGTTAAGGATGTTGTTGCCGGTGCCGGCCACCAGAATGTCATCCCCCGACGTACCGGTGAGCGTATGACCGTCCTGATAAGTGATGCTGACGTTGGCCGTGTCGCTGCCGCCATGGTTGTCGTTGGCGGTGTAGGTGCCGTTGAAGTCCGGCGTCACGTCGTGGGCGCCGGCGTAGTTGACCGTCATGGTCAGTTGGTAATTTTCCGCCGCCGTCGGGTTGCTGCCGCTGGTGTTGGTGATGTTGGTGACGTGAATCTGGTAGGTGCCGTCGGCGCTGGCGGTGATGGTGCCGCCATCGGCGATGCTGACGAACGCGCCGCCATTCACCGAGTACTCCATGGTGATGTGCCCGGCCGCCAGGTTGTGATCCAGGTTGAGGGTTTCGCCCTGTTTCAGTTTGACGGTGATCAGGTCTTCATCGTTGGCGTTGGCGGTGGTCACCGCGCCGAGGTAGCCGCTGACCACCAGCACTGCGGTCATCGCCGTGGCATTAGCAGTGAAGGCGCTGCGCACGTCGGCCAGGTTCTGGTTGGCGGCGGTGTTGCCGGTGCCGGCGAAGTTGATCGCGCCGGTGCCGGTGAAGTCCGCACCCTTGGCCGCCCAACCGGTGTTGAAGGTGGTTGGCGATGCAGTCAGCGGATCGCCGTCCGGGTCGCTGTCGTTGGCCAGCAACAACTCGCCCGGCACCGTGACCGTGCTCGACAGCACGTTGGTGATGACATGGTCGTCGACCGCCACGGGTGGCGAGTTGGGGATCACTTTCACGGTCAGCGTCGAGCTGGCGAGGTCGCCGTCGTTGTCGCTGAGGGTGAAACCGATGTTCTCGGTGATCACGGTGGTCGTGGTTTTCTGTGAGATGTAGGTGTAATCGCCAGTGTCGAGGTTGATCTGCAGCGTGCCGCTGTTGTTGGTGGCGATGCTCAGGGTGTTGGTCGTGGTGTCGAAGGTGCCGTGGTTGGTGCCACCGCTCGCGACCAACGAACCTTGGCCGCCGTTGGCTTTCGGGTCATAGGTGTACGTGGTGCCATCGACCACTATGGATTTGATGAAACCACCATCGGCGCCGAAGGTGCCCGTGTCACCCAGCAGAGAGCCGGTGACCGGCGCGCCAACTACGGTGCCCGACAACACCGAGTTGAGCTGATTGAGGTCGGTGACCACCACCGCATTGGTGTCGGTGTGGCTGATGCCGTCATAGGCCAATGGATCGAGGTTGGCGTTGCTCACGCCGCTGCCCAGGCCGATGGCGTAGTTCTTGATGTTGTTGGCATCAAGGAAGGCTTTGAGTGCGGTCTCGTCGGCGCTGCCGATTTCCTGGCCGGCGGTGGGTTTACCGTCGGAGAAGAAGTAACCGATGTTCTGCGCACCGTCCTGTTTGCCGGCGGTGTTGAACGCGGTCTGCATCGCCGCCACGGCGGCGTCGTAGTTGGTGCCGCCGCCGGCGGTGAGGCCGGCCAGCAGGGTTTTGGCGGTGGCCACATCGACCCACACCGAGGTGCGGTCAGTGGCGCTGCTGCTGAAGGTCACCAGTTGCACTTTCACATCGCCGAGGTCGTCATATTTGTCGAGCAAGGCGCTGATCGCCTGTTTGGCCAACGCCAGGCGCGACAGGCCCGGCACGCCGGACGCGTCGGCCATGCTGCCGGAAATGTCGAGGACGATGAGGATGTTGGAGTCGATCTCTACCGCCGCTACCGAGCGATCCGACGGCACGGCTTTGGGCACGTCATCGACGATGTTGACCACGATGGTGCTGGTGGTGCTGTTGCCCAAGGCATCGGTGGCTTTGTAGGTGAAACTTTCGCTCAGGGTGTTGGCCCCATCGTTGGCGCTTGGCGTGGTTTTCGGCGCCGAGGTCAGGGTGTAGGTGTACGTGCCGTCGGCGTTGAGCTGGATCTGCCCGTACTGGCCAGTTGAACTGCCGACCAGCGTGTACGTGATCGCGCCACTGCCACCGGTGACCGCACCAACCAATGTGCCAGTGGCGGTTTCGCCGGTGCTGGTCGGGTCGCTGCCGGTGACCGTGCCGGGGGCCAGGTCCTGGCCATCCTTGGTCAGGTCGAGGGCTTTTTCGTAGACCGTCACGTCCTGATCCACCGAGGCCACGAGTTTGCTGTCGGCAACGTTGATGGTGATGGTGGTGGTGCTTTCGTCACCGTCGCCATCGCGGATGGTGTAGGTGAACGTATCGGTGGCGCCCGGTGGGCTCACCGAGTTCGGGTTGCTGTGGTAAACGGCGTTGCCCGCCGCGTCCAGGGTCAGGTAGCCGTAGGTGCCATTGATGTTGCTGTTGAGGCCGCCGATCGCCGAGCTCGCGGTGTTGCTGCCGGCACGCACGCCCACCACAGCCCCACCCGCCGCTGCGCCGTCGGCACCGGTGACGTCGTTACCGAGCACGCTGATGTTGACCGTGCCGCCCTCCGTCACCGAGCCGGTGTCGGCCTTGGCGGTCGGCAGGTCATCGATGATGTTGACGTTGATCTGCCCCGACGCCGTGCTGCCGTCGCCATCGGTGGCGACCACGTTGAAATTCTCGGTGAGGCTGTTGGCGCCGTTGCCGGTCGGGTGTGCGTCGTTATGCACCAGGGTATAGCTGTAGGTCACGACACCCGTGGTCGGGTTATAGCCGGAGATGGTCAGCGTACTGCCCAGCGGCGTGGTGACCGACTGCGGGAAGCCTGCGGCCACACCATTGGTGACCACGGCAATACCGCCGACAGTCAGGGTTTGCAGACCGTCGAGCGCAGTCACGGTGAAGGTGCCGCTTTGGGTCAGTGCCGTGGCGTCCGGCGCACTGCCGTTGCCAAGGTTTTTTTCGTAGACGGTGAGTTCGCCGCCGTTGACGTCGAGACCGTTGAGGATCACCGGATCGTCGTTGTTGTGGATCTGCAGGACGAGGTTTGCGGTGCTGGTATCGCCGTCCGAATCGGTGATGGTGTAGGTGAAGGTTTCGGTGCCATTGCCGCCGCCGTGCAGGTTTTTGAAGTCGGCGTCGGTGGGATTGAGCGTGTAGGTGTAAGTGCCGTCGGTGTGCAGTTCGAGCGAACCGTAAGTGCCGGTGAAGGTGCCGGCGGTGACGGGGCCGGTGGGTACACGGTCAGCACCCTGCACGTCGTTGGTAAGGACGTTGCCGGTCAGCGTCAGGTTGGTTTCCGAAGCAGTGCCGGTGTTGCTGTCGTTCACTGCTTTTGGCAGGTCGTCGATGATATTCACATCGAGGGTGGCGTTGGCAGTGGTGCCGTTGTCGTCGACGACGGTGACGGCGAATTGCTCGGGCAGGTTGTTCGCACCGTTGCCGGTTGGATGGGCATCGTTGTGATCCAACGTGTAGCTGTAGCTGACCACGCCGGTCGTTGCGTTGAAACCGGTGATGGTCAGTGTGCTGCCCAGTGGCGTGGTAACCGATTGCGGGAAGCCTGCGGCCACGCCGTTGGTGACCACGGCGATACCGCCGACGGTCAGCGTCGTCACGCCATCGAGTGCGGTGATGGTGAACGTGCCGCTCTGGGTCAGCGCGTTGGCATCGGGCGCGCTACCGGTGCTGAGGTTTTTTTCGTAAACCGTCAGCTCGCCGCCGTTCACATCCAGGCCGCTGATGACCACCGGATCGTCGTTGTTGTGGATCTGCAGGACGAGGTTCGCGGTGCTGGTATCGCCGTCCGAGTCAGTGATGGTGTAGGTGAAATTCTCGGTGCCATTGCCGCCGCCGTGCAGGTTTTTGAAGTCGGCGTCGGTTGGGTTGAGCGTGTAGGTATAAGTGCCGTCGGTGTGCAGTTCGAGAGTGCCGTAAGTGCCGGTGAAAGTCCCGGCAGTCACTGGGCCGGTGGGTACGCGGTCAGCGCCTTGTACATCATTGGTAAGAACGTTGCCGGTCAGGGTCAGGTTGGTTTCTGACGCAGTGTTGGCATTGCTGTCGTTGACGGCTTTGGGCACGTCGTCGATCACGTTGACGTCGAGGGTCGCGTTGGCGGTGGTGCCGTTGTCGTCGACCACGGTGACGGCGAATTGCTCGGGCAGGTTGTTCGCACCGTTGCCGGTTGGATGCGCGTCGTTGTGATCCAACGTGTAGCTGTAACTCACAACACCGGTTGTTGCGTTGAAACCGGTGATGGTGAGCGTGCTGCCCAATGGCGTGGTGACCGATTGCGGGAAGCCTGCGGCCACGCCGTTGGTGACCACGGCGATACCACCGACGGTCAGCGTGGTGACGCCGTCCAGAGCGGTGATGGTGAAGGTGCCGCTTTGAGTCAGCGCATTGGCATCAGGCGCGCTGCCGGTGCTGAGGTTTTTTTCGTAAACGGTGAGTTCGCCGCCGTTCACGTCCAGGCCGTTGATGATCACCGGATCGTCGTTGTTGTGGATCTGCAAAACCAGATTCGCGGTACTGGTATCGCCGTCCGAGTCAGTGATGGTGTAGGTGAAATTCTCGGTGCCATTGCCGCCGCCATGCAGGTTTTTGAAGTCGGCATCGGTGGGGTTGAGCGTGTAGGTGTAGGTGCCGTCAGTGTGCAGTTCGAGCGTGCCGTAAGTGCCGTTGAAAGTCCCGGCAGTGACTGGGCCGGTCGGTACGCGGTCGGCGCCTTGTACATCATTGGTAAGAACGTTGCCGGTCAGCGTCAGATTGGTTTCCGAAGCGGTGCCGGTGTTGGCATCGTTCACCGCTTTGGGCACGTCGTCGATCACGTTGACGTCGAGGGTCGCGTTGGCGGTGGTGCCGTTGTCGTCCACCACGGTGACGGCGAATTGCTCGGGCAGGTTGTTCGCACCATTGCCGGTCGGATGCGCGTCGTTGTGATCCAACGTGTAGCTGTAGCTGACCACGCCGGTCGTTGCGTTGAAACCGGTGATGGTCAGCGTGCTGCCCAGCGGTGTGGTGACGGATTGCGGGAAGCCTGCGGCTACGCCGTTGGTGACAACCGCGATGCCGCCGACGGTCAGCGTCGTTACGCCATCGAGTGCGGTGATGGTGAACGTGCCGCTCTGGGTCAGCGCATTGGCATCAGGAGAGCTGCCGGTACTTAGGTTTTTTTCGTAAACGGTGAGTTCGCCGCCGTTCACATCCAGGCCGCTGATGACCACCGGATCGTCGTTGTTGTGGATCTGCAGGACGAGGTTCGCAGTGCTGGTATCACCG
>Ga0153931_100243_pt1 | contig 17442 bp, 10 predicted proteins | sample TSNJ015MetaG_FD_104730 | JGI IMG/M metagenome (GOLD analysis project Ga0153931, IMG submission 104730) | Attine ant fungus gardens microbial communities from New Jersey, USA - TSNJ015 MetaG | ecosystem: Host-associated > Fungi > Mycelium > Unclassified | place: USA: New Jersey, Wharton State...
ATTTCTGAGAGCTGGTGTTCGCCACGTTGTTGCTCCTGGTCGCTCAAGCGACGGTGTTGGCGTTATCGGTGGTTGCCGTTAACTAAGCGGCGCGGTCTCGGCGGGCTTATTCGCCCTCGGGGCCCCGCAGGTTTTCAAATTGGGACAGGCCGTCGGGAATCAGGTTGCGGACAATGGTCGCGAAGTCGGCGTGCACCAGATTCTTCGCCCGGTTCAACAGCACCGGCAGCGGGCTCGAAGGCTCGTGACGGGTGTAGTACGCAAGGATCTTGTCGAGGCTGCGCAGCACGTCATCGCGGCTGGCGATGTCGCCAGTGGGGCGCGGTGCGGCGGGGGCAGCGGCGAAATCGACCGAGGGGGCATTGTCGTCACTGACGGCCTCGGGTTCGCTGCTGGTATCACTGTTCGGTACGAATTGGTTGAGGACTTGCAGCGCCTGCTTGAGCGGTTGCTTCAACAGGCTGAGGTCCACGCCCTGGGCCGAACCGACCTGGTCGCTGACCTGTTGTTCGATGGCTTCGCAGGCGGCGCGCGCGGCGCTCAAGGCATCGCGCGTGGCTTGCAGTTGTTCGGGATCGCTGTCCAGAAATGCCGCGTTGAGTTGCTGGGCACCGAGCTGTTCATCGGGGAAGCTCATCAGGCCGCTGGCGTTCAGCGCGGCACGCAGGCTCACCGGCCCGAACGTGCGCGAGCGCGTGAGGATGCTTTCGCGCAGCAGACGAATGGTTGCGTCGCTGGTCAGGCCGGATAAGGCATTGATGCGTACGGTGGGGTCGTTATCGTCGTCGGCATCCAGGCGCGGGTGCAGGTCGGCCCAGTACTCGCGCAGCAGCGCGTTGATCAGCGTGAGGACTTCGGCCAGCCCGGCCACACCCTGAAGGGCGAGGGAGCTTTGCAACAGAAAGTGGGTGATGCGCAGGTCTTTGCTGCGCTGCAACAAGTCGAGGCTTTGCTGCTGGATGCTGCGCCATTCCGGTGGCTCCGCGGGCAGGATAGAGTCGCCCATGCTGCGCTCGGGTTGGCCCTTGGCGTCACGCTCCAGTTGGAGAAATTGCGCGTCATATTCCATGTCTTCGCCACATGGCGAAGTCGCGGAAACGGCGGCGAGCAGCAACGGCACATCCACTTGATTCGATCTCCCTATCAGCCCGTTAGATGCCGGGCAATGCATGCATTAGTTGCGCGATGAACTTTGCATGTTTTCTTGGTCATACAGTCAGAGTGCCATTACGGTGCCATCACTGATGTTCAAGAAGTTGTGCATTTTTGGTGTAGTAGTTACGCCTTGTCAAGGTAAGCTATTCGCCCTCTGTGACAGATGTGCGGTGCTTAACACCCTGCGCGACTGGCGGGTCGAACGGCGCACCGGGACAGGATTTTTGTCATAGAGGCCAGTTAAGATCAGCGATCATGCTGGTAAAAGCATTTTTTCCGGTCGTTAACGCGACTGGCGGTATCTCTCGGGAAGTCTGGCTCCTTCAGGTAGACCCTTGGATAGACCGCGCGCGATGTATCAGCAAGGAGGCAAGATGTCGCTGTGTTTGACTATCACTAGTTATCACAAGATCACCCCTGGGCAATGCCCTGAAAAGTCCATGAATCAGGGCGTGATGGCTATTGGCCGCAGTTCTGATAATGACTGGGTATTGCCTGATCCAGAGCGCCTTGTCTCCTCGCAACACTGCGTTATTCAATACAAAGATGGCCGTTACTATTTAACCGATAACAGCACCAACGGCGTTGAATTGGTTAACGCCGGTATTCGTATGCGCCGAGGGAACAGCGAACCGTTGCAAGACGGTGAATTGATCCGCATCGGCGACTACGAAATCCAGGCGCGTATCGACTTCAACGTGCAAACCATCGATAGCCAGCCGTTTGCCGGCGATTCGCCGAACAGCTTCGAGGCGTTGATGGGCGCGGTGGCGAACGCGCCCGCGCCGACGCCGGTGATCGCGCCGCAGTTTCATGGCGCCTCGTCGATGGACACGCTACCGGACCTGTTCGATTTCCTCACGCCCACCGCCGTGCCACCACCGACCGTGGCGGACCACGTGCCGTCCGAGCAACACGACTTTCGCCCGCCGACCCCCGTTGCCGTGCCGGTGGTTGAGAAGCCGGCGGTGTCTGGTTCGGTGATTCCCGAAGACTGGGACGTGTTTGGCGACACACCCGCGCCTGTGGCCATTACCCCGACGCCCGTTGCACCGCCTCCCGCGCCGCCGGTCATCCAGTCGCCACCGGCGCCGCCAGTCATCCAGTCGCCGCCCGTGGTCGAGCCCGCGCTCCCCGTGGCGGACAGCCAACAGCCCGACCTGTTGCAAGCCTTCCTGCGCGGCGCCGGCCTCGACCAGCTGCGCCTGGACAAGGCTGACGCCTGCGCGCAGATGGAGAGCATTGGCCGCAGCTACCGGTTGATGGTCGAAGGCCTGATCGACGTATTGCGCGCCCGCGCCAGCCTCAAGGGCGAGTTCCGTATGCAGCAGACGATGATCCGGCCCGCCGAAAACAATCCGTTGAAGTTCGCGCCCAATGCCGATGAAGCCTTACTGCTGCTGCTTCGGCATGGAAACCAAGCGTTTATGGCGCCGGATATCGCTGTGCGCGACAGTTTCGACGACCTGCGCGCCCATCAACTGGCGGTGATGGCCGGTGTAGAAGCAGCCATCAAGCACTTGCTCGCGCGCTTTGAACCGGCGCAACTCGAAGAGCGCATGGGCAAGCCCGGCGGGCTGTCGAGCATTTTCAACGGCTCGCGCCAGGCCCAGTACTGGCAGCAGTTCACCGAGCTTTACAGCAATATTTCGCGCGAAGCCCAGGAAGATTTCCAGGACCTGTTCGGTCGCGAATTCAGCCGAGCCTACGAAGAACACAGCGCACGACAGCGTCGCTAAACCGCAACGCAGTAATGGATAAAACGGATAGCTAAGTACGTCATTGAGGACGCAGGATGATTCCCAGGTTTTTACTCGCAGCCGCCACGGCGCTGCTGCTGACGGCGTGTGCCAAGGATGCCGCCAAGCCCGAGGCGGCCACTGAAGCCGAAGCGGACACCGCCGCCATCGAACTGCATTTTCACGCCATTGCCGGGCTCAACCCCGGCGCCAACGGCCAGGCCGCGCCGGTTCGCGTACGCATTTTTGAACTGAAAAATGCCGCCACCTTCAGCCGCTCCGATTACTTCGCGCTGGCTGATCGCGCGCAATCCACGCTCGGCCTCGATCTGCTGGACCAGGACGAAGTGATGGTGCAACCCGGCCAGCAACTGAGTATTCAGCGCAACCTCGACCCGTCCACGCGCCAGATCGGCCTGCTGGTGGGCTATCGCGAGTTGGACCGCGCGCAATGGCGCACGGTGCTTACCGTCCCGGCACGCCAATACACCGAATACCAGATCAGCCTCGATGTGCGTGCCGTACGCGCCGACGTCGTGGTTCCCCCATCCAGCCCTGCCCAATAAGAAGCAAACGGAGCTCCCATGTCCTGGAACAATCGCGTGGTCTGGTCGGAAGGCATGTTCATCGGAACGCAGCACTTCCAGCAGCATGACCGTTACCTGGAAAACCTGATTGACGCCCGCAGCCGCCCGTTGTCCGCCGGTGCCTGGGGTTTCTCCGAATTGCTCATCGATCAGGGCCTGCTGGCCCAGGGCAAGCTGGCGATTGTGTCGGCACGTGGCCTGTTGCCGGATGGCACGCCGTTCAATATTCCCCAGGATGACCTGGCGCCGAGCCCTTTGAATATCGACGACAACCTGCGCGATGGCCTGGTGTACCTGGCCTTGCCGCTCAAGCGTGCAGGCGCGCGTGACACCGTCGATGACGGCGAAGACCTCGGCGCTGCGCGTTACGTCAGCCAGGTGCGCGAAGTGCGAGATGACAACGCCCCGTTCGAAAACCGCGCGCCCGTGGCCGTGGGTTCCCGTGCGTTGCGCCTGCTGACTGCGCAGGATGGCATCAGCGACTACGCCGCCATCGGCCTGGTGCGCATCAAGGAAAAACGCGCCGACCGGGCGCTGGTGCTGGATGACACTTACATCCCGCCCGTGCTGGACGTGGCCGCAAGCAAACCGCTGACGGCCTTTCGCAGCGAATTGCTGGGCCTGCTGCACCAGCGCGGCGAAGCCCTGGCCGGCCGCGTGGTCGCCTCGGGCGCCGGTGGCGCGTCAGAGATTGCCGACTTCATGCTGCTGCAACTGGTCAACCGCGCGCAGCCGCTGCTCCAGCATTTCAGCCAGTTGAGCCCGCTGCACCCGGAGCGTTTTTTCAGCGAACTGGTGAGCCTGGCCGGTGAGTTTTCCACCTTCTCGACGTCGGGCCGTCGCCCCCAGGAATACCCGCAATACCAGCACGACGACCTGGCCCTGAGCTTCACTCCGGTGATGGCAGCGTTGCGTGAGGCGCTGTCGATGCTGATCGACAGCAAAGCCACACCGATCCCGATTGTGGAAAAAGCCTACGGCATCCACGTGGCGATGCTCGCCGACAAAACCCTGCTCGACAGCGCCAGTTTCATCCTCGTGGTGCGCGCCGATGTGCCCGGCGAAACCTTGCGCGCGCGTTTCGGCCAGCAGAGCAAAGTCGGCTCGGTGGAGCACATCCGCGACATGGTCAACCTGCAACTGCCGGGCATCGGCCTGCTGCCGTTGCCGGTGGCGCCACGCCAGATTCCGTACCACGCAGGCAGTACCTATTACGAGCTGGACCGTGGCAGCGAGCACTGGCAACAACTGAATAACTCCGGCGGCTTTGCCTTCCACATCGCCGGGCAATTCCCGGGTTTGAACCTGGCCTTCTGGGCGATCCGAGGATAATCCGCGATGCATCCCAATGATGATGACCGCACCCAGTTCATGCCGCGCCCGGGTGGCCGTGCGCCGGAACCTGCGCGTGCAGAGCCGGCGCCGCTGTCGGTGCCGGCCGCGCCGATCCTGACCGGCAAAAGCCAGGGCCTCAACCCGCTGGAAAGCGCCGCCGGCCCACTGTTGGCGCTGTTGACGCGCCTGCGCAACACCATCGCGCACCCGGCACCGGCCAGCCTGCGTGCGCAGTTGCTGGCTTACCTGCGCCAGTTCGAAGAGCGCGCCGAAGCCGCTGGCGTGGCGCGCAACGAAGTGCTGCTGGCACGTTACGCGCTGTGCACCGCGCTCGATGAAGCGGTGCTCAGTACGCCGTGGGGCAGCACCAGCGACTGGGGCAAGCAGAGCCTGTTGATCACGGTGCACAACGAAGCCTGGGGCGGCGAAAAAGTCTTCCAGTTGCTCGACCACTGCCTGCAAAGCCCGCGCGAGCGCCTGTACCTGCTGGAGCTGCTGTACCTGTGCATGTGCCTGGGTTTCGAGGGCCGTTACCGCGTGATGAACGACGGTCGCAGCCAGCTCGAAGCCTTGCGTGAACGCACCGCCGCCGCCATTCGCAGTGCGCGTGGCGAGCACGAGCGCGAGCTGTCGCCGCACTGGCGCGGCGTGACCGTGGCGCGTGACCGCCTGGCGCAATTCATGCCGCCGTGGATCGCCGTGGCCATCGGCCTGGCGCTGCTGCTGGCGTTGCTGTTCGGCTTACGCATGAAACTGGCGTCGGATGCCGAGCCGGTGTTCAAGAATATTCATGCGCTGGGCGAGATCCCGGTACAGGCCATCGACCGTCCGGTGGCGCAGCCCAAAGTCATCGAGCGGCCACGCCTGGCCGGTTTCCTGGCGGAAGACATCAAGGCTGGCCGCGTGGCGGTGGAAGACAAGGTCGACCGCTCCGTGGTGACGATCCGGGGCGATGAGTTGTTCGCCTCGGCCAGCTCCAGCATCGTCGATGACTATCAGCCGCTGATGCTGCGCATTGCCGATGCCATCCGCAAGGTCAAGGGGCAGGTGCGCGTCACCGGGCACAGCGATAACCGCCCGATTGCCACGCTGCGCTTCCCGTCCAACTGGGCGCTGTCCGAAGCCCGCGCCAAGTCGGTGCTGGAGATCCTGGCAGCCAAGACCGGCCAGGCGGATCGCCTCAGCGCCGAAGGCAGAAGTGACACCGAGCCTGTGGCGACCAATGCCACCGCAGAAGGCCGTGCCCGCAATCGTCGGGTTGAAATCACCGTATTGGCGGAGGGCGTCGAGTGAAGGCGTTTTTCAGTTTCATGATTCGCTGGGTGATTCCCGTGCTGGGCCTGATCGCCCTGAGCCTGATCATCTGGTTTGTGGGGCCGCTGCTCGATGTGCTGGTGCCGGAAGGGCGGCGCTGGGCGCTGATCATTCTGGTGTTTGCGGTGTGGATCGCGTATCGCGTGTTCCGCATTATCCAGGCCCGCCGCCAGGCCGCCGAAGTGATGCGCAGCCTGGCCGCGGAAACCCCGGTCGACCCCAACAGCGTCGCCACCGCCGAAGAACTCAGCACCCTGCGCCAGCGCATGGACGAGGCCCTGGCGCTGCTGAAAAAGGCCAAGCTCGGTGGCGATGAACGCCGCAACCTCTACGAGCTGCCGTGGTACGTGATCATCGGCCCACCGGGGTCGGGCAAGACCACGGCGCTGGTCAATTCCGGTCTGCATTTTCCACTGGCTGCGCAATTGGGCGCGGGTGCGGTGCGGGGCGTCGGTGGCACGCGCAACTGCGATTGGTGGTTTACCGACCAAGCCGTTTTGCTCGACACCGCGGGCCGCTACACCACCCAGGACAGCAACTCGACGGTGGACAAGGCGGCGTGGCTGGGCTTTCTCGACCTGCTGAAAAAGCAGCGCTCGCGCCGCCCGATTGACGGTGCGTTTATCGCCATCAGCCTCTCGGATTTGCTGCTTGGCACAGACGCCGAACGGGCCGCCCATGCGGCGGCGATTCGCTTGCGTATTCAGGAGCTGTACACCCAGTTGGGCGTGCGTTTCCCGATTTACCTGATGCTGACCAAGCTCGACCTGGTGCCGGGCTTCATGGAGTTCTTCGACAACCTGAGCAAGGAAGAGCGCGCTCAGGTGTGGGGCATGACCTTTGCGCTCGATGACGGCAAGCACAGCGACAGCCCGTTGGCGACGCTGCAAAGCGAGTTCGCCGGCCTTGAGCAGCGCCTCAACGAACGGTTGGTGGAGCGCCTGCAACAGGAGCGCGACCCGGCGCGGCGCGACCTGATCTACGGCTTCCCGCAGCAGTTCGGCGCGTTGAAAGATTGCCTGCAAAGCTTTCTCGAAGGCGTGTTCAAACCCAATGCCTTTGAAGAGCGCGTGCTGCTGCGCGGCGTGTACTTCACCAGCGGCACCCAGGAAGGCAGCCCGATTGATCGCCTGATCGGTGCCATGGCCCAAAGCATGAACCTGGACCGCCAGCACCTGGCGCGCCAGAGCGGCACCGGGCGCAGCTACTTCATCGAAAAACTCTTCACCGCCGTGGCCTTCGCCGAGCGCGGCTTGGTGGGCGTGAACCCCAAGGTCGAGCGTCGGCGCAAGTGGATCGCACGCGGCGTGTTGGCAGCCACCGTCGCTTTGGTGGTGGTGGTCAGTGGTTTGTGGTGGGTGAGTTATCGCGCCAACCAGGCGTATATCGCCCAGGTGGATCAGAAGGTCGCGCCGTTGGGCCAGGCCGTACAGAACCTCAGCCCGGCGCAACGCGAAGTGCTCGCCGTGCTGCCGTTGCTCAATGCGGTGAAGAGCCTCGCGGGTGATTCGCCAAGCTGGTCCGAAGGGCTGGGCCTGTATCAGGGCGACATGCTTGAAGCCGAATCCGCCAGCGTTTACCGCAAGCTGTTGATCGCCGTGTTTGCGCCTCGCCTGGTGACGCGCATCGAAGAGCAACTGCACGGTGGCGGCAATTCCGATTTCCTGTACGAAGGCCTCAAGGCCTACCTGATGCTCGCCGACGCCGAGCACTACGACCCGGACTTCATCAAGGCCTGGATCGCTCTCGATTGGGACCGCAACCTGCCGCGCGACCTGCCGGCCGATCAGCGTCAGGCGCTGACCGGGCACTTGCAGGCGTTGTTCGAGCGCCACCCGCCAAACGCGCGCCTGGACCCACGGCTGATCGACGACCTGCGTCGTCAGCTGCAACAACTGCCGGTGGCCCAGCGCGTCTATGACCGGGTCAAGCGCCAGAAGCTGCCCGACGGCATCCCGGACTTTCGCATCAACGAAGCCGCTGGCCGCGATGCTGCGCTGGTGTTCAGCCGCAAAAGTGGCAAGCCGCTGGGTGAGCCGCTGAGTGGGTTCTTCACCGCCAAGGGCTATCGCCAGGCGTTCTTGCTGAGCAGCCTGAACCAGACCGGCACCCTCGCCGAAGAGCAATGGGTGCTGGGCCGTGAACAGGCCGACCAGCAGAACGTGGTCAGCCTCGCTGCGGACGTGCGCCGCTTGTACTTCCAGGACTACCAGCGCCAATGGGACGCCTTGCTCGCCGACATCGACTTTGTGCCGATCACCAGCGTGGCCCAGGCGGCCGATGTACTGCGGGTGATTTCCGGCCCGACCTCGCCGCTGAAAAAACTGCTGGTGGCCGTGTCCAAGGAAACCGATCTGCAAGCCGAAGAGCGCCAATTGGCCGCTAAAGGCGTGCCGGTGGAAGGCGGCGTCGACAAACTCAAGGAGCGCCTCGGCAGCCTGCTCGGCCAGGAACAACCGACCGCCAACGCGCCGGCTGCTGCGGATGACCCGGTCACCGCGCACTTCGCCGAACTCAACAGCATCGTCAGCAAGAATGAAGGCGAACCGGCTGCCATCGATGGCCTGCTCGCAGACATGAACGCGCTGTACGTGCAGGTCAGTGCCATGGTCGGCGCCAGTGGCGACGCCTTGCTTGGCGAGGCCAAGAACCAGGCGGCGGCTGCGGCCACGCGGGTCAGCCTGAATGCCGAACGCCAGCCGCCGCTGGTACAGGGCATGGTCAAGTCGGTGGTCAATTCCACCACCAACAGCATGATGGGCGGCGTGCGTAACCAACTGAACGCGGCGTGGGTCAGCGAAGTGGTCAACGTCTACCGCCAGTCGCTGGCCGGGCGTTATCCGATGTCGCCGGGCAGCGCTCGCGACGCCACGCTGGATGACTTCGGTCAGTTCTTCGGGGTGGGCGGGGTGATGGACAACTATTTCCGCAAGTACCTGCAGCCTTACGTGGACACCTCCGCGCAGACCTGGCGCTGGCAACCGGGCGCCGCGCAGAAGCTCGGGATTGCGCCAGGCGTGTTGCAGACGTTCCAGCGTGCGGCAGCGATCCGTGATGCGTTTTTCCGCGCCGGTGGTACGCAGCCCATTGTGCGTTTCGAACTCAAACCGGTGTCGATGGACCCGACCATCACCCAGTTCCTGCTTGATCTGGACGGCCAGCAATTGAGCTACGATCACGGCCCAAGCCGCCCGGTCGCCATGCAATGGCCGAACCCCGGCAGCATCGGCGTGGTGCGTATTTCGATCATGCCGCCATCGGCCAGCGGCCGTTCGGGCGTCACCCTGGACGGCCCGTGGGCCTGGTTCCGCTTGCTGGAACAGTCGGACCTCACCGCCGGCAATTCGCCGGACCGTTTCAACCTGCGCCTGCGGGTCGACGGCGCGAGCATCGCCTACGAGTTGCGCGCCAACAGCGCCTTCAACCCGTTCAAGAGCCGCGTACTCAGTGGCTTCAGCCTGCCGGAGCGGTTATGACGACGCTGGGTTTCTACGGCAAGTTGGCCAGCCGCGGTGACTTTGTCAGCCGCGCCTTGCCCCAGAGTTTTATCGGCCCCTGGGACAGCTGGCTGGCGGCAGGTTTGCTCGCCAGCCAGAACAGCCTGGGTGGCGACTGGCTCAATGTGTACCTGGTCAGCCCGTTGTGGCGCTTTGTGCTGGCGCCGGGTGTGTGCGGGCCGGACGCTGCGGCGGGTGTGGTCATGCCGAGCATTGACCGTGTCGGCCGGTATTTTCCGTTGGCGGTGGTGGCGTTGCTCGATCACGACACCAACCCCGCATCGCTGGTGGGCGGGCCGGACACCTGGTTTGAGCAGGCCGAAGAGCTGCTGCTCAGCACTCTGGATGCCGGCGCGACCTTTGAAGGCTTCAACGATGGCGTCGACAAACTCGGCATCCCGGCCAGTGAGCAACGCGCCGTGGACAGCCGCTTTGCCGGGCTGCAACGCGTTGCCGCCACCGTGCCCCACAGCCGCATGACCGCGCTCGCCGAACAGGCCTGCGAGGGCGCGAGCCTGTGGTGGGGGCGTGGCTCGCAGGTGATTTCCCCAGGTTTATTGCGGTGTCAGGGTTTGCCTGCCGCCGGCGATTTTGCGCAGTTTTTGCTCGGACAAGAAGGTGTGGTGTAGATGGGGGCGACGTTCAAATCCGCGAGCAAAAGCCATGTGGGCATGGTCCGTCAGGTCAATGAAGACGCCTGCCTGGACCTGCCGGAAAACCGTCTGTGGGTGGTGGCCGACGGCATGGGCGGGCATGCGGCGGGCGACTACGTCAGCAGCCTTATCGTCGACAGCCTGCGCGCTGTGCCGGTGGGGCGTTCCCTCGACGAATATTCGGCGGCCCTGCGCAATGACCTGATCCGCATCAATGCAACCGTGCGCGAAGAAACCGCCAACCGTGGCGTGACCATGATGGGCAGCACCGTGGTGGTCCTGGCCGCACGCGGCTTGCGTGGTGTGTGTTTGTGGGCCGGCGACAGCCGCCTGTACCGCCTGCGCGACGGCGTGTTGGAAGGTATTTCCCGCGACCACAGCTACGTGCAGGACCTGCAAGACAGCGGCCTGCTCAGCGAAGCCGATGCCCGTGTGCACCCTCGCGCCAATATCGTCACCCGCGCGATTGGCGTGGAGGCACAGTTGGAGGTGGCGGTGGTCGACCTGCTGATCGCTCCCGGTGACAGCTACCTGCTGTGCAGCGACGGCCTGAACAAGACCGTCGAGGATCATGAAATCCGCGAAGTGCTGGGCCATGACGCGCCGGATGAAATCGTGCGCAGCCTGGTGCACCTGGGCCTCAACCGGGGCGCGCCGGACAACATCACCGCCATTGTCGTGAAGGTTTCGCCATGAACATCGTGATTCCGGGTTATGACATCGAAGGCGAGATCGGCGAAGGCGCCATGGCCAGCGTGTACCTGGCGACCCAGCGTTCGCTGGAGCGCAAGGTGGCGTTAAAAGTGATGGCGGCGGCGCTGGCGGCGGACCCGAGTTTTTGCGAGCGTTTCCTGCGCGAGGGCAAGACCCTGGCGCGCCTGTCGCACCCGCACACGGTGACCATCCATGACATCGGCAACGTCGGTGAGCTGTATTACATGGCCATGGAATACCTGCCCAACGGCACGCTCAAAGAGCGCATTGCCGCCGGCCTGACACCGGAGCAGGGCGTGACGTTGATCCGCCAGATCGCCTCGGCGCTGGGCTATGCGCATGCCCAGGGCCTGGTCCACCGTGACGTCAAGCCGGCGAACATTCTGTTCCGCGCTGACGGCACCGCCGTGCTGTCGGACTTCGGCATCGCCAAGTCTCTGGATGACCGTACCCAGTTCACTCAAGCCGGGTTTGCCGTGGGCACGCCGAGCTATATGAGCCCGGAGCAGGCGCGGGGCCAGGAGATTGATGGCCGCGCTGACCTCTACGCACTCGGCGTGGTGCTCTATGAAATCCTCGTCGGCGAGTTGCCTTACACCGGCACCGATGCACTGTCCACGGCGCTGGCGCACCTGACCGAACCGCTGCCGGAACTGCCGGTGCACCACGGCCGTTATCAGGAGGTGCTGCGCAAGCTGTTGGCCAAGGACCCGGCGGAGCGTTTCCCGGACGCGGCGGCGTTGCTGCGCGCGCTGGACCAACTGCCGCCCGACTCGCCGGAAGCCACGCTGGTGCGGCCGCTGCCGATTCCGCTGAGCTTCGACCTGGCGGGCATGACGCCGGTGTCTATCGACATTCCGACCGACAAACCCCAGCCGCAGCCGGTGCGCCAACCGGTGGTGACGCCGACCCAACACAGCAATGTGTCCGAGCAGCGTCGCGGGCCGGTATTGGCCTTGGCTGCAGTCGCCGTGGCTGTCGCCCTTGCCATCGGTGGTGCGAGCTACTGGTGGTTGAGCCGCGGCGATACACCCGCGGCGGCGCCCGCTGCGGTAGTGCCGAAAACGCCCGCGCCTCCTGAAGCAAAAACGGTTGTGGCCGATGCGGACGGCGGTCAGCGTCCCTTGCTGATGGCGGGCAAGAAGACCCTGTTCCAGCGTGTGCTGAGCAAGCCGGGCGCCAAGCTGTCCCACGATGCAGGCGGCGCCTCCGACGAGGGGCTGCCGGCGTTTTCCGTGCTTTACGTTTACCAGCGCAAAGACGTCGATGGCAGCCCGTGGCTGCGTGTCGGTGCCGCCACCGATGGGCGCAGCGACGGCTGGTTGCCGGCCGCCCAGGTCAGCGACTGGAAACAAAGCCTGGTGCTCAAATTCACCGAGCGCTCTGGCCGGGCGCCGGTGATGTTCCTGCGCCAATCCAGCGAAGTGGAAAAACTGCTGGCCGATCCTGCGGCCGCCAAAGGCGTTCTGGCCAAGGCGCAGAAGAACAGCGAAGACAATCAACAGGTGTTGGCGCTGGAGCCGACGGCCAGTGCGGTGCCGCAGGACCAGTTCTACCTGCTGCCGATTTTCGACTCCAAAGAGAGCTTCGACGAAAACGGCCAGCCGGTGCAGTTGCTCAATGTGGCCTCTATCGACCCCGGCAGCAGCGCGGCTGCCAAGCCGGCCGCCCGAGCGATCAACACCAACGCCGACGCCTTCCGCACCGCCGTGGTGCTGGTGGTGGACACCACGGTGTCGATGCAGCCTTACATCGACCAGGTCCGCGACGTGGTGCACGAGCTGCAAACCCGCATCGCCGAGCGTGGTGAGCTGGACAGCGTGAGCTTCGGCCTGGTGGGTTTTCGCAACAGCATCAAGAAAACCCCAGGGCTTGAGTACGTCGCCAAGACGCTGATCAGCCTCGACCAGGGCCGCGACCCAGAGCGCTTCCTCGACATGGCGCGGCAGGTCAAAGCCTCCACCGTGTCCAGCCACTCGTTCAACGAGGACGCGTTTGCCGGGGTGATGCAGGCCGTGGATGGCATGGACTGGTCCGGCTACGGTGGGCGCATCATCCTGCTGGTCACCGACGCCGGCGCACTGCGCAAGAACGACCCGTTTGCCGCCACCCAGATGAACGAAGCCGAGGTGCGCCAGGCCGCGCTGGGCAAGCAGATCAAGATCTACGCCCTGCACCTGCGCACCGACGCCGGCAAGAAAACCCATGCCGGTGCCGAAACCCAGTACCGCGTGCTGACTGCTGACGCCAACCCGCAGATCGGCGACCTCTACACGCCGGTGCCAGGGGGGGATGTGCGCAAGCTGGGTGAGCGTGTCGATGAGATCGGCAGCGTGTTCGCCAACCTCGTGCACCAAGTGCGCAGCAACACGCCGCAGCCGGTGCCGCTGCTGAGTGCCGCGCCGACCTTGGCCGACAAGTCCGCGGCCGTCGGCTACGCCATGCACATGGATTTCCTCGGCCGCAAAACCGCGAGCCAGGCGCCGCAACTGGTCAGCGCCTGGACCGCCGACCGCGACCTGACCAACCCGGCGCTGCCGGCGTTCCAGGTGTGCGTGATGCTGACCAAATTGCAGCTCAACGACCTGCAGCAGTCGCTGAAACTGATCGTCGATGCGGCGCGCAAGACCCAGACCTCGCCCAAGGATTTTTTCCAGGAAATCGCCAGCGCCTCGGCCTACATGAGCCGCGACCCGCAGGCCCTGCGCAAGGGCGGCAACCTGGCCGAAGGCGGCATCCTCGGCGAATACCTGGAAGGCCTGCCGTACCGCAGCAAGTCGCTGAACATGACCCAGGACTTGTGGTTGTCGTTGAGCGTGGCCGAGCAGGAAGACTTTATCGACGAGCTGGATTCGAAAATCCGCCTCTACGAAACCTTTCACAATGATGTGGCCAACTGGGTCCGTTTCGGCGATGCCGAGCCGGGCGATGCGTTGTACCGCGTGCCCTTGTCGACGCTGCCGTGATGCTGAACTTGAGCGCAGTGCACAAAAGCCGCGGCGTTGGCAGCCAGCGCTATAGCCTGGTGATTCCGGCGCTGGCGCTGCGCGCGGGTGAGCAGTTGGCAATCGTCGGGCCGAGCGGCTGTGGCAAAAGCACCTTGCTCGATCTGCTGGCGCTGGTGTTGGCGCCGGATCAGGTTGGCCGGTTTGAATTTGATCAGGTCGATGTCGGCGCTCTGTGGCGTGCCAATCAGCAGTCGACGTTGGCCGCGTTGCGCAGCACGCACTTGGGCTACGTGCTGCAAACCGGCGGCCTGCTGGGTTTTCTCGATGTGCGCAGCAATATCGCCTTGTCCCGCCAACTGCTGGGGCTCAAGGACGACGGCAGCGTCGCGCGTCTGGCCGAACAGTTGGAGATCAGCGATCAGTTGGGCAAAAAACCGACTGCGCTGTCAGTGGGCCAACGCCAACGCGTGAGCTGCGCCCGTGCACTGGCCCACGCGCCGCAACTGGTGCTAGCGGATGAGCCGACGGCGTCGCTTGACCCGCTGAACGCCGAACGCGTGATGCAGGCGCTGCTGGCCCAGGCCCGCGAACATCGCGCAGCCTGCGTGATCGCCACCCATGACGAGCCGCTGGCCCGCGCCAGTGGTTTGCAGGTGCGGCGCATCAGTTGCCGCCGTGACACCGACGGCGGCGTCACGGCCACCCTCGGGGAGGCGTGCTGATGCGCATCGGTCTGGTGGCGTCCCTGGCCTGGCAGGATTATCGCAACGACGCCTGGCTGTCGGCCTGTTCGGTGCTGGCATTGGTGGCCGTGATCGCGCCGTTGCTGGTGTTATTCGGCCTGAAATTTGGACTGGTTAGCAGTTTGACCGAACGCCTGGAGACCGACCCCGCAACCCGTGAAATTATTCCGTTGGGCGGCGGTCGATTCAACGCAGCGTTTATCGAGCAACTTGCCCAGCGTGGCGATGTGGCCTTTGCCGTGCCACGTACCCGCCAGATTGCGGCGACCGCGCAGGTGGGCACGCTGACCCTGGAAATGCTGCCGACTGCAGCGGGTGACCCGCTGCTCGTGGGGTTGCCGATGCCTCGGGGCCTGGACCAGATCGTGCTGAGCCACACCGCCGCGGAAAAACTCGCGGCGCGGCCTGGCGATTGGCTGGAGACCAGCTTTGCGCGGCAAGTGGCAGGGCGTGTCGAAGCCCAACGCACGCGGTTGCAGGTGCTGGCGGTGCTGCCGCTGGAAGCGTTTGCGCGGGACGGTGTGTTTGCCGATTTGCGCCTGCTGGAAGCGGCGGAAGATTACCGCGACGGCCGCGCGGTGCCGGCGTTGAGTTGGGACGGTGACGCGGTCGGCGCGACTGAGCAGCGGGTTTATCCGGCGTTTCGTCTGTATGCCCGCCACCTCGCCGATGTGGAGCGGTTGCGGGTGTTTTTCGCCGGGCAGAACCTGTTGGTGTCGACCCAGGCGAACGCCATTGCCCAGGTGCAGTCGTTGAGTCGCAACCTGTCGATCGTGTTCTGGATCATTGCCGGGTTGGCCTTGGCGGGCGCATTTGCGGCGATCTTCGCCGGCGTGTTGGCCGCCGTAGCGCGCAAGCGTCGGGAATTGTCGGTGTTGCGCCTGCTGGGGTTTTCCACTGCCGGGCTGTTGCTGTTTGTGGTGGTGCAGGCGCTGTACAGCGCAGGGTTTGCCGCCGTGCTCAGTGCCGGGTTGTATGGCCTGGCCGAGGCGGGTTTGAATAAATTATTCGTGCAGGTGCCGGGCGAATACGCCAGTCACCTGTTGGCGCCTCATTACGGCCTGGCCCTGGCTGCAGTCCTCGGCGTCAGCGCTGTGGCGGCGGCCTGTGGCGGTTGGCGAGTGGCGCGTATCCAGGCTTCTGAAGGAATCAGAGATGTATAAGTTACTGGGCGCCGCCATGGCGCTGAGCTTGGCTTCAATGGCGTGGGCGGATGAGGCGAGCGACAAACTCGACAACCCCAAACCGTTGCCCGATGACGTGAGCCTGCCGCTGCCATGCGAAGGCAACATGGTGTTCCGCTACGCCTATGTGCTGGCCCAGGGCACCCTGGATGACCGCGAGATCAGCCTCGGTTACCCCTTTGCCGAGGGTGAGGCGGGTTATCAGCAGTCGTTTATTTCCGGCTACCGGCGCGACTTCATCAACGGCCAGTTCACGCTCAAGGATTTGCCCAAGGACTGGAACGCGGTCATTGCGCCCTTGATGCCGAAGACCGACGCCAAAACCCCGCTCAAGCCGATGCTGTACTTCATCGGCAAGTACGAAGTCACCGCACGCCAGTATGCCCAAGTGATGTCCCAGGCACAGTCGCTGGCCAGTGGTGAGCCGGCGCCAGCGTGCGATGCGCCGACCGGCATGGCTGCACGCTTGCCCAAGGTGAAACTCTCGCGCTTTGAAGCCGAGCGCTTCTCGGCGGTGTACAGCGCCTGGTTGATGAAGTACCACCGCGACGTGCTGCCGGTCAGTGGTCGTGGGTCTTCGGCCGAAGACGGTGGCCTCGGTTTTGTGCGCTTGCCCACCGAAGTGGAATGGGAATTCGCCGCGCGTGGTGGCCAGGCAGTGAGCCGGCAGGACCTCGAGGGGCGGCTGTTTCCGCGGCGTGTCGAAGGCAGTGAAAGCGACGGGCCGCTGGGTGATTACGCGGTGTTCAACCAAGTCGCCGGCGGTACAGGCCAGGCGGCACGCCTGATGCCCATCGGCACGAAATTGCCCAACCCGATCGGCATGTTCGATGTGATTGGCAATGCGGCGGAAATGGTCCAGGAGTCGTTCCAACTGGTGCACGCCGGGCGCCGCCAGGGCACCTACGGCGGCTTTGTGGTCAAGGGCGGCAACTACCTGGAAGGCGAGGGCACGCTGTTCACGGGCATGCGCCGCGAGTACCCGCTGTTTGCCGCCGACGGCACCGAGCAGAGCAACGAGACCACCGGTTTTCGGGTGGCGATAGGTGCGTTGTCTGCGCCGCGTTCGCGCTACAAGGAGCTGTTCGCGCAGTGGCAGAAAGAAGGCCGCCTGGCCTCGCTGACCGACGCCATCGACGACGCCCAGGACCCGACCAAGCGCCTGGACAGCATCATCGCCGCCAGCGTCGATCCCAAGCTGCAAGCCGAACTGGGCCTGGTCAACGAAGAACTCAAGCGCAACGTTTCGCTGATCGCCCAGCAACGCGAAGAGGCGGCGGGCAACCTGATTCAATCGGCCGCGCTGGTGGCCGAGACCATCAGCAACTACAACATCCGCCTGATGAACTTGCAGAAGAGTCGCCAGCAGGCTCTGGACAACAAGGACGCGGCGAGTGCGCAGCTGTTTGCCACGGCCATCGACAATGGCCGCAGCGCGCTCGACGGCGCGGTGGCGATCTACATCGATAACCTGGCCACCGGCACGCGCTACACCGACGCGGTGATCCAGGCGCAGTTTCAACGAATCAAGGAAGAGTTGGATCGCAAGCCAGTGCTCGGCAAGAGCCTGGTG
>Ga0153931_100246_pt1 | contig 17321 bp, 10 predicted proteins | sample TSNJ015MetaG_FD_104730 | JGI IMG/M metagenome (GOLD analysis project Ga0153931, IMG submission 104730) | Attine ant fungus gardens microbial communities from New Jersey, USA - TSNJ015 MetaG | ecosystem: Host-associated > Fungi > Mycelium > Unclassified | place: USA: New Jersey, Wharton State...
ATCACACTCTTTCGTGTATTCAACCCATGCAAAAAACGCCGCGCCGTTGCCCTCTTCTTCCGCCTGCTTGTAAGCCTCGATAAACGCCCAGTTAATGCTGCTCTCCGACGCAAGACCGTCCGGTATACCTTCCCAGTCCTGAAACATCAGTTCCGGATCGTCTTCATCAGCGTGCAAGGCTTGGCACGCCGCGTCAAAATCCTCTTTCTCATCAAAATCCGTGAGGTCAAACCACTTGCCGTAGATGCTGCCGCAGTTGTATTTGTGGTACGTGCCGACGTATACCGATGGTGCAGTAGTGCTCATAAAATTCCTCCGCAGGTTATGGGATAACGATTCCGGCTTTCGCCGTGCCGACACGACAGACGGGCGCAAAGCGGAGGATGCAGGGGCGCTACCGGAGGCCGCAGCGCAAGCGAAGGAACGAGGCGGGCTGAACGGCGAGCAAGTGAATATTGAACGCGCGAGCGACGGGAAGAGCGCGGAGAAGATGAGTGCGAACGGGCGAGGATAGCGGCAACGCGAACCCTTGCAGCCGCAGCGGCCCGGCTACAGTGAAGGCACGGCGTTAGCCGTCACCACGCAGGTTTACAGGGGAGCGTTTTTAGTAGGTTTGCAGCCCTTCAGGGCGGAAAACCAGAAAATAGCGGAGTGAAACGACGTCATTTTCCAGTGAGTCAGAGGCGACCGGCAGCGCCGGTCGCTCTTTGTATCAGGCCGCCGGTCGGAACGACTGGAGGGCCAACAGCATGCTGGCAATTTCTTCCCGCGCCTCATCGAGGGCATCGCGCATCCAGTCCCGCACAAACCAGCTTCGCACCGGCTCGGCGGGCAACCGCAACACGTCTGATACCCACGTCCGGCCTATTACGCGACCGATATCACCGCAGCGAACGCTGATTTCCAGCGTACACAGGGTGGCATTTTTATTCAAAATTGCATCGAGATAGCTATCCTGCATCTCATGATCCCATCCGGCGCAGGCATCGTCGTTAGGCTCAGTTTCCATTACGCTCACCACAAAATGGCGCGTATGCCTTTCAATCAAGGTTGGTCGCAGAGAGGGGCTGATCGCCTCAATAAGGCGATAGCCGTCGGCCGCGACGCTGCCACACACGGCGTTAATTTCCGTTCTTAGCACCCTGAAAAGCCGGTCGATATGGCCTTCGGTCATGGCGTCCGGGCAATCATCATATTCAAGGGAAATGGTTCCGGCGTGCGAGTAACGGCTACTCAGTGAAGTCCGGCAAAGCGACATTGAAAACTCGCTATTGCTGATCACGGCGTACAGTTCGCCGGCGACCGCCTCGGTTATCACGCCCCTCACTGCTAAAGCTGGCAATAAAGCGAGTAACGCATGGGTATCGAGGCGACCGTAAAATGCGACGCCGTCACCCTGCCTGTAACTGAGATTGGCCGAGATCTCCATAGACGCGGGCCAGCCGCGCGCGACCAGCTGGTTATGGCAGTGGCGCACAATAAGGGTGTATGCAGTATTCATGTTGAGATCCTCCGTCAAGGTGCGGCGCCAGTTACGCCGTGCCGCCACGACAGCCCTGCAAAAAGCGGAGGAAACAAGGGCGACGCCGCAGGCCGCAGCGCAGACGAAAACGGACTGAATGCACCGTTTTCGGTGAGAACGGGCGAGGACGTCGGCGCCAGCGGTACCCTTGTTTTTGCAGCGGCAGGGCTACAGTGAAGGCACGGCGCTGACATCCGCCGTGGCGTGGCCACGGCATAAAGAGCGGAGTTTTACGACCTCATCAGAACGGCAGCCAAAACTCCCTGCCGTTTCCAGCAGGGGATTAATTTAATCTTTGGCGAGCGCTATCGCTGCACGAAGATGAGCCCAATTAAAGCCGATATTTGCGTCATGCGCGTCTTCTGCTATTTCCATGGCCAGATCTAAGTTATTTTTTAACATAGAAAAACGGGGCGCTGTCTGCACAGGGCCCCGTAGATTCATTTTTTCTCAGGAGAGAATCTAATCTTTTGAGAACACTATTACAGGTCTACCTCCCAGTCCATGGTTCCGCTAGTTGCGCCCGAACCGGAAGCATCCACAGTTACTTTCCAGACGCCTGATTTTGGAACTCCGGTTGCATCAATGGTATAAATTTTATCATTAATGCCTGTTTGCCCATCATTCTCTACCTTCAACTGAAAGCCTTTTCCTCCCGGAGCATCGAGCCTGTAAGCAATCTTAGTGCTATCTGGATAATTGGCCTTAATTCGAACTTTGATATTCCCGGAAATATTCCCTGTTCTACCAGTAACCGTATAAGTTGATGATTTGGCTGGGTCTACCGCGATAAAGCTAATTTGTGGCCCAACGTAAGTTTGCGGTGGGACGACCAGTGCCAGAACCGGGGCGTTCACCGGCGTAGAACTGTTCATCTGCGCCGTTACATGAGCCTGAATGTCCGGTGTAGAAGCCCCTACTCTACTTGCAGTTATCCGCGCGGTGATCATCCCGTTGACGTCAGTATCAGTGCCTGTGGCGACCAAATCCCCCGCGTCGGTAGCAAAACTCACCGTAATAGCGGGAACCGGGTTGTTGTACGCATCCGTTACCTTAACGGTATACAGTGCGCTTTCCACACCGTCAGACAGTATCTGCGATTTATCAAGAGTGATATTGCTTGCATCAATTTTTGCCGTAGTCACATCTGCGATCAGCGTTACCACACTGGCCGGCGTGCCGCTGCCATTCACAGTGCCGGTCACCGTGGCGCTGCCCGCGATGGTCCCGTGCAAGGTAATGGTTGCTTTACCGTCTGCGCCCGTGCTGCTGCTCGTGCCGGAAAGCGTGCCATGGTTGGTCGTCCAGCTCACGCTGAAGTTCGGTACCGGGTTGCCGTTGGCGTCTTTCACCAGCGCCGTATAGGTCGCCAGGTCCGTGTCGTTGGCCACGATGCTGGCTTTATCGACGGTTAAGTCCCCAGAGCCAATGCCTGCAGAGCTGCCGTCCGCCGTAAAGGTCACTACGCTGGCGTTGACCGGTGCGGCTCCGTTTACGGAAGCGCTTACCTGCGCAGGGCCTGCCAGCGTGCTTTTCAGCTTCACCGTCGCTTTACCCGTGGCATCCGTGTCGGTGGTTGTGGCCGACAGCGTCCCGTTATTGGTAGCCCAGGTCACGGTCAGGTTCGGTACCGGGTTGCCGCCCGCGTCTTTCACCAGCGCCGTATAGGTCGCTTCTTCAACGTTGTTCGCCACCGCCGTGGTTTTATCAACCGTCAGGTCGCCGCTGCCGATGTTGGCGCTGGCGCTGTCCGGGGTAAAGGTCACCGATGGCGCGTTAACGTTGCCGGAAACCCCTGCGTTTACGACCACCTGAGCCGGACCTGCAACGGTGCCCTTCAGGGTGATGGTCGCCACGCCGTTAGCGTCCGTGCTGCTGCTGCTGCCGGAGAGCGTCCCCTTGTCAGTGGTCCAGTTCACCGTGAAGCTAGGCACCGCGTTGCCGTTGGCGTCTTTCACGATGGCGCTGTAGGTCGCCAGCTCGGTGTTGTTGGCGATAAGCGTAGCTTTATCGACGGTGATATCACCGCTGCCGACGGTAGCCGATGCAGTGCTGGCCGTCAGGCTGACAGCTGGGCCGTTGGTTGGCGTAGCCCCGTTAACAGATGCGGTAACCTGAGCATTACCGGCAACCGTGCCTTTCAGCTGGGTGGTTGCTTTACCCGCGCTGTCGGTGGTTGATGTCGTTGGCGTGACCGCGCCCAAGTCAGTGGCCCAGGTAACGGTGATGTTAGGCACCACGTTGCCGTTGGCATCCTTAACGATGGCCGTGTAGGTCGCGACGTCGGCGTTATCCGCCACAATCGAGGCTTTATCTACCGTCAGGTCGCCGCTGGCAATGCCGCCCGTGGCGCTGTTGGCCGTGAAGTTTACGCTTGGTGCGTTGACGTTAGCCGAGGTACCCGACTGGGCGGTCACCTGCGCCGCGCCGACCACCGTATCTTTCAGCGTGACCGTGGCGATACCGCTGGCGTTGGTCATGGTGGTGCTGCCGGAGAGCGTGCCTTTATCCGTCGCCCAGTTGACCACGAAGTTCGGTACCGGGTTGCCGTTGGCGTCTTTCACCAGGGCGGAGTAGGTCGCTGCGTCGACGTTGTCGGCCACGATGCTGGTTTTATCGACCGTCACGTCACCGCTGCCGATGGTGGCGCTGGCGTTGTTGGCGATAAATGTCACTGACGGCGCGTTGATATTGCCGGAGCTGCCGGTCTGCGCATTCACCTGTGCGTCACCGATTAGGGTGTCTTTCAGGGTAATGGTCGCGATACCGTTGCTGCCGGTGGTACTGCTGTTCGCAGACAAGGTGCCTTTATTGGTGGCCCAGCTCACGGTAGCGTTGGGTACCGGGTTTCCGTTGGCGTCTTTCACCAGCGCGCTGAAGGTCGCGATATCCACATTGTCAGCAATCAGAATGGTTTTATCCACGCTGACGTCGCCGCTGCCAATGGTGGCGCTGCCGCTGTCGGCGGTAAAGGTCACCTTGCTGGCATTCATCGGCGCCGAGTTGTTCACCGAGGCGTTAACCTGAGCGTCACCCGCCTGAGTCCCTTTCAGGGTTACCGTGGCGAACCCGTTGCCGTCGGTGTTGCTGACGTTGCCTGACAGGGTACCGAGGTCAGTTTTCCACTCAACCGCGATGTTGGGCACGGCGTTACCGCCTGCGTCCTTCACCAGCGCGGTGTAGGTGGCAATATCAACGTTGTTGGCAACCAGTATAGTTTTATCCACGTTCAGGTCACCGCTACCGATGCTGGCGCTGCCGCCGTCGGCGCTGAAGTTAACTACCGGCGCATTGATGTTGCTCGAATTACCTGCCTGCGCCGTCACCTGCGCGGCTTCCGCCACGGTGTGCTTCAGGGTCATGGTCGCGATACCGTTGGCATCGGTATCGCTGCTGTTCGCAGACAAGCTGCCTTTGTCATTGCTCCAGTTCACGGTGAAGTTAGGGACCGGGTTGCCGTTGGCGTCTTTTACTACAGCACTGAAGGTAGCCATGTCAGTATTGTTAGCAATAACCACGGTTTTATCGACGGTCAGGTCGCTGTTGCCTATGCCTGCGGTGCTACCATCGGCGATGAAGTGGGTATCAATTTTACCAGAGTTGCCGTTGTCCAGCGTCGCGGTGACGGTGACGGTTTCGGCGATACGGTCAACCAGATTAATGCTGACCTTGCCGCTATCATCGGTCATGGCGGTCAGCGAAGAGCCGGGTGCGACGGTCGCTGAGCCGCCCAGCGTAAAGGTTACGCGGGTGCTAGGCAGCGGGTTGCCGTTGGCATCGCTTATCGTAGCGTTAACCTGATTCATCGCCGCGCTGTTCGCCACGCTGTTATCCACGGTCGCCAGAATGGCACCGGACCCAATATGGCCGGTCGCCGCGTCGGCAGACTGGGTGATGGTGATGTCCGGCAGTGCGGTCCCGTTGAACTGTGAAGAGACGGTAGCCGTTCCTACACGCGTGCCTGCAGTAACAACCGCCTGATAAACGCCCGGAGACGTCTCTTCAATCGGGCCGACGACCGCCGCCTGCGCCGCGAGGCGTGAGGAAGGCTGATTTGCCGCCAGCGCCTCATGGATAGACACTGCTAAGGATTTCACCATGCCCGGCACGGCGTTGCCCTGATCGTCGAACAGTTCAATGCTCAGCGTCGAGGTGCTCTTGCCGTCGGCGGCCAGATTGGTCGGGTTGGCGCTAATTTTGGTCGCGCCCGGCAGCACGTCGCCGACCGCCACGTGGATTTCGGCCGTGGCGCTGCCGCTGTTGCCTTTCACGTCATACGCCACGCCCGCAAAGCGGTAAACGTTGCTGCCCGCGGCCTGATACGGCGGCAGGGTAATGCTCAGCTGGTTGCTGCCAACCTGCGTCAGCGAGCCGCCCGCGGCGACCAGCGACGAGGCGTCCCAGTCAATGCGCTGCAGCGGGTGCTTGCTCTGAACCTGGAAAGTGACCGGCACGGTGCTGCGGCTCTTGCCCGAGGTCTTCTCTGGCACAACCAGCTTCACCACTTCCTGCTTGCGGTAGTCGAGCACGATGCTGTTATTACGCTCGACCAGGTCGTAGCGGCTGCCGTTCAGGGTGCGCGACGCGCCGACCAGGTTCGGGTCAACCTGCTTGCTCCACGACTCGCCGAGGCGGTAGTTCATCTGCAGGGAAAGCTGGGAGTCGCTCTGGCCGTCTTTGCCCGCGCGGTGCTGCGCGCCGAGGGTCAGCAGAGGGATTGGGGTATAGGTGACGCCGCCGGTAAATGCCCACGGGTCTTTCTGGCGATTGTCTTTGCCGAACAGGGCCACTTCGTCACCCTGATACTGCTCATACATCACTTTGGCGCCGAGCTGCGGGAAGGACGGCAGCCAGCCTTCGGCGCGGACGTCATAACCATTGGCCGGGCGCTCGTCGTAGTCTTCGAAATCGCGGGACTGGTGCCAGTCGCTCAGGCGAATGTAGCTGTTGGCTGACAGCTTCAGGTAGTCGCGCCACGCCTCGACGCCGACGCCCATGCGGCGGTTGTTGCCGCTGAAATCATTGTCATAGAAGGTGTTGGCGCCGAGCATCCAGTCGCCGGTGAAGTGACGCACGCCGAGGCCGAGGTTGCCGGTGTTGCGGTCGTCCTTGTGGCGAAAGCCGAGCTGGGTGAAGAAGATGTTGTCTTTGTTTTCATAAATCGGCACCAGCAGGTCCGCTTCGCTGCCCTCGGTTTTGAATTTGTCGTCCAGGTTCAGCTGCACGCGGGCGGTGCCGAACTGGCTCAGCCATTCCTCAACCGAGCTGTTGACCGCGCCGGTGGCGGCGGAGCGCGCCATGCCGGCGGCGTTGCCTTCGGTCAGGGCCGAGCCGGCCGAGGCCAGGGTATCGGTATTATTTTCGAAAATTGACTGCCCGTTCGAATTGTTACCGCCCGACTGGTACCATTTTGAGGACGGGCCCTGCGACGTGGTGGCGTGCACCAAGGGGGAATAGGCGAAACTCAGGGGCAATGCCGCCTGAGTAAATATGGTCAACCAGCCGACAATAGCCGTCCGGCGCGTAATAAACTGCGCAGAAGCAACCTTCATAATAAATTCTCATTTAAAGTGGAGGATATTAAAAGGAATAAGGCGGCGCATTAACTCACCGGCGAACACCCTTTAAACTCAGTACTGATAAATTCGTGTAAAATAAAAAAACACCTTCAGAAGTTGTTATTTTATTTTGGCAGAATCCAATTAGACGTGATTTTAATAGCCTTAAGAATAAGAGTAGTCATCTTCGTGCGTAGGGCATGGACTACAAAATATTTTTCTTCAAAAGAAAAAACATTTAAATTAATGATTTATAATATATTTATAGGTCTCTCAAGAGAAGCTAAAGATAAGAAAAATCCTTAAATAACGGATTTTCATTTAATGGCACTAGGGTTATACCTAAATTACCCCTTAGCTTTATAAATGAGAAAACTTTAATAAAGAATAATCATTGCAAATGAATTTTATAATGGCTATGTTATTTCCGCGCCCTGCAGATGGCGCACTTCATAATACTTACTATGTTTCATCTTGATGCCGGCTCTCAGGCCGGCTTTTTTTATTTTTAATAACTCATATTATTCTGTATTTCAACATCATCACCCAGATACGACTGAAAGAATAAAGTAATGCAGTGAGAACATTCATTGGCTGTAAATCCTTCTTGTACAAAATAGAGAACGGCATACTACATCCTGAATTTTTATCCTGCTGTGGCATCAAAAAATACTTTCACGGCGCTAGGGCGTAACCGAACACTCATCAATCAGCGCGTGATCCAGTCACGCAATGATATGTTCCATAGCAGACTGCACTTTTTTATCCGAAACTCATCTGTAACGTTTTCAGGATATGAGTTCTAATCCATGCTCCTCATTTTAAAATCATAAAAATAGTCCTTATCAAACCCCCAACGCTCGCCACAGGAACGGCTGAGGCGTACCGCAGCGGAGCGAGGAACGAACAGTCGTGACGAGGAAGCGTAATTTAGCCTGCTGCCTAATAGGATTGCTTACACTCCGCGGTGATTATGGGCACAAAAAAACCGGCACAGAGGCCGGCATTGAATGTGGGTGCATACTGCGAAGCTGGCATCCTGATGCTATTTTTTTCTTTTCTGCTGCCAGCTCTCAGACGTCAGAAATGCAGCTCGTATCGCGACAATCGCCCAGCAAAACTGAAGAATAATTTTGGTGAATACGCCGAAATGAGTATAGAAAAACAGCAAGGGAACGATAAAAAGCGCACTGAGAAGCCAGCACCATTCACCTACGCTCTTGCGTTCTTTGCCGATAAGTGGAACCAGCCCAATGATCCCTTTCAATGTCTCAATCACTTTCACAGTTACTCCTCCCCTGCCCTTCTCTTAGGCTGCAAAACAGCATCAAGGCTTTTTAACTAAATTCCGAAAGTTATCACGCGCCTGCCCGGTTTTTTTCGTGCTGACATCTTCCGCCGGTTTCTCCTCCGGCAAGCCGATATCATTGCGATATGCAGCAATAACCTCAGCAATGCTTGCCGTGCTTGGCTGCCAGCCCGTGGTCTGTTGGATGATGGAGACCAGCTGGTCAGCGGTAAGACGTCCATCAAACAACATAGTGACCAAAAATGGGATACGTTTATCCAGCTGGTATAACGCACTTCCACCAACTAGCGCCGCCCGGAAAAACTCCCCGCGACCGCGCAGGGGGACCGACTCGATGATCTCCAGCGCTTTCGCATCCTGCTCATCCTCTTCAGGATTTAGGTAAGTTGTGAATTTTTTCCTCTTGTCGGCCACGGGCAACGCTCCTTCCAGTTAAAGTAAAACAAGCTCGCGGGCCAGCGCCAGCTGCGGCTCATTGATGACCACAATTCGGTCTGGAGCCAGCTTCCACGCGCGCCGAACTGCGTTTTCGATAAGTGACGCACCGCCACCGACCAGCCACACGCGGTTCACATGACGATGCCCGGACAACTCATTGACCACTCGCTGCCCCAGTTTTTCAATCGCAGAACTAATCGTTTCAAGAACATAGTCCACTTTTGACTCGTCATTGACAACGATGGCGGCAAAAGCGCGGTCATCACGACGTTGAATCAGTTGATCTGCCACGAAGGCGCTGGTGTCGCTCTCGGACATGCGTAACGCTGTTAAAGTGGCCTGCGTAACCATCGATACGCCGATCGTTGAATTACCGTGGATCGCACTGACGTCTTCAAACTGGCCAACTAATACGCCCGCATCAAGCGTGGTACCGCCCAAATCGATAACCAACGAGGTTTCGAGTGGGCCTACGCCCGCTTCTTCCAGCTGGGTCAATACGGCCGGAAGTGACTCAGGCATGACTTCGACGGCCGCAATGGTAAAGACGTCCCTTTTATTCAGCAGCACCGGCCGCAGCAGGTTGTCAATTTTGCGCTGAATGTTGACGTCATTTTGCTGGCAGTCAGCGGTATAGAACTCGCTGATAGGCAAAGTCACGGTAAGACTGACCGGCTGCGGCTCAAGCCCGCACGTCAATAATGCGTGGTGAACGGCGAGCAGGTTGGTGTCCCCATATTGGTACTCGATATTCGTGGTATTGATTGCTTGATGACTTACGTCATCGAAGGTGTACTTGATGCCATCGATTTCGTAATTGTATGTCTCACGGCTTCCGATACCTGCCACTTTCCAACCGGCCCGGAATGAATTTGGCGATACCGACGTGCAAATTGCATCGCCCTCTAGCCAGGCAAGTTTTACATTCGTTGAACCGTCATCACACCCAATTTTTCTCATAGCATATCCTTAGTTACTCAAAATGAGTATCTATAATGACTCATTTCTCCTAACCAATCAATTAAAATACTCAATTTGAGTATTTTAAAAACATCAAAATGAACACCTACCTCTCATTGTCTAATTTGCATAGCCAGATAAGGGCATGTCATAGCAGTGACCTTAATTTGTCTTTCATACTAAAAGTATACAGAAAGTTGACCGCATCCCTTTCAATCTTCGTAGATTTTACTCCTGTTATTAAAACATTGGCCTATGTATGAGTTGGGACTCATCGTTAATGGAAGGTTTGAATAAAGCTATAAGTCTTCACGCTAAACTTGGTAACGCAACCCGACCTGATTGATGAAACTCTTTTAATCCCTTCCAGTTCTGCAGGCATCAAAGTTATTAATTAGATTATTTGAAAGTAGATAAACTTTAACCCCAACGCTCGCCACAGGAATGGCTGAGGCGTACCGCAGCGTAGCGAGGAACGAACAGCCGTGACGAGGAAGCGTAATTTAGCTAGGTGCTAAGGAAAACTCTTACACTCAGTTCCCACATTAAGCACTGAAAAGACGCAGGCACAGATCTTCTGAGCGGTTGAATGCAACTTCAATTGTGACCTATGGAACCAATAACTTGCTGTCTAGATTTCTCACGTTATCCACTTTTCCACAGGCTAGATCTAATAATAGTTCCTATATAGATCATCTAACAGATCAAAAGAGATCCCCGCTTGGCTGAAGCCCTTGGTGTATAAGGCTTTAGTCCACATAGCTAACCACTATATGCAGTAAGTTAACCTCTGTAGTGAGTAAACCAACCGCTATAGGTAGCAACTTAACTTCACTGGTGTGTAAACCAAACCACTATAGTGAGTAACTAACGTTTTTGTAGTGTGTAACTTCAGGATGTTATTAGGCAGATAACTATCTGAAAGAATTATTAAAATTTTATCCCGTGGCGATAGGCTTAAAGTAGTGCTCACAGCTTTTACACCGCAGTCTATCGTCAGTGTATTTGTTAAAATGATCATGGTGAATAGCGCTAACGTTCTGTTTTTAAACTTATCCCTGCAATCGATCCAATAATAAGATCCAAATAGAACCTTCAAGAACCTAATAGATCCCCATTCCCCTGTAAGCCTTGCCGTGTCTTTGTTTGAGGGGGATCGGCAACCGCTGTAGTTAGTAAAACAACCACTGTAATTAGCAAACTATCCACTATGTTATGTAGTAAAACCGCTATAGTGAGTGTTAGTATCCACTATATTGTGCACAGTGAGCCTCTTACCCACATTTCTTGTGAGATCAGAAAATGCCTGAAAATGAGCCTAAAAACATAGAGATAGCTAAAGCTTTCTCTGAAACCGATAAGCGTACAGGTGAACTTGTTACTCTGGTTCCTAACAGCAATAACACGGTTCAACCAGTAGCGTTGATGCGGTTGGGCTTATTTGTACCTACATTGAAGTCGACAGCTAGAGGCCGTAAAGGTCAGATGAACTCGATGGATGTGACTTCTGAGTTGAAGCAGCTCTCGATCGTGAAGTCAGAGGGGTATGAAAATATCAAGATCACTGGTGCGCGACTTGATATGGATAATGATTTTAAGACGTGGGTTGGCATAATTCACGCCTTTGCCAAGCATAAAGTCCTGGGAGACTCTGTATACCTTCCATTTGTTGAGTTTGCCAAGTTATGTGGCATTCCCTCTGCGCGCTCGTCTGCGAAGCTCAGAGCGCGTCTGGAGGCCTCTCTAGAGCGTATTGCCACTAACACCTTGTCTTTTTCGAACAAGGAAGGTGATTACTACGTCACTCACCTTGTTCAATCTGCTAAATACAGCCCAAAAAAGGACGTTGTCGAGCTGCAAGCTGACCCGAAAATTTTTGAGCTCTATCAGTTCGATAAAAAGGTTCTTCTCCAGCTTAGAGCCATCAATGAACTTTCCCGCAAGGAGTCCGCTCAAGCTCTCTATACTTTTATTGAAAGCCTTCCTCTGGATCCTGCTCCCATTTCTATGTCGCGCTTGCGTGCTCGCCTTAATTTGACTTCACGAACCATCACCCAGAACGCAACAGTCCGTAAAGCGATGGAACAGCTAAAGGGGATCGGGTATCTCGACTATACAGAGGTCAAAAGGGGTAAAGCCGTCTACTTCTGCATCCACTATAGGCGGCCTAAGCTACGGCCTGCTCAGATCCCAACGGGCATTGGTGATGATACTTTGGACGACGACCAAGTTCTTGATGCACCTTTAGAACATGATGCTGAAACGAGTGCGCCGCGTGAGATGGTTATGCTCACAAAAGAGGAGCTGGAGTTGCTTGAGCAGCTTCGGAAAGGAAAGAAATAGCGCCTTGCTACACGGGCGATAAATTTATGGCATTTTCATCAAAAACTTATAGCTATCCACTGTAGTGTGCAAGCCAACCACTGCAGTGAGAAGTGTATCCACTGCAGTAAGCAAACTAGCGTGAACTAATATCAGCCATCCACTGTTGCGAGTAGATCTTACTCACTCTAGTGGTTAGCCAGGTTTTGGCACCCTACTCCCCTAGTACTTACTAACCTGCAAGCCCGCTTTCCAACTGAGTTAGTATCCACTAACTTCATTTGTTCTCATTTTGGTTCATTTCAAACATGCTCTTTAACTCACTACAGTGGTTTACTCGTTATAGTGGTTATTGCTCACTATAGCGGTTATCACTCACTGTAGTTGATATTGTGCATGGATGAACCACAACACTCACTACAGTGGATACATACTCGGTATAGTGGTTGGCATTATTGATAGACTTTTGAGCGTTGCGGCTTAAGAACTAAGTTTTGCGACAGTGTCACTTTTTACCGACCTTTCTTGTCTTATTGTTTGTTCTAAAGGACTTAAACTATGGATGCAATACGCCTCTGACAAAGCGTTTTTGCCCATAATTATTTCTGCTCTGTCCTCTAGTTTCGAGCAGTAGAACAATCTTTAATCTCGTGACTATCTTGGTTGTATTCCATATGGAGTTAGTGGATTGAGCTGGGAACAGTAGTCAATGTCTTAAACCCTCACTTATGAAAAAGATGATGTCCTTTATTAATGATTCTAATGACATATGGGGCACGCAAGTTTGTTACTCAATTTGAAAAGCAGTGACTTCCACTGACGATTTGCAACCACAAGCATGTTGCGTTTGTTGGAGGGTGGTTGAAGAAGGTAATACCGCTGTGTACGCCTGAGCACCAGGCGAAAATAGGCGCTAAAATTTTACAGCGATTTTATCCCCTACTCTTTCTAGTTTTTAGTGTGAGATTAAGGACGAGACTGTCGTTTTTGGATAGTGAGTTCTTTAAGAATGCCATGGTGTAGCTTATTTCTGTCGACAAATGTTGTTCACGATATCCTCAGGAAATGCTCATTTTTAGACAGCTTGCACGCGAGATAGGAGGCACTCCTATCTGATAGCCACATCCAAATTACCCCATTAAATAGCTTAAATCAGATAGTTAGCTTATCGCTTTGCTTCATGTGGAATGGGCTGGCTTAACATCATAAGTAATACTTCACACATATTAAATATAGAATAATACTTCACATTTGTTTTTTATGGAGTATTATTTATGCAATGTTATTTCCTATTTTGCAGGTGACAAATGATCACAATAATTGGGTGCAATAAAGGTGGGGCAGCCAAAACGACGACTGCGATAAATCTGGCAGTCGGTTTAGCTTTGCGTGGTGACGACGTATGTCTGGTTGATGCCGATGTCCAGCGTTCTGCTTCACGTTGGTATGCAGAGCGCGAAGCTGCCGGTATTACCCCATCTATTACTCTGATTGAGAAAAGAGACAACATTTCTCAAACGCTGAGAAGCCTGGATGAAAAGTTTACCCATGTCATAGTGGATGTCGCTGGGCGTAACAGTCGGGAATTGATCACTGGCGGTACCGTTGCACATCAGATAATCGCTCCTCACCAGTGTTCGCAATTAGACCTCGATACGATGGTGGAGCTGCAGCAGCAATTGGAAAGTATGCGGGATTTGAATCCTGAGCTAAAGGCTTACTGCTACCAAAGTATGGCGACAACTAACCCGTTACTTCAGGGCAATGAGCGGCATGAGTTTCTGGAATATGTCCGTGAATTTGAAGGGCTCATTCCCTTGGCTGCTACCGCCTGCTACCGAAAGGTTTACCGTGATGTGATGTCTGAAGGTAAATCTGTGTTGGAAACATCTAACGAAAAAGCCAAGGCAGAAGTGCTGACGTTGCTGAAAGAGGTATTCTAATGGCCCTAAAAAAACCGCCCTTTTCAAATCGTCGTATTGTCACCGAAGCTGAAGCAGATGCGCTGGCCAACAGGCTAGCAGATCGACCTTACGGTGATGAGAAAATTGTTACTGAACCACCTCAGGAGATACTAACTAGAACGACCATCTCATTACCTCAGCACACGCTGCGTGAGATTGAAGATCTTGCTTTAAACAATAAGCGAAATGGTATTGCGCCAAAAAGTGTTAGTGCAATTATCCGTGAGGCGCTCGACGCCTATCTTAAAAAGAGTTGATTTGACCTTAAATGGCATTGGTATTTTAGTACTCCCAGTGCCAGATTAATGCATAGGAAGTCTGACTCGTCCTCAAAGTTTGCCTCTTTTCATCCTCTCCTCCCCTGCTTATTATCTTTTTAACTTATTTCTTTCAGCTAAACTTCATATGTTATAAATCATAAGTATGATTTCATAGGTAATAAGTAAGAACTAATATTTGTTTCTTCACACTTATTCTTTATCTAGATATGATTTTGACTGGCTCGCTTAAAGTTATTAGCTCTGTGATTTATTGGACTAATTCTTAGTGGCCTTAGAAAACAGGCTCGCGAACCCAACGCTAGACTAACGGTCTTGCTACAGTATTGAGTTGTAACGGGGGGTAACATCACACCGATAGCACTTAATAAGTGTGAATTCATACTTATTAAGTGCTATGTGAGTTAAGTCCTTGAACGATGGGAACCGTACCTGGCCATGCCATTCTTATGATGTATGAATTAATAATTATGAATAAATAATTATTTGTTGTTACTTATGAGTTCTTGGATGTGAGTTATGACTAGAGCTTGACCTGTTTAGTCATCTCTTTTTCACCTATCTGCCTGTATGCGTTCATGCCATTTTGTGCATGTGAAACTCATGATTTATAGGCATGTAAACTTTAGATGCAAAGTGCATAAAAGTAATAATTCATAATTATGGTGTGAGAAATAATAGGTGCAAAGAGCAAGGTGTGAGATAGGCAAGCTCTAGAGATGACGAGAAACACTGGCTTATCGAAAAAGATAGCGCGCTTTTTTTTAACAGTTAAAAATGATAGGGCTAGATCACAGGTAGGTATCCATGAGCAAGATATCACACCTCACACCTCACACCTCACACCTCATATTTAATGCCTAATAAGTATTATTTATGCGCAAAGTCTTTATTAAAGATATAGGTCCGAAGGGTGATCAATATCAGAAATGATGCATTTATGGACAAACATTAATCTTTAGCCTTAACTAAGGATTTGACACATTCATTGTCAAATAACTGAGGTAATTTCCTGTAGATGTCTATCTTAATGACTATCTAACGTCAGAACTTATTATTCAGCGCCAGAAAGAATTTCTTGAGGGGAGTCCCTATGAGATGAGGATTGTCATAGATTCTGGTGGATAGGGGAGGGCGGTTCATTAATCAGCGGGTTAGGCCCGGGGCGGGGTGAAATAGCCTGCGGGAAAAAAGGTGGACCGACGCGCGCGGGAAACAGGAAAAATAGAAATCTAATATTTATCATATGGATAATGCTAAAATTGCGAAAAAAACGCGGCGGGGACGTTTACGGCAGTACGCACCGCTGACTGTCGGGCCGCGTTGAGCCTGTAGCATCGCGCCGCCGTGCGCTTCACTGCATGTTATCAGGCGAGGGGCATGCCGGTCGGTGAATGAAAATCACTAATCGCCTTGCCGGGGAGTGGCTGCCGCTCATCCCCGGCAAGGCGATGTCGTCCAGGGAGAATCGCAGCATGGATAAATGACGCGCCACGCCTTCCCGGCATGAGAGTAATAGGCAATCCGTTGCATCCACCCTTACCGCTGTGGCGTTAAGAGAGGGCTTCTTTCCATCAAAAGAAACCCTGCTTAAAAGGCTGAGATGGCCTACGGGTGGTAAATTGACCTGAAGTGTACCGCCTTCTCCAGATTATCTGCCTGATAAAGGCGGCTGCCGTCGGGGCTGAACGCAACCTGCTGGCGGCCGCTCGCTTCCTGCTTCAATACCGTCCACGCGAACGTTTCGGTATCAAACCGCGTTAGATTATTCCAATATGGACTAATATGCTCTTCCACGTACATATAAAGGGCCGAGGACGAAGGGTCGAGCTTAGGTGCCGAAATAGAAGGCTTCTTCTCCGACGAGATCGGACAGGGCACACTGGCCAGCACGCTCATGCTTTGCGCATCAAGCACTACAACATGTGCCTCATAAGCGTTATTTACGACATAGAGTCGCTGGCCGTCAGGGGCCATCAAGAACCACTGGTTTGTTAATTCACTTGCGAAAAAACCGACCTGTTCCAGCGTGCTAGCATCCACCACGATTAACCCTTTAATATAGTCATAAATATACAACCGCAGGCTGTCCTGGCTGATCACGGGTATATAGAAACTATTTGTAAAGCTTAACGTTTTCAGTACTTTCAACGTTCGGCTATCTAGCAGGCTGAGCGTTCTCGCTCCCTCTGAGATAGTGTAGATCCAGCGTTCGTCGGGGCTTAGATTAACCTCCCTTACGCCGGCAACGGGCAGCGTCGCCACCACCTTCAGCGTCTGTGCGTCGATGACCTTGTTTCCCGCGTACAGCCGCGTCTCCTCCCGGTTCATGGCCAGTTTACTGACGTTGCCACTGTTTTCCGCCGGTCGCCGGTCGACGCGTTGCAGCGTGTCCCCGTGTAGCTTAGCCACAAAACCGTCCTGGCTGTACTCATACACCCACCCCCCGCCGGTGCTGTAGAGATAAACATTATCGGCAGAACGACCCATCTCAGCGAGCTTGGTGCCTAACAGCAGGTCTATTACCACGTGCATGTTATACTTATTTGAATTAATGATTTCGTAATGGAAATAAGCGCGGGTGCCAGCCCCGTTGACCGTTATCGGAAGTATATAAGGATTGTTACTCGCAGCAGCAACGGTGATCGTCCCCGGCGGGGCCAGCGCCGTGACCGCCACGCTTGCCGTGACCTCGGAGGCGCTGGTCGCCTTCATCGTATAGCTGCCGGTGGCCTGCGGCCCCTGTACCCGGTCAAATACCGCCGTGCCCGCTCCGTCGGTAAGTCGCGTTTTCTCCGCCTCCCCGTCAGGGTGGGTGAACCCAGCCGGCAGCGTCAGGGTCACCTTGCCGTCGGCTACGGGGGCGTCGTTTTTACGCAGCGCGACGTGGACATTCTTTATGCGCCCCCGTGGCGCAATCTCATAAGGGGGGTTCTCGAAGGACGGGGTGCCAAAGACGCCGGTGACGAT
>Ga0153931_100247_pt1 | contig 17148 bp, 10 predicted proteins | sample TSNJ015MetaG_FD_104730 | JGI IMG/M metagenome (GOLD analysis project Ga0153931, IMG submission 104730) | Attine ant fungus gardens microbial communities from New Jersey, USA - TSNJ015 MetaG | ecosystem: Host-associated > Fungi > Mycelium > Unclassified | place: USA: New Jersey, Wharton State...
AGATCATGGGCACCTGGATCTGCACACCGGGCAAGTGGTACGTGGAATACGTGAAGTGGGAATACTGCCATTTCCAGGAAGGCTATTGCGTGATCACCCCGGAAGGCCTGGAGCCGATCCACCTGCGGGCTGGGGATATCTTTGTGGTGGAGCCGGGGATGAAGGGCACGTGGGAAGTGGTCGAGACGGTGCGTAAGTATTTTGTGTTTGCCTGAGCAACCTAACTCGGACTACTTCCTTGTGGCGAGCGGGCTTGCCCCGCGCTGGGCTGCGTAGCGGCCCCTGGTCCAGGCACCGCGGTTTGGCTGGGAAAATGCGTTGACTTTATTGGGGCTGCTGCGCAGCCCAACGCGGGGCAAGCCCGCTCGCCACAACAAGTCTGCCAGCCACAAAAAGCCCATTGGCCATAGAAAGCCCGCTTGCTACGGCAAGCGGGCTCGGCACTTTACTGGGGCTTGCGATAGCTATTGATGATCGCCGAGAAATCCTTACCGCCTTCCCCGCGCTGGCTCATCGATTGATACAACTGCTGGGCCACAGCGCCCAGAATCACCGGTTGCTTGGCCTGACGCGCAGCCTCGGTGGCCAGGCCCAGGTCCTTGAGCATCAGGTCGGCGCCGAAACCACCGGTGTAGCCCCGCGATGACGGCGCGGTCTCAATCACGCCCGGCCAGGGGTTGTAGGTGTCGGAACTCCAGCAGCGCCCGGTGGAGCTGTTGATAATGCCGGCCAGCACTTGGGTGTCGATGCCCAGCGCATCGCCCAACGCCATGGCTTCGCTGACGCCGACCATGCTGATGCCGAGCAGCAGGTTGTTGCAGATCTTGGCGATCTGGCCGGTGCCGACGTCGCCGCAGTGCACGATGTTACGGCCCATCTGCGCCAGCACCGGGTGCAGGGTGGCGAACAGCTCCGGGGTGGCGCCGACCATAAAGGTCAGCGTCCCAGCCTGTGCGCCGCCGGTGCCACCGGAGACCGGCGCGTCAGCCACTGCAACACCTTGCTTGGCCGCCGCCGCAGAGACATCGCGGATGGTTTGTGGGTCGATGGTGCTGCAATCCACCGCGGGCACGCCCTTTCCAATTCCAGCAAGTACGCCGTCTTCATTCAGCCATACGCTGCGCACATGGGCCGCGGCCGGCAGCATGGTAATCACCAGCTCAGCGTCTTTCGATGCATCGCGTGGTGAGTCGCTGATGGTGCCGCCCAGTTCGGCGAGTTCCTTGAGCACGGTCTGGTTCAGGTCGAACAGGTTCAGCGCGTGCCCGGCCTTGATCAGGTTACGGGCCATGGGCGCACCCATGTTGCCCAAGCCGATAAATGCAATCTTCATGGTCGTCTCCCGAATCAGCGCAGGTTGATGGTGGTGTTGACGCCATCATTGACCGTGTCGTCATCGAACCAGCGGCTCGTGACAGTTTTGGTCTGGGTGTAGAACTGCACCACTTGCTTGCCGTACGGGCCGAGGTCGCCGAGCTTGGAACCGCGCGAACCGGTGAAGCTGAAGAACGGCACTGGCACCGGAATCGGAATGTTGATGCCGACCTGGCCTACATCGATTTCGCTCTGGAACTTACGCGCCGCCGCGCCGCTTTGGGTGAACAGGCCGGTGCCGTTGCCGAATGGGTTGGCGTTGACCAGCGCGATGGCCTCATCGAGGGTCGCAACTTCCAGCACCACCAGCACCGGGCCGAAAATTTCCTGGGTGTAGATTTGCATGTCCGTGGTCACGCCCGAGAACAGGGTCGGGCCGACGAAGTTGCCTTGCTCGAAGCCCGGCACCTTGATGTCGCGACCGTCCAGCTCCAGCTTGGCGCCTTCTTTCACGCCGCTTTCGATCAGCTCCAGGATGCGCGCCTTGGCGCGTTTGGAAATCACCGGGCCGACATCCGTACCGGCTTCGCTGCCGGCATTCACCTTGAGTTTTTGCGCCAGCGCTTTCAGATCCGGCAGCCATTGCTTGGCCGCGCCCACCAGCACCACCACCGAGGTGGCCATGCAACGCTGGCCAGCCGCGCCAAAACCGGCACCGACCAAGGCATTCAGCGTGTGTTCGCGGTTGGCGTCCGGCAGCACCACGGCGTGGTTCTTGGCGCCCATCATCGACTGCACGCGCTTGCCGTGTTTACCGGCCAGGTCGTACACATGAGTGCCCACGGCGGTTGAGCCGACGAAAGACACAGCCTTGATGTCTTTGTGGGTGCACAGCGCATCCACCACATCCTTGCCGCCGTGCACCACGTTGAGCACGCCGGCCGGCACACCGGCTTCCAGCGCCAGCTCCACCAGCAACAGGGTCGACAGCGGGTCTTGCTCGGACGGCTTGAGTACGAAGGTGTTACCGCAGGCAATCGCCATCGGGAACATCCACAGCGGAATCATCGCCGGGAAGTTGAACGGGGTAATACCGGCGCACACACCGATAGGTTGGCGCAGGGTGTAGGTGTCGACGCCACCGGCGACGTTTTCGGCGAATTCGCCCATCTGCAACGTGCCGATGGAGCACGCGTGTTCGACCACTTCCAGGCCACGGAAAATATCGCCTTCGGCATCGGCAATGGTCTTACCCTGCTCGGCACTGAGGACTACAGCTATGCGTTTGGAATGTTCACGGATCAAGGCTTGCAGCTTGAGCATGATGCGCATGCGCGCGCCGATCGGCGTCAGTTTCCAGGTCTGGAAGGCTTGATGGGCAGCGTCGATGGCCGCGTTGACTTCATCGGCGGTGGCGAAAGGGACTTTGGCCAGCACTTGCTGGGTGGCCGGGTTAACGATGTCTTGCCAATGGGTGGTCTTGGACTCGACCCATTCACCGTTGATCAGCAACTTGACCTGTTGCACGGAAATGTCGGCAGAAGCGTTCATGTGGTCTCCAATCTTGTAGTTATGCAGAGACAAGGCGCGTGAATCGCCTTGGGAATGAGGCGTTCGGACTGTTTTTGGAGTATAGATGTGCAAATCTCTAATAAGAACGCACATAAAAGCCGGTCCAATATGCAAAAAAACATCACGTCCTTGGGCTCCCTGAACTGGGATGACCTGAAGTTTTTCCTCGAAGTGGCCCGCACCCGCAAGGCCAGCGTCGCCGCCAAGCGCCTGGCGGTGGACTACACCACTGTGTCGCGGCGCATCAGCTCGTTGGAAGTGTCGCTAGGCACGCTGCTGTTCGAAAAATCCCGGACCAACGGCTTCGTGCTCACCGCCGAAGGCCAGCGTTTGCTGGGTTACGCGGAGTCCATCGAAAGCACGCTGCACATGGCGTGCGAGCAGGTGTCCGGCTCCGGCGTGGCGCTGTCCGGCCACGTGCGCATGGGCTGCACCGAAGGCTTCGGCAGTTTTTTTGTCACGCCGCAGCTCAGCCATTTTGTCGACACGTACCCGGCGATTTCGGTGGATATTCTGCCCCTGCCCCACTTCATCAGCCTGTCCAAGCGCGAAGCCGACATCGTCATCGCCCTGGAACGCCCGGAGCACGGGCCCTATGTATGCTGCAAGCTGTGCGACTACAAACTGCAGCTGTACGCGACCCAGGACTACCTCGACCAACACCCGCCCATCCAGAGCCCGGCGGACTTGGCCGAGCATCCGTTTATCAGTTATGTGGATGACTTGGCGTTCAGCTCGGAGCTGTTGTACCTGGCGAATGTAGTGCCCGGCGCCAGCGCGAGTTTGCGCAGCACCAGCGTGATCGCGCAGTACGTGGCGGCGCAGCAGGGTCGGTCGATGGCGATATTGCCGTGCTTTTTGGCGGCGCAGGATCCGCGGTTGTTGCCGGTATTGGGGGAGCAGATTTCGATCACGCGGCAGTTCTGGATGTATTGCCGGGAGGATTTGCGCAAGTTGAAGCGGATTACGTTGTTGTGGGATTACATACGAGAGGTGACAGAGCAGAACACCGGGTTGTTGATGGGGGAAACGCGGGAGATAACGTTCGCTGATTAAAGGGCCATCAACGACGATTCGCTTTAATTTGCAGGACGTTTCCTAGAGACTCCCTACCCCATTGCGCCTTACCGTTTGGGTCACTAGCCTCCCTGGGTCGCTGTACATCAGCGATCGGGTTTAGCGATCCGGGTTTCAGGCGTGACATTGCCCCAATAGCATTAGCTGGCGCTCGCCAGCTTTTAGCGTTTTATGGCGGCTGTGTGCGGGAGACTTCCGAGTCTACCCGGGATGCGCTCTGGCCCGGATCGCTAACCTGCACACAGCTGCCACCCTCTTCATGTTTAGCGATGTGATGTGGCGGCTCTACTTCAGCAGAGAGCAATCGTCATGAGCAAAGTCGTCCCCGATCCACCGCTTTCCTCCATCACCACCCTCGGCGTCGTCACGTTCGGCGACTACGGCGAAAACCAACAACCCCTGTTCCGCGTCAACGCTGGCATGCCGATTGAGCAAGCCCTGGAACACGCCTCCACCCTGCTTTTTTACTCCAAGAAACTCGCGATGGAAGCCGCCATGGACGTGCGCGGCGAGCAATACGCCTGGGCCGCGCATTACCTGTGTGAGATGGGCAAAGCCGTGGTGGATGACCTGACGCAAGCGATGACGCCGGGCAGTTAAGCGAACACTGCGGCATAAAGGTGGAAGTGGGCTTGCTCGCGAATGCGCTGGATCAGCCAATACATCATTACCTGAACGACCGCCATCGCGGGCAAGCCCACTCCCACAGTTGAACTGTGCCGGGCGGGAAATTTTGCGCCAGGCACAAATCAGTGTGGGAGCTGGCTTGCCTGCGATGGCGGTGGGTCAGCCAGATTATCTGCTGCTGATACACCGCATTCGCGGGCAAGCCCGCTCCCACATTTTTGAACTGTGGCGGGCGGGAAATTTTGCGTCAGGCACAAATCAGTGTGGGAGCTGGCTTGCCTGCGATGGCGGTGGGTCAGCCAGATTATTTGCTGCTGATACACCGCATTCGCGAGCAAGCCCGCTCCCACAGTTTTGGGCTTTGGCGGGTGGGAGTTTTGCGTCAGGCACAAATCAGTGTGGGAGCTGGCTTGCCTGCGATGGTAGTGGGTCAGCCAGATTATTTGCTGCTGATACACCGCATTCGCGGGCAAGCCCGCTCCCACATTTTTGAACTGTGGCGGGTGGAAATTTTGTGTCAGGCACAAATCAGTGTGGGAGCTGGCTTGCCTGCGATGGCGGTGGGTCAGTCAGATTATTTGCTGCTGATACACCGCATTCGCGAGCAAGCCCGCTCCCACAGTTTGATGGCATTTCAGATTGAGAGGGGTGAACCCGCTCAGTCCGCGATCACTACAATCGACACGCGCCGGTTTTCGGTGCGGCCCGCTACGGTGGTGTTCGGTGCCACCGGCTCGCTGCTGCCCAAGCCGCGCAGCTGGATGTTTTCTTCCTTCATGCCCACACCGGTCAACACGTTGCCCACGCTTTTGGCGCGGCGCAGGGACAGTTGCTGGTTGTAGGTTTCTTTGCCTGAGGCGTCGGTGTGGCCGTCGACGCGCACGCGTTCGATGCCGGCGCCCAACAGGGCTTTGCCGATGCGTTCAACGATGTCGGTGCTGGCTTTGTTGAGGCTTTCAACGTCGCTGCCAAACAGCACTTTGCCCGACAGGCCAAACGCCCAACCTTCGTCAGTCAGTTCAAAACCCTGCTGTTTGAGGACTGCAATTTGCGCCGGTGTCAGGCCTTTGGGTGGGGCCGTCTGGCACCCGCCGAGGGCAAGGAATGCCACCAGTAACGTGATAAACATGAAACGCGCGGTCGAGAACAAGGGATCAACTCCTGTGGATAACGTTTGCGGCGGTGGGCTCCGAATCCGCCGTTTGCTGGCCGCCCTGGGACAAGCGTTTGGCCTGGTACATCGCCGCATCGGCGGCATTGAGCAAGGTGCCGGGAGTGGCGCCATGATCGGGGTAGATGGCAATGCCGATACTGAGGGAGGTCAACACCTCGGTGTTGCCGGGCACCCGGATCGGCGTGTCCATGCTGGCAATGATCTTGTCGGCGATACGCTGGGCATCCTCCGCTTTATGCAATGGCGCCAGCAGCACCGCGAACTCATCACCGCCCAGGCGCGCCACCAGGTCATCTTCACGCAACTGCGCGCGCACCCGCTCGGCGACGGCCACCAGCACTGCATCGCCGGCGGCGTGGCCGAAGTTGTCATTGATGTCTTTGAAACGGTCGCTGTCGAGAAACAACACGGCGACCCGTTCATTGACCTTGGCGGCGCTGCGCAACGCGCGGATCAGCCGGCCTTCGAAATACGCGCGGTTGGGCAAGCCGGTCAGGCTGTCGTGGCTGGCCTGGTGAGCCAGGGTTTCGTTTTCACTTTGCAGGTGGCTCTGCCAGGCTTCCATCTCGCCGAGCAGGGCGTTGAAGTCGCTGCCCAGGCTGTCGAGCTCGGCGATCTGCGCCGGTGGCACGCGTCGGTCAAAGTCTCGCTCGCTACGGGCGGCGTGGGCCACCGCGGCCAGGCTTTGCAACGGTTTGGTGATGCCCTGCAGCAGGCGCCGCGCCAAGTACAACGCCACCCAGGCGCTAAGGGCGGTGCAAATCACGATGCCGGCCAGGCCGCTGAGCAGGAAGCGCAGCAGGCTACCGCCGTGGCCGACCACGTGAATGCTGCCCACGGTTTGCCCCTGGTGCAGGATCGGCTGGCTGATGGGCTGTTCGAGCAAGGCATGCGCCAGTGCCAGTTCGACTTGGGACAGCATGCCGGTTTCCGGCCGCACCCATTGCGCCAGCAGTTTGCCGCTGGCATCGAAGACTTCGGCCTGGGCCACTTCTTCGGTGGAGGCAATCAGGCTCAGTGCTTCAGTGGCGGCGGCGCTGTCGTTGAACACCACAGCCGCTTCCACGGTGTAATTGATCGACCGCGCGATCAGGTGCAGGTTGTGCTCGGCATACACGCGCAGCGCCAGCACGCCGAGCAGGGTCAAGGACACACTGGCCAGGGTCACGGCCACCAACGCCAGGATCAAATGCCCACGGCCAATGACCGAGCGCAAGGTCGGCCGCGCTTTCGGGGTTCTCATGACGCAGGCGCTCGACGGCGGGACAACTGCAACACGCTGGGGTGAATGCGCACGCCGCTGCGGGCGACGGAGTCCAGGTTGACCTCAAATGACACCTGCTCATCGCCCACGCGCAGACAGAACAGGCTGCCCACGGTGCATTGGTCGCCGCCTTCGCTGATGCTCAGCACCGGGTGGCCGATCAGTGAGGTAAACAACCGCGAGCGTTCATCGGCGCTGAGTTTGCCGATGTACACGGCGTCGCAGGCACTGACGATATCAGGATGATCGGCGAGCAAACGCTGCACCACCACCGGACGACCGGTCGCCTGGGTAGTGCCCTTGACCAGGTCATCGGTGTATTGGGTGGGCCCGACGATGCACAAGCGCAGTTGCGCAGGCTCGACCGGCCAGCGTGCATAGCTGAGGATGCCGAGCACCACTTGCGTCACCGCCTGGGCGCGCTGGTCTGCCGGGCCGGAGGCCTGGGCAAATGCTCGCGGGGCGAGCACGCACAGAAGTGCCACCAGTAACATGCGTCTCCAGCTCAAACTGCGCTCTGTGGGCGAGACAGCCACGTTCATGCAGCGATTCTCTTCAGGTTTTTCAGGGTGATGCCGCAACGATAGCACAGCGGCGGAAGGCCCCGCGAAGCCGGGCCTTCGCGGAGTCCGCTATTTTTCCAGAAAATTCAGACGACTGAATCAGAAATATTTCATGACCAATCAGTCAGTTTTTCCAGCCGATACGTCCAATTCCAGCATCAACCCACTCAAGCGCTTGACCTTACGCCGCACGGCTTCTTCAAACACGCCGCCACGCGGTTCGATCAGGCTGAACCAGCGTTTGGCGCGGGTGATGCCGGTGTAGATCAGTTCTTTGGTCAGCACCGGGTTCAGCGCATCCGGCAGGATCAGCGCGGTGTGGGTAAATTCCGAGCCCTGGGACTTGTGCACGGTCATGGCGTACACGGTTTCCACATCGTTCAGACGGCTGGGCAGTACGAAGCGCACGCCGCCCTGGCCATCGTTACGTGGGAAGGCCACGCGCAGCACGTGGGGGCCGCCATCGCTTTCGGGCAGTTTGAGCGCGATGCCGATGTCGCCGTTCATCAAGCCCAGGCCGTAATCGTTGCGGGTCATCAGCACCGGGCGGCCTTCGTACCATTGCTCGTCCCCTTCGATCAGCCGCACTTTGCGCAAGGCCGCGGTGATGCGCAGGTTCAGCCCTTCTACGCCCCACGGGCCTTTGCGCACAGCGCAGAGCAACTGGAAGGCGTCGAAAGCTTGCAGCAGTTGCTGCGCCCAGTGCGTCCAGGCGAGGTCTTCGCGCGGGGTGTCGAGGGCCGGGCGTGCGCTTTGCAGCAAGTTAAGGTAATAACGATAGCCTTGGGCGTCGCCGCCCTGCCCGTCCAATATCAGCCGCTCGAGGGCGTGGTCATGCTCGCCCTTGAGGCTGAGGCAGAACAGGTCATCGTGGCTGCGCGCAGCGAGCAGTTGGCGCGCCTCTTCGGCGTTTTGCTGGTTGACCCAACGTGCCAATTGGCCGATGCCGCTGCCTTCACCAAAACGTCGCGAATAGCGCAGCATCACCACTTGCTGGGCCAGCGGATGGCTGGCGTCGAGGTCTTCGTGAAGGCCACTGGTGCTGAGGTCTTCGCCACTGACCGCTTGCAGCCATTGGCGCGTGTCGGGGCTGTACCAGCCGGCTTCGGCGTCGCGGCATAAATCGCCCAGTACGGCGCCGGCCTCGACCGAGGCAAGTTGGTCCTTGTCGCCCAGCAATACCAAGCGTGCGTGGGGCGGCAAGGCGTCCAGCAAGTTGGCCATCATTTCCAGGTCGATCATCGAGGCTTCGTCCACCACCAGCACGTCCAGCGGCAACGGGTTGCCCAGGTGATGGCGGAAGTGCCGCGTGCCCGGGCGACTGCCCAACAAACGGTGAACAGTGGTGACCTCTGTCGGGATTTTTTCCCGCACGCTGTCGGGCACGGTCAACGACTGCACTTGCTGGCTGATGGATTCGGTGAGGCGTGCGGCAGCTTTGCCGGTGGGCGCAGCCAGACGGATGCGCAACGGGCTGCCGGCTTCCACGGCCGGCGCCTGCAACAGCGCGAGCAGGCGCACCACGGTGGTGGTCTTGCCGGTGCCGGGGCCGCCGGTGACGATGCTGAAAGCACCGCGCGTGGCCAAGGCGCAGGCAAGCTTTTGCCAGTCGATTACGCCGTCGGGCGGCGGTTGGTTGAAGAGGCTGTCGAGGCGTTGCGGCAAATCGGCGGCGATGTCTTCCTGGGTGGCCAGGCGCAGGCGCAAGGCTGTGTCGATGCGCCGTTCGTACGTCCAGTAGCGGCGCAGGTAAAGGCGTTTGCCGGACAAGACCAATGGGCGGCTCTGCGCGGCTTCGCTGCCATCAACCGCCAGGGCGACCAATTGGCTGGCAGCCAGCGCGTGACACCAGTGGGCGCCGTCGAGGCCGTCGAGCAGCTGCGACGGCAGCAGCATCGCGCCGGTTTGCAGGTCGCCTTCGGGCGGCAGCGACAGGGCGAAATCCGGCGCCTTGAGGGTTTCAAACAGGTCGAGGCACACATGGCCATGGCCCAATTGGTGGCTGGTTAAGGCCGCGGCCAGCAACACCAGAGGGTCGGCCTGCGGATCGAGTTCGTGCAGGAAGCCCACAAAAGCCTTGTCCAACGCGCGCAGCCAACCCCGGTCAACCCAGCGTTCGAGCAGTTGCAGCAGGTCGGCGGCGCGGTTGAGCGGCATCAGCGCTTCAAGCGGTAACGGCGACAGGCTCATAGCAGCACTCCTTGTTCCCAGGCGGGCTCAACCTTGGGCGGTATGGGTTTGCCCTGGAACAACGCGTCCAAGCCTTCGATCAGTTCACGTGGCGGCCGGGTGAAATACGCGCCTTTGCTCACCGACTCGGTGCCGCGCAGGAACACGTAAAGCGCACCGCCGACGTGGCGGTCGTAGTCATAATCCGGCAGGCGCGCCTTCAGCTGGCGGTGCAGGGCCAGCAGGTAAAGCACGTATTGCAGGTCGTACCGATGCTCGAGGATCGAGTGTTCCATGGCCTCTAAGGTGTAGGCCGAATCGTCAGGGCCGAGCCAATTGGATTTGTAGTCAGCCACGTAGTAGCGGCCGTCGTGTTCGAAGGTCAGGTCGATAAAGCCTTTGAACATGCCGTTGAGCAGCACCGGTTCGGCGGCGACGCGGGACACGCCGTTGTGGGTGTACTGGCACACCAGTTTATCGAGGGCCAGCACGTCGACTTTGTGGCTGGCGAACCAGAACTCCATCTCGATCTGATACTGCTGCAGGCTGCTCAGGGTGAGCTGATCGTTATCCACCGGCAGCGGCGTTTGCAGCAGGTGGCCGAGCCAAGCGCTGAGGGTGACGATCCAGCCTTCCCAATTGCGCCGGTTACAGCGCGCGCCCACGGCTTTTTCGATGGCCTCGGGGGTGACGTTGAAACCCTCTTCGCCCGCCCATTCCAACAAGCCATGAAGGAAGGTGCCGGGGTTTGGTCCGCGTGGGAAACGGTGTATGTCGCCACCAGACGCCGCCACTTCACGCGGTGCGTCGGGGTCGAGACGCTCGTCGTCAAACAGCTTCTGGGCTTGTGGGCTCTCCGGTGCTTCGAGGGGCGCGGCACTCATGCTGTCGCCGATGCGCAATGCGCTGTAAGAGGCGATCCACCAGTTTTCGGCGGCCTTGCGCTTGGGCAGCAACGGCGCGAGCAACGTGGCTGCGTTGCGCGGCGGGTGAAACAGCGTGTCTTGCGCGTCCGGGACATGGCCGTAGTGGATCGCGGTGCAGCCTTGCTGCACATCCAGCAGCCAGCGCGTCAGGCCGGCAGAGTCGCCCAGCGACGCACCGGCGCCGAGCAAATAGCCGAGCGCGGACAGGTGCAGGACCGAGCTGCTGTTATTGCCACGCTTGAGATCGGCAATGCCCAGCCAGCACGCATGTTTGGCCCGTGTGAGCGCCACGTAGAACAAACGCAGGTCTTCGGCGAGGCGCTCATCATCGGCCTGGGCAATCAATTCGGCGGTGGGCCGCAGGCTGACTTGCGATTTGCCCTGTTCGTCGTGGTAATGCAGCGGCAGGCGGCTGCCATCCACGGGCTTGGCCGAACAGATGAACGGCAGGAAGACCAGGTCGTACTCCAGGCCTTTGGATTTATGGATGGTCACTACCTTGACCAATTGCTCATCGCTTTCCAGGCGCAGAATCTGCTCCTCACCGGCCTGACCAGAGAGGGCCAAGTGTTCGGCCAGATGACGGATCAGCGCTTGCTCGCCGTCCAGCTCTGACGCGGCCTGCTGCAGCAACTCGCTGAGGTGCAACAGGTTGGTCAGCACGCGTTCGCCATCGCTGCGGGCGATCAGGGTTTGCGGCAGTTTGAAATCATGCAGTAGGCGCCGCAGCATCGGCAGCACGCCTTGGGTGCGCCAGATCGCGCGGTAGCCACGGAACTGCATCACGCGGGTTTCCCACGCCAGTTCGTCCTGATTCAGACGCTCCAGTTCCGGCAGTGACAGGTTCAAGGTCACGCAGGCCAGCGCGGCACGCAGCGGGCGCTCGACGTCGGGCTCTGCGCAGGCCTTGAGCCAGGCGAGCAGGTCGTGGGCTTCCTGGGCGGCGAAGACCGAGTCTTTGTCAGACAGGTACACGCTGCGCACGCCCCGAGCGGCCAACTCGGCGCGCACGGCTTGGGCTTCTTTGCCGTCACGTACCAGGATGGCGATGTCTGACGGAAGGACGCCGTTGAAGCTGGCGTCCGCGTGTAGGAAACCGGCGGTACCTTGCTGCCCGCCATTGAGCAACGCGACGATTTGGGTGGCGCAGGCAGCCGCCAGTTGCTGGCGATACACCGCGTTGGAAATCGGCTGATCGGTGGGCAGGTGCCAGAGGTTCATTGCCGGCAACGTGTGGCCATCGACTTGCAGTTGCTCCCTGCGGCCCTGGGACAGCACCGAGTGGAACGGCACCGGGTTGTCGCCATTCGGCTCGCGGAACAGGAAAGCCCCCCGGCCGCTTTCGGCGCGCTGGAACACGTGGTTCACCGCCTCGACCATGGCGTGGCTGGAGCGGAAGTTGGTGCCCAGTGTGTGGTGACGGCCAGTGGTGGACTGACGGGCGCGCAGGTAGGTGTAGATGTCGGCGCCGCGGAAGGCATAGATCGCCTGCTTGGGGTCGCCGATCAGGAACAGGCCGCTGTCGAGGTGGTTTTCTTCGATGCGGTAGATGCTGTCGAAGATGCTGTATTGCACCGGGTCGGTGTCCTGGAATTCGTCGATCAAGGCGACCGGGAATTGCTCGCGGATCACACTGGCAAGACGTTCGCCACCGTCGGCCTGCAGGGCGGCGTTGAGGCGGATCAGCATGTCGTCGAAGCCCATTTCGGCGCGGCGGCGTTTTTCTTCTTCGAAGCGTTTACCCACCCAGCCGGCGGCGTGTTGCAGCACGGCGGCGTCGGGTGTTGGCAAGGCATCGAGGCTGGCTTTGAGAGTGGCCATGGCGTCGATGCCGGGGTGATTGGGCGGCTCGCCCTTCCAGGCTTCGGCCATACCGTCGGGCGTCAGGCGCGTGAAGCCGGTGCCGATGTCCAGTTGTTCGAGGGTTTCGTCAGCCGCCCAGGCACTGATTTTTTCAAACCAGGGCTCGAAGTAACGCGCCTGCATCTTGCGGCCGTCGACGGCTTTCGCGGCCACGGCTTGCAGGCAGATATCACGCAGTTCGGCGGCCCATTGTTGCCACGGCGCCTTGAGACTTACCAAGGCTTCGCGGCGCTCTTGCAGGCAAGCGTTGATCAGCTCGGCGGGCTCACGGCTTTCGCCAGTGGGCCGTTCGCTGCCGAACAGCGCACGTACGCGGGGCATCAAGGCGGCGGGGCCGCTCCAGTTTTTGCGCACCCAGTTGAGCGCGTCGTCGTGCATCGGGTAGCAAAACAGCCGCCAGTAGTCACGCAGCACTTCGCCGAGCAGGTCGCTGTGGTCGGTTTCCAGGGTTTGGGTGAACAGGCTGCCACTGTCGAACGCGTGCTCGCGCAGCATGCGCTGGCACCAACTGTGGATGGTCGAGACGGCGGCTTCGTCCATCCATTGCGCGGCGATGTCCAGGCGATTGGCACAGGCGGGCCATTGTTCGCGGAGGTATTGGTCGCGCAGGTCGGCGATCAATGCGTCCGGTTGCTCGATTTCGTCGCGGAAGAAACGTGCGGCTTCCGCCAGGCGAACGCGGATGCGTTCGCGCAGCTCTTTGGTGGCGGCATCGGTGAAGGTCACCACCAGAATTTGCGGCGGCAGTAACTCGCGGCCGAAGCCGGCTTCGTCACCGCCATGGCCAAGCACCAGGCGCAGGTACAGCGCGGAAATAGTGAAGGTCTTGCCGGTGCCGGCGCTGGCTTCGATCAGTTGGCTGCCTTTTAGCGGGAAGGCCAGGGCTAAAGGTTTACCCATCATGCGCTGGCCTCCTCACTGTTGAGCGATCGCCAGGGTGCATTGAGCAATGGGCGATACAGGGTTTCGGCCCAGCCTTCGAACTCTTCGCTGGCGATGATCGTGGCGAAGTCGGGGAATTGGCGGGTGAGTGCAGGGGTTTCGCGGCGCTCACCGTCGGTGGTCAGGCCGTCGCCTTCATAGGCTTTGCTTGCGGCGGCCAGGGCTTTGGCGGGATCGGTTTGGCCGAGCCAGGCGAAGGCGGTTTTAACGGCTACCGGGAGCGGCTTGCGCATGCCGGTGTGCCAGGCCAGCAGCACGTTGCCAAGGATTTCCCGAGCATTGGATTGATCCAGCGGGGCGAGTAACAAGGTGTCGTCACTCGCCACCAAACCGGTGCTGAGTGGCAGGCCGCAGGCGCACGCCACCACATGATTGACCCATGGGCGAATCAGACGGTGCCACTTACGCGTCTTGATCGAACCGATGCTGCTGGGGATGGTGGTCACGCTGAGCAAGCCGCCATCACTGCGTCGGTGCAGGCCGCTGATCCAGCCTTCCAACTGGATGCCTTGATGCTCAAAACTGATCGGCTCGGCGGTGGTTTGTGGCGTGGGCCAAAGTGCCAATAAGTGGCGGTAGCGTTGCAGCAAATCGGGCAGCGGCTCGATCAGTTCGTTACGCAGGCACTCGCCGAAACCCACCATGGGCAGCAGGCCGCTGCCTTGCAGGCGCAGGGCCTGGGCGTTGAGTGCTTGATCCACATGATCGGGCTGGGTCAGTGCGGCGTTCAGCAGGCTGTCGCTGAGGCTGTAGCGTTGCAGCGCGTCGAGCACGAAGGGCTCTTCATCGGCGAGCGGTACTTCGGCGGCTTCGAAGAACACTTTCAGACGTTGACTGAAGAAGTGTTTGACCGGGTTGCGCAGGAAATCCTGCAACTGGCCGAGGCTCAGAGGTTCTTCCTGTTGGTGCTCTGCCAGTTCGTGTTCTTTAACTGGAACCTCGGGTGCTTCGTGGAGCAACTGCCACTCGCGGGCGTAACTGAAGAGCGCATCGCCTTCATGGAAATAACGCGCACTGAAGGGTTGGAGCGGGTGTTCCTGGGTCATTGCTTCGAGCAATTCTTGCTGGTGCGCGTTGTGCCAGCCGCTGGCGATATGGTCTCGCAGTTGGCCGATCAGTACCGAGGCCGGCCGGTCGCTGTTGTCGCGGATGCTGCGGCCGACCCAACTGATGTAGAGCTGGTCGCGGGCGGACAGCAGGGCTTCGAGCAGCAGGTAGCGATCGTCCTCGCGGCGTGAACGGTCGCCGGGGCGGTAGTCGCTGCCCATCAGGTCGAAGTCCAACGGCGGTTGCGCGCGCGGGTAATCCCCGTCGTTCATGCCGAGCAGGCAAACGAGTTTGAACGGGATGGCGCGCATGGGCATCAGGGTACAAAAATTGACAGCTCCGGCGAGGAAGCGCTGGGACAGACGGCCCTGGTCCAGGCCGGCCAACCAAGCCTCGCGGACTACAGTGAGGGGTAACTCGTCCTGCAGGCCGACGGACTCGCAGGTTTCCAGCCAGTCCTCTCTCAGTTGTTCGAGTTGGCCTAAGAGGTAGTCGTCGTGTTCGCTGCTGGGCAGGAAGAAGAGTTGCATCAGGCGTTGCAGGCGTTCACCCCACTCATGGGGCGCTGCCGGTTGAGACAAGGCCTGATGGGCGTCGTTTAGCGCATCGAGCAAGGAGACCAACGGGCCGATCAGGGCCGCGTCGAGGCCGCCGATTTCATCGTAGGGTTCGATGCCGTCGCAGGCGACGCCGGTGCCGACGGCGTAACCCAGCAGCATGCGGCGCAGGCCAAATCGCCAGCTGTTTTGTTCCAGCTCATGCGGCAAGCCGAGGCCGGCGCGTTGCTCGGCGTTGAGGCCCCAACGGATGCCCGCCCCTTCGATCCAGCGGTGCAACGTAGGCAGGTCACGCTCCTTGATGGCAAAACGTTCGCGCAAGGCGGGGACGTCGAGCAGGTCGAGGATTTCGCTGACCGGGAAGCGGCTGTCCGGGAGTTTAAGCAGGTGTTCGACGGCAATCAGCAGAGGGTCACGGCCGCGCTGGCCTTGGTCGGTAAGGGTGAAGGGAATGAAGCGTGGGTCGCTTCGCTCAAGTTGGCCAAACACGGCGCGAATGTGCGGCGCGTAGCTGTCAACGTCAGGGACCATGACGATGATGTCGCGCGGGCGCAGTGTCGGGTCGGCACTGAAACGTTGGAGCAATTGGTCGTGGAGAATTTCCACTTCGCGTTGGGCGCTGTGGGCGATGTGGAAGCGGATGGAGCTGTCGTTATTTAGATCGACGGCCGGCCATAGCTCGCGCGTTTCGTTGAGTGGGCGCAGTTCGAGGATGTCATCCTGCAACTGGTTGAGCAGCGTGGTGGGCTCGCTGTCACTGAACAGGTCGATGCGGCCATCACGGAAGGCGGCGCGGTAGCTGTTGGGGTCGTCGTAACTGTCCAACAGGCTGATGTAGTCACGGCCCTGTTTGCCCCAAGCGGCCAGCAGCGGGTGTGCGTGCTGGTGCAGGGTTTGCGGATCGATGGTGACCGGCATGCCGGCTTTACGCGCTTGGCGTTTGTATTCATTACGCAGCAGGTCCTTGTCGGCAACGATATCGGACCAGTGATGACGGCAAGGGTTGTGCACGCAGAGCAGGACTTGGCTGAACCTCGCTAAGCCGGCGAGCGCCTCAAGGGCTTGCGCAGGCAATGAGGAAATGCCGAAAACAATCACTCGGGATGGTAAGCCCGCGGGCGCCTGTTCAAGGGTATTGATGCGTTCAATAAAGCGCTGGTGCACACCGGCGCGGCTTTCGGCCATCCCCTCCTCACCGACGTCGATCAGCAATGCACGCCACAATTCGGCCTGCCAGCAGTTTGCGGGATTAAGGGGCTTGGATTCGCCTCGCCCGTTACGCAATTGGTGGCGGCCAGCAGCCCAGTCTTCCAGCCAGTCGGCGCGGTAGACCTGGTATTGGTCGAACAGGTCGGCCAGGCGTTCAGCCAGTTGATAGCGTTTGCGCAGGTCAGTGTCGTGAGTAAGGAAGCGCTGCAACGGCTCGAAGTGCGGTTGATCGATGAGTTCAGGGAGCAGGCGCATCAGGCGCCATGTCAGAGGCGCTTTATCGAGCAGGGACTTGGGCGGGATTTCGTCACGGCCCAGGACCATGCGATAGAGCTGCCACATGAAGCTGCCGGGCAGTTGCACGTCGATTGCCGCAGCGATGCCGCAACCACCCATGTCGTCGTCTTCTGGGTCTTCGGCCAGGGCTAACTTGAGCCATTGGGCGATGCCGTTGCTTTGTACCAGAGCGATTTCGTTTTCCAAGGGCGCGAGCGGATAGCGGCGCATCCAGCTGACCACCAGGCTGCGCAGCTCGTCCAGGCGGTTGCCGTGAACCACCATGAATCCAGCGCTGAGGGACGTCGCATCCGGCATAACGGCTTCCTTGGGAAAAGCAAAATCGAGGCAGCGACTTTAGCATTGAAGGCGGCCGCAGGCTGCAAGTGAGGCAAGCCGACTGAAACGGTGGTGACCGGAATGTTTTCGACCGCCCAAAACAAAGCCCCTGTTTGCGTTAGCAAACAGGGGCTCTGGAATTTAATCTTGACGATGACCTACTCTCACATGGGGAAACCCCACACTACCATCGGCGATGCATCGTTTCACTGCTGAGTTCGGGATGGGA
>Ga0153931_100248_pt1 | contig 17024 bp, 21 predicted proteins | sample TSNJ015MetaG_FD_104730 | JGI IMG/M metagenome (GOLD analysis project Ga0153931, IMG submission 104730) | Attine ant fungus gardens microbial communities from New Jersey, USA - TSNJ015 MetaG | ecosystem: Host-associated > Fungi > Mycelium > Unclassified | place: USA: New Jersey, Wharton State...
AGGCCTGACGGCCAACACCTGTATAAGTAGCCAGTATTATTCCACAGCGTTCGCGGATCGCCTACCCCTGATTTTCGATTTCTCGTGCCGCTAGTCGCAGCAGCCCCTCTAGCGCGGCCTTCACCGTTTGTCGGCGCACCTCGTCGCGGTTGCCCGAGAAGTGCTGAACCTCGCTGGAAACCGCATCGCCCACGCCCCAGGCCAGCCACACCGTGCCCACCGGTTTGTTCGGTGTGCCGCCGTCGGGACCCGCGACGCCGCTGACCGCCACGGCAAACCGCGCCAGGCTGTGCTTCTGCGCGCCCCGCACCATCGATTCGACCACCTCGCGACTGACCGCCCCCACGGTGTCGAACAATTCCGCAGGCACATTCAGTTGTCGGGTTTTCTGCCGGTTGGAGTACGTCACATAACCGGCCTCGAACCATGCCGAGCTCCCGGGAATCCGCGTGATCGCTTCAGCAATCCCGCCACCGGTACACGACTCGGCCGTGGTGACGTGGGCGTTGAGCAACTGCAAACGTCGGCCAAGCTCGGCAGCCAGTTGAGTGATCTCTTTCACGGTGCGCTCCGGATCGGGTGGAATGACTACCACCGTACACGACCCGGTTGCGCTTTCAATACACAGACTCATTCAAAATGTTCGGGCGCCAGCGCTCTGACATAGGCCTGACAGGCCTGCAAGGCAATCAGTCCACGGTCGCCGGTGTCGGTGATGGCGATAATTCGTTGAGCATGCGCCGGGTCAAGTCGGGCGCGTACGGCTGCATGATCCACGCCGCCGGGGCCGGTGGCGGCTGGCACCCCGCAGCCTGGGGCAGCATCGCCGGCGTCGATGAGGACTGACAGGCGCAGATCAGCAGTGGCAAGACGATCGCGCAGGCGATCCTGATCACGTTGGGCATCGCTCATGGCTCGGTAGTGGGTTTGTTCACTGGCTGCGAGCCGTTGCTCCAGCGCCAGACGCTTGTCCTGCTCGGCCTGCTGCGCGGTGGCGGCGGCCGAGGTCAGTTGATTGAGGGTGTCGGCGTGCAGCCGGGCCTGCTCGGCCAGTTGTCGCCCGTAGCGCCAGTCCTGAAACTGCCAGGCCAGCGCGGCGGCCAACGCAGCCAGCAACAAAACGCCGATCAGGCGCCAGGAGATGGACATAGCACCGCCCTCGCCCGCGCCCAGATATCGAGGCGATCCTGCAAACCGTTCAACCCGCCGTTGATTCGGCGGGTGATGCTGTTGAACTGATCGCGGTCGGCCAGATCGTTCAAGCCGTTCTGTTCCCAGAACCATGCTGCGGATTCGGCCGCCCATTGCGGTTGCTCCAGCAATTCCGGCAGAGACAGCAGACGCTCATCGCCGAACAGGCCGAGACTGCACTCACGATAGTTGTTACGCCCGGTGATCTGGATCAGCCCCCGACCACGGTACTTCTGTCCGTCGCCGTCGGCCTCCGGCGTGTTGCCCAGACGTAACGCCAGCGTGCCAGTGTCGTATTTGCTCAGATACTGGTTGTTGCCCAGTTCGCGCACGTACTGCAACTGCCCCGACTCATGACCGACTTGCGCCAGGAACGCGGCGATGCGTTTTGGCGAGTCGATATGGCGCCGAGTCATTGCGTTATTAAGCGCAGAAACAAAAACGCCCGCTTGGCTGCGGGCGTTGGGCATGATGGTTTTAAGGTTTTCTTCGGTTATTTGCATAATGCGTAATCCTCCCTGGATGCTCCGATTGAATCATGGTTGGCGGACAACGGCCCCCAGCCATTTTTTTGCCAGAGTTGTCAGGGTGTTGTTCGGTACAGATTCTTCGAGAGCTTCATTCAGGGCCATAACCTGACCGCCCGATGACAACCACTCCTGATACTCAAGCCAATCGCGATTGGCAGAATCCTGCGGGACGAATGCCGAATCGCTCAGACGAAGAACGCCGTTGGTGGTCAATTGATAACTCATGGTTTCTCCTAAATTTCGGCGTCAGCAGTCCATTCGATCTGCAAGGTCTGACCTGGCAAACTGCCAACCGGTGTAACGGTGGCAAACGAAATGGCACGCTCAGTCAATCCCTGCACAATGCTGCCGGTGCATGCCCCCTCGATTTGATTCCACACCTGACTACCGGTATTACCCGGGCAATACATGACTACGGTGGGTAGTACCCTCTTTTGCACCAACATGCCCACCGTCATCGCCATTTGACCGCTATTGGCAGGTGCCGCTTGCGTGAATGTTGAAATGCAAGTGGCAGGGCCATTGTTTGCCCGTACCGGCAACCAAGTGGCAAAGGACTTCTCGAAATAGCGCTGACAAAGCATCAGCTCTTCAGCCACCGGCCGATATTCGAAAGGTGTGGATACCGGTCCTTCTTCCAGCTGGATCTGCGCCAGATCCACGGTCTGCAGCACGTTCAGTGGCAGGTCGAACGCAAGCCTCAGGAAGTTGTTGGCGCCGATCATCTTCCCGGCAATGCCCGACAGACGAAACGTTGCGCTGTACTTCTTCCACGACGTGCCCAGCTGAAAAACGTCGACGGTTTTCTCAACGGATTCGGAACCTGCAGAACCGAAGTTCTGGATCACCGACACTCTTAACGGTCGGGCCGCATCGGAACGCGCCCAGAAGGTGACGGTGGCAGTTTTCCCTGCCAGGGTTCGGACCGATTCAACAGTCTGAGAAACCTTGTGAACAGTGGCGGCGGTTCCCGCCAGGGTCTGCTGCCAGCGCAGGAAAAATCGCGGTTCGTCGGCGACTTCACTCTGCCCAGGCGCGAAACTCTGCTGAGAGATAGCGACGCCCGCATTGCCATTCCAGTCGCAACGAAAACGATCGGCGACATATCCACCAATATTGGGGCCTTGGTTGGTCGTTCCGCGCTGCCAGATATCGAAGCCGCCATTGATCAGCACATTCCTGCGATACACCTGTACAGGAAACTGCTGCAGCGGATCGGGCTTCGATAATTGCCGAATCGCCTGCGCCAACTGATCGGTTTGTGCTTCATCAGGTTTCAAACCAGCCGCAGTAATCGCGCCGAGAATCTCCTGGGTAACGCTGTTGCCCCAGCTCGCCGGGATCAGCGATCCCGGCGTGCCGGCGATGGCATCTTCATCGACGAACTTTCCGTCGATCAGGCCTGAGCCCGGGACACTTTTTGGGTAATCCATGTTTATTTATCCTCGATTGCTCGACAAACCGCTCAACCAATGGCCGGCAGCAAGCCTTCCAGCCAATCAGGTTCAACCGGCCGCGAACGTGTGTCCGGGAAATCCGGATTGTCAGGCCAGTCGCGCAGTGCCTGACGGTAAGTCAGGAGTTGTTTGAATTCTTCGCTGCGCAGGGTGGTGCCCTCGCCCATTTCCAGTTCTTCGGCATCGCGAAGTACCAACCACTGAGTGCTCTGCAGAACGTTATTGCGCCAGGCGCGTTCCTGCGCGGTCAGCGCCGCCGGCGATACAAGCGGTTCACTCAGGACTGGCTGACCTGTGGCAGTGGCGCTGATGACCTTGCCTGCCGCCTGCCCGGCGAATAGCTCAACGTATTGGGCCTGAGTGATTTCCACTGCGCCGTCGGGCAGTTCCGGTCCCGGGTTTTCAACCCGATCAAATCCAAGGGTTTGTGCGTAAAAGTAAATAGCCATGGTCAAACTCCCCAAACCAGAATGCGACCCGAAATTCCCGTCGATGGCTTGATCCCTGTGGAATCGATGTTGCGAACCCGCGCCACCACCTGAGTGGTGGTCGATACGCCCAGATCGAACGCCCAGACGGTCGCATTTCCGGCACTCCAGCCTGCCGGATTCGCCTCATTGGCGACGCCACCCAAAATGGCCGATGGAAACCTGATCGGCAGTGAAAGCGTCATGTTGCCGTTGGCGTCAGAGCCACCGACGACCCATTGCAGGATCAAACCGCTGGGGAATTTCTGATAACCCGGCGTGGTGAACTGAGCGCCGTAGGAGGCGCAGTACTTCAACGCAGCCGTGCCATAAACCACCCAAATACCAGACTCCCTGACAAAGTTCGCACTCTCGCCGGCGTTCATCACGATCGCTCCCACATAAGCCCCTTGAGGGCTGATCTGGGTGCCGGTTTTGCTGGCTACCGTGACCGAGCCTGCATTGCGGCAATGCAGACTGATCGTCGCGCCATTCGGCGCCGAGGCTGCATCCGGAAGCGTCACGGTATAAGCCACTGTACCGCCCAGACCAATCGAGGAACCGACATCGGCCAGCGTCAACTGAGTCGCTGCGGATATCCCGCGGGCACTCGCATAACTGCCCAACGCTCGTTGCACAAATTCCGCAGTTGCCGCCGAGCGTCCACTATCAAACTGCGGTGCGGTGTTGAACAACGTCTGGCTGCGCAGCGCACCGAGCAATTGATTATTGGATGCCTCATTTGGCGTCATGCCGGCCGCTTGCACGACATTAAGAATTTCCTGGGTGACGCCATTGCCCCACGTCGCCGGAATCAGCGAACCCGGTTTACCGGCAACCGGGTCCTCATCAGCAAATTGTCCATTCACTAGCCCGACACTGGGCACACTCTTGGGATAGTCCAAGGTTTATCTCCTTAATCTGAAAATACATGGGCGCCGGTCTCAGCCAATTAGTGCGACTAACCATGTGGGGACCAAAGGCCGGGAAACTGTCGAAGGAAAAAGACTTGAACCCGGCCAGTCGCGCAGCGCCTGGCGGTACTCCAGCAATTCCAGATACTGCGCCGCCTTGAGCGTCGTCCCGCGCCCCAGCTCCTGCTCGTCACGATGTCGCGTCACCCACCATTCGGTGGCCGACAGACTGGACTGGCGCCAAAGCCGCGCTGCCGCAGAGGCTCTTGCTCATCGGGGACTGTTTCAGGGGTAATGACCGGACTGCTAGTTACAGGCAACGGCGCAATTTCCTGGCTCAGTTCGCCGACGGGCACGCCGATTTCGATCTGCCGGATCGCCAGCAACCGCCCCACCGCATCGGTGATGCCGTAACCGGCCAGCGTGGTCGGGGTGTTTTTCAGTTTGGTGAAGTCGACCAGTGCACCGATGGCCGTTGCCACTTGGTCGGTTCTGGCTTCATCAGGCGTCAGCCCGGCAGCCTTGATCGCGTTGAGAATTTCCTGCGTGACGCTGTTGCCCCACGCGGCCGGAATCAACGATCCCGGAGAACCGGCGATCGGGTTTTCATCGACAAAGCCGCCGTTGACCAGGCCAACGCCGGGAATACTTTTTGGATAATCCATTGCACTGCTTCCTGTGCTGAAATCAGTTGGCTACGACTGCGCCGGGAGCGACCGGCCAGGTAATTTCGTCAGGGAAACCAGCCTGCTTTTCGATGCGGTTCAACTCGACGCTGTAGAGCTTCCATTCGATCAGCAGCAGTTGTTCGTCGTGGTTGGCGTCGCCGATGTCTTCAGCGTATTGCAGCGGGGCGATGCGCAGGACGGCATCGCGCAGCAACACATCTCTTTGAGCAAGAACGACGCGTTTGCAATCCGCCAACTGCGCGACGTCATCGACTTGCCACGCATTGGCCACCCAGGCATGGAAGCCGCCCGGCCATGGCAACGTGGTGAAGCCTTCCGGCAACTCGCCCAATGCCGTCCAGGTTTGCCTCATGCCGGTGTCAGTGCGGTAAACATCGCCGCGATAGTCCGCTTGCTGTTGCAGAGAACCATTGACATAAGCCCAGGCATAACCGCTTGGGGCCGGGGAAAGTTCGATGCTCAGCGTCACGGCGTTACTCGGCAGTTGCAGACCGATCCCCGGCACTAGTGGAAACTCGACAGGGCCGGTTAATGCACCGCTATCGTCTATCAGATAATTGAACATGTGCACCTCAGATCAGTTTGATACGCGCGGGATAGGCAATATTTCGCGGACGGGTTTCAGCCGAAAAATTGCCGATGTTGCCGATGTAAGTGTCCGAGTCGAATGCAGGGTTGGGGTACGTTGTTGCCACGGTCGTTGTCGTCGGTGAAAAGTTGACATTGGTGCCGACATCCCAGACACCGTCTGGAATCGCCGGGGCCGGTTTGAAAGAAGCCCCTGTTCCCGTCGGCAGATAATGGTTGTGACTCTGCAACGCATGCATTTGCAGGCTGCCGGACACGCGACCGGGATCAACGTTTCTGGTTTCACTGAGCACTCGCAGAAACTCGCCGCGAATCTCGGGAATCCGGAAATTCGAGGCACCATCGCCACTGGTCCATCCGCCTTCCCGGCCAGTTCTGGCCGCTTCGGTCGTCAATGCGCCGGACGCCTGAGCAAAATCCCACAACCAAGGCCATTCGGCGCGCTTGAACAGATCACCGTTGGGAAAGCCATAGCCACCTGGATTGAGCGACAGAGTGGTTTCAAAAAACGGCCGCCCCAAAGCGCTGTTATCAAAGCGACCGATCGGCCACCAACTCCCCGCCCCGTCACTGCGCAGATGCCACCAGTCCCCGTTGCCCATCAGCACCAGAAAGGGGTAACCGCCAGGCGAGAGGTGTGTGTGAAAACGAACCTTGTCAGCGTCGGAGGTCTGCACAACGAGTCGATTGCCGCTGTTGTCCATCCGCCGGACAATGACGTCGCGAATACCCAAGGCCGAGTCGGCCGATGGCAATGTCACCGTCATCGGCGCGGAGCTGCCGTCGATCAAAACGAGTCCCAACTCAGCTTCAGTCAGCGATCTGGATGTCGCCAGACGAGTGACCACCGAACGCATCGGACTCGCTCTGCCGATGATCGACTGAATCGCCTTGTACAACTGACCGGTATCGGCTTCAGAAGCCACCAACCCGCCGCCGTTAATCACACTCAGGATCTCCTGAGTCACGCTGTTGCCCCACACCGCCGGAATCAACGAACCCGGGGTTCCTGCCACCGGGTTTTCATCGACAAAGCGGCCATCGACCAGGCCGACGCTGGGGACGCTTTTTGGATAATCCATAGGTCTTTCGTTCCTCTGAAATAACAAATGAACCGCGTCGCGGCGATCGCTGATGCGAGCCAGTGGCGGTCTGTTTCTGAAAATAAAAAGCCCACGGGAAGTGGGCTTGGGTAATACAGCGCGAAGATTTCGCGACTAGAGGTTTTGGCTGCTTACCAGTTCGCGAATCGCCGCCAACGCGTCATCGCCAGCACGGCGCGCCAGATCGAGATTGCCTTTGGCCGCATGCGCGCGGATCTGGTTTTTGGCCTTCAGGCGCAAGGTGCGCAGGGTCAGCAGATGGTCAGTGAGTTGGTCGGCCTTGCTGAGAATCTGCTCGGCGGCCTGTTTGGCAGTACGACCTTTAACCACCCACGCAGCAACCGACAGTGGCACCTCTTTTTTCGGGTAACCAGCGTCCTGATAGGCCTGGGCGTCTGCAGCAGCCTGGGCGTACTCCATGGCTTTGAGCGGGTCGCCGGCCAAAACGGTGCGAGCACTGTCGGCCGCCGCGTCGACCTTGGAACATAACTGCTCGGCTTCCTGAATCTCCAACTCGGCGACTCTGGACGCATTAAGCTGCCATTTTTCTCCATCCCAATCATGGGCACCGGACGGCTGGGCCGGACGCAAGCCTTCCTCGAACTGATGCAGTTCTTGAATGATGATCATCGGATCAACTCCCAGGACAAATGCACATTGATGGCTGAGGCAAAGTTGATCGCAATACCGTTGGCGTAATCGGCTTGAGAAAAACTCTTGATTCCCATACCAAATAACAACTCATCACTTGAGGCATTCCCCGAGCCGAGGGTGTGTTCGCATTGAAAGACCTGCCAAAGCGAACGCAACTCTGCATGGTCGAAACTGGCCGATAGTGTGGAAACCGTCGTGTCGTTGACAACGTTACTCGTGAAGATTCCCACCGAAGCACCGACGGTGCTCCAGCCATCCCAGTTGCTGGAAGTAGTAACTGTCGGATTTAGGTAAGAATAGTTGCCCCCCAGCCATCCTCCCGGGGCAAAGGCCACCGTGGTAATACCGGTCGGATGTGGGGTCGGGTTACCCACCACCAACCGTGCCGCTCGGGCATGCGGATCAAGTGGCAGATAAACCACGCCGTTGCCATTAACCGTTTGCGTCCACGACAATCGATTACGGTTGTAGATCGCTCTGACAGTGGGCATCGAACCCGGCCCTGCCGTGACGACCCAGGCCAGACAGAGATCCAGTGGCGTAGACTGGAAACCACCGCCCGCCGCACCATTGATCGTCCCCTTCAACCCCTCCGGTGCGGCGTCATAAACCGTGCCGCGCTGCATGTAAAAGGTCAGCGCGCCCGCAATCACCTGCGCCCGGAGGAAGTAGCCGGTACTTGGCAGCAAATCGGGACTGCTCCACAACTGTGTAGTGAACGTACGCGAGCGTCCCAACTGCCCCGCTATCACTTCTTGGCCGAGGCTGATCAGCACGCCAGCCGGAATCGACACCCTCCCGCCACTGGCGGCAACAGCCGCTGGCGTGATCGGCAGTCGCCCGTCTGCCGTAGCAACGGTAGCGGTTGGCAAAGACCCGATCGGCAACGCCGAATCCAGATTCCAGCCCTTGGCCGAAACGCTCTGAATCGCCTGCAACAACTGATCGTATTTCTTCTCGTCCGGAGTCAGATCCCCGGCCTTGATCACGTTGAGAATTTCCTGCGTCACCCCGTTACCCCAGTCCGCCGGGATCAACGACCCCGGCGTCCCGGTCAGCGGGTTCTCATCGACAAACTTCCCATTCACCAGACCGGCGCTGGGCACACTATTTGGATAGTCCACGGACGGACCTCCCGTTATTCAGAGTGATGGATATTGAAACTGGTTTTCAGGCTTTCGACCGGAACAGGACTCAGGCGGGCAGCGGGGGCCAGGCCACGTTTTGCGGATAGCCCGGCTGTTTATCGATCTTGTTCAGCGCCAGCTTGTAGGTGGCGAATGCCTTGAATCGCTGCATGTCGTCTGTGTCGAGCAGGCCCGCGATGTAGGCGTCCGCCATGCCGACGGTTTGCTGATCGGCTTCGGCCAACAGCTCATCACGACGCGCCAGGGCAGCAGCTCTTTGCTCGCCATCAACCACTTGCGAAGCGTTAGGCAAAGAGTGTTTGGTGACCTTGCCTCCGGTGTATCGCCAGATGCCGTCACGCTCTTCAATCGTGCGCAGGAACAGTTCTTCGGAGATTTCCACCGCGCTGACAGGAATCTGCAGGTGGATAGCCGAGTCGTATCGCCCAAGAAGTTCGCCCTGGGCATCGAAATCAATGTATTTCATGGTGTTCACCTCCGATTTCAAAAGCCCATGGCGAACCAGTTCCAGCCACCAGGATCGATATTGGAGAAGCGCTGGAACTGGCTGAGCGAGAGTCTGTAAAAAGAAAAACGTATATCCGCGAATCCCGGTGAGATATCGCTGCCGGACAGAAAAAGCACCGAGTTCGGAAAGGCAATCGGGTAGGTGATGGTTTCACTCAATGCACCACCGGTGGCAAGGCCCCATTGCAAAATCAGGCCGCTTGGAAGACGTTGGTAGCCCCCGCTTGTACCCAGTGAAGCGGTGAACATCGGCGAATATTTGAGCGCGCCATCGCCGGAGTCCAGTCCCCACCCCCCACCCAATAGCAGTCGTCTGAAGGTTACGAAACACCCCCCTGCAAATGACAAGGAATTAGCGGATACCCCATTGATGGTACTCAGACTTTCGCCACTACGAGCCTTTACCGTCAAACTACCGGTGCTGCTCAGAATCCTGACCAGTCCACCAGGAGAAACACTGGACCAATCAGGCAAAGTCACCGTACATGGGCCAGTGAAGACTGAAAGCTTGCCAACATCAGCAGCCGTCAGCGTCACATCCCCTACATAGTTGGTCTGCCCCGCCAGACTGCCCAGCGCGCGCTGAACAAATTCTGTCGTCGCAACCTTCTGACTGACATCGAACTGCGGTGGCGTTTCATACAGTTTCTTGCCGCGCAACGCTTCCAGCAATTGCGTGTTGAGCCCCTCGGTGGGTTCGATCCCGGCCGCCTTGATAACCGTCAGAATTTCTTCAGTAAGGGCGTTGCCCCACTCCGCCGGAATCAACGATCCGGGCGTTCCGGTGATCGGGTTTTCATCGACAAAACGGCTGTTGACCAGGCCGACCCCAGGCATGCTTTTCGGATAATCCATCCCGTCATTCCTCCCTAGTCATAATTGATGTGCACCTTGGTATGCGCCGGTGCACTGCGGTGGATCAGGCATTCGAGCGCCGAGCCTGGATTCACGCCGAAGCGCTCGCCCCAGTAGCTCGCGCCGTAGCGCCGACCGAGCAGCAACCGGCCGCCGGTGTTGAGCGTCCACATGAACTGCGCTTCCCAGGTGCCCCAGTGCGCTGCGCCGAAACGCGAGCGGCCCATGCGTGGGGCTTCGTGTTCGGTGATGCTGGCGTTGGGGTAGCCCTGGCTTTTGGCAATGTCGAGGTAGTACCCGACCGCCTGGCTACCGACCGCAAGCAAGCGCCGTCGTACGGCGAGGCGGCGGTCGTCGAACAGCGGTGTGGCGCCCAGGCACGGGTCGGGCAGTTCCATCACCCGTTCCCAGTCCGGCACCAGTTCGCTGACGCCGGCCGGGTCCATCTCGTTGAGCAAATCGGCGGCGCGGGCGTCGAGGCGTGCCAGTTCAACGGCGACGCCTTGCAGCACCTCCTCGAGTTCCGGAACGCGCTCCGGATCCCACGCCGGACCGCTGGGCAGCAACGCGCGCAGTTGCGCCTGATATTGCGCGGCGGTTCTTATGCCCCCCATACGCAACCTCCGAAGGTCAGCAGTTCGCTTTGCCCGGCAGGCACGTCAGCGGCCGGTGCGGTCAGCGTGTGATCGTACTCACCGCCGGCGCTGCTGATGGCTTCGCGGATATGGCTGATCAGCAACGGCACACCCAGATCGGCCTCGCGGTTATGCAGGTCGCGCAACTGCGCTTCAACGGCGGCGCGCACGGCGGTGGTGTCCGGATTGACGCTCTTGAAGCGATACACCACCGGTACCTGAATCGGCCGCTGCACATGCACTTCTGCTGTCACCGGACGCAGCGGGTCGATGTACTCCTGAACCTCCGCCAGTTGCTCATCGTTGGGCACCGGTTGCGGGTCTTCGTCACGCATGATGAACACCGTCACCGTGCCCGGCCCGAGCAGGCCGCCACGACACCAGGCCCGTGTCACCCCCGGCACTTCCAGCGCCCAGGTCTCGTAGTCGCTGGCCGCACCGCCGTGGGGGATCACACGATAGGAACGGATCACCCGCGAGCGCAGCGACTCCAGACTTTCTCGCGCCACGCCGCCGCTGAGGCCGGGTGCGAGCACCACGAAGCTGTTGCCGACCACGCCGGCGATCGGTTGCACCGGGGTCAGTGCCAGGCCGGCGTCGGCATTGCCCAGGCTGCCAGCGTCGAGCGCGGCGATAGTGGTGGTGTTGCTGCCATTGGTGGTGGTGCGTGAAGCGGTGACTTTGTAGGTACGGCCATCGCTCGCTTGCAGCAGCGTATCGACGTCGAGCACAGCGCCTGCAGTCGCGGTGAAGCTGACGCTGCCGGTCGCCACTTGCGCCGGTTTGCGTGGCTGGTTCAGGCGCAGTGCGGCGATGCGCTCCAGGGTCGACTCATCGGCCTTGTCCGGCAGGATCTGCTCGGCAATCCAGTCGAGATAACCGTACAGACCATAAGCCGCGCCACCCAAGGTGCGGGCCAGCACTTGCGCATCGGACTGGCGCAGCGAATCGCCGGCCAGGTCGCTTTGGGTGCGCTTGATCAGCACCGGCAGCGAAGGGGTTTCAAACGGCATAGATCACCTGCCAACTGTTATCGGGGTTGATGTCCAGACGTTCGCCATCGGCCAGGGTCAGAACCGTGCGCAGGTTCAGGCGCTGGGCGTCGAGGCGTTCGCTGATGATGTCGATGGCGCTGCAGTGGCCGTCGTCGATCAGCCATTGCAGGGCTTCGCGGGCATAGAACTCGGCGTCCATCTGGGTCTGTCGGGTCAGCTTGACTCGACGCAACAGCCACAGCCGCGAACCGATGCGGTCGTCGGCGACGGTGGGAAAACTGTCGCCCCACCAGCCGAAGCGCTCTTCATCGTCGAGGGCGTCGTCATCGGCGGCGCGGCGCCAGGTGAACAGGCTGATGAGTACGGCGCGGGTCAATGCGGCGTGGAGGTTCTGGCTGATAAACATCATTTGCCTCCTGCCGGCGCACCGGTCTGGCCGCTGCCGGCCTGCACGCCAACGTGCACGTGTTTGATCTGGCTGATGCCACCGGCGAGCTGATCGCCGGTGGAGACGATCTTGCCGGTCTGGTTGATTACTGGCGTGTCGAAGTTCACCGCGCTGCTGGCGCGGATGTTCAACGTGGCGGTTTCGATGTCGATGATCCGCCCGCGCTTGAAGTGAATTTTGTCGCCCTCGTCGGTGTAGATCGCCACTTCGCCCGAGGCCAGCGCCTGCAGGCGATAACGGCGGTCGGCGACCACCAGGGCGATGGCATGAGAACGGTCGCCGCCGAGAAACGTGACGATGCCTTCGGCGCCGGCCAGCGGGTTGCTGGTGAAACCGTAGGGTTCGAAGTGCTCCATGTCGTCGTTCACCTCGCCGGCGGTGAGGCGCATTTGCAGCGATTGCAGCTTGGATGCCGAATTGGCGAGCACGACAGTGCCGCGCGCCAGCAGGCGTGTCAGTAGGCTCATGAATTGTCCTCAGGGAGCAGACCCGACACGGACAACATGTGGGAGCGGGCTTGCTCGCGAAAGCGGTGGGTCAGTCAATGGGATGTTGGAGCTGCTGACGCTTTCGCGAGCAAGCCCGCTCCCACAGGGGTTCGGTGTCAGGCTCAGGTTTTTTTCGGAGGCGTGGGATCAGGATCGAAGGTATGCGGCGGCGCCACTTGCAGCGTGGTCACCGAGCCCTGCGCCGACAGTGAATACGTGACTTTGGAAATCAACATGTCGCCGTCGAAACCGAGCACCGGATCCGTGACCTTGACCAGGGTGTTGTGGCGCCACAGGTCGCCATTGGTCTGGCGCCAGCCCTGTACCTGATAGGTCGTGGTCTGGGCCCGGCCCATGCGGGTAGCGCTTTCCCATTGGGCGCGTTGCTGGGCCAGCTCGAACGTGAGTGCGGTGCCCTCGTTGATGATCGTGGTGCGACGGCGCTTGAAGCTCAGATCAGCCGCGCTGGATTGAACCTCGCTGACGGCCGCCCCGCTCTTCTTGTCCGAGCCTTTCTGCTGACCGATCACTCGGTATTCAGAAAACACCTGGCTCTGATCCATCGGCGCGTTCGCCGACAGAATGTTCTTGCCCAACTCCAGCGCGTCACTGGCCCGACCACCGCTGCCGGGCTTGGCCAGCACCAGCCGGCCCTGCTCGTCATCGGTGGAAAACACCCGAAACAGCGAGAGCAATCGGTCGATCGACTGGAACACTGTTTCGCCCGGCACGATGGTGTGTTTGGCGAGCCGCGCGGTCTCGGGAATTTCGTTGACCACGTACAGCGAGTACTCCGCCGCCAGAGCCTGGACGATGCTCAGCAGCGGTTGCTCCTGCCATTGATTCGGGCGGTTGGTGGCTGCGCAATCGACCAGATCCTGAGTCTTGGAACTGCCCTCGATACTCAAGCTGATCTGGCGTCCGTCGTAACTGATCGGTGCCTTGAACACGTAGCCGGTGAGCACCAGATCCTGGCCGATTTTCACTTCACAAGGGTCACCCGGTTTGATCCGTTGATCCACCGTCTGCCCCGGCCACTGCCAGGTGATGTCGAGTTTGAACGTGCGGAACTGGCGCTCCAGATCAGCGGTGATTTCCACGCTTTTCCAGCCGCCGTATTCCATGTTGTTAACGGTCAGCGTGACATGGTTATCCATCTCGCTCATGGCTCACTCCCTGGACACTTTCACGTCGTTGGGTGAAAAGCCCGGATGGTTCATCGCGTTGCTCTGCGTCACTTGAGTCACCCGTGTGGCATCGGCAAATTGCTTGTAGGCCACAACCAGCGCCGGCAGGCTTTCCTGGAACGATTTGGTGACCTGTCGCACACCGGATGACGCCACGGCCTTGAGATGCGCCATCAGCGCTTCCTTCACATCGTTGATTGCCTGGTGATGTTTGGGATCGGCCTTATCCAGCATCGGGTCAATTGCCACCCCGACCGCCTTCTGCAGCGCTTTCATTTCGTCGGTCACCGGCACCTCCTGACGAGTCACCGGTTGATCCGCCTGATGCGCCACCGAAGGTGTCGACGACAGCTTCACCGTCGGAGTCGCCACCGGCATCGACGCGACCCATTGCGCCACTTTCACCAGCATGGTGTCCTGCACCAGATCAGCCATGGCTTGCGCTGCAGCATTGGTGTCCTTGCCGGTGGTGATCTTCGGCGCATCCAACTTGCGGATGGCTTCGAGTTGTTGGGACACGTCGGCAATCACGCCACGGTAGCCCTCCTTCGCGAACGCCTTCAGCTCCTTGATATCGCCGAGCAAGCCCTTGAACTCCGCCGCCACTTCCTTGGGCAATTCCTTCACGGCTTTGACCAGTTCAGTGATCTGCTTGTACTGCTCGATCAGCGGTTTGAGCTGCTCTTTGATCACCTCATAGACGCCGGTCAGGCTGTTGCGCAGATTGGCAATGCCGATCCGCGCAGCCTTGATCAACGTCATCGCCTGCTCGAAGCGCGCCACCGCAGAACCCAACAAAGTGTCAGCCTTGGCCAACAGAACTTTTTGCGTACTGACCGTGGCGGTCGGAAACGGCAACGGCCGGTCGGGATAGTACTTCAGACTGAACGTCACCAACCCGCCGTCCTGGCGGGTGTGGGTCATGTCGCATTCGCCAACCTTGACTTGCAGGCGTCCCAGCCACGGATGCACCAGTTCACCACTGCCGGCCTCCAAGGCCTTCAGCAGCTTGTCGCGCTGCTCCAGGCAATCGGCGCCGATGATGAACGCCGTGATGTCGTGGGTCTTGGCCTGCTGGCCGAGATCCTCGAAATACGGCAGGTCGCGTTGCGGATACTCGTGCAACTGACCTTTGCGACCGACCGGGGTTTTCGCCTGGTCGATCCAGAACCCGACACCGCGAAACGATGCCGGCAACAAACGGTCACGCCAGTTCATTGGAACCTCCTGCCGACAGCGAGCGATAGCCGATGCGCGAAGACAGCGCCAGGCCCGGTTGATTGGTTTGTGGTTGATCGGTACGCAGCCCGGCCGGCGCATTTTCGAAGCGCACGGTCAGGCCGCCTTCGAGTTGCGTACGGTTGTTGGCGGCGCTTTGCTGGATCAGGGTGTTGGAGGTTTGCGACAGTGAGCCGCCCTGCAGAGCAGGTTTATCCTGCGCGATGTCAGAGCCCGACAATGCATTCGACGCTGGCTCGCTGTTGCCGCCAAAGAACGCCGGCGCCAGCTCACCCTTACCTTCGGCATTGGTTTTTTTCTGAGCTTCGGACAGGCCTTCGATCTTGCCAGTGATTTTGGTGACGAACCCACCAAAACTGCCGCCGAGCATTTCCCTGATCGGCGCCATGTACGACTCGATCTTGTCCGCAAACTCTCGGATGCGATCGGTCAGCGGCGACCACTTCAAGTCAAACATTTCCAGCGGTGACCCCATGAACGGCAGACCGAAAATCGCGCCCAGCGCCATCATCACCGCACGAATGGACTCCGCTTTTTCGGCAAAAAACGCAGGCACCTGGCCCCAGAGTTCGTTGATCTTGTCCATGGGAACGTAGTCGTTGAAGACACTGCGCAACGTCTCCTTGAGCGGCACGACCAGCGCTGCCAGCAAGTCCCAAATGGCCGCGAACAATCCGGTGACAGGTCCCCAGTTATTTACTATCAAGCCCAGCGGCGTCCAGCCAAAGCCCTCCTTGAGGGCGGCGAAGGTCGAGGCCACGTTTTCCTTGATGCGCCCGAAAATTGCCGCAAATATCGGGCTGATTGTTCCCCAGTTATTGAGGATCATGCCTTGAGGAGTCCACGCGAACATCGACTTGTAGAACTCGATCACAGGCACCGCCACGGCCTTGAGACCTTGCCAGAATGCCCTGAAGAACTCGGTGACCGGGCCCCAATTGCTGATCAGCATCCCCAAAGGCGTGTAACTGAACATTGTCTTGAAAAACTCGGCCATCGGCATGACCACCGGAGCGATTTTCTGCCAGAGCTCGATAAAAAACGTCGAGATCGGTTTCCAGTAAGCCACGATCAAACCGGCGGCCAAGGCAATGCCCGTGGCAATCAGCATGATCGGATTGGCCTTCATCACCATGCTCATCACGTCGAACACCTGGGTCGCACCGGCCACGGCGGTTTGCATCGCCGAAAACGCGATCGCCCCCGCCGCCAGACCTTGCACCAGTTCCGGGTTGTCATCGAGCAAACTACCGAAACCGGTCAGCATCGGCTCAAGCCCAACGACCACAGCACCGACCGCCGGCACCAATGCGGCATTCACCGCATTGGAGACCTTCTCCATCGACGCACTGAACACGTTCATGTTCTGCGCAGCGACTTTCGGTGCGGCAGGCAGATCCACGGTTTTCGCCGTCTCGCTGACTTCAGTCAATTTGCCCTGAAACGCCGCCGCCGACTTGATCCCGTCCACGAACGGCGTGATCACGCTGCCGCCCTTGAACAGACCACTGATATCGAGCTTGCCAAGTCCGGTCTGTTCGAGATTTTTCTTGAAGCTCTCGACCTTTACTCGCAGGGCGCCGAGTTTGGGCGACAGTTCATCGATGCCCGTGATCAGCACCGGTGTTTGCACTTTCTTTTCTTCGTCTGCCATCACTGCACCTGCTGCATCGCATTGATCCGTTGCGCGTGCTCCAGCGATTCGCGGAGCACATCCAGTGGCCTGGCCATCATCTGTTCGGGGTCAACCTTCCAGAACCAGGCCAGGTCATAGGCGACTGCGATCAGGTCGGTGATGGCTCCGACGCCGCACTCATGAAAAAACTCGCAACGGCCCAGCTCAGCGCGTTGAGGTCAGCCAGATCGAGCTGGTTGACCGACGACGGCGGGATGCCGGCGCACACGGCGATGTATTTGGCCGCAAGGACA
>Ga0153931_100249_pt1 | contig 16911 bp, 10 predicted proteins | sample TSNJ015MetaG_FD_104730 | JGI IMG/M metagenome (GOLD analysis project Ga0153931, IMG submission 104730) | Attine ant fungus gardens microbial communities from New Jersey, USA - TSNJ015 MetaG | ecosystem: Host-associated > Fungi > Mycelium > Unclassified | place: USA: New Jersey, Wharton State...
CGTGATCAAGTCGCACCACAACGTGGGCGGCCTGCCGGAAGAGATGAGCCTGAAACTGGGCGGGCCACTGCGCGAACTGTTCAAGGAGGAAGTCCGTCGTCTGGGTCTGGAACTGGGCCTGCCGTACGACATGGTCTACCGTCACCCGTTCCCGGGTCCGGGTCTGGGCGTCCGCATCCTCGGCGAAGTGAAGAAGGAATACGCCGACCTGCTGCGTCGTGCCGACCACATCTTCATCGAAGAACTGCGCAAAGCCGACTGGTACCACAAGGTCAGCCAGGCCTTCGTGGTGTTCCAGCCAGTGAAATCGGTTGGCGTGGTCGGCGATGGCCGTCGTTACGCCTGGGTTGTGGCCCTGCGTGCCGTAGAAACCATCGACTTCATGACCGCACGTTGGGCTCACCTGCCTTACGAACTGCTGGAAACCGTTTCCGGCCGCATCATCAATGAAATCGAAGGTATTTCGCGCGTCACTTACGACGTGTCGAGCAAGCCGCCGGCGACGATTGAGTGGGAATAATGCCCTCGGCCTCAGGGCGGATCGGTTGAAACAAAAAACGCCTGGTGCTTATGCATCAGGCGTTTTTTTTGGGGTTCTATTAGTGCTTCGGAGCGAACGGCCACTCAGTGAGACTTGCTGGCATTTTTTGGAGCAAGGGGCGTAGTTCTCAATCGATCGCTAAGGCTGGCGTACGTATCAGAGAAACTGTGATCGAATCAAATCTGTATCGAACGGTGTTATCCCTTGCTCAGGCGCAAACACTGCATTTGCTTGCTCCGGCGAAGCAACTCGTTCCCCGCGTGCTCGTACATGCAAGTCGAACAGCGTTGCCAAATCCGGCCGTGGCGTATGAACCAAGGCCCGCAGCATCAACGATACCCCACTGAGATTGTTCCCGACGTTGTTCCACCGCGGCGACGAAGTGAGTCCCAGATCGGCCCAAATCGTGCGTCGTTCCTGTAAATCCATCACGAAGGGCAGACAGATAATTGTGTCGGATGCGATATCGACACGGTCGAACACGGTTCGCGGCTCGAATATTTCACCCGATGCCGTATCGGTGCGGGCCATCCAGCCAGCGAAACATTCTGGAAGATCGCAGTACGGTTGTGTGGTGTATGAGTTGATGGACGTGACGACGTAGCGAATACCTCTGTCGACGAGGGCATCTACATCGAGGTCGATGAACTCCGAAGCGCCGTCGGGCGCGTCGGTGATGTCGCCGCTGTGGCAACCGCCGAAATCCTTCAGGTTGTAGTACGCGACCGTTTGCTTGAATACGAAGTCGGCGTCGAAAAAAGCGGCGGACAAGTCAATATCCGTGCGCCCGGTGCCATTCTTCCACCACAAGAACAGGCGAATGAAGCGTGCATCAGGCATAGGCAACCGACTGCCTCGCACCAGCGTACGTAGCGATTTCGACGATGCACGCTGCGCCAGCGGCACCTTGTATTCGCGTAATGCGGGATCGATGAAACAGCGACCGAGTGGCGGCAGCGATGCAAAACGCGATACAAGCGCGTTTTCGCAGATTCGGGCTGCGCGAGCCAACACTTCGGCGGTGAGAGGTTCGCGGCGATCCTTGATGCCATAGACCTTGGCGAATGCGCCTTTTGGGGTGAAGGCGCGCAGGGACAGGGGGCGTGGAGCGCGTACTTGGGCGAGCAACTGCAGCAGGACAGGTGAGGACACTTGTGTTGCAACAGCCTCGAATGCGTCGAGAACCGACTCGGGGTTCGTCGCGCGCCGCAGGCTCACGTCCAACCGTCGTGCGAATTCACCGGGACGGCTCTGTAGTAAGGGCGTGAGCGTGGCGATGTCGCGCTGGGCCAGCAGTGTTTCGACACGTGAACCAAAGGTGGCTGGCGCTTCGTCGCGGCGCGCTGCCGTGATCGCGTCGAGTGCTCGTGGGTACTTATCGGCGTAGTCGCCCGGATGCAGCACTTCAGCCAGACGCTTCCAGCGCTCGGCGTGGCGCATCACATCTTCTGTAGCATTGGGAATTGAGTCGAGCAGGCGTAATAACAGACGGCGCATCGAGCGCTTCATCGCTTTGAAACGTGTCGTAGCTGTCGCAAGTGACACGTCACCTCCACTCAGGGCGACCGCGAGTCGCAGCACATCCGTCGCCGTTTCGACGTTGCGCTCCAGGAATGCGTCCACCCGTGCGTCACCGGCTACATGCAGGATAAGTGCGCCGCCAATCTGTGCACGTATCTCCCGGAAAGGGATGGCCTCGGGCAGCAGACGGAACACATCACTTTTGTACTCCCTGACGAACCAGACAACATCAGCCGTTTCCTCTTCGGAAAGTGAAGTGCGTGATGAAACCAGCGGCTCGAGCAGTGACTCGAACTCATGGACGCTTCCCGGTTCAATAACCCAGTGTATGAAGTTGCCTTCAAGCAGTGGAGGTCGAGATTCTTCAGTCGGTGGTAGGCGCCTAAGCGTGAGGTAATGTATGACCGCGTTAAGATACAACTCCGCCTCTGTGGCCCTCAGAACCTGTTCTGGAAAGTCAGGATAGAACGGCCGATGATGCACATGCGCGCCACTCCTCCGCCGAAGGATTTCAACAATGCCATGCAACCAGTGCTTGAGCTCCGTCGGTGACAACATGCCGATCTGCTCTATCAGGGTTTCTGATAGTACACACCGGAACGCCGCGACCTCCCGGATAGCCGACGCGACCTGAGCCCGGGTTGCACCGCCAGTACCCACCGGTACGTGAACTTTGCTACGGCGACGCAGGAATAGCTCTTGATTCATGCTTGATTTTCTCCTTGGGTCGTCGTCGTGAGCGAGCCGCAGCATCATGCCTGCAACTGATATGAAAACGCCTGCTAGAAGCAGGCGCGGTGTGGAGAGCGGAACCCCTAGTTCATAGGGGGTTAGAAGGAAGGTGTTCCATAGCCACGGAGGCATTCTACGTAAGGTTTTCGATTTTTGTCAGGTCGTTGCTTCTCTCAACGGTAACAAGCTGATTCACGATATGAACGGGGGATGAACGACAAGTCGCTTGTCTATCATCCAGGCGGATATTGGCGTTATTGGCCAACTGTGGCTTCAAGAGCGGTGACTTTCCAAGCCGGCATTGACCGGCACCCACTAGCAACAAACACCTTGAAGCCCGCGTAATTGCGGGCTTTCTGGTTTTTGGCTTTGGCGTTTTTGGCAATCACGGCCATCCGGCAATAGCACACTTGCCCTATAGCTAAGTCGATCTTCGCTCCCTAAGCTGGAAGCGTCTTCTATTGACTGAAGTACAGCCACTGTCTTGACGGATAACAAAGTCATGCGTGTTGATCAACAACATCGCGTCGAGCTCCGTTGCTCGTCATCTCCATAATTCCTGAAATACATGCAGGTAAGCGTATGTCGCCAACACATGGAAAAGCGTTTAGAAACGGAATTGCGCTGTGTCTGATGACGGGACTTTTAATCGGCTGCGCAAACTCAAACGATTTAATGGGATCGTTGAATCCCAATGGTGTAGGTGCGAAGAAATATGACGAAGCTTATCTAAAGACCACTATCATTCGTGGCAAGACCACCAAGAGCCAGATATCCCAGTTATTTGGCCCTCCCATGCAGGAGGCGGCAGACTCGGACACTATAACTAACTGGACTTATGTGAAGAGCGAGGAAGGGGTCGAGAAGTATATGAATCTCGCCCACAGATTCGTATCGCCCGAGACAGGTGGCCAAATTGCACAGGTTTCGTCCCATGTCTCCAATGCGCAGGGGACATTGAATGAGGTGGGCAGCGTGACCAGTGGCAAAACCACGCGCCAAGGCATTGTTTTGACCATCTATTTTGAAAACGATGTTGTCCAAAACTACAGCGTTGCACGTTGATTGATTCTGCACGGTTCAACGACTGGTAACTGCGACGAGTCGAGCCAACTGAATTGATCCCGCGCAAGCCTTAGAAGCTTGATCGCTGCAACCGAAAAGCCGTGTGAAATCCGTTTCACACGGTTTTTTGCGTTTTTGCGTTACAGCGGTTTTGACCAGCCGCCCAGTTGCATGCCCATGTCATCCAGTGCCTGCAGCAGCGCTTTCATGCTCGGGTAGCGTTTACCGCTCACCGAAGGCCAGCCGGGGCGTTCGATGTAGAAGCGCGTGCCGTCGGTCTCGATGATGGTCCGTACCAGCTCTCGCGTACGACTGCGATGCACGATGAAGGTCATGTTGGGTTGCTGTTTCAGGGAGTACATGCCGTAGCGCGGCAGCAGGGTTTCGAATTCCGTCATGGTGTGAGCGGTCCAGGGCGTTTCCATCTGCAGGCGCAGGTCGCCCCTGACCAGTGCCGAGCGATCATGCTCGGTACCGCCCAACGGCAGGATTTTCCCCGGGTCGACTTCGATGCCCCGCGCAGCCCCTTCGGGGACATCCTCGACGCGAATGCCGACGGCCTCCTCCAGTTCGCTGACGCCGGCCACGCCTTCGAAACTGTTGGAGTGGGAATTGCCCATCAGCGCCACCCATTTGTGTGCGCCCCGTGCAGCCTGGTCGGCGCGTATCACCAGGCGGGCAAAGTAATTCATCATTTTCTGCCGCGCCGCCTCATCGCCGGACGGAATGTCCATGCCGTTGAGGCGATAACTTGCCATGCAGTCGATGGCTTGCACGTGGATCCCCTGTTTTCTGGCTTCCCTGACCAGTTCCAGAAACGTGTAGCGCTGCAGCGGATCGGTCATGTTGCCGACGTCGAGCGCCTTGAGATACGCCTCGAGTTTTTTCGGCATGCTGCCGGTCTGGAAAAACTCGTCCAGTGCGGCTTGATGGAAGTCCGTCAGCAAATGCTCCATGTACAGGCTCTTCACTTGTTTGCTGGCCAGCAACGACATGTTCTCGATCAGCCATTGCTTGCTGCCAACGGCGGTGTGGCTTTCACCGATCACCAGGCCCCGGGCATGTTCGAGGATTTTCTCGATGATCTCCTCGGCGGTCGCGTCGGCTGCCAGGGTGGGGACGGGAGGGCGTACGGGCAGGCGCAAGGTGCTGAAAAAATCCCGGGCGTCGCGGTACAGGCGTTTACGGATGCCCTTGAAGTCGCGGTAGGCATCGAACTCGTTCAGGCTGTCATAGAAATCACGCAATGCTTCGTCATTCAGGCCGTCCGCGCCTTCCTCCAACTCCGTTTTAAGCGGCGCCGGCATGTCGTATTGCGAGGCGGGCAGGGCGAGCACCGGTCTGCGGCTGCTCGGTCCGGCCGTCACCGCAGGCTTGCCACCGCCACTGAGGCCGGCGCGGGGTATGGTTTCCCATTCACCCTGAGGGTTCAGGCGTACCGGGATCGAGCGAGTAAAGCCGTGGGGATGCTCGGGATCAATCACAGCCCAGTGTCCGCTGCCGTTGATGTCGGTTTCGTAGCGTACGTAATAGGCGGTGTCGTCGATCGAGATCGCGGTCGAAGGATTCGAATCGAGCAGATAAATGCCCTGGAATTTTCCTGGCTCGTTCACCGGAGTAATCCCGTCCAGCAACTCATTGGCCTGCCAGTTCGACGGGATGACTGGTCGCGGAGTGTCTTCAAGCAGCGTTGTGGCGCTCGCCTGAGGCCAACCCATCGGCTTCAGGCCTTTTTCGATCAGCGCCTGTTTCAACTCGTCCAGTGTGTCCACGGTCAGCGATTCAGGGGGCGGGGCCAGCGGTGTATCGAGGTTGAGCCTGCCGGCGGGGGTGATTCTGATCGCGCTGTCAGCCATGTGGCGTTCGGCATTGCGGTAGACCACCAGCAGGCTGCTGCGGTAGCGCTGAAACGTGAACATTCCCGGTTCCGGCAACAGTGCGCGCAGATTTTGCGGGGTGCGGTATGCCCACGGCGTTTCCATTTGCACCCGCCAGTCGCCCTTGATCAGATTTTGAATGCTGTCGGGATCGCTCAGGCCTCCGGCAATTTCCTCGACCGGGGAGTCGGGGTAATCGGCATATTCCACCGCCAGACCAGGGTCGCTACCGATGGCTTCGGCTTGTCCCGGCGTTACATCGTCGATGCGTACACTCAAGGCCTCGGTCTGCTCGCTGATGCCTTGATAGCCGCGAAAGGCGCTCATGTTTTCCTGATTGACCAATGCCACCCATTTGCCCGGGCCATTGAGTTCCTGATGAAAGCGAATGACTTCGCCGGCAAAGAAGCTGCGCGCCATCTGGTTGTTGGGGAAGGGCTGCAGCGAATCTTTGTTGATGTTGTAAGTGGTCGACAGGTCGATCGCCTGAAGTCGGATGCGCTGGGCGTTGGCGGCCTTCATCAGCGCCATCAGGTTGAATTTGCCGTCCGGGTCGTTGCCGGCCCGGAAGTCGATTCTGTTCAGGTAGTCTCGCAGTTCCTCGGACATTTCCCCGGTGCGGGCGAACGCATCCAGATCCAGTTGATTGACGTTGGCCAGCAACTCTTGCAGGTACAGGGTCTTCACACCGCTGCGGGCGAGATGCGGCATGTGTTCGATCAGCAGTTTCTTGCTGCCGATGCTGCCGCGGCTTTCACCGATCACCAGCCCGGGTTTCTCCGCCAGCGCGACGTCGAACAATTCGCTCGGGGAGGCGACGGGCTCCGGCGGCAGTACATGCAGGCGTGGAGCCGGCGGGTGCAGTTCATACCAGGCGTTGGCATCGCTGATCAGCGTCGCACGGGCTTGTTCCTGCGCCAGGTCGAACTCGCTTAACGAGATCACCTCATGCGCATGAGGCATGAGTGCATTGCCTGCTTCGGTTTCGGGCCTGATCACGCTGTGCATGTCGATACTGCCCAGGGTCCAGGCGCGGCGGAACTGGGCTTGCAGATCCGGACCGCCGAGCGCCCAGGCGCGCATGTCGGGATCATCGAGTCCGGGAACATGGATGCCCGGCGTTTGCGCCCATGGTTCGACGGCGGGACCGCTCGCTTCACTGCCACCGGCGATCATGGGGATATCGAGACCGCCGCGAAGTCCCAACCTCGGCGCCACCTCCCAGGCACCGTCAGCGTTCAGCCGGACGGGGATCGAGCCGGAAAAGGCGTCGGGCCGGGCGGGATCAATGATTGCCCAGTTGCCACGTCCATTCAGGTTTTCTTCAAAACGCACGTAGTAGGCGCTGTCACCAAGGCTGATTGCGGACGAAGGATTGGATGCCAGTCGATGGATACCACGAAATTTGCCAGGCTCGCTGATCAGCGTGTCCTCGCCCAAGACCCGGTTGATCTTGAACGATTGCGGGATGTTCGTGGCAGGTGTCTGCGCTATGAGAAGATCAGTCGGGATCGGGGGCGCCTGCACCGCCGATGGTGCAGGTTCAGGTTGATTGCTCTCGATCAGGTCGGCCATTTCCGCCGCTTCGGCGGCATCCACCTCGGGGCCGACTTCGACCAGCGATCCCGGGCCCTTGAGGACCAGCAGGTTGAACAGCATGTCGATGCCGCTGAGGACTGCACCGAGGATTCCGGCCTTGCGCTCGGTGGCGGTTTTGCCATTGACCGCCTGATCAATATTCAAACCCATGTTGGCAATGCTGGCGCCAATCACCGGCAATGCGATTGGCCAGCCGACCACGGCCATCGGCCCGAACACCTTGACCCCGGCGCTGAGGTAGCCGATCCACAGTTTCTTGCGCTGGTCGCCATTGGAGGTCAGGGACAGGCTGGCCTCGGCAAACATCGCCGCGCGGGTCGAGTCGCTCAGCCAGGTGAAGGCGTCGCCGCTGACCGCGCGGTTGTCCTGATTGATCAGCGAGTGGTCGGAGCGGCCCCACGTTGCTACCAGGCGATTCATCAGCTCGCCAAGGTTGGCGTTGATCTGCTGCCGGTCGGCCAGCGAGAAATGCGCAAGGAATGTTTCGCGGGCAGCGCGTTTGTTCATCCGCTGCAGTATCCAGAAGTGCAGGTCGGTGGCGGTTTCCAGTACCTGAAAGGCGTCGCTGTCACCGGGCAGATAGAGGATCTGCCGACCCTGGGGCGCGACGAAACGCAGAACGTTGATCGCGGCATAACCGGCCAGATCCAGCCTGCGCACGCTGTTCGGACAATGCTGTTGTGCCTGCAGCATGGCCAGGTTCACCGGCCAGGTCAGCGGGCCGATCACCGCTCGCGTGACGAACAGAAAATCCGCATCGCTCAGCTGACGTTGGTCCCGCGCCTGCAGGGCTTTGATCAGGAAATTGCACTTGGCCAGGGTACGAAAGTCGCTGCCGCTGGTGTTCCAGAATGCGTTCAGTTGATCGTCGTACAGCGCGCTGAAGTCGATGCTCCAGAAGTCCTTGAGCACGTCGTTGCCGTGCAGGCGCACTTCATTGCGCTCATCGAAGGTGCGGGCCTCGGGGCCGGCAGTGTAGAAGCCGCCATAGACGTCGAGCAGGTCGGCGTTGTCCTGATCAGCGACGCGGAAGCGGTGAATCACCAATTGGGTCAGGGTCATGCTTGAAGTGGGCGTGGCGTGCACATGCTCCCAGCCGGTGAAGGCTTTCGAACTGCTTTGCGAGGCGTCGAAGCGGTGGAAATACACTTGATCCGGGTCGAGGCCGTGAACCTGGTATTTGCTCAGCAAGTCGTTGGCGACCTGTCGAGCGGCATCCTGCAGGCTCGGGCAGGTCTGGATGACGGTGGCGGCAATCGCCTTGAGCGCGGCCTTGTCGGCGGCGTTGGGCATCGGGCTTGGCATGTGGTTGAACTCTCTATCCATGAGAAACGGGTGGCACAGGATCGCCCGGCTGTTTGAGGCATGTGCACTACATAGTTATGTCACTTGAGCGCTCGAAATCGTGTACGCGCGAGGCGCAACTGCGTCCATCCGCCGCGCTGCCCTTACTGTTTCGCAATTGCAGGTGTATCGTATTTGCCTTTTGCGGGCCCGGCGCCCGAAGCAGATACGTGAGGTAGTTGAGTTCATGTCCTTTACCCGTCGCCAAATCCTCGGTGGCCTGGCCGGTCTTGTTGTCGTTGGTGTCGGAGCAGGAAGCGCGTCGCGCTACTGGCTGGGCAAGATGGCCGATGCTGACGCGGGCCACGACTACGAGCTGATTGCGGCGCCACTGGACGTTGAATTGGTGCCAGGGCACAAGACCGAGGCGTGGGCGTTCGGCCCGTCGGCGCCGGGCACTGAACTGCGCGTGCGTCAGGGCGAGTGGCTGCGGGTGCGTTTCATCAACCACCTGCCGGTGGCGACCACCATTCACTGGCACGGCATTCGTCTGCCGCTGGAGATGGACGGCGTGCCGTACGTCTCGCAACTGCCGGTGCTGCCCGGTGAATATTTCGATTACAAATTCCGCGTGCCGGACGCCGGCAGCTACTGGTATCACCCGCACGTCAGCAGCAGCGAAGAGCTGGGACGCGGGCTGGTCGGGCCGTTGATTGTCGAAGAGCGCGAGCCGACCGGTTTCAAGTACGAAAAGACCCTGAGTCTGAAGAACTGGCACATCGACGATGAGGGGCATTTCGTCGAGTTCAGTGTTCCGCGCGAAGCGGCGCGTGGCGGTACGGCGGGGCGGCTGTCGACCATCAACGGCGTGCCCTCGCCGGTGATCGAATTGCCGGCGGGGCAGATCACCCGGGTACGTTTGCTCAACCTCGATAACACGCTGACCTATCGCATCAACATCCCCGGCGTCGAAGCGCAGATTTATGCGCTGGACGGCAACCCGGTCGAGCCGCGGCCGCTGGGCAAGGAATACTGGCTCGGCCCGGGCATGCGTATTTGCCTGGCGATCAAGGCGCCGCCGGCCGGTGAAGAGTTGTCGCTGCGCAATGGCCCGGTGCGTCTGGGGACTTTGCGCTCGGTGGCCAATAACGATGCGCCGACCGAGTGGCCGAAAGCCTTGCCCGCCAACCCGGTGGCCGAGCCGGATCTGGCGAATGCCGAGAAACTCAACTTCAATTTCGAATGGGTCGGTTCGGTGTCGGTGAATGTCGACAACGGCAAGCCGCCGAGCCTGTGGCAGATCAACGGCAAGGCCTGGGACATCACGGACAAGACCTGCGCTGATCGGCCGATTGCCAGCCTGAAACTGGGCCAGAGCTACATCTTCGAACTGAAAAACATGACCCAGTATCAGCACCCGATCCACTTGCACGGCATGAGCTTCAAGGTGATTGCGTCGAACCGGCACAAGATCACCCCGTACTTCACCGACACCTACCTGCTGGGCAAGAACGAGCGTGCGCAAGTGGCGCTGGTGGCGGATAACCCGGGGGTGTGGATGTTCCATTGCCATGTGATCGACCACATGGAAACCGGCCTGATGGCCGCCATCGAGGTGAAGTGATGCGCCAGATTCGCCCCGCCGCGATCATCGACCGCAGCCGTGACCGCGATTTCATGCGGGAAGCACTGGCCCTCGCCGAGCAAGGCGCAGCCCTGGGCGAAGTGCCGGTGGGCGCGGTGCTGGTGCAAGATGGTGAGATCATCGGTCGCGGTTTCAATTGTCCGATCACCACAAGCGACCCCAGTGCCCACGCGGAAATGGTCGCGATCCGTGCCGCTGCGCAAGCCGTCAGCAACTATCGCCTGCCGGGCAGCACGCTGTACGTGACGCTGGAACCGTGCAGCATGTGCGCCGGGCTGATCGTGCATTCGCGCATTGCGCGGGTGGTGTATGGCGCATTGGAGCCGAAGGCCGGGATTGTGCAGAGTCAGGGACAGTTTTTTACCCAGGGCTTTTTGAATCACCGGGTGTTGTATGAGGGGGGAGTGCTGGCTGAGGAGTGTGGGGCGGTGCTGACCGAATTCTTCCGCGCCCGGCGTGCAAAGCCATCTGAATAAACACAACACCCAATGTGGGAGCGGGCTTGCTCGCGAAAGCGGTGTGTCAGGCGATTAAAATGTTGCCTGACACACCGCTTTCGCGAGCAAGCCCGCTCCCACAGGGGGGATCTCCTGTGCAGGGGAGATTGGGTTATTTCTTCGCCACAATCACCGCCCGCATCGGTGCCGGCAGCCCTTCGATGGTCTTGCTGTGATCTTCCGGATCAAGGAAGTCACTCAGCGACTGATACTTCATCCATTCGGTGCCTCGTTGTTCATCGACCGTCGTCATGCTGACGTCGACACAACGAATATCGGTGAAGCCTGCTCGGCGCAGCCACAATTCCAGCGCCGGTACCGATGGCAGGAACCACACGTTGCGCATCTGCGCGTAACGATCTTCCGGCACCAGCACCTGATGCTTGTCGCCTTCGACCACCAGGGTTTCCAGCACCAGTTCGCCGCCCTTGACCAGGCAATCCTTGAGCGCCAGCAAATGCTCGATCGGCGAACGACGGTGGTAGAACACGCCCATCGAGAACACCGTATCGAAGCCTTCCAGGTTTGGCGGCAGGTCTTCGAACGGGAACGGCAAGTGCCACGCGTTCGGCTCGGAGAGATAGCGCTGCACGGCCTGGAACTGGCAGAAGAACAGCCAGTTCGGATCGACGCCGATCACGCTGTCGGCACCGGCGCCGAGCATGCGCCACATGTAGTAACCGTTGCCGCAACCGACATCGAGGATGCGTTTGCCCTTCAGATCCAGATGCGGAGCGACCCGCGACCACTTCCAGTCCGAGCGCCATTCGGTGTCGACGTGTACGCCAAACAGGTCGAACGGCCCCTTGCGCCATGGCGACAGGCCCATCAGTGCGGTGCGCATTTGTGCACGGGTTTCATCGTCGCAATCGGTGTCGAGTTTCAGGCCGTTGAGCAGATCGACTTCGCTCGGCTGGATCTTCGGCAACGCGTCCAGCGCACTCTGCCAGCGCTCCAGATCGCCGTGGCCTTTCTCCATTTTCTTGTCGAGTTGCCCTTGCAGGGTGTTGGCCCAGTCGGCCAGCGGCGTGCCGGCCAGACGGCGGGCGAGGGGGGACAGATCAATCATGGCAAGGCAATCAACGGGCAAAGTTAAGACACTGGAACCACGGCACGACTTTCGAGAACCCGGCGGCCAGCAGGCGTTCGCGGTGTTCTTCGAGGCTGTCGGGCTTCATGACGTTTTCGATGGCGCTGCGCTTCTGGGCAATTTCCAGTTCGCTGTAGCCGTTGGCGCGTTTGAACGCGACGTGCAGATCGGTGAGCAGCGCGTGCTCTTGCGCATCGTTGAAGCGCAGCTTCTCCGACAGAATCAGCGCGCCGCCGGGCAGCAGCGATTGACGGATACGCGAGAGCAACGCGGTGCGCTGTTCCGGGGCGATGAATTGCAGGGTGAAGTTCAGCGCCACCACCGAGGCCGGTTTGAATTCGAGCGCGAGAATGTCGCCTTCGATCACTTCAACCGGCAGCAACTCCTGGAACATCGAATCCTGACCGTTGAGGTATTCGCGGCAGCGTTCGACCATCGCCGCCGAGTTATCCACCGCGATCACCCGGCAACCGTCGGTGCGCACGTGACGGCGCAGGGCCTGAGTCACCGCGCCAAGCGAGGCGCCGAGGTCGTACAGCACACTGTTCGGTTGAGCGAATTGCGCAGCCAGCACGCCGAGGTTTTCGACGATGGTCGGGTAACCCGGCACCGAGCGCTTGATCATGTCCGGGAACACCCGCACTACGTCCTCGTTGAAGGCGAAGTCAGGCACCTGGGCCATCGGCTGGGCGAAAATGCGATCGGGTTCTTTGCTCACGGCGGTTCCGGCGGTGTCGGTGGAAAAGGCCGGCATTTTAGCCAAAGTGGCGTCGGGATGCTTGGGTTGTCTGATAAACCGCCGCAAGCAAACCTGAAACACATACCTGTGGCGAGGGAGCTTGCTCCCGCTGGGTTGCGAAGCGACCCCAATTCCGGCGCACGCGATACTGCAGGTATACCTCGTACTCAGGTTTTACGACTGCTGCGCAGCCGAGCGGGAGCAAGCTCCCTCGCCACAACGGTTTCATCGTTTGGCGGGGGAAAACGCCGAAGCGGCAATCCCCCACTGGCACAGCCAGTAGCTGAGGATGATGACGTATGGGGCCGCATGGAATGGCGATACGAAGCGATCAATGCCGATCACGCTGTCGGAGAACACGAACGCCACCGCACCTGCTGCCGCCAGCAGCGCCGAACGCTTGGGCACGTCGGTGCCGAGGCGGGCGAGGGCGCGCCAGAGCATGGCGCTGATCGCGGTGCCGTAGACGACCACCGGCACCAGCAATGGCCCAAGACCGCTGGAGATCAGCAGCCCCAGCAGCACCGCGCCCACGCCGAGCGCGAGCACCAGCGGCAAGAGTGCCAGACGTTTGCAATCGCTGAGGTAAGCCTTGAGATAGGCCAGGTGCGCAACCAGAAACGCACCCAGGCCAAACACGAATAAATCCCCCGGCCACGCCAGCAACACGTCACCGAGTAACGAGAAAATCAGCCCCAGACTGATCCAGCGCCGATAGTCGCTGGGTGGCGCATCGTGCAGCCAGCCGAGCAGCGCCAGCACCGGCAACGGTTTGACCAACAGGCACAACAGCGCCGCATGGGTGCTCACGCCGTAGAGAAACGTCACCGCGCCCATCAGCGCCAGAATCAGCCAGCCCACGGTCAGTTCACCGAGATGGCGCAGTCGAAGGTTTCCACTGGTGTTACTTCGGGCTCCCAAGGTTGCTGCGAGGTCAGGCGCAGGCGGCCGGTGCCGGTGGCAAAGGCCTGGAAGCGCCAGGTGGAAAAACCGCCCGCGCCGACCATGCCGGAATCTTTCGGGCTGCTGTAAACCTCGGGGCTGAGGGCATGGAGCACACCGCCCGCCGAATCCTGAATCGCCCAGCGATAACCCGTGGTCGGATTGCTTGGCAGCATCACAATCAGGTTTTGTCCGTTGGTCAGCCGCACGGGGCATTCGCTCTGTTTTTCCACGGTCACGTTGTGTTTCGGCTGCGTGGCGCAGGCGGCCAGCAGGGAAAGGGCGAGGGGGACGAACAGGCGAGTGGGGGACATAGGCTCAGTGGCTCCGGTGTTGGCGACGAACGGCGAGCATAACTGAAGATGAGACAAAGTGTGACCGTCGGGCGGTTTAGTGGTGTCGCTACAGACGCCTTCGCGAGCAAGCCCGCTCCCACAGGGTTTTGTGATGAACACAGGATTTGTGATCACCACACAACCAATGTGGGAGCGGGCTTGCTCGCGAAGGCGGTGTGTCAGGCTCTGGATAACCGTCAGAACAACACTTTCGCCACATCCGCAAAGCGCTTGGCAAAGTGCACGGTAATCCCCTCTTTCAGATAGTCCGGCAGTTCTTCGAAGTTACCGCGGTTCGGTTCGGGCAGGATCAGCTCGAAAATCTTCTGCCGCCGCGCCGCGATGACTTTCTCGCGCACCCCGCCAATCGGCAGCACATGCCCGGTCAGGGTCAGTTCGCCGGTCATCGCCACGCCTTTTTTCGGCGCCTGGTTGCGTGCGAGCGAAAGCAGGGCACTGGCCATGGTCACGCCGGCGCTTGGGCCGTCCTTCGGTGTCGCGCCTTCCGGCACATGCAGGTGGACGAAGGCTTCATCGAAGAACTTCGGATCGCCGCCGAACGATTTCAGGTGCGAGCTGACGTAGCTGTAGGCGATCTCCGCCGACTCTTTCATCACATCACCCAGTTGCCCGGTGAGTTTGAAACCGCGATTGAGCGTGTGAATTCGCGTCGCTTCGATCGGCAGGGTCGCGCCGCCCATGCTGGTCCAGGCCAGGCCGGTGATCACGCCGGTGCCGGACAGCACTTGTTCGTTGCGGAACACCGGATGACCCAGTGAGGCTTCGAGGTCTTTCGGGCCGAGCTTGATCACCGCTTTCGGGTCGTCGATCAGCTTCATCACCGCTTTGCGCACCAGTTTGCCCATCTGTTTTTCCAGTTGGCGCACCCCGGCTTCACGGGCGTAACCGTCGATCAAGGCTTTGAGCGCGCTGTCGCTGATGCTCAGGCTGCCTTTGGACACGCCGGCCTTTTCCAGCAGCTTCGGCCACAGGTGGCGCTTGGCGATGGCGACTTTTTCTTCGGTGATGTAGCCCGACAGGCGAATCACTTCCATCCGGTCCAGCAACGGGCCGGGAATCGAATCCAGGGTGTTGGCGGTGCACACGAACAGCACTTTCGACAGGTCCATGCGCAAGTCGAGGTAGTGGTCGAGGAATTCGACGTTCTGCTCCGGATCGAGGGTTTCCAGCAGCGCCGAGGCCGGGTCGCCCTGGTAGCTCTGGCCCATCTTGTCGATCTCGTCGAGCATGATCACCGGGTTCATCACTTCGACGTCTTTCAACGCCTGCACCAGTTTGCCCGGCTGCGCGCCGATGTAGGTGCGGCGGTGGCCCTGATCTCGGCTTCGTCACGCATGCCGCCGAGGCTGAAGCGGTAGAACGGTCGGCCGAGGGATTCGGCGATGGATTTGCCGACGCTGGTTTTACCCACGCCCGGCGGGCCGACCAGCAGCACGATCGAGCCGCTGATCTCGCCTTTGTAGGCACCGACGGCGAGGAATTCGAGGATGCGATCCTTGATGTCATCGAGGCCGGCGTGGTGTTTGTCGAGCACCTTGCGCGCGTGCTTGAGGTCGAGTTTGTCCTCGCCGTACACGCCCCACGGCACCGAGGTCGCCCAGTCGAGGTAGTTGCGGGTGACCGCGTACTCCGGCGATCCGGTTTCGAGGATCGACAGCTTGTTCATTTCCTCTTCGAGGCGTTTCTGTACCTGCGCCGGCAGGACTTTGCCTTCCAGGCGTTGCTCGAATTGTTCAAGGTCGGCGCTGCGGTCGTCCTTGGTCAGGCCGAGTTCCTGCTGGATGACCTTGAGTTGTTCCTTGAGGAAGAACTCGCGCTGATGCTCGCCAATCTTGCGATTGACCTCGGCGGAGATCTCTTTCTGCAGGCGCGCGACTTCAACTTCCTTGCGCAGCATCGGCAGGACTTTTTCCATGCGCTTGAGCATCGGCACGCAGTCGAGCACTTCTTGCAGCTCGGAACCGGTGGCGGAGGTCAGGGCGGCGGCGAAGTCGGTCAGCGGCGACGGATCGTTGGGGCTGAAGCGGTTGAGGTAGTTCTTCAGCTCTTCGCTGTACAACGGGTTCAGCGGCAGCAGTTCCTTGATCGCGTTGATCAGCGCCATGCCGTAGGCCTTGACCTCATCGGTCGGCTCGGTCGGCTGGTGCGGGTATTCGACTTCCACCAGGTACGGTGGACGATGGTGCTTGAGCCAGGTCTTGATGCGTACGCGGCTCAGGCCCTGGGCGACGAACTGTAGTTTGCCGTTTTCACGGCTGGCGTGGTGCACCTTCACCAACGTGCCGTATTGCGGCAGGGCTTTGGTGTTGAAGTGGCGCGGGTCTTCCTGGGGCGTGTCCATGAAGAACAGGGCCAGGGAGTGGTGTTCGGATTTGCTCACCAGATCGAGCGTTTCGGCCCAGGGTTCTTCGTTGACGATGACCGGCAGCACTTGGGCCGGGAAGAACGGGCGATTGTGGATCGGGATGACGTAGACCTTGTCCGGCAGGTTCTGGCCGGGCAGGGCGAGGCCTTTGCCGGTGGAGTGGTGTTCGATGTGGTCAGCTTCGGTGTAGTCGTCGGGGTTGTCCGGGAATTCTTGCTGGTCGCTCATTGGGGCACCTGCGCAATGGGGTATGGGTCTTAGATGGGGCAGGCTTTGGGTGGTTTCAATGGGGGTGGGTGTTTCTGCTTGTGTGTTCAGGGTTTTGACAGGGGGCTCGCTTTGGACTTGGCGGCCTTTGGGCCGACCATGCTCTGGGTGTTTTTTTGTGAATATCCATTTCTGCGGGTGTGGCTGCTGACGGTTTCGCCCTTACGGCGACTCACTTTTTTACAAGCGCCTAAAAAAGTAAGCAAAAAACGCTTGCTCCTGCGTGCGGCCCGCTCGCTGGGGCTCGGGGTTCCTTCGTTCCGGGATTGATCCGGGCGCAGCGCCTCCGGTTTGCTTCGCTGCACCTCCTCTCGCTGTGTTTGGCTGCGCCAAACGGTCGCTGCGCTCCCACCCCCGGATCAATCCCTCCACTCAGCCTTCCGACGTCGCC
>Ga0153931_100250_pt1 | contig 16804 bp, 15 predicted proteins | sample TSNJ015MetaG_FD_104730 | JGI IMG/M metagenome (GOLD analysis project Ga0153931, IMG submission 104730) | Attine ant fungus gardens microbial communities from New Jersey, USA - TSNJ015 MetaG | ecosystem: Host-associated > Fungi > Mycelium > Unclassified | place: USA: New Jersey, Wharton State...
AGCCCAACGCGGGGCAAGCCCGCTCGCCACGAAAGCATGAGACGTCATTGCCCATCGCTTTCGCCAAGCCATGGGGCCACACCCGGCGACTACCGCCAAGCCTTCTACGGCTAAACACAACCCTCCAGCACACCCGCACCCGTGGCGAGCGGGCTTGCCCCGCGTTGGGCTGCGCAGCAGCCCCAAAAACAGGCGCCGCGCTCCACGAGGAAAATCTCAATATCCTCATAGGGCCGCTGCGCAGCCCAACGCGGGGCAAGCCCGCTCGCCACGAGAGCATGAGACGGCATTCAAACCCTATGGATGATCCCGCTGCCTACGCCATCAACCCCAATGTCTTGGCTTTCGCCACCGCCTGCGTGCGCCGCTCCACGCCGAGCTTGCTGTGGATACGCCGCGCGTGGGTCTTGACGGTGTGCAACGAGATAAACAGCCGGTCGGCGATTTCCAGGTTGGAGTTGCCCAGGGCGATCAATTGCAGCACTTGCAGCTCGCGCTGGCTCAGGGGGTTTTCCGCCACGCCGCTGGGCGCCGCCTGCGCCTCCAGGCCCAGTTCACTCAGTAACCCTGGCGAGCGCAACCGCAGTTCGCGAATCGCCTGCTGCACCTGGCAGCGCCCGGCCAGCGCCAGCCCAGCCTCCAGGGCCCGACGAGCCATCAGCGGATCACCGAGTTGCCAGGCCACCTCGCCCAGCACCAGTTGCAACTCGGTTTCCAGGCACAGCATGCCGCGCTGCCGAGTGGTGTCGAGCAAATCGTTGAGCCGTGCAATCGGCTGCTCGGCACAGCCCAGCTTCACTTCGGCCAGCACCAGCAAATACTCCAGGCGCGGGATCAGTTCTAGCGTGGCCGGCGGCGCCTGCTTGGCATCGGGCCCACGAAAGTGGCGCAGCACCCGGCGCACCGCTTCCAGCGTCAATTCGGCGCGGCCCTGCTGCAACCAGAAATGCCCGCTGACCAACAGCAGCACCGCGCGATACACCGTGTCCGGTACCTGGCGCTGCTGCATCAAGCGCTCGGCCTCACGCAGCTGGATAAACGCCTGGGCGTAATCGCCTCGGTTCGCTGCCAGCAGCGCCAGGCCGAGAAAACCGTACAGCACGCGCTTGTCCTGGCTGTGCAGGCACATCGTCAAACCGGCCTCGAAACACTCAGTGGCCAGCACATCCTGGCCTTGTCGCAGCGCAAGATGCCCGCGTCGCAAGGCAATCCGCCCCACCAACGGGCCGGCCTTGAGCCGCTGCCCCACCAGCATTGCCTGCACATGCTCCAACAGGCTCTGCGCCCGGTAGGGTGCGCCGCGTTGTTCCAGCAGTTGCGCGTGATCCAGCTCCAGCAATGCCTCCAGCACCAACGAACCCTGTGCACGCGCCAGGCACAGGGCTTCGCGGTTCAAGGCCTGGCCCACGTCCAGTTCACCGCGCAACAAAGCTTGCTGGGTCAGGCCCGAAAGGCACATCAGGCGCGAGGTCCAGGCGCTGTCGGGCAAGGCTTGCAGCGCCTCGAGAAAATGCTCGCGGGAGCGCTGGGCATCGCCGCTCAAGTGCAACAGCCAGCCCCATTGCGCCTGCCAGCGGGCCAACAGATAACGCTGTCGCGCCGCCGTCGGTTGCGGGGCGAACCGCGCCAATTGATCGATACACAAGGCTGCCTGGTCGAAGCGTCCGGCAAACAGCAACGCCGCCGTGACCAGCCCCACCAGTTGCGCCGAGCCGAGCATCAATTCATCGCCATGCTGCTCATGCAGGCGCAACAGCAGCACTGCGTTCTGCTGACGGAACAAGTCTTCAAAACTGAAGTGCTGCAACAGGCTCACCGCCACTTCGTAGGCTTCGGCCAGCAGCGCCTGTTCAAAGGCGGCCTGCCAGTCCTGCTGTGCGGTGAACCATTGGCAGGCGCGACGGTGCCAGGAACGCTTGGCCGGCCAGGGCTCATCGCGGATCAGTTGCGCCAATGGCGCAAAAATTTGCAGCCAATCAGTGGTGTCCTCCCACGGCTGGATAAATGCGCCCAGCGCTTGCAGGTCGCGCAGATAGTGATCGCCGTCACCAAAGCCGAACAAGTGCTCACACAAGCCCGGGTTGAAGCGCGGCATATGCGCCAACACACGCCAGGCCTCCGCCAGCTCGGCGGGCAAGGTGCCGAAAAGTTCGTGTTGCAGGTAGTCGAGCAAGGTTCTGTCCGGGTGCCCGTCACCGAGCAAAGCGATGCGCACGCCGGCGCACCAGCCGCCGCTGAACTGCATCACGCTGTCGACGGTGTGCGTGGGCCCGAGCAGTTGCTGGATTTCCGCAGGGCTGAACATCAACTCACTGCATTCCAGCAGCTCATCGTCGAGCAGCAGACGCGGCCAGTTGCACAGCGGGCGCCGCCGGGCGCCCAGCCACCAGGTCAGCGCCGGGCTGGCGGCGCTCAGCAAACGGTCAAGCAAGGCGTCCAGTTCGGGGGCCGACAGGCGGCAGAAATCGTCGAGAAATATCCACGCCGGGCTGTGCCAGCGGCTGAGGTCGAGCAACAAGGTGGCTTCGTCGACGAACGACAAACCGAGGTGTTGCGCCAGCCGCGCGCCAAAATCATCGGGGCTGAGCACGGCGCCATTGAGCGCCAGCCAATACACCTGACACTCCGCCGGCGCCTGCAACGCACACTCGGCGAGCAACGCGCTCTTGCCACTGCCACCCGGCGCGCAGAGCAGCTTCACCCTGACCGGCGCCGCCAGCAAAGGCCCGGCCAGGCGCGGGCGCAACAGATGGTGGGCGGACAGCCGTGGCATGAATCCAGGACGGTCCAGGCAGCGTGTCATGGCGGTCATTGCTGCATCCTGCTTTTTATTGTTATGCAACCTGGCGCCTACCCTAGTCCTGTGGTCGGCGGTTGTTGAAGAAGTATTCAGCGGGGTGATTTATAGCCATGCACAAAACCCGGGATTCCACCCCACCCTAAAGTGGAACCCGGTCAATGTGGGAGCTGGCTTGCCAGCGATAGCGTTGGGTCAGTTGGCCCAGCTGTGGCAGGTGTACCGCCATCGCAGGCAAGCCAGCTCCCACAGAGTGATTGCATTGCAATTGAAGATCAGCGCACGCCCTCAGACCTCAACGCTGCCGGTGTGTAATCCGCCGCCTTGGCCGCAAAGCCGAACACGAAGCTGCTCTTCTCCTCGTTTTTCATCCCCAGCGCGATGTAGCGCCCGGCGATGATGTCGTACAGCGTTTCCACGGTGTAGGCCGGCACCTGATGGTCGTAGTAAAACTGCGCGTGGCCCTCGGCAACCCGCCACAGTTGGCCACGGCCGTCGTAGTGATCAACCAGCGCGACCTGCCAGCTGTCTTCGTCGATGTACATGTGGCGCTTGGCGTAGATGTGCCGTTCGCTCGGCTTGACGGTGCCGATCACTTCCCACACTCGGTGCAGCTCGTAGCGGGTCAGGTCCTGGTTGATGTGCCCGGCCTTGATGATGTCGTCGTACTTGAGGGTCGGCGAATCGAGCTTGTAGCTGTTGTAGGGGATGTAGACCTCTTTTTTGCCGACCAGCTTCCAGTCGTAGCGGTCGGGCGCGCCAGAGAACATGTCGAAGTTGTCGGTGGTGCGCAGGCCGTCGGAGGCGGTGCCCGGGCCGTCGTAGGAGACTTGCGGCGCGCGGCGAACCCGGCGCTGGCCGGCGTTGTAGATCCAGGCCAGGCGTGGTTCCTTCACTTGGTCGAGGGTTTCGTGCACCAACAGCACGTTGCCCGCCAGACGTGCCGGGGCGGTGACCGATTGCTTGAAGAAGCTCAGCACGTTGGCCGCCTTGGCCTGGTCGATGTCCGGGATGGCTTGCGGCACTGCCACTTCTTCCTCGAAACGGATCGGCGTGTAGCTGCCATTCGTTTGCGGAGTCGCCTGGGTGATGATGCGTTTGAGGTTGCCGCCGTGGTAGCGGGTGATGTGGTTCCACAGCACTTCCACGCCATTTTTCGGAATAGGGAACGCGTAGTAGCGGTTGCCGGTGAAATTCTCCAGGCCATTGCCGTCGTTGATCGCATGCACGTTGAGCGCGCTGCGCTTGATCGACTCGTAGATGTCCGGCGGCAGGTTGACCGTACGGTGGGTTGGGTACACCGGGATCTTGTAGGTTTCGGGGTAGCGCTTGAACATCGCCACCTGGCCGTCGGAGAGCTTGTCTTTGTACTTGTCGACCGTGGCGGCGGTGATCACGAACAGCGGCTTTTCATTGGCAAATGGGTCGGCCAGAAAACCCTTGCTGTCCACCGCGCCGGCGTTTTTGGGGATGCCGCCGGTCCAGGCCGGGATCGAGCCGTCGGCGTTGCCGGCTTTTTCAGCGCCGACCGGCGTCAGGGTGGTGCCAAGCTTGGCGGCCTCTTCGGGCGATACCGCCGCCATCACGTGGGCGGCCAGCAGACTCAGGGCCATCACTGCAAATATCTTACGCATAGGTTGTTGTCCTTCCTTAAAGCAGATCAGAAGTTCACGCCGAAGCTGAGGGCGATAAAGTCGCGGTCGGTGAGGGTGTTGTAGTCGCCGCCAAAAAAGTCGGTGTAGCTCAGGCTGGCGGTGTAGGTGTTGCGGTAATCCGCGTCCACACCGACGCTGATCGCCTTGGCGCCTTCGTTGAATATCCCGTTCGGCCCATAGCCGCTGACGTCATGGGACCAGGACAGGTTGGGCTTGAGGTTCACCCCGGCAAACACGTTGTTGTAATCCAGGATTGCGCGGGCGCGATAACCCCAGGAATTGGCGGTGACGAAGCCGTCGGTATCGCCGCCGAAACCATAGGCGCCATACACCGAGTCGCGGCCGTAGCGCAGTTTGGTTTTGGCCTCCAGGCCGCCGACGTGCACATAGGCCGCCTCGCCCACCAATGTCAGACGTTCGGCGCCCAGCACCTGATCGAAGAACTGGGTCATGGTGCTCTGGATCTGGGTGATTTCCTTGCGGCGGTAGCCTGAGTTATCCGAGCCGAACGAGCTGCGGATCGGCGAGGCGGTTTGGCCGGCAATCGGGTTGACCAACGCCAGCGTCAAGTCGGTGGTGTTGAGCTGCACCGGCGCATTCGGGCGGTAGCTGATCTCGCCGGTCCACGCCGTGCCGGTGGGCAAGGTGGTGGAGAAACTGGCGCCGTACAGACGGATGTCTTCCGGGTAGTCGAGGTAGTACTGACCACGACCGAGCATGGTGCTCTGGGCCAGGCCCGAGCCGCTGCCGGGCGCGATGGCGTTGGCGGTGGCCGCGATACGCCCGATGGTGGCCAGGTTGGTGTTGGCGGTGATCGTGCCCACGGTGGGTGTGCGGCTGTGGTAATTCATGAAGTACAGGCCGTACTCGGTGTCATCGCCAAGCCAGCGCAAGGCCGCCCCGAACTGCCCGCCATCGCGGGCTTCGCGGTCTTTGGCACGCTGCACCACCACGCCTTCGCGCGTGACTTGAAAGCCCTGGCCGAACGCGGCCGCCACCGGCTGCAGCGGCGCAATCGCCGGGCTGCCGACGGTGTAGTTGTTGTTGCAGCCGTGAGCAACCACGTCGTTGCCGAAGAAGGTGCCGCAGTTGTCCACCACGGTGTTTTCCCAGTTCAACTGGTAGAAACCTTCCACCGACAGCTGGTTGGTGAGGCTCTGGGACGCGAACAGCATGTTCACCGGGATCAGGCCTTCCTTGATTTCGGCACCGGGTCGACGAAAGGCCGACACGTCGATGGGGTTGATGCTGTTGATCGAGTTACCGATGAACGTACTTTCGCCCCAGCTGACGACCTGCTTGCCGACGCGCACGTTGCCGGGCAGGTCGCCAATCGAATAGTTGTGATAGACGAAGGCATCCAGCAGCTCATAGCCGGACGACCGCGCGCCTTCGTCGCGATGGTGATTGCTGATCTGCTTGAACTCGCGGTCTTCGTCCTGCAGTTCGAAGTCGTACCAGTACTTGCCGCGCACAAACACGCCGCTGTCGCCGTACTTGAGCTCCAGGTCGTGAATGCCTTTGAAGATCTTGGAGAAGGTTTCGCCCTTCTTGAAGTTCAGCCGCCCGTCATCCCCGGTGGACGCCTGACCCGTGCCGCCATTGGGAATGCCCACCAGCTTTTTGTCGGCATCGCGCATGCCCCAGCTGGCGCCGACCGACAGCGAAGAATCGAATTGCCCTTCGATCTCGCCAATGTTGAACGAAACAGCCTGTGCCTGGGCGCAGCAGCCCAGAGCAACCGCCGCGGCGAGCGCCTGTGGCGTGAAGATGGCGCGCATTGTTGTTTTTGTCATGCGTCTTCCCCGGTGAGTGACAGAAGGCCCCACCCTACTGCCGCCCGCGAGGAGCGATAAGCGCACCAAAGGGGTATTCGCAGTGTCGCTCGAAAGGATTAGCAGCCGCTCTGGCCGGGGTTTTGACCGGCCCATGACTGGGGTAGATAGCGCGTTATCAGGGGAATGGATGGCCTGCGGCGCGACTGTTGCCAATTTGGTAACAGTCCTTGTCTTGAACCGCTATTACTCAATTTGTTACAACCGACTATTCTTACCTCGCTCTCAGGGCAAACGGCCCGCTCCCAACCTGGGGAGAACAGCTGAATTTCGACGGATTGGCTAATTTATTCAATCTGTTACCCGTGCTCACTGACGTTGATTTGTCGCTCCTTGATCCAACGTCTTACTTCGGCCGCTGCCTATGCAGCGGCCTTTTTTATGCCTGAACGAAAACGGGGCGCCATCAGCGCCCCGCGGTATTCGATAGTGTTCGAGCAACGATCAGAGGCTGAATTTCTGCAAGTTGGCCATCATCTCCTTCAATGCCTCGATATTGTCCTTGGGGTGCGCGGCGCCTTCGAAGTCGCAGATCTGCGCCCAATGCGCAGCCACATCATCGGGTGAAAACCCGGCGTCGGGGTCAAACCCCACACCCAGGCTGCGCTCCCAGCGGGTCTTGCCGATCCAGCCGCCGCCCACTTCAAACAGGCCGGAGGTTTCCTGGCACGCCTCGCTGCCCAGGTACACCACCAACGGGCTGACCAGCTCCGGCTTGAGGCGGTCGAACACTTGCGGCGGGATCAGGCCTTCGGTCATGCGCGTGCCGCCGGTGGGGGCGATGGCGTTGACCAGAATATTGTTCTTGCGCCCTTCCAGCGCCAGGGTGCGGGTCAAGCCGTACAAGCCCAGCTTGGCCATGCCGTAGTTGGATTGGCCGAAGTTGCCATAGATGCCCGAAGTGGACGCGGTGAAGATCACCCGGCCATAACCTTGCTCACGCAAATGCGGCCAGGCAGCGCGGGTCACTTTGTAGGCACCCTCGACATGCACCCGATACACCAGGTCCCAGTCGCCGTCGTCCATTTTGTGGAAGGTCTTGTCGCGCAGGATGCCGGCGTTGTTGACCACCACATCGATGCGACCGAATGCATCGAGCGCGTTCTGCACGATTTTGTCACCGTCGGTGACGGAGTCATGGTTGGCTTCGGCAATGCCGCCCGCTTCGCGGATTTCGGCGACCACGCGATCGGCGGCCGAGGCGTTGGCGCCCTCGCCTTGAGTGGAACCGCCGAGGTCATTGACCAGCACCTTGGCCCCGTGTCGGGCGAACAGCAGCGCATGCGCACGGCCCAACCCGCCGCCGGCACCGGTGACGATCACGACCTTATCCTGGAACTGCACTGACTCACTCATACCGAACTCCGCTGGCGACAATGGCAATGGCGTGAGTGTCAGGCACACAGCCTCCGGTCACAATAAAGTCGGCCGAGGCTGAATGGTGCTCGATAAGGCAGCGGGATGATTGTGCGTCCCAGGTTTTCGCAGGGCGTCGCCTTCTCAGTGGCGAGCGAGTCTGCTGTGGTAAGCAGGCTTGCTGAGCAGCAGGCCTCTTGTGGCGAGCGGGCTGTTGTGGCGAGCGGGCTTGCCCCGCGTTGGGTGGCGAAGCCGCCCCGATAAGGTTACTGCACAGTGTCTGGTGTACCGCGGTGGCAGGTTTCAGGGCCGCTTCGCGCCCCAACGCGGGGCAAGCCCGCTCGCCACAACAAGCCTGCTCGCTAATGTAAACCTGGCGCAGCCACAACAAGCCCGCTCGCTAATGTAAACCTGGCGCAGCCACAACAAGCCCGCTCGCTAATGTAAACCTGGCGCAGCCACAACAAGCCCGCTCGCTAATGTGAGCCTGGCGCAAACACAACAAGCTCATTCGCCACAACGGGTGGCTCAGGAATAGGCCACCCGTGGCGCGGGCTGGCCGACGCGCTCGCGAAACGCCAGGTAATGCTTGAGCACCAGTACCGGCGCTTCTATCTGCGGGTAGTGACCGATATTGGCCAGCAACACCGTGTCGGCGTGCGGCACCAACTGGTGATAACGCTCCACCATATGCACACCGGAGATCGGGTCGACTTCGCCGTCGATCACGCGCAACGGCACCTCGCCGCGCTGCAACGCGTCCACCCAGCGCTCCCGCAAGCGGCGGCGCTGGGGAATGTAGGCAATCAGTTTGTGCAGGATGCGCGTGCCGTCATTGCAATTGATCAGGCTCCAGAAATCATCCAGCGCGCTTTCACTGGGCCGCGTATTCGGGCCAAAAATCTGGCTGAAGCTGTTCGACAAGGCATTGCGCCCGAAGGCACGGCCGATCATCCAGCCAAGCGGGCTGAGCAGCAGTTTTTGCACCAGCGCCGGGCGATGGGTTTCCGGGAACAGCCCGCCGTTGAGGAATACGCAACTGGCCATCTGAAAACGGCCTTCGTAATGACGGGCGAGTAATTCCTGGGCGACGCTGTCGCCGTAGTCATGGGCCAACACATGCACCGGTTGCTCCACGCGCAGGTGGTCGAGCAACGCCTGCTGCAGGTCGGCCTGCTCTAACAGGCAATAGTCGTGATCCACCGGCTTGTCCGAGTCACCGAACCCCAGCATGTCGCAGGCAATCACCAGGTTGCGCTGGGCCAGCGGCTGCCACAGGTAGTGCCAGTCCCAACTGGCCGTGGGGAAACCATGAATCAACAGCAGTGGCTCGCCCTGCCCGGCCACCCAGTAACGGATCGTACGACCACGGAAGACGAATTCCTGAGCGCGTTTGCGCCAGGCTCTGAGCGGGATTTCGGCGAGTGGCATCAGCTTTTATACCCGGGATCTTGCAGGTCCAATTTACGCAGCAGCGCGGGCCAGGCCAGCGCGCCGCCCATACCCTGAGCGCTCTTGGTGACCGCTGCCACCATGGCCCTGGACCCGGCAAGAATCTGCGGCTCGATGGCAATCAACTCAGCCGCGCCGTTTTGCGCCAGCACCTGGATATCGCAGGCGCGTTGGAAGATAAACATCATCAGGAACGTGTCAGCGATGGTGCCGCCGCAGGTCAGCAGGCCATGGTTGTGCAGCATCAGGAAATTGTTGTCGCCCAGGTCTGCCTGCAAGCGCGCCTTTTCTTCATGGTTGAGCGCCACACCTTCGTAGGCGTGATACGCCAGGCTTGCGAGCACGAACAGCGATTGCTGGCTGATCGGCAACACGCCCTGCTTCTGGGCCGAAACAGCAACACCGGCGGGCGTGTGGGTGTGTATCACGCATGCCACGTCGTGGCGCACGTCATGGATGGCGCTGTGGATGGTATAGCCCGCGGGGTTGATCTCGTAGGGGCTGTCCATCAGCTTGTTGCCGGCCTGGTCGACCTTGACCAGGCTCGACGCCGTGATCTCGTGAAACATCAGCCCGTAGGGGTTGATCAGAAAATCATCGGTGCCCGGCACCTTGGCCGAAATATGCGTGAAGATCAGGTCATCCCAGCCATGCAGCGCGACCAGGCGATAACAGGCGGCCAGGTCGACACGGGCTTGCCATTCGGCAGCGCTGACCTGGTCTTTGACATTCTGTGGCGATAGAACGGGGGCTAGGCTCACGGCAACGACCTCCTTGGCACATTTTCTTATTGTTTTTTTGAGTGAAGGGCCAGTCTAGTCAGACGCTATCGCGCAAGTAGTCGCCTTCGCAGCCAGCTTGATGACCGAACGAGTCAGCAACAAGAATAGTTGAAGTCAGCGGGCGCCGCGTCAGAGAAGCGCCGCCAATAAAGGCACGGCGAACAGGTTGAGCAAGCCCGTCAACACCATCACCAGGCCCGCGACCGAGCCCTCTTCACCGCCCACTTCCTGCGCCCGGCTGACGCCCGCGCCATGAGCGCCCACACCAAACAACGCGCCACGCGCCAGGGGCGTGCGCAACGGCAACCACTTGAGCAGCACGCCGCCGAGCATGGCGCCGAACACGCCGGTGAACATCACAAACACAGCGGTCAGTTCCGGTACACCGCCCAGGTCAGAGGAAACCGGCATGGCAAACGGCGTGGTGATCGAGCGCGGCAACAGCGACATCGTCACCGAGCTGTTCAATGCCAGCGCCTTGGCCAGCCCGAACGAGGTGCCGATGGAGGCCGCGCTGCCGGCGACCATGCCCAGCAGCAACGCCGACCAATGACGCGCCAGCAAGCGGCGTTGTTGCCAGATCGGTACCGCAAACGCCACGGTGACCGGGCCCAGCACCAGCATCAGCCAGTGGGTGTCGGCGGCATATTCGGCGTACGCCGTGTGCATCGGCGCGGCCACCGCCAACAGCAGCGCCGGCACGAGGATCAAGGGCGACAGCACGTAGCGCCCGGTGCGGCGATAGATCCAGCGGCTGAAGACATAGGCGCCCAGGGTCAGGGCGAGCCAGAACACCGGCATCAACTCAAGCTTCACGGCGCATGCTCCAGCGGCAGACCATCTCTACGGTGAATGCCGTCACCAGCATCACCGACAGTGTGCTGAAACCGATCACCAGCAGGATGCGCCAGCCGTCGTTACGCACCAGGCCGCCGTAATCAAGCAGGCTCATCAGTGCGGGAATAAAAAACAGCAGCATCTCTGCCATCAACACCCCGGCGCCCAGTTGCAGGGCGGCCGGCTTGACCAGGCCGGTGGCGAATGTCGCCAGCAACAGGCCCAAGCCCACCACGCCACCGGGTATGGGCCAAGCCAACCACACGGCAAGCTGGGTGCCCAGAAAATAGATAGCCAGCAGCACAACCAGCTCAATCAGCAGGCGGGCGATATGTTTGAAGCTGAAACGGTTCATAAGCGTTTGATCCTCACAGGCGGTCAGTTTAAAGACGCCTCCCCCATCCCCACAGCGAATTGTTAGACTGCCAACTATTCCAAACTGGAATCAGGCATATGGAATTCAAACAGCTGCGCAGTTTTGTCGAAGTGATCCGTCGGGGCGGCTTTACCCAGGCCGGTAAAACCTTGCACATCAGCCAATCGGCCGTCAGCAAGCAAGTGGCACAGTTGGAGCAGAGCCTCGGCACGCCGCTGCTGGAACGCACGGGCTCGCACATTCGCCTGACGGCCGCCGGCGAGGTGGTGTTGCAGCGCGCCGAAGCCATGTTGCGCCTGCAAACAGAACTGCTCAGTGAGCTCGATGATATGCAGCAACTGGCCCGTGGCGAGCTGCGCCTGGGCTTGCCGCTGTTGGCGGGCGACACGCTGTTTGCCGGGCTGTTTGCCGAGTACCGCAGGCGCTACCCCAAGGTCACCATCCAATTGCTCGAAGGCGGCAGCCGCACGATCGAGCAGGCGATTCTCAGTGGCGAGCTGGACGTGGGTGGCACGCTGATGCCCAGTGATCCGGCCTTTGCCTGGCAACCCTTTTGCGACGAGCCGCTGGATGCCTTGCTGCCGATGGATCACCCATTGGCTGAGAATGCCCAGGTGCGCCTGGAGGAACTGGCGGACACGCCCTTCCTGATGTACCAACGCAGTTTTGTGCTCAATGACCGACTGATGCAGGCTTGTCAGCAATTGGGCTTTACGCCGAAGGAGATCGGCCGCAGCGGCCAGGCGGACTTTCTCGTCGCCCTGGTCGCGGCCGGTCAGGGCGTGGTGCTGTTACCCAGCGTGGTCGCCCGCGGGTTGGTGCGACCGGGCGTGGTGCGCCTGACACTCAAGGCGCCCGACTTCCTGCGCTGGGACATCGCCTTTATCTGGCGTGAGGGCGCTTATCTGTCCAAAGCCGCCCAGGCCTGGCTGGCGCTGCTGCGTGAATTCCCGGTCAACCGCGCAGTGCAGTGACCAGCTCGGCCAGCCACGGTTCTGCATCGGCTTCCGGGGTGACGCTTTCGCTGGCGTCCAGGCGCAGCATCGGCAGCACTTCGCGCACGCCCAACTCGCCGAACAGCTCGCGCATTTGCTCGCCGCCGCCGCAGAAGGTGTCGCCGTAGCTGGCGTCGCCCAGCCCGATGACGGCACCGGGCAGCCCGCGCCAGGCGGCGGGGAGTTGGTCACGGATGCTCGAATACAGCGGTTGCAGGTTGTCAGGCAGCTCGCCCATGCCGGTGGTGGACGTCACCGCCAGGAGGGCTTCAGGAGCAAAGGCCTGCACATCGGCCAAGGTGGCGCGCGGGTTGTGCCAGGCTTCAAAACCGGCCGCGTTGAGGATGCCGGCGGCGTGGCGAGCGACTTCTTCAGCGGTGCCGTAGACCGAGCCGGAAAGGATGGCGACTTTCATCAATCTGATCCTGTAGTTGAGCCAAAGCGTGGGATGTTAGCAGCTGGCGCAAATATTTCGGCGCATGCCGCGCAACATTCAGGGCATGCCATACACTGCAGGCTCTAAAAACAAGCCATGGACCGCTCAATGATTAACGCCAAACTGATGCAGCTGGTCATCAACGCCTCCAACGACGGCATCGTCGTCGCCGAACGCGAAGGCAAAGACAAGCCGCTGATCTACGTTAACCCGGCCTTCGAGCGCATGACCGGCTATGCACTGGACGACATCCTGTATCAGGATTGCCGCTTCCTGCAGGCGGGCGACCGCGACCAGCCAGCCTTGATGGCGATTCGTGAAGCCCTCGACAGCGGCGGTTCGTGCCGGGAGATCCTGCGCAACTACCGCAAGGACGGCGCGCCTTTCTGGAACGAGCTATCGCTGTCGACGGTTTACAACGAAGCCGACAAGCAGACCTATTTTGTGGGCGTGCAAAAAGACGTCAGCGCGCAGGTGAAAGCACAACTACGCGTGGCCCAGCTGGAAGCACAGGTGGCCGAGCTTAAAGGCGAGTTGGCGGCGCTCAAAGCGACGAGCGGAATTAACAAAGTGTAAAAAACACGGTCTTTAGAGCGATAATGGCTTTTTAATGTCTCATCGTTGAGCTCCATCAATGCACCGCGACGCGCTTTTGACGCAGGACGAACTGGATTTTATCCAGGACATGCAGCACAACCCGCAGCTCAACCTGCGGGATGCGTGGTCGAGCCTGACGGTCAACGGCGGTGCACAGATTCGTGATTTGCTCACGCGCTTGGCCGCTCACGACCACGTCACCATCCAGGCGCAGTTCGACAACCAGCAACTCACGTTCCCGCTGCACCTGGTAGAAGACGAGTTTCACGCAGTTCATCTGCGCCTGGGCGTGCCGAGCATTTTTGAAGACGGGCCGATGATCCGGCCGTGGCGTCTGGCCCTTGAAGCACCGGTGGCACTGGAAAACGTCAAGGGCAACCCTGCCGCGTTATGGGTTCACGAGGTGTCATTCAAAGGCGTGCTGGTTGAGATTCGTGGCCGGGTCAAACCGCCGAAAACCTTTTCTCTGTGGTTCAGCCCGTCCGGCTACGAACGCATTGCCTTGCGCGGCGCGCTGGAGCGGGAAACGGCCCGCGGCTTATTCGCTTACCGTCTGAGCCAAAGCGATGCGGATGAAATCGAGCGGCTGCGCCAGTTCATCCTGCACCAGCATCGCCTGGTTCATCCGCACGTACACGCCTGATTTCAGGTATCCAGCTGCCCACTCAGAAACTGTTGCAAGCGGCGCTGCATCACAAGCCCATCGCTGCCCAGGCAGCCGACCGAGGAACCTGCCAGGTCTTTTTCGGCGAAGTCAGACGCGGCGCCCGCCAGAAACAGTGGGCAATCGAGCGTCATCGCCAAGCGACTCAAGCGCTCGGTCAGCTCGTGGTTGTGTGAATGGTTGGAGAAGATGACGAGCGCCTGGGGCCGGATTTTTTCACAGACCAATGTCAGTTCGTCCAGGGGCTGACCCACTTCCAGCACCTTCATGGGCAGATCCTGCCGACCGACCAATAGCGCCGCCACCAGCAATTCCAACCTACGGCATTCGCCGGGCAACGCCGCCAGCAAGACCCGGGACCCGGGCGAGCCGCTGCCCAGTTGCAAGCGCAGCCAGGCTTGCTCACGCAGGAAAGCATCGAAAAATAACCACTCGCTGGCTTGGCCGAAGCGGCCTTGATGACGCAGCAAGTCGCTCCAAAGGGGCATGAGGATGTCTTGAAACGCCACACTCGGCGGGTAGGTCGCTGACAACTGGCTGTAGAGGTGTTCAAGGGCGCGATCATCGAAAGCACTGATGGCCTGCCTCAACCGCGTTTGCCATTGCGTGTCCTCGATCGAGTCTCGCTCGGCGCGAACCACATCGGCTTGCTGATCATCGCGGGCGAGGATTTTGCCGACTTTGCTTACCGCAACGCCGCGCTCAATCCAATCGAGAATCCTGTTGACGGTCTCAATATCGGTCCTGGAGTAGAGGCGATGCCCACTTTCGGTGCGCGCGGGCTGAATCAGACCATACCGTCGCTCCCAGGCTCGCAAGGTGACCGGATTGACACCTGTCAATCTCGAGACTTCACGAATCGGAAAAAGCTCGCTGGAATCGGCAAGGCTGCCGTGGGCGATTTCGTGAACAGGAGCAGTAATTTCGGGCATCGGGGATCAAAAACATCCGTGTAGATTTGGATCCCATTTAACGCCTTTCCACTTGTCCTTTTCAAGGCCCGCACCCTTCTGACCAATGTCACTGGCGTATTTTTGCAAAACAGGAATAATCCTTGCCTGTTTTTCAGGTGATGGCCTACCCGGCCGCCACCTTTGTGCGCCGTCTACCCGGCTCAGCGCACCTGATTATCTGGAGATACACAATGTCTACCTCCCCTGTCACCTTGATGGTTGCGCGCCGCGTGGCCAAAGGGCGTTATGAAGAATTGATGGCCTGGCTGCGTGAAGGCGAGCAATTGGCCACTGACTTCCCCGGTTACCTGGGTTCCGGTGTACTGGCTCCGCCGCCCCATGACGACGAGTTTCAAATCATCTTCCGCTTTGCCGACGAAAAAACCCTGCACGCCTGGGAGTTTTCCGCCTCGCGCAGTGCCTGGTTGAGCCGTGGCAGCGAGCTGTTCGCCGACCCGTCCGAGCATCGCGTCAGTGGCATCGATGGCTGGTTCGGCGCCGTGGGTGCACGGCCGCCGCGCTGGAAACAGGCTGTGGCGATCTGGCTGGCGTTTTTCCCGGTGTCGCTGCTGTTCAACTTCGTCCTGGGGCCGCTGCTCAACGAATTGGACCTGGCCCCACGCGTGCTGGTCAGCACGTTGGCGCTCACGCCCTTGATGGTTTTCTGGTTCATTCCACTGTCGACGCACCTGCTGGCGAACTGGCTGCACCCCACACCGCCGACGCGCAAGGTCGCCGAAGCTGCCGCTTGAGTACAGGGGCGGCCGGTCGCTGGTATAGTTTCAGCCTGCCAGCGACTTGAGCCTCCCATGACTGCAACGAACGCCCCGATCCTGATCACCGGTGCCGGCCAGCGTGTCGGCCTGCATTGCGCCGAGCGCCTGCTGGACGAGGGCCAGCCGGTTATTTTCAGCTACCGCAGCGAGCGTCCAGGCGTTGAGGCCTTGCGTGAGCGTGGCGCGGTCGGCGTGTTTGCCGACTTCTCCAGTGAAGCCGGGATTCTGGCCTTCATCGCCCAACTGCAAACCCACACCAACAGCCTGCGCGCGATCATCCATAACGCATCGGCGTGGGTCGCGGAAACGCCCGGCGACGAAAGCCGCGCGTTTACCGACATGTTCAGCGTGCACATGCTTGCGCCGTACCTGATCAACCTGCATTGTTCACCCTTGCTGCAACGCTCTTCACCTGCCGATATCGTGCATATCAGCGACGACGTGGTGCGCAAAGGCAGCCGCCAGCATATTGCCTATTGCGCCACCAAGGCCGGGCTCGACAGCCTCACGTTGTCGTTTGCTGCGCAGTTGGCGCCGCTGATCAAGGTCAATGGCATTGCGCCGGCGATGGTGATGTTCAACGAGGGCGACGACGCGGCCTACCGCGCCAACGTCCTGGCCAAATCGGCACTGGGCATCGAACCCGGGCCCGAGGTGATCTACCAGAGCGTGCGTTACCTGCTGGACAACCCTTATGTCACCGGTACCACCCTGACCGTCAACGGCGGGCGGCATATCAAGTAAGCCGTTTGTGAGGATGTTGTATGACCTTGTCCCTGCCCCAACACTACCGCGAAATTCTCAAAGGCCTGGGCGAAGACCCGGAACGCGAAGGCTTGCTCGACACCCCCAAGCGCGCTGCCAAGGCCATGCAGTACCTGTGTCACGGCTACGAGCAGAACCTGGACGAAATCGTCAACGGTGCGCTGTTCGCGTCCGACAATGACGAAATGGTGATCCTTAAGGACATCGAGCTGTATTCGCTGTGCGAGCACCATTTGCTGCCCTTTATCGGCAAGGCCCATGTGGCCTATATTCCGACCGGCAAGGTGCTCGGGCTGTCGAAGCTGGCGCGCATTGTCGACATGTACGCGCGACGCCTGCAGATCCAGGAAAACCTCACGCGGCAAATTGCCGACGCAATTCAGCAGGTCACCCAGGCCGCCGGCGTGGCAGTGGTGATCGAAGCCAAGCACATGTGCATGATGATGCGCGGCGTGGAAAAACAGAATTCAACCATGAACACCTCGGTGATGCTCGGCGCGTTCCGCGAGTCGAACACCACCCGCATGG
>Ga0153931_100251_pt1 | contig 16732 bp, 22 predicted proteins | sample TSNJ015MetaG_FD_104730 | JGI IMG/M metagenome (GOLD analysis project Ga0153931, IMG submission 104730) | Attine ant fungus gardens microbial communities from New Jersey, USA - TSNJ015 MetaG | ecosystem: Host-associated > Fungi > Mycelium > Unclassified | place: USA: New Jersey, Wharton State...
CATGGCCTCGACCTGATCGGCTGCGATCTGGTAGAAGTCTCGCCCGCTTACGACACCACCGGCAACACCTCGCTGCTGGCCGCCAACCTGCTGTACGAAATGCTCTGCGTACTGCCTGGCGTAGTCCACCGCTGAGGGTTCGGCCATGAACGAACGTGATCAGGTGTTGAAAGCGGCTGCCGATCTGGTGTCCGCCTTCGCTCGCAACGATCGCGAAGCTTATTTCGGCGCGTTCAGCGCCGATGCAAGTTTCGTGTTTTACACCCTCGAACAGCCGCTGCTGTCGCGCGATGCCTATCAGGCGTTGTGGGACAGCTGGCGCGCCGAGGATGGCTTCGAAGTGTTGTCGTGCACTTCGAACAACGCCTTCGTCAGCCTGCAAGGTGACGTGGCGGTGTTTGTCCATGACGTGGCCACCGAGCTGCGCATGCAAGGGGAGCAACATTTCAGCCAGGAGCGCGAGACGATTGTTTTCAAGAAACAAGCGTCGAGCCTAGAACAACAAGGCCATTGGCTGGCCTGCCATGAACATTTGTCCGCAATGCCGGAAGGGCTGCCACCCCCTTAGCCAAAACAGGTGACGCTCACGCACGATGAGCGCGCCTTTATGATCGGAGCTGATCATGAATAACAACAACAAAGCCAACGACCAAAGCCTTACGCAAATTGAAACCCACGGGGTCGAACAGATCCCGGACCACGAACGTACCGCAGGCCCGACGGACTTGTTCCGGATGATCTTCGGTGGTTCGAACACCTTTGCCACCGCCGTGCTCGGCAGTTTCCCGGTGCTGTTCGGTCTGTCGTTTCAGGCCGGCGTCTGGGCAATTGTGGCGGGCGTGCTGCTCGGCTCGCTGATCCTCGCACCGATGGGCCTGTTCGGCCCGATCAACGGCACCAACAATGCCGTGTCCTCCGGGGCGCACTTCGGCGTGCACGGGCGGATCGTCGGTTCGTTCCTGTCGCTATTGACCGCCATCGCGTTTTTCTCGCTCTCGGTGTGGAGTTCGGGGGATGCGTTGATCGGTGGGGCGAAACGCCTGATCGGTCTGCCGGAAACCGACCTGACCCTGGGCCTGGCCTACGGTCTGTTCGCGATTCTGGTGCTGACCGTGTGCATCTACGGCTTCCGCTTTTTGCTGTGGGTGAACAAGATCGCGGTGTGGAGCGCCAGCCTGTTGTTCCTGCTGGGCATCTTCGCCTTCGCCGGTCCTTTCGATGCGAACTACGCCGGCACGGTGAACCTCGGGCAACCGGGCTTCTGGGCGGCGTTCATCGGCGCGGCGCTGGTCGCGATGAGCAACCCGATTTCCTTCGGTGCGTTCCTCGGCGACTGGTCGCGCTACATCCCGCGTGACACTTCCAAGCAGCGAATCATGGCCGCGGTGGTGCTGTCGCAGATCGCCACGTTCATCCCGTTCCTGTTCGGCCTGAGCACCGCGACCATCGTCGCGATCAAGGCGCCGGACTACATCGCGGCGAACAACTATGTGGGTGGTTTGCTGGCGGTGTCGCCGAACTGGTTCTTCCTGCCGGTGTGCCTGATTGCGGTGATCGGCGGCATGTCCACCGGCACCACCTCGCTGTATGGCACCGGGCTGGACATGTCCAGCGTATTCCCACGGGTGCTGTCGCGGGTCAAGGCAACGTTGCTGATCGGCGTGCTGTCGATTGCCTTCATCTTCATCGGACGCTTCGCGGCGAACCTGGTGCAGAGCGTGTCGACCTTCGCCGTGCTGATCATCACCTGCACCACGCCATGGATGGTGATCATGATCATCGGCCTCTTGGTGCGTCGCGGCTTCTACTGCCCGGATGACCTGCAAGTGTTCACGCGCGGCGAACAGGGCGGTCGCTACTGGTTCAACCACGGCTGGAACTGGCGTGGTCTGGGCGCGTGGATCCCGAGCGCGGCGGTCGGTTTGTGCTTCGTCAATTTGCCGGGGCAGTTCGTCGGCCCGTTGGGTGAAATGGCCGGCGGCATCGACATCAGTTTGCCGGTGACCCTGGGGCTGGCTTCGGTGGTGTACCTGACGCTGCTGAGCCTGTTCCCGGAACCGCGCGAAGTGTTCGGGCCCACGGATGCCCGCAGCCAAGGCGTAGCAAAACCTGAACTGCGTCAGGCCGCCTGACGCAAATCCCCTGTGGGAGCGGGCTTGCTCGCGAAAGCGTCGGCACATTCAACAGTGATGTGACTGACAGATCGCATTCGCGAGCAAGCCCGCTCCCACAAGGGCAAATCGAATTCAGCCTCACCATAAAAAAGACAATCGGAGACACGCCATCATGGCTTTGGATTTATTCGTCGTCCTCATCTACGCCGCCGGCATGCTTTTGCTCGGCTACTACGGCATGCGCAAGGCCAAGACCAACGAGGATTTTCTGGTCGCCGGGCGTAACCTGGGCCCAAGCCTGTACATGGGCACCATGGCCGCGACCGTGCTCGGTGGAGCGTCCACCGTCGGCACCGTGCGTCTGGGCTACGTGCATGGCATCTCCGGTTTCTGGCTGTGCGCAGCACTGGGTTGCGGCATCGTCGCGCTGAACCTGTTCCTCGCCAAACCGCTGCTGAAACTGAAGATCTACACCGTTACCCAGGTTCTGGAAAAACGCTACAACCCGATGGCCCGCTCGGCGAGCGCGGTGATCATGCTGGCCTACGCGCTGATGATCGGCGTGACCTCGATCCTGGCGATCGGCACCGTGCTGCAAGTGCTGTTCGGCCTGCCATTCTGGATCTCGGTACTGCTCGGCGGTGGCGTGGTGGTGATCTACTCGGCGATCGGCGGCATGTGGTCGCTGACCCTGACCGACATCGTCCAGTTCATCATCAAGACCGTGGGCCTGATGTTCATCCTGTTGCCGATCTGCCTGTACCGCGTCGGCGGCTGGGACGAACTGGTGCTGAAGCTGCCGGCAGCGGCGTTCAACTTCACCACCATCGGCTGGGACACGATCATCACCTACTTCATGATCTACTTCTTCGGCATCCTGATCGGTCAGGACATCTGGCAACGGGTGTTCACCGTCAAGACCGCCAAAGTCGCCCAGTACGCCGGCAGCATCGCCGGTATCTACTGCATCCTCTACGGTTTGGCTTGCGCGCTGATCGGCATGGCCGCTCACGTGCTGATCCCGGATCTGGACAACGTCAACAACGCCTTCGCCGCCATCGTCAAACTGTCGCTGCCGGACGGCATTCGTGGTCTGGTGATCGCTGCGGCACTGGCCGCCATGATGTCTACCGCCAGCGCCGGTCTGCTGGCTGCGGCCACCACCCTGACTGAAGACCTGCTGCCGAAACTGCGTGGCGGTAAACAGTCGAGCCTGGCGATCAACCGCCTGTTCACCCTGCTCACCGGTGTCGTGGTGCTCGGCATCGCGCTGGTAGTGAATGACGTGATCAGCGCCCTGACTCTTGCTTACAACCTGTTGGTCGGCGGCATGCTGATTCCGCTGATCGGTGCGATCTTCTGGAAGCGCGCGACCACCGCCGGCGCCATCGCCAGCATGGGCCTGGGTTTCGCCACCGCGCTGCTGTTCATGTTCAAGGACGGTCTGGATGCGAACACGCCGATCTACTACAGCCTTGCGGTAGGTCTGGTGAGTTTTGTGGTGGTCAGTCTGGTCTCCCCTCGCCCGGCGACCGTGGCGAGTGCGATCTAAGCTCTGATGTAACGACTTGATGCTTTCTTCGACGGGTGTGGCGTCGGTTGCCACACCCGTTTTTTTACGTCTGGAGAAAATGGCTTATGAAGATCGTTTCGCGCGATCAGTGGTTTGAAGTTTTGAGCTTGAGCGATGGCATCCGGTTGATCCACGAGCCGTACATCCGCCCGTTCTACCGCTGCAACCTGTGGCATGTTCAGGGCCGCGACAAAGACTTGTTGCTGGATAGCGGTTCGGGATTGGTCAGCCTGCGCGAGCAATTGCCGTGGATCACCGAACGGCCGCTGGTGGCTGTTGCCAGTCACTGCCACTTCGACCACATCGCCGGGCATCACGAATTCGCCGAACGTCTGGTGCATCGCGCCGAGGCCGACATTCTTGCCGCGCCGAACGGCGAGAATGACCTCAGCCGGGCCTTCGTCGGTGACGACATGTTCGACGCGCATCCGGACTGTCCGCTGTGCTACGCCGAATACCGGGTCAAGGCCGCGCCGGCCACCGGGTTTGTCGAGGATGGGGATATGCTGGATCTGGGCAACCGCACGCTGCAAGTGCTGCACACGCCGGGGCATTCGCCGGGTGGCATCAGTCTGTATGAGGCGGCCACCGAAACGTTATTCAGCGGCGACATCATCTACGACGGGCCGTTGATCGAAGACGCCTACCACTCCGATCTGCAGGATTACGCCACCAGCCTGCGGCGCTTGCAGGCGCTGCCGATCCGCACGGTGCACGGCGGGCATTTCGGCAGTTTTTCCGGCGGGCATTTGCGTTCGATGATTGACGAATGGTTGCGTCGACACGCTTGAGGCCTGCTGTAATCAGTCAACACAACAACGAAACTGTCTGCCATGAGAAGAGCTGCCGTGCGTGCTGCCGTGCACCGATACATTCAGCGCCTGCTGGACTCCCGCGAATTCAACGACGACACCAGCCTGGTGCAATTAGGGCTGGAGAAGGCAGATATCGAAGATCTGATATTTCATCTGGAAGATGAGTTCGGACTGACGGCGTTCACCGCCGAAGAGGATGACATGCTCAAGACCGCGAAAACCGCGAATGACCTGAGTCGATTTTTGCTAGAGATTGGAAGGCATTGAGAGGGTTTGCCAAATACAACCATCAGGGTGAGCTGAAACCCTGTGGCGAGGGAGCTTGCTCCCGCTGGGCTGCGAAGCAGCCCCAAAACCATTCAGCCCAGTTGTGCCAGACGGACCTTGTTCAGTGACCTTACGACTGCTGCGCAGCCGAGCGGGAGCAAGCTCCCTCGCCACAACAAGCGTCACTCACATGGAGCCGTACTTACCGCCGACGAGGCTGACGCCGGCGCTGTTCGTCATCGGTGCGGATCGGAACGGGTTGCAGAGGCGGTTCGATCAAGCCGAGGGCAACACCCAAATCGTGCAGCCAGTTCTGAATTTTCTCTTTCATCGTCATGCCCCCTTCAGGGTAGTGCTGAGCGGCCGGAATTCTGAGGCCGCTTCGCACTGATAATAGTCCTAAGTCCTACGCAATGCTCGGCCAAATCCGCAATGATCTGTTACTGAATTGAACAGAATTACCATCGATTGGTTCACGCCGTCTGCCGGGTTTCACTGGATGCCACGGGATAGAGCGCTTGCTGCTGTTCAATCCAGGCATTGAGGTTGGCCCCGACCATGCCCTTGCGCCACATGAGCCATGTTGTCGCACTGGCAAACGGCTCGGCCAACGGGTGCACCGCGACACTTTCGCGCCCGGGCAGACTGGCCAGCATCGACTCCGACATCAGCGCCACGCCGCTGCCGGCAATCACACAGGCGAGCATGCCCTGATACGACTCGATCTCCATCGCCCGGCCCATCGCCGCCTGATAGTGGACAAACCACGCCTCCAGTCGCGCGCGATAGGCGCAGCCATGGCGGAAGGTGAACACCGCCCTGCCCTCGACTTCCTTGGCGCTGCGGATCGGCGGGTGATCGGCTTCGCTGATCAGCACCAGACGCTCTTCGCACAGCGGTACGCCGTCGATCCCCGCCAGTTGTGGCGGGCCGTCCACCAAAGCCGCATCGAGACGCCCGGAGACCAGGCCTTCAAGCAACTCACCGCTGGGCCCGGACTGCACTTGCAGATTCACCGCCGGGTATTGCTTGTGATAGCGCGCCAACAGCGCCGGCAAATGGATCGCTGCGGTGCTGTAGAGCGTGCCGAGGACGAAATCCCCGGCCGGTTGCCCGCCCATCACCGCCGCACTGGCCTGATCGCGCAGCGCGAACAGTTTGCCGGTGTAGTCCAGCAGGACTTTTCCCGCAGGCGATAACTGCAAACGCTGACGCTCGCGGACGAACAGTTCGACACCCAATTGCTCTTCCAGCTGTTTGAGCCGGGTCGACAGGTTGGACGGCACCCGGTGCAGACGCTCGGCGGCGCGGGTGATCGAACCTTCCTCGGCCACTGCCTGAAAGATCCGCAATTGGCTGAATTCCACAACCATTCTCCATTACAGAACAAGTTACTCACTATTATTCAATTTTAAAGAAAGTCAATCGGTTCTAGCCTGACGGTCATTGCTCCTCCAAAAGGAATCCCGACCATGTCGCCACTGATTCGCTTATCCGCCTGCTTCGTCGCCCTGATGATGGCCATGGGCATCGGGCGTTTCGCCCTCACCCCGCAACTGCCGCACCTGCTCAGCGAAGGCCAGGTCGACCTGACGGCCGCTGGTCTGATCGCCGCGGCCAACTACCTCGGCTATCTGCTGGGCGCGGTGGATGCGATGTTCGCCCATCGTCCGCAGCAAGTGCAGCGCCGGTTGCATGGCGGGTTGTGGCTGTGCGTGCTGCTGACCCTGGCGTCGTTCTGGGCCAACGGCTTCTGGGCGCATTTACTGCTGCGCTTTGGCACCGGGGTGGCGAGTGCCTGGGTGCTGGTGATGATCACCGCGCTGAGTCAACCACTGGCAGCGGCGGCAGGCCGGCCACGGCTGGGTGCGCTGGTGTTCGCCGGTCCGGGGCTGGGGATTTTTCTCACAGGGTTGCTGGCGCTGTTCTCACATCTGCTGAACCAGACGTCTGCCACGTTGTGGTTGATCTATGCCGCCGTGGCATTGGTGATGTTGTTGGGGATCGTGCGGTTCCTGCCACAACCGGGCGTGCACACGCCGGTCGCCACGCTCAACGTCAGCCACTCGAATCGCGGTATCCCGCGTCTGGCGGCGGTGTATGCGCTATACGGCGTGGGTTACATCATCCCCGCCACGTTTCTTTCGCAAATGGCCAACGCGCAGTTTCACGGGCAATGGCAGGCCGATCTGTTCTGGCCGTGCTTCGGCCTCGGCGCCGCCATCGGCGTATTGCTGGTGAGTCTGCGTCGCCACGACCCGAACACCACACGGCACTGGCTGACCGCCACCCTGTGGTTGCAGGCGCTCGGGGTCTTCGCCTGTCTGTTGGGCAGCGGTTATGGCCTGGCGCTGGGGGTAATGTTGTGCGGCATGCCGTTCCTGGCCTGCATGCAACTGGTGATGCAGCGCTCGCGGGAACTGGCGCCCCACACCACCCAACGCAACGCCGGGCTGCTGACCGCGTGCTTCGCCGTCGGCCAGCTCAGCGGCCCGTTGCTCGCGGCGCTGAGCAGCCATTTCAGCGGTGGTCTGCAACCGGCGCTGATCATTGCCGGCAGCGGTCTGCTGATTGCCGGCGGGCTGGCGCTGCAATCGGTCAGTGCTGGCCGAGGGCTTTGCGCAAACGCCGACGTACCCACTGCTCAGCGCTGACAAAGGTGATGCCGAGCAACACCAGCACCGCGCCGATGACGAAGTTAATGCTCAACTCTTCACCGAGCAGTACCACGCCGAAGGTGACGCCGAACAGCGGCGTCATGAACGAAAACACCGCCAGATTGGCCGCCAAATAGCGTCGCAGCAGCCAGAACCAGGTCAGGTAACTGAAGAACGACACCACCAGGCCCTGAAACAGCACGCTGGCCACCGCCACGGTGGTCAGGCTGACGTGAGTGATCTGGCCGCTGAACAGCGCGATCAACAGCAGGCCGACGAAGCCGACGATCAATTGATAAAACAAGGTCAAGGTCACCGGCGCCTCCGATAGCCGCGAAGCGCGCACCACCACAGTGGTCGCGCCCCAGCAGGCACCGGCAATGACCCCGAACGCATCGCCCAGCAGCATGCGCCGGTCGAGGTTGTCCCACGACACGCCGCCTGCGAAGGCAATCGCGATACCGATGAACGCGAGCAGAATCCCCAGCCATTGCAGCGGTCGCAAGCGCTCGCTGGCCAACAGGAAATGCACACCCAATGCAGTGAAAATCGGCGCGGTGTAGAGGAACACCGACATGTGCGCGGCAGTGGTCAGTTGCAGACCTTCGGCGATGAAGAAGAACTCCAGACCGAACAACGCACCGGCCAGCAGTCCGCCGCGCCAAGTGGTGCCGACCTGATCCCAGCCTCCCTTCCAGCACAGCAGCAAACCCACCAGCAACGCGGAAATCCCCGAACGCCCGGCCGCCTGCATCACCGGCGCGATGTCCGGCGCGGCCCACTTGATCATCACTTGCTGCACGCCCCAGATCAGGCACAGGCCGATCATCACCTGCAAGGCAAAACCGTCGGCATTGCGCCGCTCGACACTCACCGCAACACCTCGAACACACACAACATGGCAGCCATCCGCTGGTCAAAAATCTGTGTCGGGGATTATCAATCACTCGGGCAAAAAAAGCCGTCTGAAAAAGACTTTGTCTGCGTCAGTAACGTCAGCGGTGAATGGCCGTCGGCTGCGCCGCCATTCGCGAGCAAGCCCGCTCCCACAGTAGAACGCATTCCCCCTGTGGGAGCGGGCTTGCTCGCGAACGCGTCGGCCCAGACAACCAGGATTACCCAGCTGACCTCACAAATCGCTTCGCAGCCAGGAAACCGACCGTGCAGGCAACAGCCGTCGCAAACGCCCCCCACGCCCAATCCATCAAGCTCACCTGCACCGACCACCCGCGCAATGTCGCCCAGTTGGTCAAGTCATAAGTGCCGTACGCCACCAGCCCCAGCAAAGCACCCCGCGTCGCGGCCCACTGCAAACTGACCGCTGGCAACACCACAAACTGAACACAGCCGAAAACATACAGGCAATAAAAAACCGCTGCCGGTAACAGCAGCGGTTTTTCGAGCATCAGCGAACCGAGCAGCTCGCGGTAGGTTGGCGCCATCAATACGCCGAGCCAGATGCCATCGAGCAACAGAAACGCCACCAGTGTGGCGCCATAGGCAATCAACGCTTTTTTCATTTAACCGACCTCAAGTGAGCCCATGCAACATGGGCTACGCGAGGCTCAGGTTAGTTCAATGCGATCGGCGTGAATGACGATCTTGCCTTCCTTGTACAGCGAACCGATGGCCTTCTTGAAGTTGCCCTTGCTGACCCCGAACATGCTGCTGATCAGCGCCGGATCGCTCTTGTCGCTGATGGCCAGCGTGCCGTTGCTTTCGCGCAACTTGGCGAGGATCTTCGAACTCAGGCTGCTGGCCGCTTCCTGACCCACCGGTTGCAGGCTGAGGCTGATCTTGCCGTCGGCGCGCACTTCCTTGATGTAACCCTTCTCGCGCATGCCGGAACGCATGAACTTGAAGATTTCATTCTTGTGGATCAAGCCCCAGTGCTTGTTGTTGATGATCGCCTTGAAGCCCATGTCGGTGGCTTCAGCCACCAGCAGATCAACTTCCTGCCCGGCGCTGTAGTTGGCCGGGGTCTTGTCGAGGTAGCGATCCAGACGTGCGGTCGCGGTGATGCGGCGAGTGTGTTTGTCGAGGTAAACGTGCACCACGCAATATTCACCAGCGGTCATCTGCCGCTTCTCTTCGGAATACGGCAGCAACAGATCCTTCGGCAGACCCCAATCGAGGAACACGCCGATGCTGTTGATTTCAACAACTTTCAGACTGGCAAATTCGCCGACCTGAACTTTTGGTTTTTCAGTGGTAGCGATAAGTTTGTCATCGCTGTCCAGATAAATAAAAACGTTGAGCCAGTCTTCATCTTCGCTGGGAATATCTTTAGGGATATAACGGTTGGGCAAAAGAATTTCGCCGTCGGCACCGCCGTCCAGATATAAACCGAAGTTAGTGTGTTTAACCACTTGCAAACTGTTGTAACGCCCGACTAAAGCCATTTTCCAAAACCCTCATTGCGTGGCGGCATTCTACCCGGTTTTGCCGGTTTCGTTCGCTGGCTGAGCAACCCGTTCGGGAAAATCCACGGGACACCTTGATTTTCCTGGGTCTCGCACGGTCGGGCTGCCACTCGTCAGACCAGCGCAGCACCGGCCGCGCCATTTCGCGCAGGATGTTTTCACTGATGGCAAATAAATGTTCTTATTTAAAACAGTGGCTTAGGTGGATATTTCGAATAATTAATCGAGAATAATCCACCCACGCGCTCAGTTATTCCCGGGGATATTTATCAAGCAATTGTCAAGTTATTCCTGTACGATGCCTGGCCGAGTTACTTTTCTACAGGTTAATGGCCGCCATGCGTGTAAAAGCATCCACCAGCAAAGCAAAGCCAGCTCCAGCCGTTGAAACCAGCGAATCGATCAACGATCAAATCGCAGCGTTCCTCAAGTCCGGCGGCGAAATCCAGCAAATTGCCAAAGGCGTCAGCGGCCAGACGTTCGGTCCGTCCAAGCAGATCAGCCTGGGCAAGAAGTAACACCCGGTAATACACCCGTCCTGAGGCGCTTTGAGTTTCGAAGCGTCTGGACTGGCACCCGCGCAATACCCTCCATTCTGTTTAACCAATCTTTTGAAAATCGACGAACGGCCATCATTGCCGAGTATTCGCCGGTATCCTTGCACGCGTCTGGATCAAGCGTTTCAGCAGGCTCAATGCCTTGCCCTCGCTGTTCATGGAGTGACGCATGCTCAAACCCACTTCCTGTTTACTGCTGGTAGGCCTGCTGGTCTGCTCGACTGCGCACGCGCAGATTTTCCAGCGCGAGCTCGGCGACTTCGACCTCAAACTCGGTACCACGCCCAGCCGCAGCATGGCCCAAGGCCTGGTCAAGCCGGCGGCAGTCGGCTCGTTCCACGGCGGCCTCGACCTCAGCCACGACAGCGGCCTGTATGTCGGCCAGTACGCACCGAGCATGGGCCTCACACCGGGCAAGAACCTCGAAATCGACTCCTACGTCGGCTTCAAACAACCTTTCGATCAGACCCTCGGCTATGAAGTCGGGATGATCCACTACAGTTATCCCAAAGTAGACACCCTCGACAGCCAGGAGCTGTTCGGCGGCCTGACCCTGCTCGGCAGCCGCTTCGGCGTCGCCGTGAGCAATGACCCGGACAAACAGAACAACACGCTGTTCGCCGACCTCGGCGGCAATCAGCCGTTCGGCATCGGGATCAGCATGAAATACACCACCCACCAACTGAACACGCCAGTGTCGGTGGACGGTGGTTATGTCAGCAGTTTTACCGATTGGTCGGTGAAATTTTCCCGGCCGTTCATGGGCGTCGATCTCGACCTGATCTACAGCAATTCCAACCTCAGCGGCAGCGATTGCTCGGCTTACTCCGGGCAAAACAGCGAGTGCGACGGGCTGGTCACGCTCAAGGCCGAACGCGCGTTCTATTGATCGGCTGAACTGCCGGCAGCCTCCTGCGTTCACATAAGAATCAGACGCCAGGCTCTCGCAAGGATTCGCTCATGTCTCGCTGGTTCAAACACCTCGCCACCCTGCTGATCTTCACCCTCGCCCTCGGCGGCTGCAGTCGCGTCGGCCTGGCCTACCGCAATCTCGACGTGATCATTCCATGGACGCTTGGCGACTATCTGGACATGACCAGCGAGCAAAAAGACTGGTTCAACGATCGCCTCAAGGAGCACCTGAACTGGCACTGCACCACGCAATTGCCGGGCTACCTCGACTGGCTGGATCGCTTGCAAGCGATGGTCGAAACCAATCAGGTGACAGACGCGGCACTGCAAGCGCGAACCGTAGAAGCGAAAAAAGCCATCGCCGAAACCGCACGCCAGATCACGCCATCAGCCATCGAACTGCTGCAAGGGCTGGACGATAAACAGGTCGCGGAAATGAACGACGCGTTCGCCAAGGACCTGCGCAAGCGTGAAAAGGAATACGTCAAACCACCGCTGGCGCAACAGATTGCCGAACGCGCTGCGCGCATGGACAAGCGTCTCACCGATTGGCTTGGTCCGTTGAGCGTCACTCAGGAACAACGGGTGATGGCCTGGTCGACCGCGCTAGGCGAGCAGAACACCCAATGGATCGCCAACCGCGCGCACTGGCAGCAACAGTTCAGCGCGGCCGTTGCCCAGCGTAAAAGTCCGGAATTCCCACAACAGATCGAGACACTTCTGGTCAATCGCGAGCGCTTATGGACAGCGGATTACCAGAAAGCCTACGCCAACACCGAAGCACAGGCGCGCTCGCTGGCGGTTGATTTGATGGCGCAGAGCACGCCGCAGCAGCGTCAGCGGTTGCTCAAGAAAATCGAAGGGGTGCGTAAAGACTTCAACGACCTCAAATGCCTCAAGGCCGCACAAAAACCTTAAGGCTATGCAAAAAAACAATGTGGGAGCGGGCTTGCTCGCGAATGCCGTGGATCATTCACCATTTATGTGTCTGATACACCGCATTCGCGAGCAAGCCCGCTCCCACAAAAGACTATCAGGCAATCTGCGCCTTGGAAGCCACCTCATCAAACGTCGCCTCATCCAGCGCATCTTCCTGCTCGTCCAGCACCTGCCGCGGATGATCATTGCCGGGAATGCTGCTGTCGATCAGGCTCAGCAGGCTTGATCCGCGTGGCGTCAGAATGAAATTGCTGCCGGTACTGCCCATATGATCCGGGCGCGGTTCGATAAATCCACGATCGAGCAACAAGCCTTCATATTCGCAGGCCACCGTTTTCAGGTGATCCAGATTCTCTATCGGCTCGCCTGCACTGGCTTTCTGCGCCGCATAGTCCTCGGCATATTTTCGCGGCGCGAAACTTTCGCCTGCACTGTTCTGCACTTCATGCAGCAAGCGTTCAATCAAATCCCAGTTATAAGTCGTCATCCTGATTCAACCTCCGGTGCGCGTGATTTGGGGCGCTGTCATAGGTTGTGACCCGGACGCATCGCAGCCGTTCAGCGGCATTTTCCGCGGCGACCGACCGGCGGTCCGTCGAATTGATCGAGGGTTAAACGACTAGTCTGACAAAGACGGTTTCAACCCCCGCAGGAGAAATCATCATGAACGTCGAGAATCATCCGGTGGTGTCGCGAGAAGAATGGCTCGCTGCGCGCAAACAACATCTGGCCGAAGAAAAGGCCTTCACCAAGGAACGCGACCGCCTCAGCGCCAAACGCCGCGCATTACCGTGGGTCAAAGTCGACAAGGACTACCGATTTCACGGCTCACACGGCGAGCTGAAACTGGCCGACCTGTTCGGCAAACATAGTCAACTGATCGTTTACCACTTCATGTTTGCCAAGGATTGGGAGGAAGGCTGCCAGGGTTGCTCGTTCCTGTCCGATCACATCGACGGCGCCAATCTGCATCTGGCGCATCACGACATCGCAATGGTCGCGGTCTCCCACGCCCCGTTTGAACAGTTCCAGGCCTTCAAGCGGCGTATGGGCTGGAAATTCGACTGGGTGTCGTCAGACGGTTCCGATTTCAACTACGACTTTGGCGTGTGTGCCCGCGCTGAAGATGTCGCTGCAGGAAAGGCTACGTACAACTACGAAAAGACTGACAGTGCCGAGGAAGAAATGCCGGGGCTGAGTGTGTTTTATCGTGATGCAAAGGGCGACATTTTCCACACCTACTCAACCTATGCCCGCGGTCTGGACATGTTGGTGGGCGCCTACAACTACCTCGACCTCACGCCCAAGGGCAGGAATGAGGACGAGATCATGGAGTGGGTGCGGCATCATGATCGGTATGAAAATGAAAAAGCCTCGAGTTGCTGCCACCAGAGATAATCAGCAAATCAAAGGAAAGGCAGCGGCCGGCAATACCGCCCGCTGCATCCTGGATGCCTGGAATACGCATCACCGTCTAATAGTTGAATTTTGTTTTGACCTGTTCGCCTTCGCGATAAGACAGGACAAATGACTTCCATGGTTCACCGCGCTTGACTGCATTTGCATGCAACTGGTCAACCAGACGAAGAATTATTGCCCCGTTGATGTCTGTTTCGGCGTTCCAGTCCTCCACCCCGTCTTTCTCGACTGCCAGTTCAGTTTCTATATAACCTTCACCCAGTTCAACGCCATAACGGAACGCATCATAGCCATTGACTATTCCGGCTTCGACCAACTGGAAAATTTCCTGAACAATTTTTATATCTTCAGTAACCACTAAATAATCTCCGGAATTTGATGGGGCTCGTTTTTAAAGACTACGGTTTTAGCCTTCCCATCAGCTATGTAAGTAACTCTCATCGCGTCAGGACGGACTGAGCCTGGGTCTTCACGCACGAACCTGACGGTTGTTACACCCACTGTTTTTGATGGATCGTCGAGCGCTTCCTTCACTCTATTCTTTACCAGCCTCCGCCTGCCTGGAATCCCGATGCACTTTCTCTTTGGTCGGGGTGAACGTCGGCTCTTCTAACATACCGGCCCGATCCAGCGAAGTGTTCGGGTTGGCTACGACAATGCCGTCGGCCTGCGCCCACATCGGTTGCCAGAACATGACGTTCGCCAATAGAAACGCCAGACCGCGCTTGGGCATGCCCCAGAAATGCTCACGGGTTTTCACGGCAGCAGAAGGCTGACGAGCGAGGAAGGCGTATTGGCGAACGTCCATGTTTGAGCTCTCGTTGCGACAGGCGAGCGGCTTTTCCTCAAGAAGGCTACTTTTCAGGGGGGATCGCAACCGTTCGGTCACTTCAAATGGGCTGGTAAAAACACTGTCACTGAACTTTTCACCGCCCAAACCCCTCCACCGATTAACCCGCCTTACCCGGAACGGAGGCCTGCCCCCATGAAAACCCTGCTCAAGCTCACCCTCGCCGCCACCCTAGCCTGCGCCCTGCCGGTCTGGGCCTGCACACCAGAAGAGGCCACCGCCAAACGCGAACAACTGGCCAAGGAAGTGGCCAAGCTCACCGAACAGAATCCGGCCAAGGCCAAGGAAATCAATGCCGAGTTGCAGAAGATGGACTTGGGCACGGCCAGCGCCGATCTGCCGGACAAATGCCAGTTGATTGATCAGCGCTTGAAAGAGCTGGATTCGGCCGAGAAAAAAACCGAGAGCTAAAGCAAGATCTAAAGATCGCAGCCTTCGGCAGCTCCTACACCGAACCCTGTAGGAGCTGCCGCAGGCTGCGATCTTTTGCCCTTAAAAATGCATTTGTGCATTTATTTTCTTGCACAAACGCATATTCAGACTAAGGTTACATCGAGCAAGGAGATCGGCACCGTTCATCGCAGATGAAAACCGTTAACCACCGATCGCTCGGCAATACCGCAACACAATCACAAGCTGGACGCTTGTTTTCATTCATGGAGGACTGAAAAAATGTTAACCACTCAAGCAACATCATTCACCGGTGAGAGCCTGCCAAGGTGCCTCGTCGGCCACCTGCTCGACCCGCAACTGGTCGAGGTTGAAGCCACTGCGCAAACTGCGGCACTGGCCGCTGCCAATCTCAACTTCACCATGCAGAAACAGACGCAGACCAACTGGTGCTGGGCCGCCGTTTCCGCCTCGGTCGGCAACTACTACGGCACCGGGAACTGGACACAGTGCGGGGTCGCGAGCACCCAACTGGATCGCAACTGCTGCAACCAGCCAGGTCCGTGCAACGTCTACGGCTATCTGGATTCGGCCCTGCAAACCACTCGCAGCTACAACGGGATGAATCAGGGTTCGCTGCAGATGTCGGCCATTCAGAACCAGATCAACATGGGTCGCCCGGTCGGCCTGCGTTGCGCCTGGTACGGTGGTGGCGCGCACTTCCTGGCGATCTACGGCACCAACGGCAACTACGTGCTGGTCGCCGACTCGATCTTCGGTTACTCGACTCGCGCGCTGAACGCGTTCCCCGGTTCGTACAACGGCGGCGGCAACTGGACTCACACTTACTTCACCGCGAAAAACTAGGAGGGCGACATCATGCAACTGACTTATCCAAAGGCGCCTTCCAACGGCGTACAGACTTTGCGTCCGGTGCTGCAAGCCGCGCTGCAAAACCAGGGCTTCGGTATCAACCGCCAGTTCGCCAATGCGACACCGGCCAAAGTCAGCCTCAGCGAAGCCTATCGCGGCTACTCGCTGACGCTGGACGATCTGAGCCAGGGCAAGGGTCTGAAAGACGCACGCATCGGTGACTGGCATTACCTGGTATTTGCCGACGGCGTGAGTATTGCGGATGCGCAACTGGCCGACGTGCGTGGCCATGTCGAGTTCGCTTCGCTGAACCACGGCACCCGGGCCGCCGACACCGTGGGCGCGCTGAAACTGGCGGAACAGGCGCCGCAATTGCAGGGCAAAACCGTTGAACTACGGGTGCTGTTTGTCTCTGCGCTGCACGTCGTGGCGATCTGGCTGCACGCTGACGGTGAGGATGTACTGATCCCGATCGAGCCGACGCCGAAAGAGCTGGGCGACTCGCGGTTGTACAGCGAAGCCGCGCTGCTCGGCTTGCTTAAACCGGCGGCAGATCGCGCCAAACAGCGCTTTGACGCGGACACCAGCGGACAGTTGGGGAACTGACAAACCCTGCGCATAAAAAAACCCGGACACTGTCCGGGTTTTTTATTGCCTGCGAAAACGCCTTACTCAGCCGCTGGCTCAGCCGGCTTGCGACGCTTGAGCGGGGCCATGCCGTCGCTGCTCACCAGCGAATCCGGCTTCGGACGGTTGGCGCTCTTGCGCTTGGTCGGGGTCTTGGCGGCGGTTTTCTTCTTGTCGCCCTTGGCGTCGGTCTTTTTCTTCTTCACGCCGACGGCTTTGCCCAAGGCTTTGACCTTCTTCGATCCGTCGTAGGTGCCTTTGTCTTTCTTGTTGGTGCGGCGCTCGAACATCTGCTTTAGGTTACGCTCAATGCTCG